>Ga0308169_10001466_pt1 | contig 27614 bp, 26 predicted proteins | sample PhyBR1_2_FD_202139 | JGI IMG/M metagenome (GOLD analysis project Ga0308169, IMG submission 202139) | Phyllosphere microbial communities from UC Gill Tract Community Farm, Albany, California, United States - DLSLSB.R1 | ecosystem: Host-associated > Plants > Phyllosphere > Unclassified | place...
TCACCGGGATCGCGGGCATGAAGGAACTCGGCTCGGTCGGCCGCGTCGCGGGCAAGGCGTTCGCCTACTTCCTGTTCTTCTCGACGCTGGCGCTGATCGTGGGGCTCATCGTAGCCAATGTCGTCCAGCCGGGCGCGGGGATGAACATCGACGCCGCCACGCTCGATACCAAGGGCATCGCCGACTACACCGTGAAGGCGCACGAGACGACGATCACCGGGTTCCTGATGAGCATCATCCCGGACACGATGGTCAGCGCATTCACCGAAGGCAACATCCTCCAGATCCTGCTCGTCGCGATCCTGTTCGGCATCTCGCTGAGCCTGGTCGGCGAGCCGGCCAAGCCGGTGCTGAACTTCCTCGAGCGCCTCAGCCTAATCGTCTTCAAGCTGGTCGGCATCCTGATGCGAGCAGCCCCGCTCGGCGCATTCGGCGCGATCGCTTTCACGATCGGCAAATACGGGATCGGCAGCCTTGCCAATCTCGGCGCGCTGGTCGCGACCTTCTATCTGACCGCGGCGCTGTTCGTGGTGGTCGTCCTTGGCACGGTCGCGCGGCTGACCGGCTTCTCGATCTTCAAGCTGATCAAGTATCTGAAGGCAGAGCTGCTGCTGGTGCTCGGGACGTCGTCGTCGGAAGCCGCACTGCCGAACCTGATCCAGAAGATGGAGGCGGCCGGCTGCGAGAAGTCGGTCGTCGGGCTGGTCGTGCCGACCGGCTATTCGTTCAACCTCGATGGCACCAACATCTACATGACGCTGGCGGCGCTGTTCATCGCGCAGGCGACCAACACGCACCTGACGCTTGGCCAGGAACTGTTGCTGCTGGTCGTCGCGATGATCTCGTCGAAGGGGGCCGCGGGCGTTACCGGCGCGGGCTTCATCACCTTGGCCGCGACGTTGTCGATCGTGCCGACGGTGCCGATCGCGGGCATGGCGCTGATCCTCGGCGTCGATCGCTTCATGAGCGAGTGCCGCAGCCTGACCAACTTCATCGGTAACGCGGTCGCGACGATCGTCGTCGCCCGCTGGGAGGGTGCACTCGACCGCGACAAGCTCGATGCTGCGCTGTCGGGCAAGCTTCCCGAGTTCGTGCCGGCGGCGATCCCTGCCGCTGCTACCGCCCATTGATGCCGGCGGGGACGGCCAGTCCGTCCCCGTTCGCCAGTACCGGAACTTGCTTATGACCTCGATGACGATGCGCCGCTTGCGGCACGCGGCTGGCCTTGCCACGTCCGCGCTCTCGATCTTCGCGTTCGCGAATGTCGCCACTGCGCAGGCCGAGGCGCCGCCTTCGCGGCAGGCCAATGTCGGCGCGAAGGACGTGTCGAGCACCGCCGAGGCCTCGCCGATCGCCGAGAGCTATCCCAATGCCGCGATCGGCGACGGCGTGACGGCGGGTGGCTATAACCAGTCGCGCTGGGCGGAGGATTGGTCGAAGCTGCGCGATCCGAAGAAGCGCAAGGACATCGTCGACCAGCTGAAGTTCATCTCGATCGCGGGTGATGGCGACGTCTATCTGACGCTGTCGGGCGAGGCGCGGTTCCGCGTCAACGAGACCACCAACCCCAATCTGCGCGATGCCGAAGCACAGCGGCAGGACATTCTCCGCCTGTTCGGTGGCGCCGATCTGCACGTCGGCCAGCACCTTCGCTTCTACGGCGAACTCGCACATGGCACGCTGGAGGGCCAGAATCTGGGCACCGCGTTGCCGAACCTGCGCAACAAGCTGGCCGTGCAGCAGGCGTTCGTCGATCTGACCGGGACGGTCGCCGATGTCGATGTCGGCGTGCGCTATGGCCGCCAGACGTTTGCGGACGGTCCCAACCTGCTGGTCGTGCCGCGCGACAACAACACGCTGTTCTTCGGTTTCAACGGCTTCCGCGCCTGGGCGCGCACCGCCGGCGTCCGTGCCGACGTGTTCGATTTCAAGCCGACCGCGTATGGCAATGGCGGTACTCAGGACGACAATGCGGAGAGCGCGCGGCGGTTCTCGGGCATCTCGACGGGCATCGTCGTGCCGGAGACGCTGTTCGGGGGCTCGAAGCTGTACGCCGATCCGTTCCTCTGGCGCCTGCGCAATCGCGCGGCGGTATGGGGCACGGACAATGCGCGCGAAGTCCGCAATTTCTATGGCCTGCATGTCTGGGGCGATGCGGGGCCGGTCAATCTCGACTGGACGATCAACTACCAGGGCGGTTCGTACGACAACCGCTCGATCAAGGCGTGGCTGATCCTGCTGGCGCAGACCTACAAGCTCGGCGACGGCAAGTCCGCGCCGCGCGTCGGCTTCCATGCCGATTATGCGAGCGGCGGCGGCGCGTACGGTAACGGCACGCTGCGCAACTCGTTGGCGCCGTTCGGCAACAACATCTATTACAGCTATCAGCTGTTCGCGACGCCGACCAACCTGATCGCGCTGGCGCCGAACGTGACGTTCAGCGTGTTCGACAAGCTCCGGCTGACCGCAGAATATCAACGTTCATGGCGCGATACGACGAGTGATGCGGTGTACCGTGCGAACGGCACCGCGTTTGCCGGCACGCAGAATTTCGGGGGCAAGAAGATTGCCGATACGCTGCGGTTCCAGGCGGTGTACCCGTTCACCTCGCGGCTGTCGTTCACCGGGCGCTACGAGCATCTGATCGCGGGGCCTGCGCTGACGGATGCGGGGTACAAGAACTCCGACTTCCTGGCGGGCTGGATCAGCTACCGGTTCTGACGCTTTACTGATCCTCCCCTGCAAGGGGGGGGCGCCGTAGGCGACGGAGGGGGAGGACACGGAACAGAGGTTGTTCCTACCTCCCCCTCCGTCTGGCAAGCGCCAGCCACCTCCCCCTGGCGGGGGAGGATTTGGGAGCACGGCGATACCGTCCGAATTAACCTGCGTCGTTCGGCACTGCGTTTTCTTCGTTCCAGACCATACCGGTCCTTCAATTCCACGATCGACTGTGGCACACAAGCTCCAACATCAGGAGTCACATGGCCATGGATCTCAGCTTCACGCCCGAGGAAGAATCGTTCCGCGAGGAAGTCCGCAGCTTCTTCCGCGACAAACTGCCCGCGCGGCTCTCGACGCTGGTCCGCGAGGGCAAGCGCCTGCGCAAATCGGACATGGAGGAATGGCACGCGATCCTCAACGAACGCGGTTGGCTGGCGAACCATTGGCCCGAGCAATGGGGCGGTCCGGGCTGGAGCGTGATCCAGCGCTTCATCTTCGATAACGAGTCTGCGCTCGCGCATGCGCCCCGCGTGGTGCCATTCGGCGTGAACATGCTCGGGCCGGTGCTGATCAAATACGGCTCTGAAGAGCAGAAGAAGCAGTGGCTGCCACGCATCCTCGATGGCTCCGATTGGTGGTGCCAGGGGTATTCCGAGCCGGGCGCGGGTTCCGATCTCGCCGGCCTGAAGACGACTGCCGTGCGGAAGGGCGACGTCTATGTCGTCAACGGCCAGAAGACCTGGACGACGCTCGGCCAGCATGCCGACATGATCTTCTGCCTCGTCCGTACCGACGCGACCGCGAAGAAGCAGGAGGGCATCTCGTTCCTGCTGATCGACATGAAATCGCCCGGCATCGAAGTCCGCCCGATCACGCTGATCGACGGCGAGCAGGAGGTGAACGAGGTGTTCTTCACCGACGTCGAGGTGCCGGTGGCGAACCTCGTCGGCGAAGAGAATATGGGTTGGACCTACGCAAAGTATCTGCTGACCTATGAGCGCACCAACATCGCCGGCGTCGGCTTCTCGATCGCGTCGTTCGAGCGGCTGAAGGAAGTCGCGCAGATGCAGAAGAAGGGCGGGCGATCGCTCGCCGACGATCCTTTGTTCGCGGCGCGGATGGCGCGGGTCGAGATCGACCTAGCCAACATGCAGACGACCAACCTTCGCGTGCTGGCGGCGGTCGCTGGCGGCGGTGCGCCAGGTGCGGAGAGTTCGATGCTCAAGATCAAGGGCACCGAGATCCGCCAGGAGATCACGTCGCTGACGCGTCGCGCCTATGGATCCTACGCGGCGCCCTACATACCCGAAGCTCTGGAGGCCGGGTGGAACGGTGAGGATGTCGGGCCGGAAGACGCGGCGATGGCGGCGCCGAGCTATTTCAACAACCGCAAACTGTCGATCTTCGGCGGGTCGAACGAGATCCAGAAGAACATCATTTCCAAAGCCATCTTGGGTCTCTGATACCATGAACTTCGAACACACCGACGACCGCCGCATGCTGGCCGACACGCTCGTCCGGGCGTTGCGCGACGGCTATCCGATCGAGACGCGCAACGCGGGCGCGTATGGCGAGGCGGGGTATGACCCGGCGGTCTGGCAGCAGTTGAACGAACTCGGCATCGTATCCGCACTGTTCGACGAGGCGGCGGGCGGCTTTGGCGGCAGCGGGTTCGACATCATGGTGGTGTTCGAGGCGCTCGGTCGCTCGCTGGTGGTCGAGCCGTTCCTGGGCGCGCTGATGGCGGGGCGTGCGCTGGCGAAGGCTGGCGGGCATGACGAGACGCTCGCGGGGATCGTGTCGGGCGAGATGATCGCCGCGTTCGCGCATGATGACGGCACGACGCCGGTGACAGCGACAAAGAGCGGCGATGGCTGGACGCTCAGCGGGACGAAGGCGGTGGTTTCGCAGGCGGGTGCGGCATCGGTGTTCGTCGTGACGGTCGAGCAGGATGGCGACCCGCTCGTGCTGCTCGTGCCGGCGGATACGGCCGGGGTGTCGGTCCGCAGCTTCAACGTCGTCGAAGGTGGCGCAGCCGGGGACGTGACGTTCGAGAACGCCACTGTCGGCGCCGATGCGCGTGTCGGTGGCGAAGGGCAGGGGCAGGCGATCGTCGATGCGGCGGTTGGGGCGGGGTTGCTTGCGCTGTCGGCCGAAGCGGTCGGCGCGATGGAATTCGTCAAGGAGGCGACGCTCGGCTACCTTCGCGACCGGAAGCAGTTCGGCGTGCCGATCGGCAAGTTCCAGGCGCTCCAGCACCGCATGGCGACGGTGTTGCTCGAGATCGAACAGGCGCACTCGGCGGTCATCAACGCCGCTTCGGCGTTCGGTGGCGACGACGCGAAGGCACGCGAACGAGCCTTGTCCGCGGCGAAATACACGATCGGGCGGACCGGGGCGCTGGTCGCCGAAGAGTCGATCCAGCTGCACGGCGGCATCGGCATGACCTGGGAATATGCGGTGTCGCACTATGCCAAGCGGCTGGTAATGATCGACCACCAGCTCGGCGACGAGGATTATCACCTGCAACGCTATATTGCCCTGGGGTAGGACTGGTGGGGAGCCGCTAAGGTCGCTTCCACAGCATCCGTCATCCCCGCCCGCGCGGGGATGACCATATTGTGAGGTCGTCAGGTTGCTGAGTGATCGCCCTCTGCCACCGTACGCTCATCCAGGTCCCGCTTCGCCACTTAGAGCTCGATCGTCGTGCGCGACCGGATCATCGGCCGCAGCCGCACGCCGAGGCAGATTACCGTAGGCCACAGCAACGTGTTGAGGATGTCGAGCGAGGTATCCTCCCACCGCCACGACCCGTAGTTCAGCCGGTCCATGATCTCGTTGAACGCCTCGCCCGCGACGACCACCCACCACGGGATGAACGTCCCGAACGACCGCCGTGTGATCAGCCGCGCGATCATCAGCAGCGCCATGCCGGCGTGGATGTGCAGGATCGTGTCGGGAAGCCCGGTGCCGTCGCCGATCCAGTCGATCATCTTGTGGTACAGGGTCGGGATCACGGTGCTACTCCGGACGAACGGAATGCCGCCGCGATACGCGCTATACGGGCGTCACCGGGGCGCGGCAATTGAAGCGGGCGTCGCGCCGATCATCAGCGGTTTCAGCTCGGCGATGGTAGCGTCCAGCCAGGCGATGAACCGGTCGATCCGCGCGATCCGGCGGACGTCGCGGTGGACCACGAGCCAGAACGAGCGTTGGATGTCGACGGCTTGGGGCAGTACCCGCACCAGCCCCGGTACGCGGTCGCCGATGAAGCAGGGCAGTATCCCGCAGCCGGCCCCCGCAGCGATCAGTTCGGCCTGCGCGACGATGCTCGAACTGCGGATCGAGGCATCGAGCCGCCCGTCGATCTCCGCCAGATAGCGGAGTTCGGGCGCGTAGATCATGTCGGGTACGTAGCCGATCAGACGGTGCCGCATCAGGTCCGCGGTCGTAGCGATCGGTCCCGTCCGCGTGAGATGATCCGGGTGCGCGTAGAGGCCAAGGTGATAGTCGGTCAGCTTCCGCGCGACCAGCGGGCCGCTCTTCGGTCGCGCGAGCATCACCGCGATATCCGCCTCGTGCCGCGAAGGATTGAGGAAGCCGGTCGAGGCGATCAGATCCACCGCGATCCGCGGATGCTGGTTCGTGAACGACGCGAGGCGTGGCGCGAGGACGCGGCTGCCGAACCCTTCCGAGACGCTGAGCCGGATCGGGCCGGCGAGCACGCCTGCATCGTTGCCGACGACTTCTTGGATACCGAGTGCGGACGCCTCCATCGTCTCGGCATGGTCGAGCAGCGCCGCGCCGCGCTCGGTCAGCGCGTAGCCCGCCACGGTCTGTTCGAACAACGTCGTCTGAAGCCTACGTTCGAGCCGTTGGAGTCGCCGCGACACCGTCGTCGCGTCTTGCCCGAGCAGTTTCGCGGCTGGCCCGAGCCTGTGCGTACGCGCCAGAGCAAGGAAATACCGGACGTCGTCCCAATCCATGAACGCCTCACCTTGAGCTGCATATCTGCAGAGCATATCTGCAAACAGCCCCACTTGGCTGCGAAACGCTTATGGCGGACGATGCGCGGAACTAGAAGAGGATGCCCATGCGGACGATCGAGAATTTCGTGAGCGGTGCGGCCAGCACGGCCGAGCGCTTCGGCGACGTGTTCGACCCGAATTCGGGCGAGGTGCAGGCGCGGGTGCGGCTGTCGGGTGCGACCGATCTGGATGTGGCCGTTGCCGCGGCGCAGAAGGCGCAGCCGGGGTGGGCCGCGACTAACCCTCAACGGCGTGCTCGCGTGATGTTCGAGTTCAAGCGGCTCGTCGAAGCCAATATGGACGAACTCGCGCGGCTGCTGTCGTCCGAGCACGGCAAGGTGATCGCGGATTCGAAGGGCGATATCCAGCGCGGGCTCGAGGTCATCGAGTTCTGCTGCGGCATTCCGCACATCCTTAAGGGCGAATATACGCAGGGCGCCGGGCCGGGGATCGACGTCTATTCGATGCGCCAGCCGCTCGGCATCGGCGCGGGGATCACGCCGTTCAATTTTCCGGCGATGATCCCGTTGTGGATGTCGGGCGTGGCGATCGCCACGGGTAATGCTTTCATCCTCAAGCCGTCCGAGCGTGATCCGTCGGTACCGGTGCGGTTGGGCGAATTGTTCGTCGAGGCGGGGCTGCCCGAGGGCATCTTCCAGGTCGTCCACGGCGACAAGGAAATGGTCGACGCGATCCTCGATCACCCGGCGATCTCGGCGGTCAGCTTCGTCGGGTCGTCCGACATCGCGCACTACGTGTACCGTCGCGGCGTCGAGGCGGGCAAGCGCGTCCAGGCGATGGGCGGCGCGAAGAACCACGGCATCGTCATGCCCGACGCGGACCTCGACCAGGTCGTCGCCGACCTGTCGGGCGCGGCGTTTGGCTCGGCGGGCGAGCGCTGCATGGCGTTGCCCGTGGTGGTGCCGGTCGGCGAGAAGACGGCGATCGCGTTGCGCGAGAAGCTGATCCCGGCGATCGCGGCGCTGCGTGTGGGCGTATCGACCGACAACGACGCGCATTACGGGCCGGTGGTGAACGCGGCGCATCGCACCCGGATCGAGAACTGGATTCAGACCGGCGTCGACGAGGGCGCGGAACTGGTCGTCGATGGCCGCGGGTTCGCGTTGCAGGGGCATGAAAAGGGCTTCTTCATCGGCCCGTCGCTGTTCGATCACGTGACGACCGAGATGTCGGCGTACAAGGAGGAGATCTTCGGGCCGGTGCTCCAGATCGTCCGCGCCGCCGATTTCGAGGAAGCCGTGCGCCTGCCGAGCGAGCATCAATACGGCAACGGCGTCGCGATCTTCACGCGCAACGGCCACGCCGCACGCGAGTTCGCGGCACGGGTGAACGTCGGGATGGTGGGCATCAACGTGCCGATCCCGGTGCCGGTCGCGTATCACACCTTCGGCGGCTGGAAGCGCTCGGCGTTCGGCGACACCAACCAGCACGGCATGGAGGGCGTGAAGTTCTGGACCAAGGTCAAGACGATCACGCAGCGCTGGCCGGACGGGTCTGCGTTGCCGGCTATGGCCGAGGATGGCGGACCGGCGCGGAACAACGACGCGTTCGTCATTCCGACGATGGGGTGATGCGGCTCGCGTCGATTGCCCTTGTCGTTCGCGATTATGACGAAGCCATCGGGTATTTCGTCGAGATGCTCGGCTTCGGGCTGGTCGAGGACAGTGATCTCGGCGGCGGCAAGCGCTGGGTGCGCATTGCGCCGCCGGGCGGTGGTGCCGCCCTGCTGCTTGCCCGTGCGGTCGGCGATGACCAGATCGACGTGATCGGCAAGGCGGCTGGCGGGCGCGTCGCGTTCCTCCTGGAAGTCGACGATTTTCACGCGACCTACGATGCGATGCGGACACGCGGCGTTGCCTTTCAGGAGGAGCCGCGGCGCGAAACCTATGGTTGGGTCGCGGTGTTCGCGGATCTATATGGCAACCGATGGGACCTGATCGAGACGAGCGCATGAGTGCGCAGATATTGACCTTCACGTGCGAAGACCGCGTCGGCATCGTTGCTGCCGTCACCGGCGAGCTTGCGGCGGCGGGCGGGTTCATTCTCGACAGCCAGCAATATGCCGATCTGGAGACGGGGCGGTTCTTCATGCGCGTCGTGTTCAGCGCGGCCGACGACGGCGAGGCGGATGTGCGTGCGCGGCTCGGGAAGGTCGGCAAGACGTTCGCACTCGACTGGTCACTGGTTCGTGCCGACGCGCGGCCCCGCGTGTTGATCGCGGTGTCGACGACGTCGCATTGCCTGAACGACCTGCTGCATCGCTGGTCGACGGGTGCGTTGCCGATCGAGCCGGTCGGCGTGGTATCGAACCACGAGACGCTCCGCGGGCTGACCGAATGGCATGGGCTGCTGTTCCATCATCTTCCGGTCGATGTGGGCAACCGGGCGGCGCAGGAGGCTGCTTTGCTTGATCTGTTCGAGACGAGCGGTGCCGAGCTGCTGGTGCTCGCGCGCTATATGCAGGTGCTGAGCGCGGATCTGGTCGAGCGGCTGGCGGGGCGCTGCATCAACATCCACCATAGTTTCCTGCCAAGCTTCAAAGGCGCCAAGCCGTACCATCAGGCGCATGCGCGCGGGGTGAAACTGATCGGCGCCACCGCGCATTTCGTGACCAGCGATCTCGACGAGGGGCCAATCATCGAGCAGGCTGCCGAGCGGGTCGATCACCGCGCCACCGTGAGCGATCTGATCGCGATCGGGCGCGACAGCGAGGCGCAGGTGCTCGCGAGGGCGGTCGGGTGGATCGCCGAGCGGCGCGTGTTGCTGAACGGCAAGCGTACCGTGGTGTTTCGTTAAACGAGAGGAATGGAGCGGACGACCGGAACCGGCGCCGCTCGCTGAAGGACAGATGATGACCCAGTTCGACCTTACCGACGACCAGCGCGAGATTCAGGAGCTGGCGCGCCGCTTCACCGCCGACCGGATCACGCCGCATGCGGCCGAGTGGGACGAGAAGCACATCTTCCCGCGTGACACGATCAAGGCAGCCGCCGAACTCGGCTTCGCGGCGATCTATGTCAGCGAGGAGAGCGGGGGGATCGCGCTCGGGCGGCTCGAAGCGGCGCTGATCATGGAGGCGATGTCGTACGGGTGTCCTTCGACGTCCGCTTTCATCAGCATTCATAACATGGCGGCGTGGATGATCGATCGGTTCGGGTCGGCCGCGGTAAAGGACAAGTATCTGCCCGATCTGGTGACGATGGACCGGCTGGCGAGCTATTGCCTGACCGAGCCGGGGTCTGGCTCCGATGCGGCTGCTTTGAAGACGCGTGCAGTGCGCGACGGCGACGACTGGATCGTGACGGGCTCGAAGCAGTTCATCTCGGGCGCGGGCGAGAACGAGGTGTATGTGACGATGGTCCGTACTGGTGAGGATGGGCCCAAGGGCATCTCGTGCCTGGTGATCGAGAAGGACATGCCGGGCGTGTCGTTCGGCGCGAACGAGAAGAAGCTCGGCTGGCATTCGCAGCCGACGCGGCAGGTGATCTTCGATGGCGTCCGCGTGCCGGCGGCGAACATGGTCGGCGGCGAGGGCGAGGGCTTTCGGATCGCGATGATGGGGCTCGACGGCGGGCGGCTGAACATCGGCGCGTGCTCGCTCGGCGGCGCGCAGCGGTGTCTCGACGAGGCGATTGCCTATACCAAGGACCGGAAACAGTTCGGGAAGGCGATCGCGGAGTTCCAGAACACGCAGTTCATGCTGGCGGACATGGCGACGGAATTGGAGGCAGCGCGGGCGCTGCTGTACATGGCAGCGGCGAAGGTGACGGCGAACGCGCCCGACAAGACCAAGTTCGCCGCGATGGCGAAGCGGCTGGCGACCGATACCGGCTCGTCGGTGGTCGACCGCGCGTTGCAGCTGCATGGCGGCTATGGGTATCTGCAGGACTATCCGATCGAACGCTTCTGGCGTGACCTGCGCGTGCATTCGATCCTTGAGGGGACGAACCAGGTCATGCGGATGATCGTCGGTCGCGAACTGACCCGGCAATAGCATGTTCTCCCGCGAAGGGTTTCCCTTCAAAGTATTACTTTGAAGGGCCCCGAAGGCGGGAGTCCAGTCTGGGCTCCCGCCTTCGCGGGAGAACAAGGAAGAGCGAATGACCGAAGACCTGATCATCACTGTCGAGGGCCCGATCGGCCGTATTCGGTTGAACCGGCCGAAGGCATTGCATGCGCTGAACTTGGCGATGTGCGAAGGCGTGCTTGAGGCGCTGGAGGCGTGGCGTGGCGATGCGGCGGTTGAGGCGATCGTGGTCGATCATGCGGAGGGACGCGGGTTCTGCGCTGGCGGCGACATCCGCATGCTTGCCGCGTCGGGCGCGACCGATGGCGTCGAGGCGCGGGCGTTCTTCCATGCCGAGTACCGGATGAACCATCGGCTGTTCACCTATGCCAAGCCGATCGTCGCGTTCATGGACGGGATCACGATGGGCGGCGGCGTTGGGCTGGCCTTGCCGTGCCGGTACCGGGTGGCGACCGAGAATACCAAGTTCGCGATGCCGGAGACGGGGATCGGGCTGTTCCCGGATGTCGGGGGCGGCTGGTATCTTTCGCGGTTGCCGGGGCGGATCGGGCAGTATCTCGCGCTGACCGGGCACCGGCTCGATGGCGCGGAGTGTCTCGCGCTCGGGTTGGCGACGCAGTATCTGGCGAGCGATACGCTCGATACTGCCAAGGCGCGGATTGCGGAGACGCCGCAGGATATTGCGGGCGTGCTCGACGCGTTGGCGGTGCCGGCGCCCGACGCGAAGATCCTCACGCGCAAGGACGAGATCGACCGGCTGTTCGCCTCGGACGTACTGGAGGAGATCTACGCTGCGCTCGACGCCGATGGTGGGGAGTGGGCGGCTCAGACGCTCGCGACATTGAAGACCAAGTCGCCGCAGACGATGAAGGTGTCGCTCCGGCTGCTCCATGAGGGCGCGGGGATGGCGAGTTTTGCGGACGAGATGCGGCAGGAATATGCGGTCGGTGCGCATGTCGTGCAGCGGCATGATTTCATCGAGGGCGTGCGGGCGGTGATCGTCGACAAGGACAATGCGCCGCGCTGGGACCCCGCGACGCCCGAGGATGTGACCGATCATGTGATCGACCAGATCTTCGCGCCGTTGCCGGAGCATGAGGCGTGGACGCCGGGCTAAGTAAGAAACACGCATTCCAGCTTTCGCTGGGGTGACGGAATTGGAGCAATTGAGTGGCTGACTATGAAACGATCCTGGTCGAGCAACGCGGTGGCGTCACGCTCGTCACGCTGAACCGGCCGCAGGCACTGAACGCACTCAACTCGCAGGTGCTGGCGGACCTCATCGCCGCGTTTGCCGCGTTCGATGCGGATGCGTCGCAGGGGTGTGCGGTGCTGACCGGTAGCGCCAAGGCGTTCGCGGCGGGGGCGGACATCAAGGAGATGCAGTCGCAGGGCTTCGCGGAGATGTACGCAAGCAACTTCTTCGCGGGCTGGGAGAATTTCACGCGAACGCGCAAACCGGTGATCGCGGCGGTGGCGGGCTATGCGCTTGGTGGCGGGTGCGAGTTGGCGATGATGTGCGACTTCATCCTCGCCGCGGATACCGCCAAGTTCGGGCAGCCGGAGATCAAGCTCGCGGTGTCGCCCGGCATGGGCGGATCGCAGCGCCTCACGCGCGCGGTCGGCAAGGCCAAGGCGATGGAGATGTGCCTGACCGGGCGGATGATGGACGCTGCCGAAGCCGAGCGCTCGGGCCTCGTCTCGCGGATCGTGCCGGCGGACGAGCTGGTCGAGGAGGCGGTGAAGACGGCGACCACGATCGCCGCGATGGCGCCGCTGGCGGTGCTGGCAAACAAGGAGATGGTCAACGCGGCGTTCGAGACGGGGCTCGCGATGGGCGTCCAGTTCGAGCGGCGGCTGTTTCACGGGCTGTTCGGGACTGAGGACCAGAGCGAGGGCATGGCCGCATTCGTCGAAAAGCGCGCCGGGACCTGGACGGGGAAATGACGAATTCCCCTTCCGCTTGCGGGAGGGGCTAGGGGAGGGGTGTGCCGCGACCACTCGCGACGTGTTGGTGGCACGCCCCTCCCCCAACCCCTCCCGTGAACGGGAGGGGAGTAGAATTTAGGAGAGAGAACATGGCACGGATCGGTTTCATCGGGCTCGGCAACATGGGCGGCGGGATGGCGGCGAACCTCGCCAAGAAAGGCCACGACGTCCGCGCGTTCGACCTGAGCGCCGACGCGCTGGACAAGGCGAAGGCCGCCGGATGCCTGCCGGTCGCGTCCGCTGCCGAAGCCGCGGACGGTGCCGAGGCGATCGTGACGATGCTCCCCGCCGGCAAGCATGTCGCGGAGGTCTATGACGCGCTGTTCGGCGTCGCGTCGCCGTCCGCGATCCTGATAGATTGCTCGACGATCGACGTCGCTACCGCGAAGCAGGTCGCCGTCGCTGCGCAGGCCAAGGGCCTCGTCGCGGTCGACGCGCCCGTCTCGGGTGGTATCGGTGCTGCGAATGCGGGCACGCTGACCTTCATGGTCGGGGGCTCGGCGGAGGCGTTCGACCGGGCGCAGGCTATCCTCGCCGACATGGGCAAGGCGGTCATCCACGCGGGTGCGAACGGCGCGGGGCAGGCAGCGAAGATCTGCAACAACATGATTCTCGGCGCGACGATGATCGCGACCTGCGAGGCGTTCGTGCTGGCGGAGAAGCTCGGGCTCGATGCGCAGGCGTTCTATGATATCGCCAGCGTGTCGTCGGGGCAGAGCTGGTCGATGACGACGTACGCTCCGCTACCCGGCATCGGTCCAGATACGCCCGCCGATCATGACTATCAGTGCGGATTCGCGGCGGCGCTGATGCTCAAGGATCTGCGGCTTGCGATGGCGGCGGCGAAGGACACCGGTGCAGATACGCCGATGGGCGCGAAGGCGACCGAGCGTTATGAGGAGTTTGCCGAGGCTGGGCAGGGTGGCCTCGACTTTTCGGCGATCATCCGCACGCTGCGCGGTTAGGCCTCAGAGGAAGCGGATCAGCATCAGCAGCAGGCCGAGGATCGATACCATCCAGCACAGGCTGCGGACATATTTGATGCCGAACAGATACAGCGGGATGTAGGCGACCCGCGCACCGAACCAGAGCCATGCGCCGATCGCACCGATACCGCCGGTGCGATCGGTCACTGCTAGCCCCAGCGCGAGCGCGACGAAGACTGGGTAGGTTTCCTGGAAATTCTTGAGTGCACGTTCGGCGCGACCGGCCATCTCGCCGAGCGGCTTCTGCTCGCCGTCGCGCGGCCCAGCGTTCCAGTCTAGCCCGCGGTCGCGCGTCGCGGTCTGCCCCTGGATCATGACGTACGCAAACAGCAGGATCGTCGACCAGCCTAGAAGAAGCAATTCGGTAGGCAGCGTCATGATCGATCTCCGCAGGGCAGCGGGTCTCGAACGCCGCTATGCGCGCGAGGTTGCGCTCTGTTGCAGAGGAATGGCCAGCTGCTGGACATCGCGGGCGCGGTGGAACGCCCGGTCTGCGTCGTCGATCGCACCGAGCAGGCTGCCGAAGCACGGCATCTCGTCTATCGGGTAGACGCGCGACAGGTCGTGGCCGAGCGCGAAAACGTCGCGCTGCGTGAGCAAACCGATCGCAACGATGCGGTCTTGATCAGGCATATGTCAGGCTCCGGTTGTGTAACACACGTTAACACGTCGGAACGACTATGTATCAGTAATGTCGGATAAAGAGCCCAAGCGAGCCTTAGCCGAGCCCAAGTCGCTCGCGCGCCTGCCATCGGGCGATCATGAGCACCGAAACCACCGCCAACCCGGTCGCCAGCCCGGTCCAGATGCCGACTCCGCCCCAGCCGCGGCCGAATGCGAGCCATGCGCCGACGCCGATGCCGATGCCCCAGTAACCGACCGCGGCGAACAGCATCGGCACTTTCGTATCGCCTAACCCGCGCAACATACCCGCGCCGATCACCTGCGCGCCGTCGACCACCTGGAATACGGCAGCGACCGCGAGCAGCGAGATCGCCAACGCGACGACGGGTGCGTTGGCGGGCGCGTCTACGTCTAGGATGATGCCGATCAGCATTTGCGGGGCTAGGATTAGGAGCGTTGCGGTCAGCACCATGAAGCTTTCGCCGATCGCGAACGCTGCCCAGCCGGCACGCCCGATGCCTGCGCGGTCGCCGCGTCCGGAGGCGAGACCGACGCGAACGGTGGCGGCTTGCGCGATGCCGAGCGGGACCATGAAGGTGACGCTGGCGATCTGGATCGCGATGGCGTGCGCGGCGAGCGGCACGGTGCCGAGCAGCCCCATGAGGAACACCGCAGCGATAAACACGGTGGATTCGAACCCCAGCGTGATCGCGATCGGCAGGCCGAGTTTCCACACGGCACGGTAGCGTGGCCAGTCGGCGCGCCAGAACCGGCCGAGCAGGCGATAGCGGCGGAACGGCTTGGCATAGACGATGACCGCGGCCATCGCGGCGAAGCTGAGGCCATTGGCGATGCTGCTCGCCATCCCCGAGCCGAGCAGGCCGAGCGCGGGGAGGCCGGCGTGGCCGAAGATCAGCAGCCAATTGAGCCCGGCGTTGACGACCAGCAGCCCGACCATCACCACCAGCGACCAAGTGGGTTTCTCCAGCGCGGCGACGAACGCGCGGAGTACGAGGAAGCAGAGGCTGGGCAGCATTCCCCACATTACCGCGCGGACGAAGCGTGCCGCCTCGTGCGCTAGCGCCGGGTCCTGGTCGAGCAGGTGGACTAGGATCAGTTCGGCGTTCCACAGGATGATCCACGAGGGCAGACAGAGCGTTGCGGCGACCCAGATCGTCTGGCGCACGGTCCGCCGGATATCGCGCACCGCATGTGGCCGCGCGCCGCGCTCGCGTGCGATCATCGGCACGGCGGCGGTGGTGAGGCCCATGCCGAAGATCAGGAAGACGAGGTAGAGGTTCAGCCCCAGCGTCGCCGCCGCGAGCGTGTCCGACCCGAGCCGGCCGAGCATCGCCACGTCGGTCGCGCCGACCAGCGCCTGCGCGAGGTTGGTCGCTACCAGCGGCCAGGCGAGTTTCAGCGTGGCGGCGAACTCGGTGCGCCAGGGGCGGGGCGGGGTGGACGTCATGCGGTGGCTTTAGCCGGGTTGGGCGGCTTGTCGATGAATTCACCGATCCTCCCCTTGGCGGGGGGATCGACCTTGGGTGTCTTCGTCCCGAGGACGATGGTTGGTCGTTGAAGCAAAGGCCTCTCCCAACCCCGTCATCCCAGCGGAAGCTGGGATATCATTGTGGGGCGATCGACGCCTGCCACGTGGGATACCCCAGCTTCCGCTGGGGTGACGGCATGGACTGACGGCGCGCGCGCGAGGTGACGGTGGGTTTGCTGTGGCGGTAGTGGTTCGGTGAACGATGGCATCATGACACGGCACCCCGATGCGTGGCTACCGCATCAACCCGGCCGCCCGGAGCGCGTTCTCGATCGTGGCTTGGATCCCGGCGGGCGCCTCGGCGCGTGGTTTTGATGCAGGCTTTGGCGCGACGGGAATGGCGATCTTGGCAACGCGTTCCACTGGTACCGGCTTGACCACGGTCTCCGCCTTCGTCGATGCAACCAGACCCCAGGACTTGGCGATCACCGCCGTGCTCGAAATCCCGACGTCGAGCATGAACGGCCCCGTGGCGCCCAAGCGCTCACCACGCGAAGGATCGATCGGCGTGCCGTGGCCCATGCCCGGCACGGTCCAGTCCTCGACGACGTCGCGCCCTTCCGCGTCCGACCAGATCCGGTGGACGGCGGTGCCTATCTGCTCCGTGCGCATCGATTTGGCGTCGATGCCGTGGACACCGCGCCACTGCCGCGCGATCGTGTCCGCGTTCGCCACGCTCACCGTCGCATCCGCGCCGCCGTGCCAGATCGCGAGTGTTGGCCAGCGTCCGTCATGGCCACGCGCGCCGCTGCGGACCGCGTCGACCAGTGCTGTGTCGCTGGTGTCGCCGTGCCCGCGCATCCGGTCGAGCGCCTGCGACACGCCGGTCGCGGTGCCGTAGGCCAGCCCGCCGATCACCGCGCCGCCCGCGAACAGGTCCGGTCGCGTGGCCAGCATCGCCATCGTCATCGCGCCGCCCGCCGACAGCCCGGTAACGTGCACGCGGCTGCGGTCGAGGCCGTGGCGTGCGATCATCGTCTCGGTCATCTGCGCGATCGATTCGGCCTCGCCGCCGGCCTGCGCCGTGTCCTCCGATGCGAACCAGTTGAAGCAACGATTGGGATTGTTCGCGCGCGTCTGCTCGGGGAAGACCAGGGCGAAACCGGCGCGATCCGCGAGCTTGGACCAGCCCGAGCCATGGTCATAGCCTGCCGCGGTCTGCGTACAGCCGTGGAGGACGACGACCAGCGGCGCGTTCGCTGGCAGGTCGGCGGGAACGTAGCCGAAGCCGAGCAGCGCACCCGGATTGGTCCCGAACTCGGTCAGCGGCGTCAGGCGGCTAGGCGCGGTGTCGCGCGGTGTCGGCGCTCCGGCGCGCGCCATGCGGGCGAGGGTATCGGCGATGTTTCTCACGTCAGTCGAGCCTTTCGTCGCCAGCGTACTCGGCCGCGATCTTATCTCAACGTGGAACATACATCATTTGTTGCTGCGGTGCAGCAAGAACGTCAGGAGTCTTGTCCGACCGCGTCGCACGCGTCGGCGATCGCCGCATAGATATGGTCCAGATCGGTGTCGTGGATGCAATAGGGCGGCATGACGTAGACGGTGTTGCCGAGCGGGCGGAGCAGCAGGTCGCGCCCACCGAAGAACGCGAGCAGGCGCGGTCCGATCTGCGACAGATAGCCGTCCTCGCCGCGGAGTTCGACAGCGGTGATCGTGCCGATCTGCCGCGCGTTGGCGATGCGGGGGTGGCGAGCGAGGGCTTCCAGCCGCGAGGACTGGCGGGCGGCGAGGTCTGTGATCCGTTCGCGCACCGGCTCGTCGCGCCAGATTGCGAGGTTCGCGTTGGCGGCGGCGCAGGCGATCGGGTTGGCGGTGTAGCTCGAGGAATGGAAGAACATGCGCGCCCGGTCGGTGCCGTAATGCGCCTGGTAGATCGCTTCCGTCGCCATCGTCACCGCGAGTGGGATCGCGCCGCCGGTCAGGCCCTTCGACAGACAGAGGATGTCGGGCACCACGCCGGCCTGTTCGCAGGCGAGCAACGTGCCCGTGCGACCCCATCCGGTCATCACTTCGTCGGCGATGAACAGGACGTCGTGGCGTGCACAGATCCGCCGCATCTCGGCGAGGATGTGCGCGGGATAGATGTGCATCCCGCCCGCGCCGAGCAGCAGTGGCTCGACGATGAACGCGGCGGGATGCTTGGCGCAGGCGGCTTCCAGCGCGTCGAGCGTGGCCTGCTCGTGCCTGGCGGCGGGGAAGGGGATCGTGCCGACGTCGAACAGCAGCGGCGCGTAGGCGCGGTTGTAGACACCGCGCGCGCCGACCGACATCGCGCCGATCGTGTCGCCGTGATAGCCGTGTTCGAGCACGAGGATGCGGTGGCGATCCTTGCCGCGATCGAGCCAGTAACCGAGCGCCATCTTCAGCGCGCATTCGACGCTGGTCGAGCCCGAATCCGAGAAGAACACGCGGGTCAACTCGGGCGGCATGATCGCGGTCAGCCCGCGCGCGAGGTCTTCGGCGGGCTGGTGCGTCCAGCCGGCGAAGATGATTTGGTCGAGCTTGCCCGCCTGTTCGGCGATCGCCGCCATGATCTTCGGGTTGGCGTGGCCGTGCGTCGTCACCCACCAGGACGAGATCGCATCGACGATCCGCCGGCCATCCGACGTGTAGAGCGCGGCGCCCTCGGCATGCGTGACCAGCGGGATCGGTTCGCGCAGGCCGTGCTGCGTGAAGGGGTGCCAGACGGGGGAATCGGTCACCGGAACGCCTTCAGGTCGAAGTTTGCGTTGAACGCCTGCGCCAGTGTTGCGGCGTTGAGCGGATCGAGGCGGGGCAGGCGGCCGAGCCGGCGGACTTTCCCGAGTGTGACGATGGTCGCTTCGCTATCTTCGACCGGGTCGCCGACGAAGGCGATGCCCAGGATCGGTACGCCGCGGCTGCGCAACGCCTCGATCGAAAGCAGGCTGTGGTTGATCGTGCCGAGCCCGGTGCGCGCGACGAGCACGACCGGCTTGTTCCACCGCGCGAACAGGTCCGCGAAGATCAGGTCGCGCGTGACGGGGACCATCACGCCGCCCGCGCCCTCGACCACCAGCGGTCCATCGACTTGGGGTAGCGCAAGCCGGTCCGGATTGATCGTCACGCGGTCGATCTCGGCGGCGAGATGCGGCGAGCATGGGGTCGTCAGCCGGTACGCTTCGGGCAGGACCCGGTCCGCGGGGACGCCGAGCGTCACGACCGACGCTGCGTCGCTGCCATCGGCAAGCCCGGCCTGCACCGGCTTCCAGTACCGCGCGCCGAGTGCCGCCGTGAGCCCGGCGGCGAACACGGTCTTGCCGATATCGGTGTCCGTTCCGGTAACGACGATCGTCATTGCAATGCCTCTCCCATGACCGTTCCCAGAGTTTCGATATCCTCGACGGTCGCGTTGAGCGTCAGCGATATCCGCAGCCGCGATCCGCCCTCGGGCACGGTCGGCGGCCGGATCCCGCGCACGTCGAACCCTGCCGCCTGGATCGCTCCGGCGACGCGCATCGTGCGCGCGGCATCACCGAGAACTAGCGGCAGGATCTGCGACCCGGTCGCGGCGACACCGTATCGCGCAAGCATGCGCTCGGCCGTTGCAATCAAATTCCAGAGGTTCTCCCGCCGCACCGGTTCGTCCGCGACGATCCGCAACGCCTCGCCGACTGCCAACGCCATCAGCGGCGACGGTGCGGTCGAGAAGATGAACCCGCGCCCGCGATTGACGATGAAGTCGCGCATGATCGCGGGTCCGCATAACAGCGCGCCCTCGCACCCCAGTGCCTTGCCGCAGGTGCGCAAGCTGATGACGTTCTCGCGCCCGTCGAGCGCTTCGGCGAGCCCGCGGCCGTCGGTGCCAAACACGCCTGTTGCGTGCGCTTCATCGATCAGCAGGACGGCGTCGTGGCGGTCTGCAATTTCGGCGAGGTCTGCGAGCGGAGCCTGGTCGCCGTCCATGCTGTAAAGGCTCTCGACCGCGATCCACACGCGACCTGTACCGCCCGAGGTTCGCCACGTAGCGATCACGTCCTCGAACGCGTCGGCATCGTTATGCGCGGCGGCGGCGAAGGTCGCTCGGGTGAGCCGCATGCCTTCGTGCGCGCTGGCGTGGATCAGCGCGTCGTGGACGATCAGGTCGCCGCGCTGCGGCAGCGTCGCGAACAGGATGGTGTTGGCGACATAGCCGCTCGCGAAGAACAGCGCCGCCTCGGTCCCGAAGAACCGCGCGGCGTCCGCCTCAAGCGCCTCATGCTCGGGCGCATTGCCGCGCAGCAACCGTGATCCACCCGAGCCGACGGATACGCCGCGGTGCAACGCATCGGTCATCGCGCGACGCAACCGGTCCGATCCGGCGAGCCCGAGATAGTCGTTCGAGGCGAAGTCGACGCCTTGGCGCGGGTGGAGCGATCGGTACCGGTCCGCAGCCGTCAGCTTGGCGAGGTCTTGTTGCTGTTCGGCAAACATCATCGCGCCGCCCTAAACCCAACGCGCTGCGAAAACGATAGCGGGTCCATCATGAGCCCCAATCGGTCGCCCCAATCCGTCACTCCGGCGAAATCTGGGTATCCCTGTTGTCAAGCGGGAGACCCGAACCGGGAGACCCCAGCTTTCGCTGGGGTGACGGGTGGGGGCAGGAAATCCGGATGCGGCGACGGCAGTGCCGGTACAAGCGGCAGCGGCAGTGGCAGCGACTGCGCCTCCAGTTCCAAGTCTGACCGTGGTTCTAGTTCTGGCTTTGGCCTTGACCCCGGCCCTCGCCGTGACGGTGGCTTACCCTGCGTTCCACGTCTCGATGAACTTGGTTGCGCGTGCGCCCACGTCTGCCGCGGACATGCCGGGTGCGAACAGTGCCGAGCCGAGCCCGAAGCCGGCCGCGCCCGCCTTGCGCCAGTCCGCCATCAATTCCGGCACGATCCCGCCGACCGGCAGCACGCGCGCATCCTTGGGGAGGATCGCACGCATCGCCTTCAGTACCGTGGGGCTGGCGGCTTCCGCCGGGAAGAGTTTCAGCGCGGCGGCACCTGCGTCGAGCGCAGCGAATGCCTCGGTCGGCGTCGCGATGCCGGGCAACGCGACATAGCCCTTCTCCGCTGCCGCGGCGATCACCCGTACGTTCGCGTTGGGCGCGATGATCAGCGTGCCACCCGCGGCACCGACCGCCTCGACGTCTTCAACGCGCAGCACCGTGCCCGCACCGACGACCGCGCGACCTTCGAACCGGCGCGCCAGCCGCGCGATGCTGTCGAGCGGATCGGGCGAGTTCATCGGCACTTCGAGGATCGTGAAGCCCGCCTCGACGAGCGCCTCGCCGATCGCCTCGACCTCGTCGGGTTTCACGCCGCGCAGGATCGCGATCATCGGGCATTTCGCGAAGGCGTCGTCAAAGGCTTGGCGGTGGGTCGTGACGGGCGTCATGCTGCAAGATCCTGGATACGGGTGATACCAGCCACGAATGCGGCCTCGCTATCGATATGGTGTGCGATGCCGCCAAGCGCATCGATCGCGTTGGCATAGAGTGCGCCGAGGGCAGGATCGGCAAGGATGTGGACGGTCGTACCGCGCTTGATCCGCGCAGCGGTATCCGCGCCGATCAGCAGCCCGCTTGCGAACGAGGCGGCGTGCGCGTCGTCGGCAAGCCCAAGCACACCGCGCGCGCGGATCGCGAACAGGCTGGCGGCGAGATCGCGCTTGGCGCCTTCCGCAACGCCTTCGAGGTACGCGGCGCCAGGCTCGACCGGATGGCCGAGCTGGCGCGACAGGACGCCGTGCGCGCGCAGCAGTGCAAAGAGTTCGCCGGTCATCGCGGTCGTGAAACGGGTGATCGCGCCGCCTTCGACGGTCGCCCATTTGCAATGCGTGCCGGGCTGGCAGAGCACCGCATCGGTCGGCACGAGCCCGGCGGCGACCGCGCCGAGCAGCTGCACCTCCTCGCCGCGCATCACGTCGGCATGCACCCCGTCGCGGTACGACAGGCCGGGCACGATCGCGGTCCGGTCGTCGATCCGATCAAGCGCGGCGGCGATCTCGGGCAAGCCGGCAGGCGCGGCGACATAGGGTACGGTGCGCCAGCCGATGTTCGAGCCGACCATCCCGGCAAGCAGTACCGGCAGGTCGCCTAGCCGCTCACGGATCCCCGCGACCTCGGCGTCATAGTCTCCTGTTGCGACGTTCGCCGCGCCGCGATCGTCGCGTTCGGTCGCGGCGACCTTTCCATCCTCGATCCGAAACGCGCGTCGGTTCGAAGTGCCCCAGTCGACTGCGATGAAAGACGTCATGCTCGCCACCTCGATCCCGTCGTCGACCGGTCGGAAACCCATTGGCGGATTACCATTAAAGACCTCTCGACCAAGCCGACGAATTATACGACAATTCACCAAAGTCCAGAGGGGTGCCCGATGACAGCATTATATGCTCGCTCGATCCAGGTAGGTGACAGGGCGCCGACGTTGCGCCAGAACTTCGCGCAATGACGACCGATATGACAGATCCCGATGGCGCGGTTCCGCTTGCCGCTGGGCGCGGGAGTGCCGGCGGCCGAAACCTGACCCAGGCGCTGCTCGATACGCTTGGGCGTGCGATCGTCACCGGCTATTATGAAACGCGGCAGTTTCCGACCGAGGCCGACATCGCCAGCACGCACGACGTCAGTCGCTCGGTCACGCGCGAGGCGGTCAAGATGCTGACGGCGAAGGGGTTGGTCAGCGCGCGCCCGCGCCAGGGTACGATCGTCCAGGCCGCCAGCGCCTGGAACCTGTTCGATACCGATGTGTTGCGCTGGACGCTCGAGCGAAAATTCTCAGTCGATCTGTTGCGCCACTTCAACCAGTTGCGGATCGCGATCGAGCCGGAAGGCGCGGCGCTGGCGGCGCGGTTCGGCGACGAAGCGGACCTGCGGGCGATCCGTCGCGGCCTCGACCGGATGGCGGCGGCAGAAGCCGGTAGCGACGATCCGCTGGAGGCGGACATCGCGTTTCACGTCGCGATCCTGCGCGCGTCGAAGAATCCGTTTTACGCGCAGTTCCAGTCGGTCGTCTCGACCGCACTGCAGACGTCGATCCGCTTCACCAACAGGATCAAGGGGCGTTCAGCGAACATCGCCGATCACGCAGCGGTTGCCGATGCGATCGATGCCCGCGACGCTCCAGCCGCGCGGATCGCGATGCGCCGGATCATTGGCGACGTGTTGACGCTGATCGGCGAAGACTGAACGGGTCGGACGCTTCTGATATCTGGGGTGCATCCACTGCTGGCGGTTGGTCCCGATGCGCATCTTCCAGCGTGATTTGGGCGGCGAATGCCAGCTGAAGCGCTTGCGCCAACGTCCGCACCTGAAGCTTGATCATCATCTTCGCGCGGTGGATTTCGACGGTCCGCGGGCTGAGTTCGAGTTGGCTGGCGATCACCTTGTTCGGCCATCCGCATATCAGGCCGTTGAATACGGAACGCTCGCGTGGCGACAAGCTGTCGATCCGCGCGAGCGCAAGACGGGTCGCACTCAGCGTTTCGTCGCGTAGTCGCGGCAGCGCGTGCAACACGATATCCATCTTGCCGCCGGACCAGATGAAACTGCCGAACACGCATGCCAGGATGATGATGAAACCTATACCGTTTAGCATGGTCCGAGACCGTTCCTTCGTACCGGGTTTATGTTGTTATAGGAGGGCTGCGGCCGCTTCGGTCCGGTCCGCGGCATTAAGCGGCGACCGGATGATCGCGCGTCGTGTGGCCGTCCTGCCAATCGATCACGGCGAGGTAATTGCGCAGGCGGTTGTCCTCCATCCGGGCAAGCAATGCGTTGTCGTGCAAGGGCAACAACAGCGCCGCGACCGCCTCGCTCCAGGGGGCGTCGGCGGCGAAAACCACGCCAAGGCCGAACACCGCGGGGATATAGGCGAACGCCAGCGCGCGACCGTCGGCCTGTGCGTCGGCGACGAAATCCTCGACCGCGGTCAGGACGCCGTTGCGCGGGCCGCCGGCCTGCAATGCGATCGCGAACTGGCCCATGCCGCGAAACCCGCGGCCGGGCACGAGCTCGTCGCAGTCCAGCGATACGCCCGACGTGTAGCTGTAGGGATGGCGATGTTCCGCCGGAATCCGGTCGGGCGCATAATACATGTCGCGACGCGCGCACGGCCAACCGACGTCGTGGAGGAACGCGAGCAGCGGCTTGCCGTCGCGACGCCCGATCCGGTCGATTTCGGCCAGTTCGCGCGAGACGGTGTGGTAATTGTGATCGCCATCGATCAGCCACGCATCGATCTCCGCCAGGCCCGGCAGCGCGTCGAGGCTCGGCTGTGCGATGTGACGGACACCGGGCGCGGCGGCGGCCCAGGCGGCGAAGGCGGGGGCCGGGGCCGGGTCGATGCTGGTCAGCTGCCCGTCGATCGGCGCCAGATGGTCGGCGATCCGGTGTGACATGCCGCCGAACTCGGCACCGATCTCGGCGACCGTGCGCGCGTCCGCGGCGGTCAGGCAGGCGAGGATCGTCGCGGCGAATTCGTCCATCGAATGGATCAGCAGGCTGCTCATGCGACGGCTCCGACCGATACGGCAGCGTGCTGGTCTGGGCCGACCGCGACGGGATCGCGCGCCACGAGCGGCCGGAAGACGATCGCCAGCATCATCGGTATGGTTTCACGGCCGGGTATGAGCGGCGGCGGCGGGACCATCAGGAACGCGTCGGGGTCGGTGCACTGGAACAGATGCGGGGCGACCTGTTCGAGCCCTTCGCACGACGGCATCGCGGGCATCGCCCGGGCGCTGGCCTTGGCATCGCCTACCAGGAACGCCTCGACCGGGAGAAAATGCGCCGACTCGATCTGCAGCCATTCATGGTGGCGGCCGAACTGCACGCCGACCGTATAGCGGCACGCGCCGACCGGGATCGCGGCGACATGGTAGCCGTCGTGCGTCGGCGTCGCGCGTACGCTGTCCGCGAATGCATCCTGCCCGTCGACCATCAGGACCGGGATATCGATCCCCGAATCGCAGAAATCGGCATAGCGCAGATCGAGCCCGAAGCGGCGCTGCGCGAGATAGGCGAGGCTGGTCGGCAGGCCCTGGCCGCGCAATTCGGCGGGCAAATACATCCGGTCGCTGTTCTTGAGATAGAACAGCCCGCGTTCGCGCAGGCCACGGCTGGCGGTCGCCGGATCGAACAGCGTGATCATGTGATCGGTACCGAGATTGGCGTCATGTTCGAAGCGGGCGAACAGCGCGATCTCGTGCGGCAGCGGCAGGAACAGCAGCCGAGCGAGCGCGGCGACCGCCGCCGGTTGCGTCGTCGTGGCCGCGTCGCGATCATGGCGGCGGATCGTCGCCGACCGCTCCGCCTGCGCAAACGCGACGCAGCCCGCCTGGACGCGTTCGCGCGCTTCGCTCTGCTGGCCCTTGATGCCGGGCGTGCCGCGGACCGCTGCGCCGTCGGCATAGTCGATCACCGACCCCTGCGACGCGGTGCAGAGCTGTTCGACGACGGCGATCGATCCGATCAGCGCGTCGAGCACGCCTTGGTCGTAGGTCGCCGCATCGATCATGCCACGCTTGTCGAGCCCGCTCGGCACCGTCTCTGCGAGCAGCAGGTAGCGGCCGGCGACATGAACGCCGAACGCGTCGGACAGGACAGCTTCGATATTGTTCTGGACGCTGCCGTTATAGCCGAGATCGACGAGCATCAGCGTATCGCCGGGCGCGGGATCGACGATGGCGCGGACATAGGCGATCAACCGGTCGGCGAACGCGCTTCCGCGGTGTGCGATACGCTCGGCCCATGGCGCGGCGCCGATCGTTTCGGCGAGCGAATAGGCGCCGTCCCGCGCGGTGGTGTCGGCAACCAGCGCTTCCGCCTCTGCTGCGTCGATCAACAACTGGCGGAGGAAGTCCTTGCCTGATCCGTCACCGATCTCGTCGACGACGAACCGTCGTGCCGCGCCGTCGCGGCCGAGTCCTGCGGCGATCGCGGTGAAGCGGCTGATCTCCACCGCATGCGTTGCGCGATCGGGGTGCGCCGCATCGAACACGCGACGCGGCAGGAACCCATCGCGCATCAGGAACAACAGATGCGTCGTACCGCCGCGCTCGGCTTGATTCGCGTCTGCCTCGGCCGCGACCCAATGCGCGAACGGCGTCATGATCGGGCCCAACGTAGCGAACCCAAGCGCTTCTGCGGTGTCTTCGATCTGCGGCTCGCCGAGCGCTATGGCTGCACGGTGCGGCTGGAACACGGCCCCCGTGTCCGGCCCGGCGACGAGCGCGGCGACGCTCCGCTCGAGCCGGTGGCGCTGGACCGCGGTCTCGGTGAACTGGACCAGATGGAGCGCGCGCAGGCCGTGGCGAGCCGCGGACACCGCGTCCGCCACCGGGTTGTCGCCGATATGCAGGATCCGGTCCGCGCGCACCGCGGTCTGGCGCAGGACGGTGTCGAACAGGGCTTCGGCCTTGGCGCTGCGATGCTCGCACGAGCAGAAGATCCGGTCGATCAGGTCCGCGACCTCGTCGCCTGCAGCAGCACGGATCAGCGTTTCGAGCTGATCGCGTTCGAGATACGTGTCGCTGACGATCACGACCTTCAGCCCGCGGCGCTTGGCCTCGCGCATCAGCGCCACGGTCGGCGCGAACGCATAGCAATGCCGCGTTTCGGCGGCGATTTCGCGGGTCACATAGGCTTCGCGCTCGGCGTCGTCGGCGTCGGGGAGCAGCGTCGCATAGATCTCGCGCAGCGTGACTTCACCCGACCCGCGATGGTCGAGCAGGCGGGCCTTGCGTGCTGTACTTTCGGCCCTAGCCCGCTGGTCGGGCGAAACGCCATCGAGCAAGGCGAAGATGTCGGCAGGCCTGTGCGTATCGCGCCACAACAGCGTATCGAAGCAATCGAGCGACAGCATCGACAGTCTGCGATGGTCATCCAGCGCGTGCGGCAACTGGTGGGGCAGAATGGTCTGCATGGGCGAGCTTTCCCGATAGATGGCGTCCCGCAGCGGGACATAGCCATCTTATAGGATGCAGTCGGCACCGCTGGCCGCAGCCACGTCCTAGAATGAGGGAAAGATCGAACGGAGCAGCCGATGTCCACGTCCCCGATGTCCCTCAATGCGTATCAGCGTACGCGCAGCATCACCGAGAGCCCCCGCGCGACCGAATGTCGGCTGATGCGCCAGATTACCGGCGAGATGATCGCCGCGCGCGATGCCGGTGTCGTCGGCGTGCCGCTGACGGCGGTCCTGTTCCGCAATCGCGAGGTATGGAATGCCTTCTCGACCGCCTGCGGGGCCCGCGGCAATCGCCTACCCGACCCGTTGCGTGCCTCGATCATATCGCTTGGCCTGTGGGTCGATCGCTTCACCAGCGTCGTCGCGGCAGGCCGTGAGGATATCGACGACCTGATCGACGTAAACCGCGCCATTATTCAAGGACTTGAGCAGGAACCGCTTTAAGTCGGCGGTCAGCTTGCCCTGAACTGGCCTCAGTGGGCGGGTTATCATCGGTTATCTTTGCCGATGCTTTCCGGTCAACCAGCCTGATCCACGATAGTATCGCTGGAACGGCGCCGCCGACCCACCGTTGATCTGCAAAAGAGGATGCGGATCGATGCTTCAGGTCAGAGACAACAATGCAGGAATAGATGCGGTCCCAGCAGCGACCGCGCCGGTTGCGACGGCCTTGGTCGAACGGCTGGCAGAGCATAACGTTGTCTACATCGC
>Ga0308169_10001467_pt1 | contig 27609 bp, 19 predicted proteins | sample PhyBR1_2_FD_202139 | JGI IMG/M metagenome (GOLD analysis project Ga0308169, IMG submission 202139) | Phyllosphere microbial communities from UC Gill Tract Community Farm, Albany, California, United States - DLSLSB.R1 | ecosystem: Host-associated > Plants > Phyllosphere > Unclassified | place...
CGAAGGCGTGGATGCCGCCGCGCGGCAGGCGCAGGCTAAGGCGGTTCAGCGCCAGCTTGCCCCTGTATTGCAGGCACAGGTCTTCGGTATCGATGACGAATTCGCCTGGATGGTCGTTCATGCCGATCTCTTGTTTTCGTAGTGGGAAAGCTCGCCCGCCACGCGGTCGAGGATGGTGTCGGCGGGATAGTCGAGGCCGATGACGTCGCCGACGAAACGGTCGACCGCCTCGTCGAGGCGGCGGGCGCGCTCGGCGTCGGACAGGCGCTGGCGCTGCTCCGCCACGTAGAGACCCAGGCCGGCGCGCGACAGCAGCCAGCCCTCGGCTGTCAGCTCGGCATAGGCCTTGGCCACCGTGTTCGGGTTGATGGAGAGCTGCTGGGCCAGGCCGCGCACGCTGGGCAGGACGTCGCCGGGAAGCAGCTCGCCGCCGGCCACCAGGCGTTTGATGCCGTCGGTGATCTGGCGGATGATGGGCCGCGGATCGCCGGTGACGATCTGCAGCATCAGGGGAGCACGCCGATTCATACGAACCTCACTGTACTAGGACAGGTAGTACAGTAGCACCGGCTTGCGCTGTGGTCAAGCAGGAAAGAATGAAGGACAATGCGGCGTCACGAATGCCATACCGAAGCCCGACGATGTTCAAACAGCTGAAACAACTCTTCGCACCGCGCCCGGCCGCCGCCATCCAGGACGAGCTGCTGGTCAACGCCTACTGCACCCTGAACGAGGTGCCGCCGCTTCCCTTCCCGCACCGGCTGCACGGGCGCCGCGACGGCGGCGATCCTGAGCTGCACAGCGAGCTCGGCGGCTTCCTGCGCTACCTGCAATCGCTGGGCGGCGGCAAGATGAGCAGCACCCGCTACCACGTCATGCGCCATGTCCAGCGAACCCGCCACCAGCTCAGCTTCGGCGTCGCCCGCGCGGATGCCGCCGCCATCGCCGCCCTCGCCGACTGGGCGCTGGCCGCCAACGCCCTGCTGCAACTGCCGGACGGCCAGCCGCGCGACCCGCATCTGAAGGTGCTGGTGTCGAGCAAGGACGGCGCCGCCGAACCGGATGCCGTCGTGCCCTACCCGGCCGCCGCGGCGCAGCGCAAGGCCAGGACCGAAGCCCTGCTCGCCAGCCGTGGCCTGCAGCACTCGCCCCACCTGCCGCCGCTGGTCGCCGAGCCGGAACTGCGCCTGCGCGGGGTGCCGGAAACCGGGCGCCGCGCCGTCGCCCTGCTGGCGGTGGCGCTCAGGGCGGAATCGCTGGCGAGCGGCAATCCGCTGCCGGCCGGGGAACTGGAGCGCAAGCTGCCCGGCCTGGGCCAGGTCCTCAGTCCCATGGAGGCCGCCTTCATGGCCGTCGAACAGCCGGACGCCGCCGAACTGGCCCGCTTCTCATGGCGCTACGAGAGCCTCAAGACCCTGGAATGGGCGCTCGGCCTGGCCGACCTGCCCTGGCCGGACCAGCCCTGCGACGCCGCGCTGACGGCGCGCACCCTGCTGGAGCGCCTCGAGGACGTCGCCAAGGACAAGCTCACGCTGCGCCCGCCAGCGGAGATCCTGGATGCCCTCGACCTGCACTACCGCCTGCACTGGCTGGTACGCCAGGCCCGCAAGGAAGGCAAGCCGCTGCCGGAAGGCGTCGATGCCGGCGTGGTCTCGGAACGCCACCACGCCCTCAACTGGCTCAGCTGCTTCGAAGACGCCGGCTGGGACGATACCGATACGCCCACCTGAATCCGACCTGGTTCAGGTACCGGGCATGCGGTGATCCCGGTACAACTCGCGCAGGCGGTTCTTCTGGATCTTGCCGGTGCCGCCCAGCGGCAGGCTGTCGGTGAACACGACGTCGTCCGGCATCCAGAACTTCGCGATCTTCCCCTCGAAGAAGCCGAGCAGTTCTTCCCGCGTCAGCTCGGCGCCGGGCCGCCGCACCACCACCAGCAGCGGGCGCTCGTCCCACTTCGGATGATGGACGCCGATGCAGGCGGCCTGCATCACGGCCGGATGGGCCATCGCGATGTTCTCCAGGTCGATCGAGCCGATCCACTCGCCGCCGGACTTGATCACGTCCTTGCTGCGGTCGGTGATCTGCATGAAGCCTTCCGGGTCGATGGTGGCGACGTCGCCGGTCGGGAACCAGCCGTCCCGCAGCACATCGCCGCCTTCGTCGCGGAAGTAGCTGGCGAGGATCCACGGCCCCTTCACCAGCAGGTGGCCGAAGCTCACGCCATCCCAGGGCAGCTCGACGCCGTCGTCGTCGACGATCTTCATGTCGACGCCATAGATCGCGTGGCCCTGCTTCTGCAGGATCTTGCGCTGCTCCTCCTTCGGCAGCGCGAGGTGCCTGACCAGCAGGCCGCCGGTGGTGCCGAGCGGGGACATCTCCGTCATGCCCCAGCCGTGGATGACCTGCACGTCGAAGCGGTCGATCAGGGTATTCATCATCGCCGGCGGGCAGGCCGAGCCGCCGATCACGGTGCGGCGGAAGGTCGAGAACCGCAGCCCGTTCTGCAGCGCGTGGTTGATCAGTCCCAGCCACACGGTCGGCACGCCGGCCGAGAAGGTCACGCCCTCCTGTTCGAACAGCTCGTACAGCGATTTGCCGTCCAGATGAAAGCCGGGGAAGACCATCTTCGCGCCCGACAGCAGCACGGAATACGGCAAGCCCCAGGCGTTCACATGGAACATCGGCACCACCGGCAGCACGGTGTCGCGGGCCGACACGTTCAGCACGTTCGGCATCGCCGAGGCATAGGCGTGCAGCACGGTCGAGCGGTGCGAGTACAGCGCGCCCTTCGGGTTGCCGGTGGTGCCCGAGGTGTAGCACAGCGCGGCGGCGGCGTTCTCGTCGAAGAGCGGCCAGGTGTAGTCGCTCGACGCTGCCTCGATCAGTTCCTCGTAGCAGAGCAGGTTCGGGATGCGCGTTTCAAGCGGCATGTGGGCGCGGTCGCTCATCAGCACGAAGGCCTTCACGCCCGCGCAGTGCGGCGCGATCGCCTCGACCAGCGGCAGGAAGCTCAGGTCGAAGAACAGCAGCTGGTCTTCCGCATGGTTGACGATATAGGCGATCTGCTCCGGATGCAGGCGCGGATTGATCGTGTGCAGGACCGCGCCCGAGCCCGACACCGCGTAATAGAGTTCGAGGTGGCGGTAGCCGTTCCAGGCCAGGGTGCCGACCCGCTCGCCCATCGCGATGCCGCGGTCCGACAGCGCCCGCGCCAGGCGGCGGGCCCGCAGTTCGCAGTCGCGGTAGCTGTAGCGGTGCAGGTCCGTGAGGTCGGGCTCGACGCGCCGCGAGACGATTTCGCTGCCGCCGTAATGCCGCGCGGCGAACTGGATGATGCTGGAGATCGACAGCGGCGGGCTCATCATCTGCCCCATGACTGGGCTCTGCGGATAGGACTGCATCTGGCCTCCTGTGGTCTTTGCGGCTGAGTGTGGGACGGCCGTGCGGAAAGCGTCAACGGTTTTCGATGGTGCGACGCATCAGACACAGCGTGATCATTCTGTTACTGAATGTAACGCGCATGGGCCGCACACAAGCGTGACCATAGAATCCCGCCGTCTGGGTTAGAATCCCGGCAAAACGACCAGAATGCCCGATCGAGAAGGAAACGCCATTACCGCTGACGACCTGCCATTCGACAATTCCTTCGCCGAATTGCCGCCCGCGTTCTACACGCGGCTGATGCCGACGCCGCTGCCTGCGCCCTATTTCGTTGCGGCCAGCAGCAGGGCCGCGGCGCTGGCCGGGCTCGACCCGGGAGCCTTGAGCCAGGAGGAGTTCGTCGCGGTCTTCAGCGGCAACCACGTGCCGCCGCGTTCCCAGCCCCTGTCGGCCGTCTACTCCGGCCACCAGTTCGGCCACTGGGCCGGCCAACTGGGCGATGGCCGCGCCATCCTGCTGGGCCAGCTGAACGGTCCCGAAGGCCCGATGGAACTGCAGCTGAAAGGCGCCGGCATGACGCCCTACTCGCGCATGGGCGACGGCCGCGCCGTGCTGCGTTCCTCGATCCGCGAATTGCTCTGCTCGGAGGCCATGGCCGCGCTCGGCATCCCGACCACGCGCGCCCTGATGCTGACCGGCTCGCACCAGCAGGTGGTGCGCGAAACCATCGAGACCGCCGCCGTCGTCACCCGCATGGCGCCGAGCTTCGTCCGTTTCGGCTCCTTCGAGCACTGGCATTACCGCGGCAAGCAGGAAGAGCTGCGCATCCTGGCCGACTACGTGATCCGCGACTTCTATCCGGAACTGCGGAACGCGGAGAATCCCTATCTGGAACTGCTGGCCGAAGTCACGCGCCGCACCGCGCGCATGATCGCGCACTGGCAGGCGGTCGGCTTCATGCACGGGGTCATGAACACGGACAATATGTCCATCCTCGGCATCACCCTGGATTACGGCCCCTTCGGCTTCATGGAAGCCTTCGACGTCGACCACATCTGCAACCACACCGACCAGGGCGGCCGCTATTCCTACTCGAACCAGGTGCCGGTCGGCCACTGGAACTGCTATGCGCTGGCGAATGCCCTGCTGCCGCTGATCCAGGACAAGGAAGCGGCCGAGGCCGCACTGGACGGCTATGTCGACGCCTACGGCGACAAGTTCGACGAACTGGTACGCGCCAAGCTGGGCCTGGCCACCGTGCAAGAGAACGACCGCGCACTGGCCGATACGATGTTCAAGCTGATGCACGAGAACCGGGTCGACTTCACCCTGTTCTTCCGCCGCCTGGGCGAGCTGCGCCTCGAGGTGCTCGACGACGCCCGGGCCGAAGCCGACGCGCCGCTGCGCGACCTCTTCCTCGACCGTCCCGGCTTCGACGCCTGGGCGGTGGACTACCGCGCCCGCCTGCGCCGGGAAGGCAGCGTCGACGCCGTGCGCCGCGAAGCCATGCAGCGCGTCAATCCCAAGTACATCTTGCGCAACTACCTGGCCCAGACCGCGATCGAAAAGGCGCAGAATGGCGATTTTTCCGAAGTCCGCAAGCTGCTCGCCGTACTGGAACACCCCTTCGACGAGCAAGCGGAGAACGAACACTATGCGGCCCTGCCGCCGGACTGGGCATCCCACCTCGAGGTGAGCTGCTCCTCCTGATACCATCATCGAGAATCAAGACGACCATCATGACCGAAAAAGTGACCAAGACCGACGCCGAATGGCGCGCAGAGCTCGACCCGATGGAATACCAGGTGACCCGCCACGCGGCCACCGAGCGCGCCTTCACCGGCAAGTACTGGGACCACCACGAGCACGGCATCTACCACTGCGTCTGCTGCAATACCCCGCTGTTCGAATCCGACGCCAAGTTCGAGTCCGGCTGCGGCTGGCCCAGCTACTTCCGCGCCATCGACCCGGACAAGGTGATCGAGAAGGTCGACCGCAGCCACGGCATGGTGCGCACCGAGATCATCTGCGCCGTCTGCGACGCCCACCTGGGCCACGTGTTCGAAGACGGTCCGCCGCCGACCGGCCTGCGCTACTGCATCAATTCGGCCGCTCTGCGCTTCGAACCGGCATAATCACGCTTTTCACACTAGGTACGCGCACACGCATGAAATTCCTGTTCGACCTGTTCCCGGTCATTCTCTTCTTCGTCGTCTTCAAGTTCGCCGACGGCCACCAGGAGGCGGCCCACGCCCTGGCGGTCCAGTACATGGGCGGCCTGATCGCCGGCGGCAACGTCACCCCGGCGCAGTCGCCGATCATGCTGGCCACCGCGGTCGGCATCGTCGCCACCGTGCTGCAGATCCTGTATCTGCTGGCGCGCGGCCGCAAGGTCGACGGCATGCTGTGGCTGTCGCTGGGCGTGATCGCCGTGACCGGCGGCGCCACCATCTACTTCCACGACGAGAACTTCATCAAGTGGAAGCCGACAATACTGTACTGGGTGTTCGCCCTGGCCCTGTTCGTGGCCCAGGTCGGATTCCGCAACAACCTGGTGCGCAAGGTGATGGAAGCCCAGATCAAGCTGCCCGAACCCGTCTGGGCCAAGGTCGGCTATGCCTGGATGACCTTCTTCGCCCTGGTGGGCGTGCTGAACCTGGTCATGGCCTTCATCGTCTTCAAGGACAATACCGGCGCCTGGGTCAGCTTCAAGCTGTTCGGCGTGACCGGCATCTTCTTCGCCTTCATCGTCATCCAGACCCTGATGCTGTCGAAGCATATCCAGGAACAGGAACAGGGGGACGCATGACCATGACGACCGCAAGCAACGAGCGCGTCGAGCGCATCCGCTCCCTGCTGCAGGCCGCCCTGCAGCCTTCCCAGCTCGAGGTCGGCGACGATTCGCACCTGCACGTCGGCCATGCCGGCGCGGCCTCCGGCGGGGGCCATTACAGCGTCCGAATCGTTTCCGATCGCTTCGAGGGCCAGAGGCTCGTCATGCGTCATCGGCTGGTGTATGATGCCGTGCAAGGCATGATGCATACCGACATTCACGCACTGGCGATTACCGCCCTTGCGCCATCGGAACTGTCGTAAGCCTTGGCCTTCAGGAAGTCTTAAGTAATCTGTTCGAAAATCTGCTACGTATTACAAGAACTAATCCAATCTCGTCCAAGCAACCCCCTCACAGGAACCACCATGACTTTTAAGCCAGCACGGCTGCTGTTAGCCCTGATCGCTATCGCCGCATCGTTTGCCACCTCGTCCTCGTTCGCCCAGAACCTCGCCGTCGTCAACGGCAAGGCGATCCCGTCCTCGCGCGCCGACCAGATGGTCAAGCAGGTCGTGGCCCAGGGCCAGGCAACCGATTCGCCGCAGCTGCGTGAAGCGATCAAGAAGGACCTGATCGCCCGCGAAGTGATGATGCAGGAAGCGATCAAGCAGGGCTACGACAAGAACACGGATGTGAAGCAGGCGCTGGAGAACGCCCGCCAGACCATCGTGATCACCGCCCTGGCCCGCGACTACATCGCCAAGCACCCGGTCTCCGACGCCGAGATCAAGGCCGAGTACGACCGCTTCACCAAGCAGACCGGCGACAAGGAATATCACGTGCGCCACATCCTGGTGGACAACGAAGCCGACGCCAACGCCATCATCGCCAAGCTGAAGAGCGGCGCCAAGTTCGAAGACCTGGCCAAGCAGTCGAAAGACACCGGCACCGCCAACAACGGCGGCGACCTGGATTGGGCCAGCCCGTCCTCCTTCCCGCCTGAGTTCGCCGCCGGCTTCACCGGCCTGAGCAAAGGCCAGATCACCGAGAAGCCGGTCAAGACCCAGGTCGGCTACCACGTGATCAAGCTGGACGACGTCCGCCCGGCCAAGCTGCCGGCCCTGGATGAAGTCAAGCCGCAGATCGCCGACGCCCTGGCCCAGCAGAAGCTGGCCTCGTACCAAGAGGAAATGGTCAAAAAGGCAAAGGTGCAGTAAGATGTAGCATCACCGGCGGCCCGAGTGCCGCCGGTTTTCGTCGCCTCGCGACTTTTCGTATTTGAATAGGATCGAATAAATGATTGTCAAGCCAGCCCGCCTGTTGTTAGCCATGACCGCGATGGTAGTCCTGCCGTCGTTCGCACAAAACGTCGCGACCGTCAATGGCAAGCCCATCCCCGCGGCCAAGGTCGACCAGGTCGTCAAGCAAGTTGTTGCCCAGGGCAAGGCCACCGATTCGCCGCAACTGCGCGAGGCGATCAAGCGCGACCTGATCGGCCGCGAAGTCCTGATCCAGGAAGCCGACAAGCAAGGCATCGGTACCCGTCCGGAAGTCAAGAACCAGATCGAGAATGCCCGCCAGAGCATCATCATCAACGCGATGCTGGCCGACTACATCAAGAAGCACCCGGTCACCGACGCCGAGATCAAGGCCGAGTACGACAAGTTCAAGGCCCAGGTCGGCGACAAGGAATACCACGCACGCCACATCCTGGTCGGCACCGAAGACGAAGCCAAGGCCATCATCTCGAAGCTGAAGGGCGGCGCCAAGTTCGAAGACCTGGCCAAGCAGTCGAAGGATCCTGGTTCGGCACAGAACGGCGGCGACCTGGACTGGGCAAGCCCGGCCAACTTCGTACCCGAGTTCTCGAAGGCCATGACCTCGCTGAACAAGGGCCAGATCACCGAGACCCCGGTCAAGACCCAGTTCGGCTACCACGTGATCAAGCTGGAAGACACCCGCGCGGCCAAGATCCCGGCGCTGGAAGAAGTCAAGCCGCAAGTCGCGGAACAACTGCAGCAGCGTAAGCTGGCAGCCTTCCGCGAAGAGCTGATGAAGAAGGCCAAGATCCAGTAATCGGGTCTTGCGGCTGAAAAAGCGCTCCAGGCCGGGGCGCTTTTTTTTGACCGAAGCTTTTTCCCACCGCCTAACCCCCGGGCCACCATGCACGCTCACCGCGGCCGCTCGCTGCCGCTCCGCCACCTGCTGATCCTGTTGACCGCGATCGGGCTGCTGCCCCTCGCGCTGCTCGGCATCTGGAGCATCCACGTGGCCAGCGAATACCGCCAGCGCGAGCAGGAGCGCGCGATGCTGGACCTGGCCCGCGCCCTGTCCAGCGCGGTCGATGCCGAACTCGACTCCACGGTAGCCGCCCTATCGGGCCTGGCGCGCAGTCCAGCCATGGTTGCGGGTGATATCCGCTCCTTTTACGACGTCGCGCGCAACCAGGCCGCAACCCAGCCCAACTGGCTGGGAGTATTCCTCGCGGACCGTGATGGAACAGCGCTATTCCGCACGAACGCAGCTTTCGGCTCCGCCATGCCTCCGGCCGCCGATCCGGAAAGCCTCCAGCAAGCGCTGATTCTCCATCGGGCCGTTGTCGGGCGCATGATTCTTGGCGCGAGGGGGAATGCCGCCGCCGCAGTCCGCATCCCGATTACCGATGGACACGCCAACACCTACGTGCTGAGCGCCATCGTGAAGCCGGACCGGATCCTGCGCGTCATCGAGCGCCAACAGGCGCCCTCGGACTCCCTCATCGCCGTGATCGATGCCACCGGCCACATTGTCGCGCGCTCCAAAAACCAGGAGCGCTACGTCGCCCAGGCGATCACGCCGGCAATGCGCGAACTGATGCGCAAGCACGGCCAGGAGGGAACCGGCCCGACATCCACCAAGGAAGGCGACCCCGTCGCCACCGCCTACACCAGCCTGTCGCGCTACGGCTGGACAGTGATCGTGAACAGCCCGGCGGCGGGCCTGCGCAGCGCCTTCCTGCAGGGCGCGGGCACCTATGCGGCAGGCGTCGGCATCTCGCTGGCGATCTGCATTGCCCTCGCCTACTGGCTGTCCTGGCGCATCGTCGCCGCCTTCAACCATTTGCGCCGGGCCGCGGCGGCGGTCGGCGCCGGGCGCCCCTTCAGCGTGCCGCATTCGCGCATCCGCGAACTGGGCCGCATGGGCCGCGCGCTCGAAGCCGCGGGCCACCAGCGCGCGCGCCACGAGCTCGAGAGATCCCGCCTGCTGGCCTCGCTCGAAGCCGCGCTCGAGCAGGCGCGCCGCGCCGGCCAGGCCAAGGACGAATTCCTGGCCGTGCTGGGCCACGAGCTGCGCAATCCGCTCAGCCCCATCGTCGCCTCGCTCGACCTGATGGACATGCGCGACGAAGCCGGCGCCCGGCGCGAGCGCGCCATCATGCGGCGCCAGGTCACCCACCTGAAGCGCCTGGTCGACGATTTGCTCGACGTCTCGCGCATCGCCTCCGGCAAGCTGAACCTGCACCTGCGCCCGCTCGACCTTGCCGAGACCGTGCGCCACACCGTTGCCGCCCTGCCCGGCCTCGCCATCACCCTCGAGGCGCCGGACACGCTCTGGATCGAAGGCGACGACAGCCGCCTGGTGCAGGTCCTGAACAACCTGCTGTCGAACGCGGCCCGCTTCGGCAGCACCGCCACCCATGTCAGTCTGGCAGCCGACCAGGTCGCCGGCCTGGCCCGGCTGACGGTCGAAGACAATGGCATCGGCATGGACGCCAGCCTGCTGTCGCGCGTCTTCGAACCCTTCTACCAGGCGCCCCAAACCCTGGCGCGCCGCACCGGCGGCCTCGGCCTGGGACTGGCGATCGTGCGCAAGATCGTCGAACTGCACGGTGGCAGCGTCAGCGCCGCCAGCGCCGGTCCCGACCGGGGCAGCCGCTTCGAAGTACTGCTGCCGCTCGCCGCCGCGCCGGCCAAGCCCGCGCCGAGCGCACCCGCCGCGGCACAGAAAACCTGGCGCATCCTGCTGGTCGACGACAACGAAGACGCCGCCGCCGGCACCGGCACCCTGTTGCGGCAACTGGGGCACGGCGTCGACATCGCACACAATGCCATGCAGGCGCTCGCCGCCGCCCGCGCCCGCCCGCCCGACGTCGCCATCCTCGACATCGGCCTGCCCGACATGGACGGCTACCAGCTTGCCGCCGCCCTGCGCCAGGAGCACGGCAAGGCGCTGCGCCTGGTGGCTTTGTCCGGCTACGGCCAGCAGGCCGACATCGAACGCGCCCGGGACGCCGGATTCGACCTGCACCTGACCAAGCCGGCCACGCTGGAAGACCTGGTCCGCGCCCTGCAGCCCGCTAGCCCTGCACCAGTGTCTTGAGCGCCCGCTCCAGCGCGCGGACCTTTGCGCGCATGAGCGGCAAATTGCGCACCAATGCCGCGCTGCGCTCCCACTCGGCATTCGGCGCGATCGGATAGAAGCCCGTGTAGCGGCCCGGCTCGGCAATCGAATTCGCCACCAGGGTGCCGGCCGTGATGTGCACATGGTCGGCGATCTCGATATGGCCATTGACCATGGCCGCGCCGCCGAAGGTGCAATGCCTGCCGATGTGGGCGCTGCCGGCCACGCCGACACAGCCCGCCATCGCCGTATGGGCGCCGATGCGGCAGTTGTGGCCGATCTGGATCTGGTTGTCCAGCTTGACGCCATCCTCGATGATGGTGTCGTCGAGGGTGCCGCGGTCGACGCTCGTATTGCAGCCGATGTCGACGTCGTCCCCGATCACCACCCGCCCGATCTGCGGGATCTTGATATAGACCCCATCCTCCATGGCGAAGCCGAAGCCGTCGCCACCGATCACGGCCCCGGAATGCACGATGCCGCGCGCCCCGATGACGCAGCGGGCGTGGAAAGTGACGTTGGCGAAGAAATGGCTGTGCTCGCCGATCACGGCTTCGGGACCGACATAGCAGCCTGCATCGATCACGGCGCCGGCCATGATCACCGCATGCGCCTCCACCGTGACCTGGGCGCCGATATGGGCCGAGGGGTCGATGCGCGCGCTTTCGTGCACCGCCGCCGACGGGTGGATGCCCGGCTCGGGCGCGGCGCCCGGCAGCAGGAAAGCGGCGGTGCGCGCGAAATAGGCGTAGGGATTGGCCGTGACGATGCGGGTGCCCTCATAGCTGGCCGCCACCGCCGGCACGTCCAGCGGCGACAGGATCAGCGCCGCCGCCCGGCTGTGCGCCGCCAGCGGGCGCATCCTGCTGCTGCCGAGGAAGCTGATGTCGCCGGGGCCGGCGCGCTCCAGCGGAGCGATCGTCGACACTTCGACGTCGGGATCGCCCTCGAGTTGTCCGCCGAAGCGTTCGACCAGCTTGCCTACCCGTGTAGCCATGCGCCGCCTCCCGGTTGTCGATACCGGATTGGACAGCGCTTTTGGGTCGGCAGTTCCGTATCGCCGCGCAACAGGCGATCGGAGGCAGACCGGCAGCGCGAGCCGGCACCGGGATTGATTAGTAGCAGACGATGTATAGCAAATTCGATACCAGGAATCGATATCGCATTGTTTTCAAGGACTTGGCGCGACAGGTCAGGTGCCAATTTAACCAACTGTCAACTTGTCCGACAATTTCCGGTCATGAGGACGCAAAAAAAGCGCCCCCGAAGGAGCGCTTTTCGTGACGAATCACTTCAAATCAACCCACCCACTTCCGCGCATTCTGGAACATGCGCGCCCAGGGCGAATCCTCACCCCAGCCATCCGGATGCCAGGACATCGTCACGGTCCGCGCCACGCGCTCGGCGTGCGGCATCATCACCGTGAAGCGGCCGTCCGGCGTGGTGACGGCGGTGAGGCCGCCCGGCGAGCCGTTCGGGTTGAACGGATACTGCTCGGTCGCCTGGCCGCGGTTGTCGATATAGCGCAGCGCAGCGATCGCCCTCGACAGGTCACCGGTCTGCGAAAAGTCCGCAAAGCCTTCGCCGTGGGCGATCGCCAGCGGCGCGTGGGTGCCGGCCAGGTCGGCGAAGAAGATCGACGGCGAGTCCAGCACCTCGACCATGCCGAAGCGGGCTTCGAACTGTTCCGACTTGTTGCGGGTGAACTTCGGCCAGGCTTCGGCGCCCGGGATGATCGACTTCAGGTTGCTCATCATCTGGCAGCCGTTGCAGACGCCCATGCCGAAGGTATCAGGACGGCCGAAGAATTCGGCGAACTGTTCCTTCAGCGCGGCATTGAACAGGATGGTCTTGGCCCAGCCTTCGCCTGCGCCCAGCACGTCGCCGTAGGAGAAGCCGCCGACGGCGATGATGCCCTTGAAGTCATCCAGCTTCGCGCGGCCGGCGATCAGGTCGCTCATGTGCACGTCGACGGCCTTGAAGCCGGCCTGGTGCAGCGCCCAGGCGGTCTCGATGTGCGAGTTGACGCCCTGCTCGCGCAGCACCGCCACGCTCGGGCGGGCCCCTAGCGCGATGAAGGGCGCGGCGATGTTCTCCTGCGTGTCGCGCACCAGCTTCGGCGTGAAGCCCGGGTCCTGCTCGTCCAGCAGGCGCGCGTATTCCTGGTCGACGCATTCCGGATTGTCGCGCAGGCGGGCGATGCGCCAGCTGGTCTCGCTCCACAGGCGGTGCAGCTCGCTGCGGCGCTTGTTGTAGATGACCTTGGTGTCGCGCGTGAACTCGATCACGCCGCGGTCGTTGACCTTGCCGATGATGTGGCTGCAGGCGCCCAGGTCGAAGGATCGCAGCACGTTCATCACGTCGCTGCGCTCGTCGTGGCGCACCTGGATGACGGCGCCCAGCTCTTCGCTGAACAGCGCGCGCAGGGTCATCTCGTTGCGGCGTTCGCCGACTTGCGCGGTCCAGTTCTTGGCGTCGCCGTGGTCGGAGGCGTGCTCGCCTTCCATGGTCAGGATGTCGAGGTTGACCGACACGCCGGCGCGGCCGGCGAAGGCCATCTCGCACAGGGTCGCGTACAGGCCGCCGTCCGAACGGTCGTGGTAGGCCAGCAGTTTGCCGTCCGCGTTCAGCTGCTGGATCGCGGCGAAGAAGGCTTTCAGGTCCTGCGGGTTGTCGAGGTCCGGGGTGTCGTTGCCGACCTGGTTGGTCACCTGGGCCAGGCACGATGCGCCGAGGCGGTTCTTGCCGCGGCCGAGGTCGACCAGGATCAGCGAGGTGTCGCCGAGGTCGGTGCGCAGCTGCGGCGTGAGGGTCTTGCGCACGTCATGGACCGGCGCGAACGAGGACACGATCAGCGACACCGGCGAAATCACGGCCTTGGCTTCGCCGTTGTCGTTCCAGGTGGTGCGCATCGACAGCGAATCCTTGCCGACCGGGATCGAGATGCCCAGCGCCGGGCACAGTTCCATGCCGACCGCCTTCACGGTGTCGAACAGGGCGGCGTCCTGGCCCGGCTGGCCGCAGGCCGCCATCCAGTTGGCCGACAGCTTGATGTCTTCGATACTGGCGATCGGGCTTGCTGCGATATTGGTGATCGCCTCGCCGACGGCCATGCGGCCCGAGGCGGCGGCGTCGATCACGGCGACCGGGGTGCGCTCGCCCATCGCCATCGCTTCGCCCTTGTAGCCTTCGAAGCTCAGGGTGGTGACGGCGCAGTCGGCCACCGGCACCTGCCACGGACCGACCATCTGGTCGCGCACGCTCATGCCGCCGACGCTGCGGTCGCCGATGGTGATCAGGAAGGATTTGTCGGCCACGGTCGGCAGCAGCAGCACGCGGCGCGCCACTTCGTCCAGCTCCAGGCCGGTCACGTCGACCGGCCGGAAGTCGTTGCGCACGTGAGCGACGTCGCGCTGCATCTTCGGCGGCTTGCCGAGCAGGACGTCCATCGGCATGTCGACCGGCGAAGTGTTGGTGATCGGGTCGATCAGGCGCAGCTGGCGCTCTTCGGTGGCGACGCCGACGGCCGCGAACGGGCAGCGTTCGCGTTCGCAGATGGCGGCGAAACGCGGCAGGTCGTCGGGCGAGATCGCCAGCACGTAGCGCTCCTGCGACTCGTTGCTCCAGATTTCGCGCGGCGACATGCCGCTCTCTTCCAGCGGCACCTTGCGCAGGTCGAAGGTCGCGCCGCGCTTGGCGTCGTTGGTGATCTCCGGGAAGGCGTTCGAGATGCCGCCGGCGCCGACGTCGTGGATCGAGATGATCGGATTCGCATCGCCCAGCTGCCAGCAGGAGTTGATCACTTCCTGGGCGCGGCGCTCCATTTCCGGATTGCCGCGCTGGACCGAGTCGAAGTCCAGGTCGGCGGTATTGGTGCCGGTCGCCATCGAGGACGCCGCCGCGCCGGCCATGCCGATGCGCATGCCGGGGCCGCCGAGCTGCAGCAGCAGGCTGCCGACCGGGATCTCGTCCTTGTGGGTATGGGCGTCCGAGATATTGCCGATACCGCCGGCGATCATGATCGGCTTGTGGTAGCCGAACACGGTGTCCTCGCCCAGCGCCGTCTTGCCGACGTTCTGTTCGTAGGTGCGGAAGTAACCGCCCAGCACCGGACGGCCGAATTCGTTCGAGAAGGCGGCCCCGCCCAGCGGGCCGTCGACCATGATCTGCAGCGGCGAAGCGATGCGTTCCGGCTTGCCGTAGGCCGGCACTTCCCAGGGCTGTTCAAAGCCGGGGATCGCCAGGTTCGACACGGTGAAGCCGGTCAGGCCGGCCTTCGGCTTGGCGCCGCGGCCGGTCGCGCCTTCGTCGCGGATCTCGCCGCCGGCGCCGGTCGAGGCGCCCGGGAACGGGGAGATCGCGGTCGGGTGGTTGTGGGTCTCGACCTTCATCAGCGTATGGGTCAGCTCGGTCATCGGCTTGTATTCCTGGCCGCCGTTTTCACCCTGCTGCGGGAAGAAGCGCATGGCTTCGCTGCCTTCCATGATCGCCGAGTTGTCGCTATACGCCACCACCGTGCCCCTGGGCTGCAGCTGGTGGGTGTTCTTGATCATCTGGAACAGCGACTTGTCCTGCTTGACGCCGTCGATGGTCCACTCGGCGTTGAAGATCTTGTGGCGGCAGTGCTCGCTGTTCGCCTGGGCGAACATCATCAGCTCGACGTCGGTCGGGTTGCGCTGCGCCCTGGTGAAAGCGTCGAGCAGGTAGTCGATCTCGTCCTCGGCCAGGGCCAGGCCCATGTCGCGATTGGCTTCTTCCAGCGCCAGCCGGCCCGTGCCCAGTACGTCGATGGCTTCGAGCGGACGGCCTTCGAGTTCGCTGAACAGGGCCTGTGCTTCGTCGGCGCTGCGCAGCACGGTCTCGGTCATGCGGTCGTGCAGCAGGGCTGCGACGGCCTGGACTTCTTGCGCGCCCAGCTTCTTCGGCGCGCCGAATCCGGTACCGAGGATCCCGCTCTTGAGCACCACGGTATAGGCCACGCCGCGCTCGATGCGGTGGACGTGGGCCATGCCGCAGTTGTGCGCGATGTCGGTGGCTTTCGAGGCCCAGGGCGAGATCGTGCCCAGGCGCGGGATCACGAAGTACTCCTCGGTCACGCCCTCGTACTGCGGGTCAAGCACAGGCTCGCCGTAGGTGAGCATGGCCGACAGGCGCTCCGTGTCCTCGGTGGACAGCGGGTTGCTTGCGTCGATGAAGTGGTAGAAACGGGCCTGGACCGCGGCAATCGTCGGGGCGACGGCTTGCAGCTGGGCGAGGAGGCGTTGGCTACGGAAGGCGGAGAGGGCATTGGAACCCGGCAGAATCAACATGGCTTGGTAGTCGGTTGATGCAGCGTCGCTGCGGGTGGAAGATAGCCCGCTATTATACAGCGTCGCCCCCTCGCCGGCTCTGGTCCTTCTGGTATGGTTGCCGGAACGGCAAGGAATAGGTATCTTAGTGGCGGAGACCCAATGAGCATGGACGCGAAAAACGATGCAAGAAAATAGCCAACTGACGGTGCTGGTGGTCGATCCGAACCCCGGCATCCGCGCCAACCTGCAGAACATGCTCAACCAGTCCGGCATCTCGCGCGTCGAGTATGCCGTCAACGCCGGCACCGCCGTCAAGCAGCTGAGCCGGCGCGGCTACGACGTCATTCTCTGCGAGTACGATCTCGGCGGCGGCAGCGGGAGCGGCAGCGAAGGCCAGGACGGCCAGCAGCTGCTGGAAGACCTGCGCCACCACAAGCTGATTCCGCCCTGGGCCATCTTCATCATGCTGACCTCCGAGGCGGCCTACGACAAGGTGGTCAGCGCCGCCGAGCTCTCGCCCACCGAATACATCCTCAAGCCCTTCACCGCCGAGGTCCTGAACCAGCGCATCCAGCGCGCCCTCGCCCGCCGCACCGCCATGCTGCCGGCCTACCAGCAGATCGCCCAGGGCAATCCGCACGCGGCGATCCGCACCTGTATCGACGCCGCCAAAGCCCAGCCGCGCCACGCGGTCGACTTCGCCCGCCTGCGCGCCGAGCTGCACGTCTCGCTCCGGGAATACGAACAGGCCGAGGGCGTGTACCGCCAGCTGATCGCCGCGCGGCCGCTGGGCTGGGCCAGGCTGGGGCTGGCGCGCTGCCTGGTGTTCCAGAACCGCGTCGACGAAGGCGTCGAGCTGCTCGAGCAGCTGGTGCGCGACAACCCGCGCCTGATGGCGGCCTACGACCTGCTGGCGCGCTGCTACCGGGAGCGCGGCGACCACGCGCAGGCCCAGAAGACGCTGGAAGAGGCGGTCGGCATCTCGCCCCACATGGTGCGGCGCCTGCGCAAGCTGGGCGAAGTGGCGCTGGAGACGGGCGACCTCGCCGCCGCCGAAAAGTCCTTCAAGCAGGTCGTGTCGCGTTCTCGCTATTCCGAATTCCGCAACCCCGAAGACCACGTCAACCTGGTCAAGGCGCTGGTGCGCAAGGGCGACCAGCAGGCGGCCGTCGGCGTGATCCGCGACCTCGAACGTTCGCTGCGCGGCACCCCGGAGCTTGACGCGTGCATGGCGATCTCCGGCGCCCTGCTCCACGATGCGAACGGCAACAAGGCCGGCGCCATCGCCGACCTGCGCAGCGCGGTAACGGCAGTGCGGGCCGGCAGTGCGCTGTCGCCGAACCTGAAAGTCGGCCTGACCCGCTCGCTGCTCGATCACCGCATGGACGAGGAAGCGTCGGAAGTCATGATGACGGCCATGAACGGCCAGGACGGCAGCGTGACGGTGCAGCAGGCCATGAACGTGTTCGTGAAGGCCGGCCGCCCCGACCTGGCGGACGGCATGGGCAAGCAGCTGCGCGCCCAGGCCCAGATCCTGCTGGGCGTGGCCGACGAGAAGCGCAATATGGGCGACGTGCGCGGCGCCGTCCAGACCCTGCTGGATGCCCTGCATATGGCGCCGGGCAACCTGCAGGTGATGATCGCGGTGGTCGGCGGCATCCTCCGCCAGATCATGGAGATGGGCTGGGACCACCCGCTGGCCGGCCTGTGCGCCGAGCAGCTCGAGCATATCCGGGCGCTGGATCCGGGTCATCCGCGGCTGCAGGCGCTGGATGAGGAGTTTGCTTCGGCCAAGCGGAAATATGGTATTTCCGGGTGAAATTCATGGCGGGGGGGTGCGGAACGACCCTGGATTCCCGCCTTCGCGGGAACGGCGTTCAAACGTACGCGGCCCTGAGCGCCGCTTAGGAACGCAGCTGTGAAACCGTCGTCCCCGCGAAGGCGGGGACCGAAGTTTCCATGATCAGCCGTTACGGCAAACCAAAGCCACCGCCACCCGGCGTCTCCACGACAAACACATCCCCCGCCTGCATGTCGACCTTGCCGATATGCCCCAGCTCCTCCACCCGCCCGTCAAGCCGCAGCACCAGGTTCCGCCCCTTCTCCCCAGCCTCCCCGCCCGCCATGCCGAACGGCGCAAACACCCGGTTGTTCGACAGGATCGCCGCCGTCATCGGTTCGAGGAAGCGCAGCTTGCGCACCCCGCCGTTGCCGCCATGCCAGCGCCCCGCCCCGCCGGATCCTGGCCGGATCTCGTAGCTCTCCAGCCGCACCGGGAAGCGGAATTCGAGGATCTCCGGATCGGTCAGCCGCGAGTTGGTCATATTGGTCTGCACCACGTCCGTGCCGTCGAAGCCCTCGCCCGCGCCGGAGCCGCCGGAGATGGTCTCGTAGTACTGGTAGCGCGCATTCCCGAAGGTGAAGTTGTTCATCGTGCCCTGCGAAGCCGCCATCACGCCCAGCGCCCCGTAGAGCGCATTGGTGATGCAGGTCGAGGTCTCGACATTCCCCGACACCACCGAGGCCGGATAGTGGGGATTGAGCATGGAACCCGGCGGAATGATCACCTTCAGCGGCTTCAGGCAGCCGGCGTTCAGCGGAATCTCGTCGTCGACCAGGGTGCGGAAGACGTACAGCACGGCCGCCATGCACACCGCCGACGGCGCATTGAAGTTGTTCGGCAGCTGGCCCGACGTGCCGCTGAAGTCGATCTCCGCGCTGCGGCTCGCCGCATCGACGCGAATCGCGACCTCGATACGCGCGCCGTTGTCGAGCTCATAGTGGTAAGCACCGTCCTTCAGCACCGCGATCACGCGCCGCACCGCTTCCTCGGCATTGTCCTGCACATGGCCCATATAAGCGCGCACCACGTCCAGGCCGTAGCAGGCGACCATCTTGCGCAGCTCCTCGACGCCCTTCTGGTTGGCGGCGACCTGGGCCCGCAGGTCGGCCAGGTTCTGGTCCGGATTGCGGGCCGGCCAGCGCGCCGCCGCCAGCATGGCGCGGGCCTCCTGCTCGCGCAGCACACCGTCGGCGCCGTCGACCAGCTTGAAATTGTCGATCAGGACGCCCTCTTCCTCGATATGGCGGGAATCCGGCGGCATCGAGCCCGGCGTGGTGCCGCCGATGTCCGCATGGTGGCCGCGCGAGCCAACGTAGAACAGGATGTCCGGCTCCCCGGTCTCCCGGCCCGCCTCGTCGAACACCGGCGAAATCACCGTCACGTCCGGCAGGTGGGTGCCGCCGTTGTACGGGTCGTTGAGCACGTAGACGTCGCCGGACTTCATCTTGCCCTTATTCTTGCGCATCACGGCCTTGATGCTCTCGCCCATCGAGCCGAGGTGGACCGGCATGTGCGGCGCATTCGCGACCAGGTTGCCGTCGTGGTCGAAGATCGCGCAGCTGAAGTCGAGCCGCTCCTTGATGTTGACCGAATAGGCCGTGTTCTGCAGGCGCAGGCCCATCTGCTCGGCGATCGACATGAACAGGTTATTGAAGACTTCCAGCATCACCGGGTCCGCGCTGGTGCCGATCGCGTGGCGCTCGGGCAGCGCCTCGACGCGGCGCAGCACCAGGTGGTCGTAGGCCGTCACCTCGGCCTGCCAGCCGGCTTCCAGCACCGTGGTCGCATTCGCCTCGGCGATGATGGCCGGGCCCTTGACGATGGCGCCCGGCTTCACGTCCGCGCGCAGGTAGACCGCGGTGTCGCGCCATTCGCCGCCGGCGAACATTTGCACGCGCTCGTGCGCCGTCGGTGCCGTACCGGCGACCGTGACGTCGAGCGCCGTCTCGGGCGGCGCGTCGGAGCGCCCCAGCGCCTCCACGGACACCGCCTCGACCACCAGCGCCTTGCCCGGCATGAGGAAGGAGAAGCGGCGCTTGTAGGCGTCCTCGAAGGCCTGCTGCATGGCCGCGGGCGTGCCCAGGCTCACCACGATGGCCGAATCCGTGCCTTCGTAGCGCAGGTGGACGCGGCGCAGGATGTCGATACGCTCACCCGGCACGCCCTGGGCCAGCAGTTCTTCGCGCGCCCGCGCGGCGAGTCCGTCCAGTTCGGCGGACAGTTCGTCGCCGCGCAAATCGGCCAGGCGGCGCTCGACCGCACGCTCGCGCATCGCGCTCTGGTCGGCCAGGCCCATGCCGTAGGCCGACAGCACGCCCGCCAGCGAATGGATGAACACCGTCTTCATGCCCAGCGCGTCCGCCACCAGGCAGGCGTGCTGGCCGCCGGCGCCGCCGAAGCTGGTGAGCGTGTAGCCGGTCACGTCGTGGCCGCGCTGCACCGAGATCTGCTTGATCGCATTCGCCATATTGCCGACCGCGATCTGGATATAACCTTCGGCCACCGCTTCCGGCGCCGGCGTGCTGCCGGTGGCTGCGCCGATTTCCTCCGCCAGCGCGCCGAATCCGGCGCGCACGGCCTCGACGTCGAGCGGCAGGTCGCCGGTGGCGCCGAACAGGTGCGGGAAGTGCTGCGGCTGGATCTTGCCGAGCATGACGTTGCAGTCGGTGACGGTCAGCGGCCCGCCGCGGCGGTAGCTGGCCGGGCCGGGATTGGCGCCGGCGCTGTCCGGGCCCACGCGGTAGCGGCTGCCGTCAAAGTGCAGGATGGAACCGCCGCCGGCAGCGACCGTGTGGATGCTCATCATCGGCGCCCGCATGCGCACGCCGGCCACCTGGGTCTCGAAGACACGCTCATAATCGGAAGAATGCGCACCGGCAAAGTGCGAGACGTCGGTCGAGGTGCCGCCCATGTCGAAGCCGATCACGCGCTCGAAGCCGGCCAGGCGGCTGGAGCGCACCATGCCGACGATGCCGCCGGCCGGGCCGGACAGGATGCTGTCCTTGCCCTGGAAGGCGCGCGCATCGGTCAGGCCGCCGCTCGACTGCATGAACTGCAGGTTCACGCCGGGCAGCTCGCCCGCGACCTGGTCGACGTAGCGGCGCAGGATCGGCGACAGGTAGGCGTCGACCACGGTGGTGTCGCCGCGCGCGACCAGTTTCATGAGCGGGCTGACCTGGTGCGACACCGAGACTTGCGTGAAGCCGATCTCGCGGGCGATGCGCGCCACCGCCGCCTCGTGCCGGGTGTAGCGGTAGCCGTGCATGAAGACGATGGCGAGGCTGCGCAGGCCCGCGTCCCAGGCTTGCTGCAGCGCGCGGCGCGCGCCGGCCTCGTCGAGCGGCAGCACCACGTCGCCGTGGGCGCCGATGCGTTCGTCGATCTCGATCACGCGCCCATACAGCAGCTCCGGCAGCACGATGTGGCGATCGAACAGGCGCGGCCGGTTCTGGTAGGCGATGCGCAGGGCGTCGCGGAACCCGCGGGTAATGGCGAGCGCGGTCGGCTCGCCCTTGCGCTCCAGGAGCGCGTTGGTGGCGACCGTGGTGCCCATCTTGACCGCTTCGATGGCCCCTTCCGGCACCGCGTCGCCGGGCTTCAGGCCCAGCAGGTGGCGGATGCCGGCCACGGCGGCGTCGCGGTATTGCTCGGGATTTTCGGACAGCAGCTTGTGGGTCACCAGGGCGCCATCGGGGCGGCGCGCCACGATGTCGGTGAAGGTGCCGCCGCGGTCGATCCAGAACTGCCAATCCATAGTGTCTCCATTTCGTTGCCAGAAAATCCAGCCTATTGTAGTCGCGACTCGCGCGCCGCCGCGATTTTGGCGACAATGCCGGGTATCGACAGCATTCCCGTCCACCAGGAGGCACCATGGATACCCTGCTCTACAGCTGCGCCCAGATCCGCGCGATCGAACACGCCGCCCAGGCCCGTCTCGCGCCGGGCGAACTGATGGAACGCGCCGGCCGGGCAGCGGCGCACTATGCGCTCGACCTGCTGGACGGCGATACCGCGGGCGCGGTGCTGGTGCTGGCCGGCCCCGGCAACAACGGCGGCGACGGCCTCGAACTGGCCGCCCACCTCGCACGCTCCGGGGCCTCGGTCGAGGTGCTGCACCTGGCGGGCGGGCGCGAACCCTCCTTCGAGGCGGGACGCGCGCTACAGCGGGCCCGCGAGGCCGGGGCGCGCTTCGTCGACGGGATCCCGGCGGGCCGGCCGTGGGCCCTGGTGGTCGACGCCCTGTTCGGCATCGGCCTTGCGCGCCCGCTGGCGGGACGCGCACGCGAGCTGGCCGCGTGGACGGCGGGTATCGACTGTCCGGTGCTGGCCCTCGACGTGCCGAGCGGCCTGGATGCCGACACCGGCGGCCTGCATGGCGCGGACGGGATCGCGGTGACGGCCACCCACACCATCACCTTCCTCGGCAACAAGCCCGGCCTGTATACGGGCGACGGCTGCGACCATGCCGGCGAAGTGCTGGTCGACATGCTGGGCGCCGAGGGGCTGCATGACGAGTCGGCCCAGGCCGTCCTGAACGGTCCCGCCCTGTTCGCGGATTTCCTGCGGCCGCGGCGCCGGAATTCCCACAAGGGCAGCTTCGGCGACGTCGCCGTGCTCGGCGGCGCGCGCGGTATGGCCGGGGCGGCGGTACTGGCCGCGCGCGCGGCCCTGTACGGCGGCGCGGGGCGGGTGTTCGCGGCCATGCTCGATGCCGGCATGAACATCGATCCGCTGCAGCCCGAGATCATGTTCCGCGACGCCGCGGGCCTCGATTTCTCGGGCCGCACCGTGGTCGCCGGCCCCGGCATGGGCAATGCCGATGCGGCCATCCACGTGTTCGGCCAGGTGCTGGCGGCGCGCGCACCGCTGGTGGCGGATGCCGATGCGCTGAACCTCGGCGCGGCGCGGCGGGAATTGCAGGAAGGCCTGGCGGCGCACGGCGGTCCGCTGATCCTCACCCCGCATCCGCTGGAAGCGGCGCGCCTGCTGGGCGTGACCGCGTCCATCGTCCAGGCCGACCGCCTGGAGCACGCGCGCGAGCTGGCGCTACGCTTCGACGGCGTGGTGGTGCTGAAGGGTGCGGGCAGCGTGATCGCGCGGCCGGACGGCTTCGCGGCGGTGAACACCAGCGGCAATCCGGGCCTGGCGACCGGCGGCAGCGGCGACGTGCTGGCGGGCTTCTGCGGCGCCCTGCTGGCCCAGGGCTGGCCGGCCTGGGAGGCGGCGCTGGGCGCGGTGTGGATGCACGGCGCGGCGGCCGACCGGCTGGTGGCGGATGGTACTGGCCCGATCGGCTTGACGGCGGGCGAGCTGCCGAAGGCGATAAGGAGTGTGTTCAACGACCTGCTCGCCCGCCCGGACGATTGGTAGGGCGGGCACTCTGCGCGCACGCGTGACGTGTGCTACACCAGCCGGCCTGCGGCAATGGTGAGGGTACGACTGCAACGCGCCGCCATCGCCGGATCGTGCGTGACCAGCACCAGGGTCGAGCCGCGTTCGCGGTTCAGCTCGAACATCAGCCGGATCACCGACTCGCCGGTGGCGGCATCGAGGCTGCCGGTGGGCTCGTCGGCAAACAGCAGCGGCGGCTCGGTGACGAAGGCGCGGGCCAGGGCCACGCGCTGCTGCTCGCCGCCGGACAGGTACTTCGGATAGTGGCGCAGGCGGCTCTCCAGTCCGACCCGGCCCAGCATGCTCGATGCCTTGTCGCGCGCGTCGGCATCGCCGCGCAGCTCCAGCGGCAGCATCACGTTTTCCAGGGCGCTCAGGTGCGGCAGCAGCTGGAAGGACTGGAACACGAAGCCCAGCTTGGCCTTGCGGAAAGCGGCGCGGCCATCCTCGTCGAGGGCGAAGATGTCGGTGCCGTCGAGCTTCACGGTGCCGCTCGACGGCGTGTCGAGGCCGGCCAGCAGGCCCAGCAGGGTCGACTTGCCGGAGCCCGAGGCGCCGACCAGGGCGAGCGTCTCGGCCGGTTGCACGGTAAAATCGACACTGTGCAGGATGGTGAGTTCGCCGCTGGCGTCCGCCACCCGCTTCGACAGGCCGGCCACTTCGATGGCCGGATGCCGGACGATTGCACCATCTTTGGTAGCCTCGGGAATATCACGCATGCTTGCTCATCTCACTCTCAGTGCCAGGAAAACGACGATCGGTGTCCTCGCGGCCTTCGCGCTGGCCGCATCGGGGAGCGCCTATTCTGCACCAAAAACCGTGCTGGTGGTGGGCGACAGCCTGTCCGCCGAGTACGGTCTGGCGCGCGGCAGCGGCTGGGTCGCCCTGCTGGAACAGAAGCTGAAGGCCGAAAAGCTGGACGCCCGCATCATCAACGCCAGCATCAGCGGCGACACCACCAGCGGCGGACGCACCCGCCTGCCGGCCCTGCTGGCCCAGCACAAGCCGAACGTCGTGGTGCTCGAACTGGGCGCCAACGACGGCCTGCGCGGCCTGCCGGTCGCCTCCGCCGAAGACAATCTGCGCACCATGATCAAGCTGTCGCAGCAGAACAAGGCGAGGGTCCTGCTGGTGGGCATCCACATGCCGCCGAATTACGGACGCGCCTATACCGAACGCTTCACCGGCATGTACAAGGAACTCTCGGCGCAGTTGAAGGTGCCGCTGGTGCCCTATATGCTGCAGGGCGTGGAACTGGTGCCGACGAACTTCCAGGCCGACCGCATGCATCCGCTGGCCGCGGCCCACCCCGTCATTCTCAACAACATCTGGCCGCAACTGGCTCCCCTGATCAAACAATAAACAATGAAATACCCCGCAGTCCTGAGCTTCAACGACGTCCTGCCGCAGCTCGACGAATTCGACACCATCATCGACGCGCGCAGCGAATCCGAGTTCGCGCTCGACCATATTCCCGGCGCCATCAACTGCCCGGTGCTGAACGACGAGGAACGTATCCTGGTCGGCACCACCTACAAGCAGGTCGGCACCTTCGAAGCGAAAAAGATCGGGGCGCCTCTGGTGGCACGCAATATCGCCCACGCGATCGACACCCTGTTCGCCGACAAGCCGCGCGACTGGAAGCCGCTGGTCTACTGCTGGCGCGGCGGCAATCGCAGCGGCTCGATGGCCCACATCCTGGCCAAGGTCGGCTGGCCTGTCGTCCAGCTGGACGGCGGCTACAAGGCTTTCCGCGGCTTCGTCAACGGTGCGCTGGAAAATCCGCCCGAACTGCAGTTCCGCGTCATCTGCGGCACCACCGGCAGCGGCAAGAGCCGCCTGCTGGAGACCCTGGACGCGATCGGCGCCCAGGTGCTCGACCTCGAGCGCCTGGCGGCCCATCGCGGCTCGGTGCTGGGCCACCTGCCGAACGAGCCCCAGCCCAGCCAGAAGATGTTCGAGACCCGCATCTGGGACAAGCTGCGCCGCGTCGATCCGGGCAAGCCGGTGTTCGTCGAATCGGAGAGCAAGAAGGTCGGCAAGCTGCGCGTGCCGGAGGCGGTGATGGAGCGCATGCGCGCCGCACCATGCATCGCGCTGACCTTGTCGCGCCCGAACCGCGTGCGCCTGCTGATGGAAGACTACCGGCATTTCTGCACCGACCCCTCGGCCCTGAACCGCCAGCTCGACCATCTGGTGCAACTGCACGGCCGCGCCAGGATCGACGCCTGGCACGGGATGGCGAACGGCGGCCAGTTGCCCGAGCTGGTCGACGAGCTGCTGGTGCAGCATTACGATCCGGCCTATCTGCGCTCGATCGACCGCAATTTCGTGCAGTATCCGCGGGCGGAGGTGGTCGAGCTGGGGGATATTTCGAAAGAGGATTTCCTGGCGGCCGCGCGCAGGCTGCACGCTGCCTGAAGCGCGTCGTGGGCACACCGTGCCCACGATCCAACCAACACCAATAGAAAAAGCCCGGCCGCACAAGCGAACCGGGCTTTCTTTCTACGCCTGCGCGATTACTCGGACCTGGTACCCAGGTCGGCCGCCTTGACGTTCAGCTTGGCCTTGGCCTTCTTCTTCAGCGCCTCGATGTAGCCGTAGGTCTCGGCATTGCCGATGGCGCGGGCGATCGAGTCGGCTTCCTGCTTGCGGCGATCCTGGTCCGGTTTTGCCGGCATGGTCACCTTGCCGATGCGGTAGATGCCATAACCCTGGCCCGGCAGCTCGACGCCGATATAGGCCGGCAGCTTGCTCACGTCGGCCTTCAGCACGGCCAGCGCGGCGGCGTGGTTGATGCCCGGATCCGTGGTCATGGTGCGCGACAGGACTTTCACGTCGCCGAAGCCGGTGGCGTCCCCGGATGCCTTCAGCGCGGCCAGCTTGGCTTCGCCGGCCTGGCGTGCCAGGCGCAGTTCCTCTTCCTGGGTCACGCGCTGGCGGATCTGGTCGGCCACTTCGGCCAGCGGACGCTTGGTGGCCGGCTTGAACTCGACCACGCGGCCCGCCACCAGGGTGCTCGGCGCCACTTCCACCGCCTCGGTGTTGCGCTTGTTGGCGATGGCGTCCTGCGAGAAGATCGCCTTCAGGAACTTGTCGTTGTTGACTGGCGAGTTGCCCAGCGCCGGGTTCGGCGTACGGGTCAGGCCGTCGGCGGTCTGGATGGCCAGGCCCAGCTTGTCGGCCACCGGCTTCAGGCTGTCCGACTGCTCGTACACGGTGTTCGAGAAGATCTCGGCCAGTTCCGAATACTTGTTCGACAGCTTGGTCTTCTTCAGGTCGGCAACGATTTCCGGCTTGGCTTCTTCCAGCGTCTTCTGGGTCGACGGCACGACCTTGGTCACCTTGACGATGTGGTAGCCGAAGCTCGAGCGCACCAGGCCGCTGACTTCGCCGTCCTTCAGCTGGTAGATGGCATCTTCGACCGGCTTGTCGAACACGCCCTTCTCGACCACGCCGAGGTCGCCGCCCAGTTCCGCCGAGCCCGGGTCCTGCGACTGCGCCTTGGCGATCTTCGCGAACTCGCTCGGGTTCTTCTGGACTTCAGCCAGGATGGCTTGCGCCTTGGCCTTGGCGGCGGCGTCGTCGGCCGGCTTGGCGTCCTTCGGCACGGTGATCAGGATGTGGCTGGCGCTGCGCTTTTCCGGAGTGGCGAAACGGGCCTTGTTCTTGTTGTAGGCATCCGCCACTTCCGCGTCGCTGACGGTCACCTGCTTCTCGACGGCGTCGGCGTTGAAGACCACGTATTCGGCCTTGATCTGCTCCGGCACCTGGAACAGGGTCGCGTTCTTGTCGTAGTAGGCCTTGATCATGTCGTCGCTGACCTTGGCCTGCGACGCGTAGCTCGCGATCGGGAACAGCAGTTCCTGCACCTCGCGCTGCTGGTCGTTGATGTCCGACAGGCGGCCGGCGACCGAGCGCGGCGCGAAGGCGCTTGCCTGCACCGATTCGGCCAGCTGCTGCACGGCCATCTGGTAGCCGATGCGCTGCTCGAAGGCCTGGGCGGTCAGGCCCTGGGAAGTCAGGAAGGCCTTGTAGGCGTCGAGGTCGAAGCTGCCGTCCGGCTTGCGCAGGCCGGTCTGTTCCAGAATCGCCTTGGCCAGCGAGGCATTGCCGACGGCCAGGTGGCTGCGTGCCACTTCGGCGCTGATCGCACGCTCGGCGACCAGGCCGTCGAGGACCTCCTGCTTCGCTTCCGGCGTCTCGAACAGCTTCTGGTCGAAGCGCGGGCCCATCATGGCGCGGGCCTGGTCGATCTGGCGGCGCTGCGCCGCTTCCCATTCCTGCTGCGTGATCGTGCGGCCGTCGACGCTGGCCACGCCATCGTTGCTGCCGCGCTTCTCGTACTGGCTGACGCCGACGAGCACGAACGAAGGCAGGATCAGCAGGAGCAGGACAAACTGCATCAGCCGCTGGTGGTTACGGATAAATTCAAACATGGTCAGCCAATCAAGGTTGAAAATGCGATTACAAAAAGCCGAAAAAAAAGGCGAACCGTGGTTCGCCTTTTTTTCACACCTGATTCTGGCGGAGCGGACGGGGCTCGA
>Ga0308169_10001468_pt1 | contig 27597 bp, 30 predicted proteins | sample PhyBR1_2_FD_202139 | JGI IMG/M metagenome (GOLD analysis project Ga0308169, IMG submission 202139) | Phyllosphere microbial communities from UC Gill Tract Community Farm, Albany, California, United States - DLSLSB.R1 | ecosystem: Host-associated > Plants > Phyllosphere > Unclassified | place...
GAAACCTGCGCTCAAAATCGCCCAACCTCCTTCTTCTCCATCAATCTCGACGACTTCGACATCCCTCACGACCGAACTCCCCCTATCTCTCTCCCTCCTCGCTTTCGCCCTCTCGCTCTTGACTTCGTCACCCAATCCCCCGACCTCCTCCTCTTCTTCCCCTTCATCATCCCCCAAAGGTGCTGCAATTCCATGACACCCCTTCTTGAGTCTCTCTTGACCATTCCCACTCAAATCACATAATCTCACAATCCCGTCCTCACTGTTGACTACGACTGCTTCGCCCGAACGAGGGACGAATGAATGCCTCGGATTGAAATAATCGCTCTGAGACGCTCCCGTGTGAATCGTGCGCAGGCGAACGGAGGAATGGAAAGGGTAAAGGAAGATTCTGGCGGATGAGGTCGAGGTTTGGAGCGAGAGGAGTGGGAGCGTTGGGTGGAGCGAGAGGGAAAGGATCGAGAAAGAGGTGAAGGAATCTTTGTTTGGGTTTAGATTGTACTCTGTCATTTCGAAGGAGCTTGTTGGCGTTGGAGAGTTGGAGGAGGGAGATGGTAGGGAGAGGTAGTGCAGGAGGTGGTCATCTCGTGCGGTCCAGACGAGATGGGAGGATGAAGGGAGGAAGATGGCGGCTTCAGGGTTCGTACGAGGGTGGAGAGTGTGTGAGAGAGTGAGAGAAATTGTGGGTGAGTCGGAGGAGTCGGAGGGACCTGAAAGTGACACCGAGTAGACGTGAAGAAGCTTGTCGTAACCTATCGTAGCGATATGTCGACCGTCTGGAGACCAAGCGACTTTGACGATGTACTGTGATCGGAGAAAGCTCAATACGACAGCATCAAGGAAGCGTACAGAGAGGTTCGGCTCACCTTGCTGTGATCTTTGATCTGAATTACTCTTTCCCTCGAGACCAAATCTAGGATCTCTAACCCACCTGTCATTGTACCACAAGCAATGAACCTCTCATGTTCCGTGTTCGGATGCTGTACGAAAGAGAGAATGGGGGAAGGGAACGAATGGGATTCGAGTAGTTCGAGAGGGTTGCGAGATGAAGTTGAACGTGTCGGGTGTGACCAGATCTTGAGAGTCTTGTCGACGGTCGTTGTAAAGATACATGGGATCGTCGAGCTGGGGACGAGGGCGTGAGGTTCAGCTTGAAACTACCTCGAGGAGACGAGAAAGCGAGAATTATGAACTTGCGATTTGAATTCGAGACTAGCTGAATTCCACTCCATCTTCGGAAGTTGACCCTTCTTGACGTTGAGGATATTCGTCGCTTCTTTAATGACAGTCTTGACCACTCTTGGTAGTTTCCTATCGTCCAACTTTACTCTATTCAACTGATCCTCCAATTGTTGACTGTGATCCGTCAATTTGATCCTCGAGACCTTTCTCGCTATCCAATCCTCGACTAGATCGTTCCAGTCTTCACCCTGTTGTGTCTCGTGAGAGTGTATTCGTAGTTGAGGATTCTTTGAAGTTGCTTCCGAAAGGAATGAGGAGAGGGTTTGAGAGTAACCTTGTCGAGTGAGGAATCGCGCTATGAGTAGATGTGCTTGTTGATCTGCATCTGGGATGGATTCAGTCATCCTTTCGAGGTGAAAGCGGAGGAAGCAAGAGGGGACAAACGAGACTCGAACTCGATCCTCTCACTTCAGTCCACCCACAAACTCGCCAAACTCCTATCGAACGCTCTCAAGCGCACTCGGTACTGCCTACGAATCATTCACAGCCGAGTAATACTTTAAACAAACCAATTTGACCTACCTTCCCCCACTTCGTCATCTCTTGTCTCCCTCTCGCTCTACGACGACGGGACTAGCCTAGTCCAAATCAATACAGCGTTATCAGTGGTATCAGAGTCTGTTAGTATCAGTTCGAGATGGTGAGTTTTTCGATTCTATCCTCTCAAAATTTCTCTCTCTCTTTCTCTCTCTTTCTCTTTCCTTCTTCTCACTTCTCATTTCTCTTCTTCTCGTTATGTTCAGTCTACCACCAAGCGTACCTTCAGTACAACTCCACAAGATTGGTCATCAAGGTTAGCAGCAGCTCCCGTTTCCAAACAGTCAGTTTTCTCCTTTCTTCTCTTTTTTCAATCTCTCCCACCCTTCCTCACATCAGCAAAGAACCAAAGGAGGAAAAGGGTAGAATGTAAAGGATGATACTTTTACGAAGTGGGAATCTCTCCTATAGATTTTGAGGTCTAATCCACACTCAACATGCCGTAAGAAGGCGATCAAAGAGGACAAAACTTTTTTACTAAAATACTTCAACACTGAACAACTACATTCCATAACCCCTACCTCTCACACACACACACACACGCACGAGACTACGGAGCATGAAGGACTGACGACACATTCGAGCGTCTACAGTGATTTGAATGCTCTAGTAGCAAACTACCTCTTCACCGAAGGTTACCTCGATGCTGCTTCTCATTTCGCTCGGGAAGCTTCACTCGATCCAGCAAAGACCAATACCGACCTCGAATCGATCCAAGCTCGAAGAGATATTCGATCCTGTGTTCAACGAGGCAAGATTCAAGAAGCTTTAGATAAAGTAGTCGAATTAGATCCAGAGGTGAGCTTCTACTTCCCACCTTCTTTTGAGGGAGACCGGAGAGAGAGCAAAAGGAGGAAGGGGATACTTCAAAGATCGATTATGTACTATGCACCACTCTCAGCTTTGTAGAAAGTCTCGCTACTTGGGTGGATTGTAATGATCTGCCCGCTGCGAGACTACACTACGGCAAGGATGATTATAGAGACACCACAAATGTCATTCACTGAGGAGTATTCAATTAAACACATGAAACTGCTTTCCTTCGAAATCCGAGAAATACTGACTCATTTCTTTGGTTGCTCTCTCTCAATAGATCCTCGATCATAACCCATCTCTACACTTCTCTCTCCTACAACAACACCTCATCGAGTTGATTCGACAATCTCGAATTCCCGAAGCGCTAGAATTCGCTCAATCAGAACTAGCACCTCGAGGAGAAGAACATCCTAAATTCCTCGAAGAACTCGAAAAGACTATGGCACTCCTCGCATTCGAAATGCCTTCTTTCACTACGGCCGCCTCTTCTTCTACCACCGCACCTTGCACCGACCTCGCTCCTGCTACGACTTCATCATCAAAGAAATCAAAGAAATCATCTGTATCAACTGCGAATCCTTCCGACGCTCTACCTCCTATGCCTCCCTCCCTGACATCACTCTTGGACCCTTCACATCGATTGGAAACCTCTCTGATGCTCAACTCTTCGATCCTCGTCTCGCAAGGTCAAGACCCCGAACCCAAGTTGCCTAAACTCATGGGAGTGTTGAATTGGGGCGAAGGAGTGTTGGCTGAGAAAGGAGGTGAATGGCCGAAATGGGATTTGAGGGAGATACTTTTGCAGTCAAAACAAAAGGAGAAAGAGAAGGAGGGGGAAACGAAAGAGGTCGAAATGAGCTTGTAGCGATTTGTTGCTTTCTCTTCTTCTTTTGTTGTAAAAAATCATCCGAGTGCCTTTCATTTTTCGTCGTCGTCCTTTTGTTCGTTCAAGAGAGATCTCGTCGTCGTGTAATGAATTCATTTGAGAGCACTCGAGAATGAATCATCGTTGAACCTTGCGTTTCAATTTTGGATTAGCTTGCCCTTTCTTCCTCTCACTTTCTCACATCAGATCTCGCTGCTTCGTTTACTACTGTACATTGTAAGCTCAACCTTACATCTTGCAGGAATCAGGAGTTCCTCCCCATTACCTCTCAGTTCTCGATCTGATTCGAATTCAATTCCTGCGCTCTCTGGTTTCCCCTTTCTTGACAACCCTCGCACTGACTACCTTCCCTTCTTCCCAGACAGCTAGAAGAGAGAGAATGGGGATAGATCAACTGATTGATCAAACGTTCCCTTCCTTACCTCCTCATCCTCATCGCGGCTCCACCTCCTCGACTTCTTATTCAACTTCGAACATACCTCTTACTCCACCGAGAGTCCAAAGACCTGCATCTAGTTATTCGGGTTATGGAGTTAGTGAGAGGGGGAGTATGAGTATAAAGGACCAAGATGGAAGGAGAGAAAGGGAGAGGGAGGCGAGTACTTCGAGAATTGGAATGTCCAGAGACAGCATCTACGCAAGAGGTCAGCAGTCAATCTCTATCAGATCGACCTGTAATGTCTCAAGCTGATACGAGCGGACATTGGCAGATCTCAATTCGCCTCAAAATCGACCCGTTTCGCAAATTCCTTCTTCCCCTGCCTCGAAACTCAAGTCGTTCTTCCGCTCTTCCTCATCTAACAAGGTCAATGTTACGACCGACGAAGCTGCTCCTCATCAATCTACATCAACCTCATCATTCGCATCCCCTTCTTCCTATTCGACCCGCTCAAGAACGACCACTTCCTCTTCAAATCGTACTCTCATACCTAACTCCGACTCTCACTCGTCACCACCATCCTCATCTAGCGCGAAGCGTGCACCCTCAACTCCAGCAACTCGAAACAGAATGTCGATACTAGAAAGTTCGCTGCCCATCTCACCAGCGACTCGGGGCGACTCAGATCACGTCGGAAAAGCGCCTTCACGACCAGTGACGCCTTCCTCGTCCTCTACGAAAGCAGACGGACTGAGTAAGAAAAAGGAGCGAACGAGGAGTGGGAAGAATCTATCGATTTGGTCCCTATCTCCCTCAGTACTTGGCGGAGGAGGATCTACAGCGGCCTCGATCTTGTCGAAACGAAGTCAGGTCGAAGGGGATGATGGTGCGAGTATAGCTTCGAGGTCTAGACAAGGATCGATCATTTCGAACCGACCTCGTCCTCAATCTTCTTTGTCCTGTATCTCGGCCGTTTCACCTCCTTCACCTCCCCTTCAAGCTCATCTCTTCCGTCCATCCACACCTCAACGTCACTCTACCTACTCTATCTCCTCCCCTGCCACCGCTCGACCATCCCTGTCCCCTTCTCATTCCGCCAACTCGATCAACTCGCAAAACCATTCCAGATCTCTCAGTACCTCTACCTCGTCGTCTCTCACCCCAAACCCAACTCCACCTCGATTACGAAAGAAACCTTCCTTGGGAGAAACCGCCATGAAAGCAATCACGTCCCTCATGATCCGAAACCCACAATCCACCCTGTCCTCCTGTGATTCGCGTCATCGAGCAGGATCAGGAGGCGTTGGAGTTGGAGAGAACGAACGGGAGGAGTTGACGGAAGAAGAGTTGTTGTCTTGGAAGAGGAAAAAGAATATTGGGTTGAGTGTTTCATCGATGGAGAAGCTCGGATGTTATGATCTGGATGAAGGGGAAGGGGATGGGTTTGGATCAGAGCGGAGACGGAGAAAGAGTTCGAATAGGAGTTTCTTAGGGAATGGTGCGAGTGAAAGCGGGATTGGATTAGGGATGAGGGATGCTAAGGCTCAGGATGAGGGAAAGAACGATAGCGATGACGATGAGTTGTTGATTATCGATCGGACGAAAAGTAAAGGGTTCTCGACACTCCTGGGAGGAAGTTACGATGAATTCGTTCCTTCGTTCTCGACCCCTCCCACCACCACTACTACGACTTTCCTTCTTCCCTCTACTGCCGTCGACGTTTCGCCTACTTCACAGCCTACCTCTCAATTCGCCTCGCCCGCAACCCTTCGACCTCCAACTTCGAAAGCCCAAAAACGTCTTTCCCAAAACTCGACAAACTCGTCTGTCGGTTCAGACGAGGCACTATGGCTCGACGCATCCAACACGAATTCTTTCCCTTCCTCACCCCTCGCTGCGAGACATCCCCCAACCCCTCAACCTGGAGAGAAGGAAATCAAACGATCTGCATTCTCGGAAAGTTTGACTCATCCTTCTCCGATCCCTACTCCACCTTCACCGGCCAGGAGGAGGAGGTCATCAATGATTCCGCTATCGCCGAAGGTCGCTCAAGAACAAGCGAACGCCTCGAGTCTCGAGAATGGAGTAGAAGAGGTGTGGACTACATTGCCCGTGGAACTTTCTCCTCATCTCGTGAGAACCGAGAAGATTGAATATACTCCTCCACCTTCGCCGCCGATGTCAGAGAGAGAACAGGGAGGAGTCTTTAGAAAAGATCCTTATTTGTAGCTTGAGTCATAAGAAACAGACACTTCATATCATCTCCTTTACTCACAGCCTCTCATCAGCCAGTGCAAACGCGAGTGAAAGGGACGCGTCGAACCATGCTTGTGAATACACGAACGAATAAGAGGTGAATGATACAGGTATTTAACGGTATCGACAACGAAACTACTTATTCTTCTTCAAAGAGGGTTTCGCCCAGAAGTATCGGACGGGCTTCGAGGTCCTCGCACCTCGTACTCGCTTGACAAAAGGTTCGAGGGCTTCGACGCGGGAGGGGGAAGAATCGAGATCGGGTTTGTAGAAGAAATAAGGAGGGAGAGGGCGACCAGCGGCATCCTACAACAACAGTGAGAGCGTCAGTACATCAAGTCTCTAAAAGGGAAACGAAGAGAACTCACCTTGAGACCTGTGTTATCGATCATTCCAAACATCCTTTCCTTCCTCAAGACCTCCTGGCAAACGGGAATCCACGCTTCTACTGCATCCTCTTCTCCACGTGCGGTCTCCTTCAATCGTTCGACTTCATTTCGGTCGTCGCTGAGGACTTGCCACATGCCTTGACCTGATTCTTTAAGAAGAGCTCGAACGAGTTCGTCGACTCCGACTGTCGAACGAGGGTGGAATACGATGGTCGAAGCGAGGAGTCCTGGAAGGTCGAGGGAAGCATCGGAAGCGAGAGACCTGGCACGCTGAGCGATGATGGAAAGGGAAGAAGAAGAGGAATCGGATTCAGGAGAGGAGAGCGAGTTGGACGAAAGAGTCGGGGAAGCTTGTCGTGGGCGTTTCGAGGGTTTGGGTCGTTCGATCTCCTCATCACCGTTGTTGAGCGAGTTGATTGAACTCGAAGCGGGACTTGCTGCTCGCGGTCGACTCGTCGATTCCTCCTTTCTCTTCTTGCCCTTCTCAGATTCCGCGACGATAACTTTTGCATCCCATCCCCAGAATGCCAATTCGAGTTCCCTTCCAGCTTCAACCGTCAACCTCGCGAGACTTCCCGCCTTCCACAATTTCCCATCGATTCTCATTCCGTTTTGTCCAGTCACTCTCACTTCCATCGTCACTTTCCCTACAGCTTGCGCCTTCTTGTCGTTGACGATCCTCGCCGAGCAATGAATACGAGATGCGTTCTTTGCCGATTTAGGGAGGAGGATAGGAAGAGCTCTTTCGACGGGATCGAATCCTGGCGATTGAGTACGAGGAATCGCTTTCTTCGCTTTACGGCCAAAGTAGAGGACGGTACCACGTTCAAGATGGAGTTGAAGTGGTTCTGACTGGGCGGTGATGGAGTCTAGCGCAGGGTCCGAAGCGAGTTCGAGAGCGGTCGAGGAGGATAATTCGAATGAAGGGGAAGAAGGTGGGAGCGAGTTGAGGATGTTTGATCGTTCCGTAGGACTGGATAAGAGTTTGCCAGTAGGAGCGGGAGAGGAAGAAGCGTGGAATGCATCGAGTCGAGTGTTTGAGAAGAATGGCGACGAGGCACTGGTTCGAGGAGGAGAGGACGACGAAGCTGTACAGTACGCCTCCAATGAGCACCCAGACCATACTGAGAGAGTTGGGCAAGGCTTACAGAGTTGTTTATGAGATGAGTGAATGTTTGTTGTTTGATCAGTTTGGCGCTTCGAGGGAGCTGTAGGAGAGGCGAGCGAGGCCTTGTACTGGTTCGTGACGTCTGATAGCATGCTTGAGTATCTTGTGTGAGTGTCGAAGTCGGCGGGAGAGGAGGATTGAGCGGTTGGCAACCCTCGAGGATTTTTTGTTTATTTTTCGGACTTGGAGGCGCGCAGAAACCAACGCGACGAATTTTCCGAATCCTTCGAAACCCAGTATTCAAACAGCCATAGAATACAGTAGAGGTGATTGTAGAGCAATTAGAGACGCGTCGAACCTCTCAAAGTCAAAGTCGAAAACTTGTAAATTTGCGAAAGGAGCGAGAGAATTTATGTGCAAAACAGACGTATCTACAAACACAACGAGACTACAGCGACGACGACGGGATAGAGAGATACGGCAAGACATGGAGAAAGGTATGCGAGGGGTTGCAACTAGAGAGGAAAAGGTATCAAGCATCTGCGAAACAGGATCGAAAAGTCAATCTCGTTTCGTCGTCATCGCAACGAAAGATGAAGTAGCTTACAATACGAGGAACCAGTTAGAAGATCATGCAAGTCTGCGAGTTGTTCAGTCGTGAAAGCTTTTTGATCAGTCTCCCATCCGTCTTGATGAGTACGCTTGAAATCGGCGAGAGTAGCGCGAACGGTAGTCGAGAGAGGAGGAGGAGAGGTAGCGTGTTTTGACATGGTTTCGATCATGATGCTGGGAATGAAGGGAGGAACTTCGTAAGGGAAGGCTTTGATGAGAGAGCTGACACCGAGGACCGCAGAATCTGTGATGACGAGCTCGGGAATCAGTCAGCTTGGTGGCATGATTCGCGAAGATCTGGACTCACGAGCTGCGACCAGTGCTGCTTGATATCCGGCGACCTCATTACCGTTGGCGTCTCGACGTTTGGGGATCTTGGTTGAACGAAGGACGGCAAGGAATCGGTTTGAAAGGGAGACGATAGCGCTTCTTTGCGAGCAACGAACGATACCCGACAAGGTCGACGCAGCGGCTTCACGGACTTCGATCTGTAAAGCGAGAATCCGTCAGCAAATGTCGGAAGAGACGGTGTCGCCGAGAAGCGCACCTTTGGATCTCGAAGCAAGTCGCAAAGTTGATCCATCAGTTCAGCAATGAGATCGTCGTCGAGGAGGTAGAGGTGATGATAGTAGAAAACTGTAACATAGGTCCGAATCAGCGACTATTTCGAAGAATTGAAAGGCGTAGAACCGTACTTTGCACGGGAAGAAGAACATCGAGTCGAACTCGCCAACTTGACGATTCTTTGAGGAGCGCAATGAATTGCTTCATGAGTTGTTTCGCCATGTGTTGAGGGAATTGTAAAGCGGAAGCGGCGAGGAGAACGCGAGCAGCAGTGCGACTCAATTCCTGCGATGAACGAACCAAAGTCAGTCTCTGCGGAATAAGAAGTTTCGGGAGCAGAACGGTGAGCTTACGGGATTGTCGGTACTCTCTTGCATACGGAAGAACTCTGGGAGCAATTTCGTGATGAAGGGGAAAGCCGTCGAAACTCGAGTGTCGCTGATACTTCCCCAAATCCAGGTCAAGACTGCGACGAAGGGCTCAATCAGTTCAGCTCGCCAGTATACGGTAGGAGAAATATGATTTCTCACTGGTCATTGAAGCTCGGTCGTAGATTTGAGATGATTCGGCAGCAGGTTTGCGAATCGCTCTCCATTCAGCGAGCTGCTTTCCGAAAGCTTCAATACGAGCGACGTAAGCTTGATCGACCTCGAGAAGATCCTTCGTGGTGTTTTCGGTGGCGTGCGAGTCGCGAAGGAGCTGCTCGACGGAACCGTACGAAGGGTGAAGACGAAGTTCGCAAAGGCTTCGAAGGTTGTCCGCTGTTGCTGATCGAACCTCTTGGTACTGATGAGCGATATTGTCCGAGTACATCTGTCGAGGGACCATCTAGTGTCAACCCTTGTTCAGCGACGAAGGCATCAAGAAAAACGAACCTCGATGAACTTCGATGCCCAAGGCGAGAAATGCCAACCAAGCGCTTTCAACGCCGTTCCAACGACTGTAGCAAGAGAACTAGTCAGTTTGAGATACAATCCGGAGAGCGAAGTATCAAGAACGCACGATCTTGTTTCTTCGCGACATTGAAAGCTTCAGAAGAATCTTCATCGATCGAAAGTGAAGTGAGGTAATCGACGAGAGGCTGATTGCGGCGAGGGTCGCGAGCGTTGAGGATGTCTAGACGAGTAAGGATATGTCAGCTAAAGCTTGTTGAGGGGAATTGAAAGGTCGATCTACATTCAGCACACATCTCCCAAGCGACTTGCGTCTCCGGAGTGATACCTTCGAAGATTGCAGGCAAGCGAAGAGTGAGCCAATCCCAAACAATGTTCTGCTTCTTCAGTGGCCAGTGTTTGCTACCTCGAACCATTCCTGAAGAATAGGGAAAAGACGATCAGTAATGATTCGGACAGTCAAAGGAAACATAGGATACTCACCTCCGATCAGTTCACCGGCAGCTCGTTGCTTGTGTCGATCCTCTTTGTCGGCAACGAGTTCAGCGAGAGCAGGGAGAACGAACTCGCAAGGAGCATCTTCGAAAACTTGGAAGATTGACTTGACAATGGTGATCGCGTCGGCGGCGAGGTACTGCGAGACGAGCTGAAAAGATCAGCGAGCTGCGTGCAGGACGAAAGAAACGAGAAGGCATACATCGACAGTCTTTTCCATCGCGAGGTGTTTGATGAAAGTTTCCCACCAACTCGCTTGAACAATGATCTCCCTCAATCCCTCAATTGTTTCGGACGAGCTCGCATCCCACTCTATCGGTGGAGCATCTTCATCGGGAACGACGTAGTATTCGAGTGAATCTCCCCAAACTAACCATCCAGTGTTTTGCTTGTCCATCAAACGAGTTTGTTGCGTGAGAGGTTCGGAGAAGGAAGTGATGAAATCTTCAGTGAAGTTTGCTGGGAGAGGATTGGGCAGATCGACTTTGCGACGTAAGGGATTCGAAGTTTGTTGAAGAAGGAGTTTCTCGGCTGAACCTCCTGACATCGTTCGGAGTTTGATGAAATGAAGCATCTTGGACATTCTGTGCGGAAGAAGAAGATCAGTTTCGTGTTTCACGGGCTGCGAGAGAGAGCTGGAACGTACGCTAGCATCGCATGAGTTCGTTGATTCGGAAGTTCAGAGATGAGTTGTCGAGCCATGTAAGCGGCGACATCCGGTTGCTGAGGCTGATCACGACGAATCAAGACTCGAAGGAGACGAGTTGCGAGAAGACTGTACCGCCAATGAGTCGAAGGGTCTTGAGCTACCGATAAGAGTTGTGGGAGCTATACGAAACCAAGATAAGCTTCGGACCCTGACAGTGAAGAGAGGAAGAGTGCTTACAAGCTCATCATAGGCCTTGTTCTTCTGCTCGATTCGTTGTTGAGACTTCGCAGATACTTTCGCTAACAATGCTTCATCTTTACCGACCGAGATCATCGTCTCGAGTTCTTGCGCACTTCGATTCAGATCTTCCGATTCGACCGTAGCTTTCAGGGTGGAGGGTTCGGCGATACGAATGATGAAGTCGTGAGTGATAGTCTTGATGAGGTTCTGAACCGAAGGACGCTCTTGATGAGAACATTGGAGGATCCAGTGAAGATATCGAGGTCCGAATCGCCAATCTAGAATCGCGAGGTTTTGCGTAGCCTTGCTTCCGAGAACGTAGAGAGCTCCCTTCATAACATCGTGATCGGTTCCAGCTAGAGGAGTGAGGAGAAAGATGAGCTTCTATGGGTTTCGAGAACAATAATCGATCAGCAACTCACGCTTCAGAGCGTCGAATAGACGATCGTAAATCAAGGAACGAGTACCGTCGAAGAAGTGGACTGTAGTGCATCGATGTCTAGGTTTAGCTACCGTCGGGAACGAAGAGGGATAGAGAAGAGAAGGAGCGACTTACTCATCGAGTCGAGTCCTCGTTGCGCTGATCGACGAACTTGCAAGTACACGCTGAGTGACAAGTCGCAGAGATCTTGAATGAGGAGATCATCGAGCTTCGAGCGTTTGCGATAGAAACTGTTGAGCCTCATCCTCGAAGCTTGATAGAGACTCGCTCGTCGAACCCAGACGAATCGGGGGAATTCTCGTTGATTGCGAGTTGTGCGAGAAATGTTGAGAGCAAACTCGTAGGACTTCTTGACGGCTCCGTAGTGGTTGTGGTCGCATGGATAGTCGAGTTCGAGAACACGAATAGACGAAATGAGCATCTTGACGGCATCGATCGAAGATTCTTGACCGGCTGTAGCCTTCAAAGTTTGTACTCCCCGATGGAAGAGCTCTCCCGCTCGAGTACGGAGACCGAGAACGAATTGGTAGCGAGGGTCGTTCGGATCTTGAAGAGCGATATCGACGGTGCAAGCCGGGAGATGGTCGATGAATTCCGGAACTTCGTCGCTGAACACAAGAGACGGATACGATGAGCACTCATTAGGGTGAAGAGATCGAAGGAAGAGCGTACCCAGCATCACTTGCTACGAGACCAAGTTCTTGAGGTGGACCGAAGAGAGCCAAGGAAGAGATACCGGCGAGAGCAGATCGGACGACGTTGCAGTACTGTGACCTCGGCATCAGGATAAGCTTGCGAGGTGAGAGCGCTGAAGGTAACGAAAAGGCTCACACGACAGAAATCGTTTGTCCACTCTTTACTCCTGCCTTTCTCTTCTTGAGCTTGATCGAGGAGACTGTCGAGACTATCGAGGGCGGGAACGACTAGCTCGCGAAGGAGTTCGAGAGTGAAGTCGATCTCTTGAGGGGTTGCGACGTGCCATTCAACCTTGACATCTTTCGCTTGGAAGAGCTTTCCCCATTTCTCGTGATGTCGCTGTTTGAAAGCTGTGCAGCCAGGAAATACGATCAGCACACTGATTCGGCTAGGCTGAGGAGGTCCATCCTAGACTCACTCTCGCTTCTCCATTCTTCAGCGTTGACCGATCTGTAATCTCGAATCCAAGTATTGCTGAGCGTGTTGCAAGCGAGAGCGAGGATCTTCGCAGAAGTGGTGTAACTTCTTTCGCTCTTGCAGTTTTCGACGAGGAAATGGAGAAGTGAAAGAAGCTCTGTCTTGTAACGCAGAATCTGTGTTTGAAGAAGGGAAAGCGTCAGCGACCACGCGAATGAGGGAGGATACGCTCATAGCTCACCTCTTCTCCAGAGTTCGTTACTGCTCCAGTGAGTAATCCAATCCACCAATGGAGCGTAGTATCACTCTCGATCGGAACGTTCGTCGTTGTAGTTCTCGTGCTTCCCGCTCCTCCTTCGACTTCGAGACGAATGTTGAGATCACAAAGTTTGAAGAATTTGGCGAGGGTCTTTTTTGCGTTGGCTCGAGCGAAACACGAGACGAGTTGGGAGACGACTCGAGCAGAGTTTGAGCGAACGTTCGAAGTTACCTCCCGATGAACGATATCGAGAGCGAGGTCGAAGAGTGGATCAGAGAGTTGACTACAGAGGAAGTCGCACGCAGCCTAGGGTTGTCATCAAAGGGTAAGCGAGCGAAAAGAGAATGCAAAGAGAGAGCTTCACGAACGGTGAGAGTTTGAGTCATCGAATCCTCCATCTTTCCACCACTCTTGTTCCCCTTCCCTGGCTCAGGGAGAGCATCGAACACAGCCAAGACGCCTCGGAAGAAGCTAGAGACCCAATCTGGGAATCCAGCGGTCATCGTTCTCACTTCATCGTCCTCCTCCTCGCGACTCAATTTGGGTACTCCATCTCCATTCTCGGTTTCGCCAGCATCCAATTCGATCGAAGGGACTCGAGCGTGACTGTGAACACGCTTGAGATTGCTGCGCTCTTCGCCATTGTAGTCGAGAGTCATCGGAGTCGAGGTACCTCCGACAGCGCCGCTCTCGTCGTTTCGAGGCGACGTTGGTTGAACTTCAGGACGAGTGAGATCGTCGATGACGACTTGTGAACAGGCTTGAAGGACGAAGATACCTGTCGACATCGTCTTGATTGGATCGTTGACGTCGAGACCGGGTAGGCAGAGTTCGAGGAGAGGAAGGAGATGCTTTGCACCGGAAGCGTAGATGTTGCGAGAGACGAGAATCGGCGAGACGGTCGATAGTGCGGTGATAGCAGCAGTAGTACGATGGGTCTGAGGGAGAGTGTGCAAATGATCAGTGTCAGAGAAGCAGATAGTGAGAAGGATAACCAGTGGACTCACCTCGGTAAGCGTCTCGAGAGCAGGGTAAGCGCGTTCAAGAAGTGGAGGAAAGATAAGATCAGGTTCGAGTTGTCCCATCGTTTTGAGAGCGGATTGAGCGTTGGCGATAGTGATCGGATCTCGAGAGAACATTGATAGGAGTGCGACAGTTCGCATCGTCTTGACGAATTCACGACGGATCTCGAGAGTGAGTCGCCATTCGAAGGGGGTCTTGCAGTCGGTCCTCTCCTCTTCTCTCCATCGTTTCAAGAATTCCCAAGTCACGTTTTGAAGGAATCGACCCTGCGAGCCAGATTCAGGTCAGCATTCTAGCGTATATGAAGCAGATAGGGACAAGGACTTACGAGCATAGGAGCCCATCGACCGTAGTTGCTAGGATGGAAGAAACTCTCGGTAGCTTGAATGAGTTTCGCAAGAGCGTCGAGCGCTTTCGATCCTGCGAGGAACGTTCGCTCCTTCTTGACTTTCGTAAGGTTGGCAGTAGCGACTCCTAGTAGACCGTGCGAGTTCGACTTTGATCCTGGACCTGGAGATCCAGCTCGACTCGGTACTTTGGATCCGAAAGGAGTCGATCCGGAGGGATTCGCATCGTTCGCCATGGAGTAGACGATGATTGCTGCGAAAGAGCTAAGCTTCTCGGCTGGTCGCTTCATCGTGAGAGCTACACCAGTCGCGCTGCTGTCGGAAACGGCAAAATCTGTCGCTGCGACGCCTTGAGCTCCAGCTTTAGTTCCTCCTCCAACCGGTACACCTATCAGAGTTGTATGTCAGCTCGAAAGTAAAGTGAGATCGAAGAAGCGAGTTGGTTTTACCCATAGTTCGAAGACATTTAGTCATAATGAAAGCGAATTGTTGATCCGTAAAGATACCTACTTCCTTCCTGATTCCCTTCCATTTCGGTACAGCCGCACTTCCCCCTGGTGTTCTCGCTCCCTCATTGGACGCCTTCCCTGCGCCATCGTACCTCGGGTCCTTGAGCAGATCCTCGAGTTTCGGATGTTTGTCCGCCAAATCAACATACTCTCCCTTCTCCTGTATGATCTCCCTCAACTCTTGAATGATATCTGGATGAGAGATTCGAGGATCGAGATGTTGAAAAGAGAGTCGCTCGGCGAAATCAAGGAATTGCTCGTCGTAAATGTCGGAGTTGAATGCGCTCCAGAGCTTGAAGATTGCAGGGAGATAGTATTGAGGATGAGAGGTCGGGAGGAAATGAGTGCAGAAAGCTTGAGTGGCGAGAACGGAATTGAGTGTAGGAGAGAGGCGAGGAAGGAATGTTGCGAGCATCGAGGGAATCTCATGAGGAGGGAAGAAACGTTGCGAGTACTCAGTGAGCGAGAGGAGATTGGTCGAGACGTTCCTGTAATCGCAAACGAGCGATCAGTCGCGACAAACTCTGAGGGAGGATCCGATGAACTTACGTGATTCCAGTTTTTCGCTGTTTCGGGAACAACTCTTTCTCAAGGATCGCATAAATTGGTCGCCAAGGTAGCTGAAGATCCGAAATGTCGATACGCTTCTTGGGCTCGAGGAGAGTGATCGCTTGATTGACAGCGAGATCGACAAGTCGAGCGTCCATTCCGGGGAGAACTGTTGAAGAGCGACATTAGCGGTCTTATGCAGCAGATGATGAGTAGAGAAGAGCGTACCGGATAGTTCGAAGTAGAGCTTGGCAAGTTTCGCTCGTAGTTCTCGCTTCATAGGGTACTTGAGGGAGAGCCAGCATTCGAGTCGATGATTCCATTCTGTCAGAGGCAAAATTAGATCGAGTGACTGTGGAAGAAGGAGAGTGGAGGACGACGTACGAACAAAGCCAACATCGCTAAGAGAGAAGACCGCAGAGTTCAGTCAAAAAATGCGAAGGAGTGAAGTGAGAGAGAGAGATACTCACTAGTCTTTCGCTTTCACGCAATCAATCAACTTTCTAACGATCTCTTCCAACCTATGATCCATCTCTTCGATCGATTCCGCTTCATAAGGTAACGCTTGAGGATAGTCGAGCTGTTCATTTCTCGGTTTCTCTTTTGGTCTAACCAATTTTGCTTTCCTCTTCTTAACCGGGTTTGATCCATTCGGTGTTGGACTCGTTACTTGTCGGTGAGAGTCGAAAGGGTTTGCTCGTTCTACGGCGGGAGAAGGGGTAGCAGGGAGGTGAAGGTCATCGATTTCTTCATCATCGATTTCGTCTACTGGATCTTGTTCTGGTGAATCGACTTGTAGAGCATCATCTTCCACTGTAAAGAGATCAAGCAAGCAGGAACGTCAGCTTTCAGAGTAGTTGGAGAGCTCCCCACATCGATCTCTGTGTCGTTCAGCTCTCCCTGCCCACTGTGAAGCTTTCTTTCCCCGCCAGTGACCTTTCAGTATCTCCTTGTACCCCTGGTAGCTCTATCGAGCGGGTTCGAGTCGTCGCCGATGAGTCTTTGCACTTCATCAAACGAGTGTTAGACTTCGTCATCCTCCTCGATTGCTAGAGCCTGCTGGATCCTGAGAGCACCAGCTAAGAGATCAGAGTAACGTACTGTGTAAGGCAGGTTGAGGAGTAGAAGCTGTAGTTTCGGAGGAGGGAGAGTTAGAGAAGTTGGGTGAGCCTGAGTCTCTCATCTTTTGGTGAAGGAACAGGAAGGAAAGGAAAGACGAACGAGAGAGAAAGCGTGAAGATTACGCGGAAAAGTGAGTCGCAAGCGATTACGACTCCTTTCGAGAGTCAGGCGGAGAAATCGAACCCTCTAAAATTCTTCGCAAGGCCGCGACATCGCCTCCTCATTTCAGGCTCTTCTGCCTCTTGCGTTCGCAAAGCCATGGATATACCGTCAAAATAGAAGCCTGAGCTATCAAGCGCCAGAAAAAGCCAGATGAAAGGTGAAATCCGTCAAAGAGAGGTTTCGCTTTTCCGAGCGATCTCGCAAGCAACTTACACTCGGGGTTCACTTCGCGCTCGAAGCTTCCCTGAAGTAATTACGAGGCTTTTTCGTGGTATACAACGACAGGTCCTCCTTGAACTCGTTGAAACAGAACAGACAATTACGAACAGATTTTAACGAAAACACAACCTCGACAAAAACCCTTGGAACTATATCAATACACCCATCTTCCCTGGGTCGCTTTGCAGCGAAGTACACCATCTGACAGACAAACTGAGGGTGACGACCTGCGAATCCCCTTTCTTTGGTACTAACGAAACTGACTTCGATCATTCTCAATCAAGCGATGTCAATCTCTATCAGAGAAGGAGTAGAAGCGAGAGTAATCACCTGAAGCCTAAGCTAAAACACTCGATCATGCAAGTTCTAGATTGATTCTCCTCCTTTCGCACTCCATCTCAAGTTCCGCTAAATTCCCTTCGAGTGAACGAATTCCCAGCGTTTCAATCTTTGTCGACATCGGAAGACTCTTGACCAGCCTACGGATCTTGTCGACTCCAACGTCGACTTCGATCGAAAGGGTGACGAGAGAAGAGGGAACTGATTTGACGATTCCAGCGGGAGAGAGTATGAGGTCGAGAGTGGGAGAAGGAGAACCGGAGATGACGAGTGCTTTGAGGTTGGAGAGACGTTTCAGGTTCATGAACATGCCACTGAGCGAAAATGCGCCGGTGATTGAGGGAGAGACAGAGACCAATTCAAGGCGTTCGAGACCTGAGAACTTCGAAAGCGAGAACTTGTGCAGATTTGTCGAGCATTCGAGTACGAGAGAGCGAGTCGTACGGAGGATTCTGTCGAGAGTGTCGTGGAGAGTCAAAGTGCCATTGTTAGTCTCGATGCTCGAGTAGGAGGCGTTCAAATTCCAGTGTGCTGCCGCCTTCGAGAACGGTTTTAGGAGAACGAGGTGAAGGTTGACGTCGTGAGAGCTCTTATGTTGAAGCGTTCGAACCACGGCATCGACGTCACTGAAGTTGACTGGGTCGACAAGCGTAACTTTATCCAACGTGGGAACCAGCTTGACGATTTCCTCCAATACGTCCGTTGGATCTCCCAACGAGCCAAAGTACTGTCGATCCTTCTGCTCTGTACAAGTGAACGCCACCTCCTGAATCAGACTGGCCAAATTCGAATGACCTTTCAAAGTTTCGAGCAATGAAGCTGATTGCGGAACCAGTTCGAAGACCACATCCGCCCAAGGTTCATCGATCGCATCGTAGTTGGTCCAATCCTCCTCGAAGTGGATCACAACCTCGATGCTGCGGTAGAGAAGCGGGCGAGCGAGGGAAAGTAGGGCTTTTGATGCGAGGCAGCATTGAGCGAGCGACTCTTTTGCGACGACGTCTTCGAAAATCATCCGAAGAATGTGCGTCGAGAGAGAGGGAATCATTTTGATGGGCTGACAAGAAAGGGGACGCGGGTGAATGAAGGAAAAAATCGAGAGAAGATCTGGCGGAAGCGAGGCAGAAGAATCAGTTCGAAGATCCTCCAATTCTCGAGCGATCGGGACAGTAGACGTACAAGCGATAGCTACAGAGAGCTATAGGTTCCTCGAGCGAGTCTTGATGGTCCTGGAGGGTCGTGAGATTGAGAGAGAAGGCTCGAAAGATGATGATTTCGAGGTGGGAAGCAAGAGCGAGGGAGGATACGGAGATGGTCTGTGGCACTCGGAGTTCTGTATTCGATTGACTTGAAGCTACCTGCAGGTCGATTCGAGTTGGTCGAGAGGATGAGAGTGAAAGGAAGCAGGACAAGCGAAAAATTGAGAGCAAGCGTTCACTTCTCTCCTCTCGAGCAATATATTGAGGGAGCTGAAAGTGACAGAGCTATCGACCTCTGTCACCGGGTGCAGCTGCGATTGAACTGCTGCGCTTACTTTCGAAAGCAATCGATTCTCGTGTTTCGACTCTCGCTTCGCAAGGTTGAATCTGCTCTCTCCTTTCAGTCCGCAACAAGCGGATGAGCAGATAGGAGGAATAGATTGACTCTCGAACATGACCAATAAGGCGATCAAGAGTAGAAGGCTTTCGAAAAATAGAGTACGATTCAAATTCAGACAAAACATTTCGCAACCTCGCAAACAATCCCCTGTTTCAACCATTCCGATCACTCGAGTCCAGTATGTTCGAGCAGTATCCCTCCTTTCCTTGCGCTCCTCTCTAGCTCATCCGATTCCCTCACTCCAAGCGACCGACTGTAGACTCGACGTTTCCTCGAAATTCTACGAAAGCAAGGTCGAGTCAGATCTCGTTACCTTGCCAGTAGGAATAGGGCGAGACTCACCACTGGATATCCCAGTCCTCATCAATGCTCAACCTGATTCCTCGCTTGCTGAATCCTTCGACGACTCCCTCCATTTCCTCCGTCTCGCTCAAACAGTTGAACCTCTTGAGATTACTTCTCGCCGGAAGATCTCGAAGGAAAGGGAGGAGGTCACCAGAGGTAAGCTTGAAGGGGAGGTATAGATGAGTGAGGGATGGAGGGAGTGACTTGGCGAGAAGCCTCGCTTGCAGGACTTTACTGCAATCCGCCTGTCGAGTTGAAACATGCAAGTGTAAAGTTCGAAGCGACGGAAGCTCGGAGATGGTGCGAGTAAGCTTTTGAATGGTGATTGAAGGACTTTGGAAGGGGAGTCGAAGGGAGAGCTGCTCGAGGAATTGAAACGAGGCGAGGGAGGTAGCGCGGCCGAGGGGGATTCGTAGTTGTTTGAGCGTAATTTGAGATGCTTCAAGAATCCTCGCGAAGTGGAGGTTTTCCTCGCTCGGAGAAGAGGGAATCCAGCATACCCTCTCGTAGGCTCCCGAAATTGTTTCTGGCGAACGAGATTTGCCGGTAACGAGCCAGTACACTGGCGGCGTGGCACGACACACACTTCGTTGATGGGAGTGTTCCGGATGTTGGAAGTCGTGGACAAATCGATCTGCGTCATCACGGCGGAAGAGGTTGTCCAGGACGACGACCTTCACTTCGGGTAGCATTGCGACGACCTGCTGCAGGAGCATTGCGGGAGTCGTTTCGTAGGTCGTATAGGTCTCGAAGCAGATACATCGAGGGGTCGCTTGGCGAATCGTGACCTTTCGAACCAACGGTGCAAAACATGGCTTGCGTTGCAGAAGGACGAGTAACTTGTGAGAGATCGCCTCGATGTGGCTGCGTTTTTCCGCCCAATCGACAGGCCCGGTTCCCAGATTCTCGGAGATCCTGAATTCGACTTGATTGTAGAGGAGAGGTCGAGCGATGGAGAGGAAAGTTTTCGAAGTCAAGCAAGATCTACTGAGATCGCTGGGAATGGAGAGATTGCTGAGGATAGCTCGAAGGAGCTCAGGAGGGAGGAAGGGGATCATCGGAGGAAGTGGAGAGTCGAGGAGGGAAGGGAGTGGAAACGAACCTGGACGAGGAGAGCGAGATCAGCTGAGCAAGAAGAAGGGTGAAGAAGGGAGGAGGGGACTTACGAATGCACGTAGAATCCGACGCCGGGACCCGCTAGAGCTTTCCTCAATGTTGAATCTAGGGAAGAGAGAGGAAAAGAAAGGAAAGAGACGAAAGGAAAGAGACGAACCCTCTTTACATCGAGACCGCGGAAACTCCGAAGCGACGACGACGACGAAGCACCTTCCAGCGATAGAAAGAGCGCAGTGATTAGGCCATTGAGCGCCAAAGCCACGGCACAAGAGGCGATAGAGAGGTTACAAAGGAAAGCTTGTATGATTCAGAATTCGTACGAATCCATCGTTGGTCAAAGTCCGTAGATTCTAGAAGACGCCTTCGTCAGTAGTCTATAGCTCTGTAGAAGTTGAGAAGAAAGGAGACGAACGAATCACCAGATCTCCCATTTCTGATTCAAGCGTAATTCGATTCCCCTCGTCCTGCATTCTCCAAAGACTCCTTGGTTCTCATCACTTCTCCACCTATAATTGAGCTTCTGAAGAGTTGTTGCCTGAGGTAGACGCTGCAGGAAAGCGAGGACTTCTGAGGATTCGAGAACGAGGTCGAGCGAGAGCTGAGTGAGATTCGGAGGAAGTGATTCGGCGAGACGACCGGAATTAAGTAGAAGGGTGGGGTCGAAGCTGATATCGAAATCGCTGGCGAGAACGAGGAATCGGAGGGAAGTGAGGGTAGGGAGAAGGGTAACGAGATCTCGATCGACATCGATGTTCTCATGCTTAGTGTCGAGCACATCACTGAGTCGAAGGGTCAGGCGTTCGAGCCGATGGAATCGTGTGAGAGGAGGGAAGGATGCGAAGCCTGAATGTCGAGCCTCGTGAGCGTGTCGAATGAACCATGCAGAAGCTTCTCGTACTCGGGGTACCAGGGATACCTGTCGGTCTGATAACCCTCGTACGCAGACTCAAATTGGTTTTCTTCGTGGTCGTTTGGTCGTACGTTGAAGACTCGACGGAAGAGTGGAGCTGCCTTTCCAGCGAATTCAGTCTGCGCCGAAAAGATCGCGTGATCGATGTCGTAGTATTGAGAAAGTTTGCTGAGTGTAATGACCGTGCGGTTATCTAGAAGCTCTACGAGAGGATCGAAGATGTCGGAAGGATCTTCGTCGTAGTTGTCGTCCCAACTTGCGTAGTCGATTCCCTCGAACGAGACCTGTTTGACCATTTCTCGTAGATGGGGATGGCTGCGGAGGGTCTGTACCAGCTGTTGTCCTTCCCATTTGAAGTGGAATTGCTTCTCGCCGTAATCGTGGTAATCTTCCGCTATTCCGACCCGAATTTCGATGTTGCGAAACAGTATAGGTTGGGCGACTGCGAGAAACGTCTTCGAAGATCGACAGCAGCGCGCGAGATCTCCTGGGTGCCAGAACCGCTCCTCTCGGACGTACTGGAAGATTCTCTGCAGGATTTCGATTGGAAGGAAGGCAATCATTCTTCGAGAGAGCTGTGTGAAGCGAGGAAATGAGGCAAGTTACAATATGAACAGAGATAGTGGGCTCGCTCACAGTGTATCCGAGAGAGATCAGAACGCTGTGGCACGGCTTCGATAGGCTTTTGGAGAGTTGAGGAGAGCGGATTTTCGAAACGAGGAAGGTGATGTAAAGATTGTGAGCGAGCGAAAGCGTTTGTCGCTGCTTCGGTAATTGTGCTAGTGATCAATTGACGCCCTTCGAGCCCTCCTAGCTGATCTCAGGGTTGCTAAAGCTGTTGTTGCCGTTCTTCCCCGCTCAAATTCTTTGAACTCCTTCCCTCTCGTTCCGGCTTGGCTAGTTGTTGGCGGATTCGCGTAGGCGGTAGTGAGCAAGCTGATAGTACTATTGATGTAGTGAAATAGAGCAAAGTGATTGGGAGAAGAGAGAGATTCGAGTTCACCTTTGAAATAACTTCTCTCCTTCCCACCGATCACTTCAGCTTTCAATCGACGTTCTACCACTTCGAGACTTATGCCAGACCTCTTCGTAACTCATACCTGGTCAACACAAAGTCGCAAGAGATGACACGAGATCGGGAACAGCTCATTCAACACGTTCAAGATCAAGGGGGTTTACTACGGGGATAGAGATACATTCGAACAGGACAGAGCCGAATATTATCCCGTACTCAAAGGTGAGTCCATCTAGACTACTTTCAAGCGAATCAAAGCTGAACCTTCTCCCTTCTCTTCGCATCTTCTCCCTCCCGTTCCCACCATCCTTCGCCGCATCCCTATTCAACGACGCCCACTCTCTATACCTTTCCAGCTCAATGCAACGCCATAGGAGTTCGACTTGGGCTAGATTTCGCAAAGAAAATCAAACGAGCGGATCCGAATGAGGTCGTGCTTATCGACGCCGCGGCTTATTGCGCTACGAAAATGCTTGATGGTAAGGAAGAGGACACACCCGATGCTGTCGTCGGATCATTCTACAAGATCTTTGTGAGTTCCAGGATTCCGCTCAGACGTCCAAAAGCCCCCGCAAGCTTCGTTTACTCATCTTCATCTTCGAACTCACAGGGATGGCCGACGTCTCTCGGATTCTTCATCATCCGTCGTTCATTTTCACAACATTTTCTCTCGACTCCTCATTTCGGCGGCGGTTCAATCTCATCCCTATCGCTCTCTTCACCATTCTCAGTCACTCCTCGCACGTCGTTCAACAAGATCAATCCAACGATCCATCAGAGGCTCGAACAAGGGACAGTACCGTTTCTCGAGATTGTCGCTTTGAGTGAAGCGATGGATTGGTTTCAAGAAACTTATGGTGGATTGAAGGAAGTCGAACTGCACGTCAGCGCATTGAGGAACCTGGCGAAGGAGATGTTGGAAAAGCTGAGGCATGAACCGTGTGAAGGAGGGACCGAGGGACCAGTCTTTATCGAACATCGAGCGTTTCAACCTCTACCTTCCGACTCTCCTTCGCTTCCTCCTCATCTTCGACCCTCATTCGGACCATCAGGTCCTACAATCGGCTTCTCACTTCTCTCCCCGCCAACTTTCGACATGAACGAACAAGATTTCCGTCAAACTCATGTTGGATACGCCCATCTCTCTCGACTAGCCATCGTCAACGGCATCTCTCTTCGAACGGGTGGATTATGCAATGCGGGAGTTTGGACGAGGGTGTTTGGCGTGGATGATGAAGAGCTGCGGGAATTGGAGCGAGCTGGGAGAGAGCTTGTTGGCATGATCGTGAGCCTACGATCCATCTGACAACGTAAATAGATGAGGTACTGATGTGCTTCTGAGGTGTGACTCAGAGGAGTACTCGCCCTTCTACCCTTATCGACCTCTTGGAATCGCTCGTATTTCGTTCGGAGCAGCTTCAACAGTCGACGATGTTCTCGCTTTCATCGATTTCCTCAAGAAGTCCTTCGTGCGAGGGAGAGATGGTAGTGCAGCTCGGCGTGAAGGAGAAATCAGAGGGTCCGAGTGTAGTCGAGGGCAGTGAGGGAATGAGGAAAGCGAGATTTGGCACTCTACTTCTCTGTGAGCAAACCCTCTTCTCCCGTAGTTCTGCTCAAGCTCACAGTCTTTTGATCGACAGATCCGATCAAGTCTTGCGCCTCTCAATCTATTCTCCCAGAGACTTGTCCTGAAGGTTGGCCGATCACCTCGACCGGTCTGCTCTATGACCGAGAATTCATGCTCGTCGATCCATCATCCGGCAAAGCTCTTTCGCAGAAACGATACCCTCGCATGGCTTTGATCAAACCTTCGATCGATCTCGAGCGAGGAGTTCTCACGGTCAAAGCGAAAGGAATGGAGGATCTCGTTCTCCCTTTATTGGAACTCGCAGGATTCGGTACTCCACCTCTCAGCTCGACCTCGTCCGACGGTGACTCTATCGATCTCGATCCACAGTCTACGCTGCTCTGTGGAGAGCTTGTTAACTCGTCGAAAATGCTCCACTCGCCGATCGAGGGGTCGCAATTTTCCTCAATTTCTCCCTCATATTCAGCTTCGGCGCTTACTGCTCGAAACGACACCTCACCATGCTCGCTTCGACTCTACACCTTCGTCACTGTCGATTGATCCTCTCCCGTTCTCCCTCGGTAACGAAAGTCCTTCCCTCCTCGTCACTCAATCAAGCGTTCGAAAAGTCGTTGGCGACTCAGGACGACGAGAGGAGGGCAACCAGTCGACGAGTGAAGCACTCGCAAGCTCACTCAATCGAACTCATGCTACCGGAACGAGATAGAACAAACAGAATTGTAGAAATACAGACGAATTCGTAGAGATAGAAGAAACAGTTATAATCTAACGAGCACAAGTTGTCCATCATTCTCGCAAAAACGTACAGAGCATCCGACAGATGAAACAGGAAGAGAAGGAAGTGACCAGCAGATTCTACTCGTTAATTTGTACTGCGAAACTTGATCAGTCGATTGAGCATCAGAATCTTTTTTGACCAGACGACACTGTTACGGACTCACTGTCGTCTCTCCTTCAAACGAGTGCCAACTTTATTCCTGTCTTTCCGCACTCCTCGATGAGTTCCGTCAAATCCCCTCCTTCGAAACGGATTCCAAGAGTCTTGAGTCCTGTCGAGAGAGGGAGACTTTTGACGATGCCGACGAGCTTGTCGACACCGATGTCGACTTTGATTTGAAGTACGGTTACCGAAGAAGGGAGGAAAGGGATGAGCTCGTGAGGCGAGACGAATTGATCGAGAATCGGAGAGGGATATCCGGAAATAACGACGCTCTTCAGCCTCGAGAGCTCGTGAAGGCTGTTGCGAAGATACTCGAGGGGACGAACAGTGAGATCAGGTTTCGCCCAACGTCTGGGTGCAGGAGGGGCTTCCGCGAAGAGTTCGAGATGCTCGACCTTCGAAAACTTGGAAAGGGAGAACCCGCCAGCGTCGACCGAACAGATGAGCTTGAACGACGGAACGGTTGCCATGATCCCTTCGAGCCCCTCTACTGGGGTCGACCAACCTTGACCCAAAGTCAAGCTTGCGTGCGAACCGTTGAGGGGTTTCATGTCGAACAATCCGACGAACGACGATTCGAGCAATTCGAGGTGAACCTCAGGAGATGGGTCCCTTTTCCCCTTGATCTCTTGAACAATTTCATCGACGGCGTTCAAATCTTCCGGATCGACGAGAGTGAGAGTCTTGGGAGTCGGAACAAGGGCGAGGACTTGTTTGAAGATATCCATCGGCTCATCAATCCACTCGAAATCGCCGTCGTCCCACGAGCTTGTACAAACGTATTTGACATGCTGGACGTAGTCTCTGAGACGAGGGTACCTCTGAAGAGTTTGAAGCAACGCATTTGATTTTCCAAGAATCTGATGAATAATGAAGGCGATTGCGGGTCCGTCGTCATCTGAACCTTCGTCTTCCGAGGAGAGGATAAGCACTTCGATGTGACGATAGAGAAGAGGGCGAGAGGTGCTGAGCATGACCTTCGAGGCGAGGCAGCAGCGAGCGAGCGATTGATCGTCGTCAACTTCCTCAAGAATCATTCGAAGGAGGTCGAGGGGGAGTGAACGAATCATGTCGGGGGTGGAAGTGAATGTAGGAGGTCGGGAGGGATGATCGTGAGGAATTCAAAGAAGGATCTGAGGAAGCGAGGGAGAAGGTGAGATCAATGTCTTTTTACGCTAACGCAATGGTGACGAGAGACTCATCTTGAGGGACCTTGAAAAGCTGTGTACCTTCCGAGACTATCTTGACGATACTCGAGGCAGATGGAAAGGAGGGAGGCGACTTCGACGATGGAGAAGTCGAGGGGGAACTTGAAGGAGGAGCGAGGGAGAAGGCCGAGTGACAACGTATGATAGTTGAAATTGAGTATAAGAGTACTCTCGAGCTATATGCCGGTCGATTGGAGTGATATGGGAGAATGAGAGTGAAGGGAAGGAGGACGAGCGAGAAGTCGGGAGCAAGCGTCCACTTGTCTCCTACAAAGGGTATGATGAAACAGCTGAAGATGGCAGAGCTATCAATATTCGAGACCGGGTACAGCTGCCATCGAACGTTGCGCTCAGTCTCGAAACCAATCGAGTCTCGTGTTTCGACTCTCGCTTCGCAAGGTTGAAACTGCTCTCTCCATTCAAACGAAACAAGCGGATGAGCAGATAGGAGGACTAGATTGACTCTCGAACATGACCAATAAGGCGATCAAGAGTAGAAGGCTTTCAAAAGACAGGGTACAATTCGAATTCAGACAAAAGATTTCGCAACCTCGCAAACACTCCCCTCTTCTAACCATTCCGATGACCCGAGTCCACCGTCTTCGAACTCTCTCCCGTCTTTCCCGGCGCTCCCCTCTAGCTTAGCCGATTTCTTCACTTCGAACTATCGATTCTCGATTCGACGTTTCCTTGACATTCTGCGAAAGCAAGGTCGAGTCAGATTCGTTACCTTGCCAGTAGGAATAGTGCGAGACTCACCACTGGATATCCCAGTCCTCATCAAAGCTCAACCTGATTCCTCGCTTGGCGAATACTTCGACGACTCCCTCCATTTCCTCCGTCTCGCTCAAACAATTGAACCTCTTGAGATTGCTTGTCGTAGGGAGATCTCGAAGGAAAGAGAAGAAGTCTTCCGCTATAAGCCTGAAGGCGAGGGATAGTTGAGTGAGGGCAGGAGGAAGTGAACGGGCGAGCAGTCCAGATTGAAGAAGGAGTTGGAGATCCTCCTCTCGCGCTGTACCGTGGAGTATCAGGATTTGGAGCGAAGAGAGGTTGTCAATGGTGGCAGAAATACTTTGAACGGTGCTCGAGGGAGTTCGAACGGAAAGTCGAAGGGAGAGTCGTTCGAGATGATGGAAGAGCGAGAGGGAAGTCGGGTTGTCGAGAGGAATTTCGAGTTGTCGAAGCGTGCGTAGAGAGTGACCTAATCGCGCCTCTACGTCAATTTGCTGTCCAACCGTCGAGAATGGGATCCATTGAAATCGTTCATAGGCGCCTCGATACCTCTTTCGGACGCCCAATAATCCAGGTACAACTAAAGAGAACGCCGGTACAGGTGCTCGGTGTTTCTCGTCGTCATTTCTTTGACTCTGTAACGAATGAACAGCTTCATCCACGTCGGCGAGCAGGGAAACGTTGTCCAAAGTGACGAGCCTCGTCGAGGGGAACGATCCAACGATTTCCTTGACGAGTTCCTCGAGGTCTACTTTGTGAGTCTTGTACTCGTCGAGACCGACCAAAGCTCCCACGACTCCGAGAATTTCGACGTGTTGTATTAATTGACGAAGGTGAGGGGTCCGCCTTAACGTCGTGAGCAGTACACGAGACGCCTGCTCGATGAGGATATGAGTCGTGAGGATGCCGCTTGAGTCGAAAACCGCATTCTCTGAGATGTCGAATCTGATATCTCTGTAGAGAAGAGGTTGCGCGATGGAGAGGAATGTTT
>Ga0308169_10001470_pt1 | contig 27582 bp, 32 predicted proteins | sample PhyBR1_2_FD_202139 | JGI IMG/M metagenome (GOLD analysis project Ga0308169, IMG submission 202139) | Phyllosphere microbial communities from UC Gill Tract Community Farm, Albany, California, United States - DLSLSB.R1 | ecosystem: Host-associated > Plants > Phyllosphere > Unclassified | place...
GTCAGAATCCTCATGCATGGCAACACTATGCGCAGGAAATCGGAATCGAGCTTGATAACCCGGCGCAGGGAGTCCGCTATGATCTTCATGAAATGTCTATCGCCGCTGCGCTGTCAGGACAAGGTGTTGCCATGGTGCCGCGTATGTACGTCGAAAGGGAGTTGGTTAACGGAGAGCTTATTGCTCCCTGGCCTGAATCAGTTTCACTCAGTAAAAAGTACTGTTTAGTTAAATCGGTTGAAACGGGCATAAATGCCATGGCGCTGCAGGCTTTTGAGCAATGGCTACTGGCGGAAATTAACCGGAGAACGTAACGCTGGAGAGAATAATATTGAACCCTTCAGGCTTTGTGCTGCTTTGAATGTCCGCCAAAAGAAAAGCCCTCCGATGAACTGCACCCCAAAAGTTGGACACCCGACTGATTAAGGTGCAGTTCAGTGAGCAGTCCTAAGTTTCCCCTTGAATTACGGCTCGCCGTTGTCACGCATTATCTCAACAGCAGGGATGGTTATCGTGAGACGGCTAACCGTTTTGGCGTGGGCCGCACGGCGGTTCGCCGCTGGGTTTCCGCATGGCAGCAGCACGGCATTGACGGGCTGACATGGAAAACGGGTATCGCATACAGCCTGTCGGAAAGGCCCGTGATGGCGCTGGTTGATACGATGCTTGATAAAGCATTTATGCGGCTGACGCCGGGAGATGCGCCCGTACTGCACACTGACCAGGGCTGGCAGTATCAGATGACGGCTTATCAGGACAGGCTCAGGGCGGCAGGTGTTGTGCAGAGCATGTCGAGAAAGGGCAACTGCTTCGATAACGCGATGGCAGAAAGCTTTTTCTGCACGCTCAAATCTGAATGCTTCTATCTGGAGGAATTTAGCAGCGTTCCTGCGCTGAGAGAGGACATTGACACCTATATCTACTACTACAACCATGAGCGAATCAGCCTGCGGCTGAACGGACTCAGCCCTGTTGAATTCAGGTTACTGCACCTGAAAGCTGCATGACTAAGGAGCGTTTTTCATATGACTGTTTCTGCCCCGTAGCAGTAGAAGGCAACACATCACACATTTTAGGCACCAGAATTTGGGTGCAGACTTCTGATCTACCACCAAAAAAGTATTCCGCTGCTCATTTTTTCCATTAACTACGCTAATTTTCTATAATTGGAGGTGTCACCGATATAGCGTAAAGGGATACTATGCTACGTAACTGCCAGGCCAGAACTCTGGATGATGTCTACCTCAACGATATTCCCCATATTGTTCCCCCCGATACCGCGTACAGCTATCTTTCAGATACGGCAAACCCCGGCCGTATCATTCGTGAGTGGGATTTGCCTGATGGATACTCGCTGCTTGTAAGGCGCTATCTCAGCATGCATTTCCAGCAGCCACATATGGCCTACCGGGACGCGTTGTATGAGGTGAGAAGCGGAAATATCGTTATACTCCGGCGCGAAAGTGGCACAATTTACGGCAATGTTGCTAACTCAGACGGCAGTCTTATCATTACGCTGCCTCTTTTTCTGCGTTCTCGCCTTGAAGATGTGATAAGACGACAGCTTGTCCGCCCCGTAGCCACCAGAGGTAATCCGGCTCAGCGCCCACAGACAGGTAATACTATCAACAGCAAAGCTGCGGGAAGGCTTCTGGCCGCTGGCGGGATTTATAATGGCAATCCGGAAGGATTCAGAAAGACCGCCGAACAGTTAGGCGGTGATGCGGTGAAGGGATACGACAGCGTTCTCAACGAAACCACTTCCGGGATGATGGTCGCAGCTGCTTCACTGCTGGTTGTCCGTAACCCAATTGCTGCGGAAGAATTGACCAGCTATCTGGGAAAATACAAAAAGGCACACGTTCTCCTGGATGATGTCAACGTGTCAGAGTTGAACTATGTTCGCCGTGACCGCGCTGAATATGCCGCGCTACGTGGTGAGTTCAACAGTTCTGTTCGTCCCAACTTCCTCAAATCGATTTCCGGGCACCCTGATGCACTATCAACGTTTGATTCTAACAATCTTCTACGCCTTGCCGATGGTAAAGTGCCGCCCGGTTGGCAGGTTCACCACAAGATCCCACTCGATGACAGTGGAACAAATGCTTTGAATAATCTGATACTGATCCAAAACTCGCCATATCACTCCGCGCTTTCAAAGACACAGGCGATAATCACTAAAGACCTCCCATACAACGCCAGCACTAACGTTTTATGGCCTTCGCCGAACGGCGTAATTTACCCTGTAGGGAAGTGAAAACGATATGAATAACACAATTCAGATAATGGGTATCTTCAAAAATTTGATGATTTCCGCTAGTTACCCGATAGCCAGCCCAATAGCACCAGATGTTATTACGGACTTGAAGCGCAATCCTGCGCCAATGGAATGGGATGAAACTAAACGCGGTGTTTACTCGGATATTCAGAAACTAGTGATGAATCGCCAGGACTACGCCGATATGCTCGAAGTCATGGATGGTCTGGAATACAACGGACTCACCCTGTATAGCCTGACGCAGGCAGAGAATGGTGAGTTGGCATGGTCAAATATCTATATTAGGAACATTGATACGCGCGATAATGACGTCTACGTTGATCCCAATCTGACAGACAAACTGCTGATTGGTGAAGATGGAATGTCCGTATTCGTGTACAGCTTCAAAGAGAAGTGTTTTCAGATTCGTGACAAAGCATCAACTGATTACGTTATTGAAGAGTACGAAACCTTCAGCGACCTCTTATCGGCTCTTATCGACATAGTAAAATAATGTTATCTCTGTCTTAGGGGCATTGACAATAGAACACCCAAAGTTGATAGAACACAGAATTATAAAGTGCTGTTGAAGCCCCCCGACCAATCTATATCAAGTTGGTCGAGGGGATCCTCCGATGAAACAGTGTCCAACATTACGGGGTCAGTTCACGATGGAGGGCTTGTACTAATATGAAAGAAATCGCTCCCGGTCATCCATTTCGTCAATATCAAACGGATAAATCAGCTGCGCTTCTCCCGTATCTTTCAAAGTATCCCATCAACCAGACGTTTAAATGCGAAAAGCATTCACTGCTTCACGTAAAGCGTGTGCCTGGGCTGAAAGCGACTGTGATGCGGAAGAGGATTCCTCAACCAGCGCGGCGTTATTCTGCGTCACACCATCCATCTCGTTTACCGCAATGCTGACCTGTGAAATGCCCTGCATCTGTTCAGCTGAGGCGAGTGAGATGTTATCCATCGCGACGGCCAGTTTTCCGACCATAGCATTGATATCAAGAATGCTCTTGCCGGTCCCGGTTGCCACGACAACACCACTTTCAACCTGTGCCACAGCCTCTTCGATCAGATGTTTAATATCTCTGGCTGCCGTTGCACTGCGCTGCGCCAGCGTCCTGACTTCACCCGCGACGACGGCGAAACCCCGGCCCTGTTCGCCCGCTCGCGCGGCTTCGACTGCCGCATTAAGCGCCAGAATATTGGTCTGAAATGCAATCCCTTCGATAACGGAGGTAATATCCCGGACTTTCACCGCGCTTTTTGAAATATCATTCATCGTCTCTGACATGCGCTGCATATCGTGTTCACCCGAACGCGCCAGCGCAGCGGTTTCACGGGCTGAATCCGCGGTCTGCTGTGCGCCCGCTGCATTACTTTTTACCGTGACCGTAAGCTGTTCAATACTGGCGGCGGTTTCCTGCAAAGCGGCGGCCTGCTGCTCTGTACGGGAAGAGAGTTCAGTATTGCCCTGGGAAATTTCATCAGCTGCCATGGCGACCGAAGCGGAAGAATCTTTAATCTGCGAGACCAGGTCGCGCAGATTGCTCTGCATGCTATCCAGAGAAGCCATCATGCTGACGGTATCCCCCTGACGAAGGGTGACTTTTGTCGTCAAATCGCCCGCCGCAATCGCAGCGGCCAGGCCCTGCGCATGAGAAGGTTCGCCACCCAGCTGAATTTTGATCCAGCGGGTAATCAGCCCACTCATCACAAATCCCATCACAACAAACAGGGTAGTCAGGCCAGCCAGGGTCATATAGACACCGGAGAGCGCCTGCGTGGACGTTTCCGCCGTTTTACTCGTTACCCTCGCCTGATAATCAACCATCCCATCTACTGCATTGCGGTAGTGCGAAAGCGCAGGGATCAGTTCACCACGGAGTTTTTCCGGGAACGGAGTAGCGTTCTGCATAAACAGGTTTTGCTCTGCCTGATGAAGCGGACCCGCTGCCACTTCGATTTTATTTAATTGCGTGGAAGCCTCTTCTACTTCAGCAAGATTGATCCCCGGAATGCTTTTGGCACCGTTGATCAGTTCCCGGAAATGCGCAGTGGTATTATCACTGTTGGTCTGCAATGCAAAGAACTGCGTTTTTAATTTTTCCTCGGCCTGAGGCTGAGTGCCTGATGCCACGGACAGTAAAAGCGCCGTTTGCTGGGTTAAGTTGTCTTTCAGCGTCTGGAGTGCCTGAAGATCGCCCAGCCGCGCGCGCGTCAATTCCTGCTGATCGCTGGCCGTATTGAGTTTAAATCCGGCAAATCCTGTCACAAAAACGCCCGTTAAGATGACAGTAAGGAATGCCGCAGTGAGCATGACGCTTAATTTTATTTTTTTGTTGCGATACATAGAGACCCCGATGTTTGAATTAATAGGTTATCACCGACGTTCCGCTTCTATGGCTCGCTGGTACTGGATCTGTTATCGGCAGCGGGGAATAAAATTACAGTAATGAAAGGGGTAAGACGGGGTAATTCTGGTGTGGAGTAAAAGGGTAAGCCACTGGTGGATGCCATCAGTACAGTGAGTGTTATTCTCCTGATCTGCCGCCTGAATAGGGATAAACTCATTCCAGCTTCGCTTGTGGAACCAGGGGTTTAACAGACTCTTCAGCGTCATTTGAGATGACTGACAAGTGAGGTTCCATGAGCGGTAAAGATTATCCCGAAGCGTTCAGTACTGAAGGGGTTGAACAAAGTGAGAGACATACAAAAAAGCCGCAGTGTACTTCCGGTAATCGTATTGAAGTCTGTTATATCAAAACACACGTTTCAAAGGAGGCAATATTAATGCGAACAATAGCCGTAGTGCCCTACGATGAAAAATGGCCTGAGGCGTTCAATGCTGAGAGTCTACTGTTACAGACATTGCTGGGAGAAGTAGCAAAGGCAATTCATCATATTGGCAGTACGTCAGTTTATGGCCTCTCAGCAAAACCCGTGATCGATATACTGCTGGAGGTTGCTGATATCAATGAACTGGCCAGGTGTAACGCTGCGATGATTAGCGCCGGATACGTTGCTTGTAGTGAGAATGGAATCTCAGGCCGCAGATATTTTATTAAGGGTGGAGAACGGCGTAGCCATCAGGTGCATGCGTTTGCAGCTGGAGACGAACAGATAATAAGGCACCTTGCTTTCCGTGATTACCTCAGAAAAAACAGAGATATCGCTGCAACCTATGCTGAGATAAAGCGTGAAGCAGCATCACTCTGTAATAACGATGCTCAACGCTACAGCGCGCTCAAAGCGGACTTTATAGCGCATCATCTACAGCTCGCACTGATTGACCTGAAACGATAGGTACTGAGCAGGACAGGATATATCCTCCTCACGCCCTTTTTTGATTCCATTCATCCTGACTCAGGGTAAACAGCATGCTTGCGGGCGCATTTTCCACATCATTAATATCCCGGGTATGCCGGAGGCCGGCGTTAATCAGAACTTTTTGTGAAGCCAGATGATTTGCTCTTACGACTGCAGAAATCTCAGCGAGTTTTACTTCTTCGAACCCATAACAAACCGCATAGTTCGCAAATTCCGTCGCCAGACCTTTTCCCCAGGCTTCCGGGGAGAAACGATACCCCAGATTATTGATCGTGATATCGGCAAAGCTTCTGATGCTCAATCCCCCAAAACCGATGATTCTTTCTGGATTATCCCGAAGCGAGATAGCCCAACTGCCGAAGCCATTTGATTCCCAGTGACTGATAGAGCGCGATAGCACTTCCCGTGAATGCTGGATATCCGGATGAGGGCCCGCGGGATTAAACGTATTCGTCGCAGGGTCGCCGTAGATCCTGTAAAGATCATCGGCATCTGATGGGGTGACTGGCCGAAGAAACAACCGCATAGTGTCTGGCTGCAAAATAAACGCTCTCAGATTAAGAAACGAGTGATCCTGTTTTTATATCGGGAAACGGTGCGGGAAACTATGTAAATCTCTCACTTCATCGGCCTGTTCAGTCAGGCTTGATCTCTTTAATAAGCGCTTCACCCTGATTGTGGATGTTCCCGACTTTGGCTGTAACAGGATGCCAGGTGAAGTCCTTCTCAGGCAGTGCGGCTTCATGTGCAATTTCCTGAGCACGTTCCGACGTGGTTTCGGCACTGAGCCATTCGCGTACAGCATCCCCACTTAAAACCAGCGGGCGTCGATCATGGATATCAACCATGCCTTTATTGCTCGCTGCCGTTACGATAACAAAACCCTCATGCCCATGGTCCTTACCATAAGGAGCTTTGCCGATAGCGGCGAAGAACAGCTGCTCTTTCTCTTTGTGGTAGATAAAGTAAGGCTGTTTTTTATCGCCCTCTCGCTTCCATTCATACCAGCCATTGGCAGGAACAATGGCGCGGCCATGCTCCCACAGCGGTTTAAACATGCGTCCCGTCGCAGCGGTTTCACCACGTGCATTGATGAGAGGTTGTTTGTCCCACCACTCCGGACCGTAACCCCAGTAAACCGGATCAAAGTGCAGTTCATTATCCCGCTCATTGAGCAAGAGTACTTTGGTGCCTGGAGCTACGTTAAAGCGGTCTATGGGCTCTGGGTCATAAGTGATTTCATCGGGCTTCAGCTCCAGGGATTCAAAGTAATCGTCTCTGCTGCTGTACTGCGCAAACCGTCCACACATGGGCACCTCCTCTCATAAGGATAGCGCAGCGTTGAATGAGTTAAATAAATCTAAAAAAATTGTTTATCTGGCTGAAGATATCGTGATTTTTGACGAGAACATGATTAATGAATATGAAAATACTGGAGCCGTAATGAAGGGAATTATTTTAAGTCTGGCTATAGTGTCACTGATTGCGGCCTCGTTTACAGCTGATGCGCGCGGCCATCGTGGTGGGGGTGGGCATAGAAGCTACAGCCATAGTTTTAGTTCAGGTTATTCATCACAAACAACGACACCCAGAATCAAGAAGAGATATTCCAGCGCCAAGCGAACGGCCAGATATGCTACAGCGGGCGCAGCAGGTTACGGCGCATACCAGGCCCATAACTACACGTCATCCTACGTGCGTGAGAAGGGCCGTCAGGCCGCAAGAAAATCCTCAACGAACAGCGATGACAGCCAGTATAAAAATCAGCCCCAGGCTCAGCCGGTTAGCCAGAATATGGCGCCGACATGTTCACCCTTATCTATGACAAGCCAGCCGGGCTATACAAACCTGCCTGTATGCCTGGGCAGTGTTAATTGATTTCAAGCCTTGTAGCGATGAGACGACGATGAATTGATATTTTTCAGAAAGACAAATTTTACAAAATGCCACTTATCGCACTCCGGAGAGGTCATATTTTAGTGACTTCGTAGCGACACAAACCTTTAATAATATGAGAAATGACTCATGAGCATAGTTTTTATACCTGCCCTCATCCCATTACTGATGAAAACTGAGAATGAGAAAGGAAGCCCGCTTACTGAGCAGGAAGTCAGCAGCATCCGTGATAATGCCACAACTATCGAAGTGCCGCGTGATGTTGCTCTCGCCATGGCTGAATGCCGTGGTTACTTCGATATTAATCCTGAAAATTGCTGGGCTGAATGGAACTTGTACCGGAGTAAGAGTTTGCTGTCTGCTGCTGACAACGGATAACTGCATCGCGGTGCACATCTGGACCTCACGTTTTAACAGCCGGTATCTTAACAGAGATCGACATGCTGATAGTGTCAGCCCGGCACGACCTGGACTACAACGTGTAGCCACGCGGCGTATGATAACGTTACTGAGAGCCTTTTCAGAACACCTTTTACTGCAGAAGGATAATGACAGGTCTCAGTACGATGATCATACCAGCGGTTTTAATTACTTCATTTTTGTTATATTACTTCACTGAAAAGAGCCGGCAGTATATTCAGTGCACTGCACAAAATAATGGCTATTCAATAAAAGAAATTAAATTTATTACACACCAAAATAGCAACTTTTCACTCAGGATGTTACTCTGCCGCATTAAAGTTGGTTTTACTAACCCAATCACAATAAAGTTAACCATTGTACTTGATGGTCATCGTGACAATGGTCATCAGAATTTTCATGTCGGTTATTAATCTGTTTTAATTCAGACCTTACTACCGAGTTCTTCTGAAATTGCCTGGGCTGTCGCCACCACTCTGGCCGTAAGGTTTTTGGTGCCAATCAACTGCAGCTTCGCCGTCGGCAGCGAAACTGACACCGCATAAGGTACGCGCTGCTGAATATCAAACACGGGTGCCGCAATACAGGTGACCCCCAGTTCATTTTCTTCGCGATCCATAGCGGTGCGCTGCCGAAGAATATCTTTGAGTTCCTGCTGCATCTCAGGCAGCGTGGTAATGGTATTTTTCGTCAGTTGCTGAATAGTGTTCTGATGGTTTTGCCAGTATTTAAACAAGTACTCTTCACTACCCCAGGCCAGAAAAATTTTGCCCATTGCCGAACAGTACAGCGGCATATGCTGACCGATGTAGGCGCGGGTGCGCATCATGCCCGTCGTCGGCTCTAATTTATTGATGAGTACAGCATGGTCATCTTCACGGCTGGAGAAATTTACGGTTTCACCCACATCCAGATTCAATTTTTCCAGATGTTGCCCGGCAACGTGAATAATATTAAGCGATGACAGCGCCTTCTGACCGATTGAAATAAACTTTGTGGTTAAGCGGTAGCTACCGGGCGAAGGTGCCTGAGTCACGTAACCACTGCTGTGTAACCCTTGCAGCAGGCGGTGTACGGTGCTTTTGTTCATTCCGGACAGTTCAGAAAGATGGGCCAGCGGGCAACCGTTAGGATAATTACTCAGCAACTCAATTAAATGCAGGCCACGAAACAGGCTCTGTGTCCCTGATGGCTTTTCACTCTTCGTATCCTTTTCTTTATCCACTTTAACCGCCATCTAACTGTCCTCTCCGTTTCTTAATACCTGCACGCGCTTTCACATGATGTTAACTCATGACATACCTGCAGGGAATCTTAAGCTTTTTTAGTGTGGCTGGACACGTCGGTTCCGTCCTGACAGAAATGCGCCGTTCATCACAAATTCAAAACAATATTTTAACCTGCTGTTTCTGCTGAATAAATATCCATGCTCCTTCTTTGCTTTTTCGCCGCGTCAGGAATAGTATTTTTGGAATGCTATTTCACATGTTGGAATCAGCAATGAGCGGTCTCCGCTCTTGCTGCCGATACTCATCAGGCGTCACGGGAGGCAGGAATGCAACCTCATCCGGATAAACCGGTTCTTACACTCAGCCATATTACTAAGCGATTCGGCGGTAACGCCGCGGTTAACGATGTGAGCCTGGATGTTTTCCCCGGCGAAGTGGTGGCTCTTTTGGGGGAAAACGGCGCAGGTAAATCCACGCTAATCAAAGTGCTGGCTGGCGTATATACCAGCGATGAAGGGCAAATTACCTTTCAGGGCAACGTCACAGCATCCGCCGCCGCGCTGAAAACCGCAACGACTCAACCTATTGCGTTTATTCATCAGGATCTCGGACTGATTGAGTGGATGACCGTGGCGGAAAATATGGCGCTGGTCATGGGATTCAGCCGCCGTTTCGGTCTGGTTAACTGGCGGGCGGTACGTGAGCGTGCGCGCATGGCCCTGGAAGAAGTGGGCATTCAGCTGGATCCCGATGCACGCGTCTTTGAACTGTCCCGGACGGAGAAGTCGCTGCTGGCGATTGCGCGTGCCGTGGCGGTGAACGCGGAAGTGCTGGTGCTGGATGAGCCGACGGCCTCACTACCCGCTAATGATGTCCGCCATCTGTTTGGCGTGATTGAACGCCTGAAAAGTCGCAACGTCGGCATGATTTATGTGACCCATCGACTGGATGAGGTGATTGAGATTGCCGACCGTATTTGCGTGATGCGTGACGGTAGACGCGTGGCGGAGGGTGTAACCGCAGATTACAGGCTTCACGATCTGGTCGAAATGATTGTGGGTGAAGCGCTGGAAAGCAATAAGCGTCTTGACCTGCCAGAGGCGCGCCCGCCTGTTCTGATGCTGGACCAGGTGTGCATCGATGAAGTCGGCCCGGTCTCTTTCAGCCTGCAACCCGGCGAAATGCTGGCGCTGGCAGGACTGCGCGGTGCCGGTCAGGAAGAGATTGGCCGGATGCTTTTTGGTCTGAAGCAGTCTACCAGTGGGCAGGTGATCTTCCGCGACAAACCCTGCCACTCCCGCTCCCCGCGTGAAGCAATGGCTGCAGGCATCTCGTTTGTGGCCGGCGATCGCACAGGTGAAAGCCTGGTGATGTCGATGAGCGTACGCGAGAACCTGTTTGTTAATCCCTGCGCCAGCGGTCATCGACTGATCTCCCATTACGGCCGCCGCGCTGAGATCGGCGCCAGCTGGTGGAAAGTCCAGCTGTTCGATGTGCGTCCCAAAGACGTTAACCTGGATATCAGCGCCCTGTCCGGTGGCAACCAACAGAAAGTGGTAATGGCACGCTGGATGCACCTTAACGCGCCGCTGCTGATTCTTGAAGATCCCACAGCGGGTGTCGACGTCGGTGCACGTGAAGAAATTTATCACCTGCTTAATAAAGCCCTCGCTGAAGGTGTGGCGGTGCTGGTGATTTCCAATGACCTTGAAGAAATTGCTCATATCTGCAACCGCGCCCTGGTGTTTAACCGGGGCCAGGTGGTGGGTGAGCTGAGAAATGAACAGGTCACCTTTGCAGGTTTACTGGAGCTGGCCTCCGCCAGTTCTGTTGCCCCGTTAGCTACCGTCTGAACAGGCGGTCAGGAGAAACCATATGTCTAAAACCTCGGTGAAATCTACCGCACTCGAACAACGGGTCAGCCTTGCGCAGCATGGCTTTGCGCCGTGGTCGATGCAGATCCTCACCCGCTACGGGTTACTGCTGTTGTGCGTGCTGTTAGCGTTAATTTTTTCAGCCCTCTCCCCCACCTTTGCCTCGATGCTGACTGTGCAGGCGATACTGTCCAGTAAAGCCAAAATTGCCCTGCTGGCGCTCGCGGCCACATTGCCGATGATCGTTGGCAAAATCGACCTGAACGTCGGTTTTGGCATCGTGCTGTGGCACATTCTGTCCATTACATTGCAGGTGGAATATGGATTTACATGGCAGATGGCGGTGCTGACCGTGCTGGTATTGTCAGCGCTATATGGCCTGCTAAACGGCATTCTGGTGGCGCTGGCAGACATAGACAGCTTTGTCGCCACACTGGGTTCAGGCACGGTGCTGTATGCCATCGCGCTGTGGCACTCAGGTGGACGACAAATTGTGGGCGATTTGCCGGACGCCTTTAGTGCGCTGCACAGCACGGAAATCTTTGGCATACCCATTGGTGCATTTTACGTGCTGGGCCTGGCGCTGATGTTATGGCTGATTACAGAACATACGCCGCTGGGAAGATGCATGTATGCCGTGGGCGGCAACCCCGTAGCGGCCCGACTCAACGGTATAGCCGTTAACAAATATGTGATTGGCTCCTTTATCGCCTCCAGTGTGATTACCGGCTTCAGCGGCGTGCTGATCGCCGCAGAACAGGGTGTCGGTCAGGCCAGTGTCGGCATGGATTACCTGCTGCCTGCCTTAGTTGGCGCCTTTCTTGGCAGCACCACCATCCGTCCGGGACGGGTTAACGTCTGGGGCACCGTGGTCGGGATTGCGATTCTGGCTATCGGTATCGCCGGTATCCAGCAGTTTGGTGGTGCCTTCTGGGTTGAGCCTCTGTTTAACGGTGCCACGCTGCTGCTGTCGATTACGCTTGCCGGCTACGCCCAGCGTCGCCGTATGTTGAACCAAAAAGCCGTCGTGCGTAGTCAGAGCACGCCAGCGACCACACCTGATCCACAGCAAAAAACCATCACACCAGGGAACTCATTATGAAAAATTCAGTATCTGGTCTCTCTCTCGTCGCCATGCTGGTAGCCTCTCTGCCCACTCATGCAGACAGCTATCTGGAACAAGCCACCGCGGCCGTCGCCAAAGCTACGTCCAGCGCAACCACCTGGGACGGTCCCACAACAGGTCCGAAGATCCAGGCGAATAAGAAGTTGATTTTTATTGCCTCAGATATGAAAAACGGCGGCGTGCAGGGGGTTCAGCAAGGGCTCAGCGAGGCGGCAAAAGTTGCGGGCTGGAAGCTGGATACGCTGGACGGGGCGGGATCGGTGAAAGATCAGCTTGCCGCACTGAATCAGGCCATCGCCCAGCGTCCGGACGGCATCATTATTGGCGGCTGGAATCCCAACGTCGCCAAAATGCCGCTTAAAAAAGCCGTGCAGCAAAAAATCGTGCTGATGGCGTGGCATGCAGAGCCAGCTCCGGGACCGATTAAGCAGTATGGCATAACGGATAACATTACGTCGGACTCAAACGATGTTGCCCGCCTGGCAGCACAATACGCCGTGGTGAAATCGGGCGGCAAAGCCCAGGTCATTATCTTTACTGACTCGCTGTACAAAATCGCGCTGGATAAAGCCAATGCGATGAAGCAGGAAATTGAAAAATGCAGCGAGTGTAAGGTCATCGACTTTATTGATACGCCGCTGGCCGATACCTCTAACCGTATGCCGTCGCTGACCTTCAGCCTGTTACAGAAGTACGGCGATCGCTGGCAGTATTCGCTGGCAATCAACGATCTCTATTTTGACTTCATGGCACCGGCGCTGAAAACCGCAGGCAAAGGCGGCAAAAACGCACCTTACAATATCTCCGCTGGAGATGGATCAATCTCAGCCTTCCAGCGCATTCGCAATGGGGAAAGCCAGATTGCTACCGTGGCTGAACCGTTAAAACTGCACGGCTGGCAGTTGCTGGATGAGTTCAACCGCGCCTTCGCCGGGCAACCCTCTTCAGGCTATGTGACGCCTGCACATCTGATTACGCAGGAAAATATCAGCCAGGATGGCGGACCGCAAAACAATTATGATCCCGCACACGGTTATCAGGCGCATTACAAAACCATCTGGGGCGTGAAGTAACGGAGGCCAGCAGCATGCAGGTAGAAAAACTGTGTTCCCCTGCCATCTGGGCTGAAGGCCCTGTCTGGCTTCCGCAGTATGATGCGGTGGTATTTAGCGATGTGAAAGCCAACCGCATGTACTGCTGGCAGCGCAACGGTGAACTCAGCATCTGGCGTCATCACGCTAACTATGCTAACGGCAATGCCCGGGATAGTCAGGGACGTGTCGTCAGTTGCGAACATGGACGTCGGGCGATCAGCCGGACCGAAGCAGACGGCTCGGTCAGCGTGCTGGTCGATAAAGTCGAAGGCAAACGCTTTAACTCGCCTAACGATCTGGTGATCCGTTCTGATGGCACTATCTGGTTTACCGATCCGCCTTATGGAATCGTTAACGATCAAGAAGGCTATCTGGCGCCCAGCCAGGTGATTGGCTGCTATCTCTACTGCTATAACCCCAATAACAGGCAGCTTAGTATTGCGGCCAGCGATCTGCAGCGCCCTAACGGGCTGGCATTCTCACCCGATGAAAGCCTGCTTTATGTGGCCGATATGTCGGTGGTGGACTTCCCGACGCTGGGACGTCATCAGCTCCGGGTTTACCGGGTTGAAGGACAGGAACTGTCGCCCGGGCAATTTTTTGCCGATGTCACGCCGGGCTTTCCGGATGGTTTTTGTGTGCATACCAACGGTGATATCTACTGTAGCTGCGCGGACGGGGTGATTATTTTTGACGCTCACGGGGCGCGTAAAGGCAAAATCCCGATCCCCGAGATGGTATCTAACTGCACCTTTGGCGGACCCGATAATAATGAACTTTATATCACAGCCAATACCTCGCTCTACCGGGTAATCCTGCGCTAAATCGGCCGCGCAGGCAGAACAGGAAGCAGTGTCAATCATGTCAGCTCGTCTGGAGCTGACCGGCTCTCTGCGGGCAAAATCTGGCAAAAAAGCCCGGGATCACAAAAGCCAAAGATAAATATATCCATATGATTTATATGAAATAAATTTCAGGTCATTTCTTTGACTGGATCAGTTTTTCCCCATAGCATTTAGTTGAAACGACATTCCACATTGTGAAAAAAACAACAACGCCGGGAGTAACAGTTGTATGAGAATCAGCTATCAGCAGTTGTATGAGGAGTTTCTCCGCGTACTCACGAGTCGCAACGTGCCCCAGGAAAAAGCCGAAGCCTGCGCGCGCATGTTTACCGAAACCAGTCTCAACGGCGTCTATTCCCACGGAGTAAACCGCTTCCCGCGTTTTATTCAGCAACTGGATGCGGGCCATATCGTTCCTGATGCCGACGCACAAAAAGTCCTGTCGCTGGGCGCGATCGAGCAGTGGGATGCGCAGCGTGCCATTGGCAATATCACCGCGCATAGCATGATGGATCGCGCCATGGCCGTGGCATCTGAGCATGGTATCGGGCTGGTGGCGTTGCGTAATGCCAATCACTGGATGCGCGGCGGCAGCTACGGATGGCAGGCGGCAGAAAAAGGGTTTGTGGGCATTTGCTGGACGAACTCTATTGCCGTGATGCCGCCCTGGGGTGCCAAAAGCGGGGCTATCGGGACGAACCCGCTGATTATCGCCGTGCCGGGCAAGCCGATCACCATGGTGGATATGTCGATGTCGATGTTCTCCTACGGCATGCTGGAAGTGAATCGTCTGGCCGGTAAAAGCCTGCCGATCGACGGCGGATTTGATGATGAAGGCAATTACACCCGCGACCCGGCCACTCTTGAGCAAAACCGCCGCATCTTACCCATGGGTTACTGGAAAGGCTCCGCGCTGTCGGTGGTGCTGGACATGCTGGCCACCCTCCTCTCTGACGGTGCCTCCGTCACCGAAGTCACCCACGACAACGGTGATGAATTCGGCATCTCGCAGGTCTTTATCGCGATTGATGTAGACAAGCTGATTGATGGTGAAACCCGCCAGCACAAACTCGACCGCATCCGTGCATCCGTGATCAACGCTGAACGGGCAGACAGCGAGCAGGCGATTCGTCTGCCCGGCGATAAGTTTCCGCCGCTGCGGGCTGAAAACCAGCGCCATGGCATTCCAGTGGATAAAAGCATCTGGGCGCGTATTCAGGCGTTGTAAGGAGAAAATGATGATAACCGGACATATTGCGAACACCGACCCACGTCACTATCCCCCCGCGATTGCACGGGCAATCGCCTGTCTCACTCGCTACGACCTGAACTCACTGGCTGCGGGGCGCTATCAGGACAGCGAAACGGGCTGGAACATGCAGGTGCTGGATCTGCACACCGCCCAGCCTGAAGAGAACTACCCGGAAGCGCATCGCCTGCATATAGATGTGCAGTATCTGGTGGCAGGTGAAGAAGTCATCGGTGTTGCCATGCAGCCCCTGGATTTACCGGTGCATCAGCCTTACGACAGCGAACGCGACATCATCTTCTACCAGCACGCGCCGGATGAAACCCTGGTGCATATGTTGCCAGGCACCTTCGCCGTGTTTTTTCCGCAGGATATTCACCGGCCGAATTGCCAGTTGGGTACGCCAGGACCGATTCGCAAAGTGGTGATTAAGATCCCCACGCGCGATCTGGTTTAGGTAAGGAGTAATGCCATGAGTCTGACATCGATCACCATTAATAATGAGAAGATCCCTGCCCTGCGCTGGTTACGGATCATTCCGCCCATCCTCATCACCTGCATCATTTCTTATATGGATCGGGTCAATATTGCCTTTGCCATGCCGGGCGGAATGGATGCCGAACTGGGTATCAGCGCCTCAATGGCCGGGCTGGCGGGCGGCATTTTCTTTATTGGTTATCTTTTCCTGCAGGTGCCGGGCGGCAAGCTGGCCGTGTATGGCAACGGCAAACGTTTTATAGGCTGGTCACTACTGGCGTGGGCGATCATCTCGATGCTGACCGGTATGGCCACCAGTCAGTATCAACTGCTGGCGCTGCGCTTCGCGCTAGGTATCGCCGAAGGTGGCATGCTGCCGGTGGTGCTGACGATGATTGGCAATTGGTTCCCGGATGCCGAGCGCGGCCGGGCCAATGCGATTGTAATCATGTTTGTGCCGATCGCCGGGATCATTACCGCGCCGCTCTCCGGCTGGATCATCACCCACTGGGACTGGCGCATGCTTTTTTATGTGGAAGGCGCATTATCGCTGGTGGTCATGGCCCTGTGGCATTTCACCATCAGTAACCGGCCGCAGGAAGCGAACTGGATCTCTTCCACTGAAAAACAGTACCTGATCACGACTTTGCATAACGAGCAACTGATGATCAAAGGGCAGAATGTACGAAACGCCTCTCTGCTGCGGGTCATGCGCGAGCCCGTGATGTGGCGGTTGATTCTGGTGAATTTCTTTTACCAGACCGGTATTTATGGCTACACCCTGTGGTTGCCGACCATCCTGAAAGAGCTGACCCACGGCAACGTCGAACAGGTCGGTATGCTGGCCATCCTCCCCTATGTCGGCGCGATCTTCGGCATGTTCCTTTTTTCTGTTCTGTCGGATGCGACCGGACGGCGCAAGCTGTTTGTAGCGCTGCCGCTGGCAGGCTTTGCGCTGTGCATGGCGCTCTCCGTGTTGCTTAAATCCCATATCTGGTGGTCCTATGCGGCGCTGGTGGGCTGTGGCGTCTTTATTCAGTCTGCGGCGGGCGTGTTCTGGAGTATTCCGCCGCGACTGTTCAATGCCGAAGTGGCGGGCGGTGCCCGTGGTCTGATTAACGCGCTGGGCAACCTGGGCGGCTTCTGCGGACCTTATATGGTCGGGATGCTGATTGCTTTTTACAGCAAAGATGCCGGAGTTTACAGCCTTGCCATTTCGCTGGCGCTGGCTGCGCTGCTGGCAATGACGCTGCCTGCCCGATGTGACTCTGCGAAACGGGAGGCCTTATGAAACGCTGGCTGGGACTGGATTGCGGCGGCACCTTTATTAAAGCCGGACTATACGATATGCAAGGCCGCGAGCTGGCCGTAGCGCGGCAAAACCTGCCGGTACAGGTTCCAGAGCCGGGTTATGCCGAACGCGATATGAAGCTGCTCTGGCAGCAAGCGGCAGCTGTGATTCACGAGGTGCTGATCAGCAGCGGTCAGGATGCCGCCGACGTCGCAGGAGTAGGTATTTCTGCTCAGGGTAAAGGGCTGTTCCTGCTGGATAAAGATCGCAACCCGCTGGGAAATGGCATTTTGTCATCCGATCGTCGCGCCCTGAGCCTGGTGCAACAGTGGCAGCGGGAAGGCATGCCGCAGCAGCTTTACCCGCTGACCCGACAGACGCTGTGGACCGGCCATCCGGTTTCACTCCTGCGCTGGATGAAACGGCATCAGCCGCAGCGCTATGCCGCGATTGGCAGCGTGCTGATGGCCCATGACTATCTGCGTTTCTGTCTGACCGGCGAACTGGCCTGTGAAGAAACCAATATTTCTGAATCCAATCTTTACGACATGCAGGCTGCCGACTGGTCGCCCGCGCTGGCTGAGATGCTGGATATCAGCGAAATCGTTCCAGCACTGCCCCCGATTATCGGCTCAACGCAGATTGCCGGCTATGTGACCTCGCAGGCTGCCACCGCATGCGGTTTACTGCCCGGTACGCCCGTGGTCGGCGGTCTGTTTGATGTGATGTCTACTGCCCTGTGTGCCGGGTTAAATGACGCAACGCGCCTGAACGCGGTGATGGGCACCTGGTCGGTCACCAGCGGTATTACGGACTGTATCAGCGATGAGGCGGACTATCCCTACGTTTATGGCCGCTATGCCATTGGGGGACATTACCTGATCCATGAAGCCAGCCCAACGTCGGCGGCCAACCTGGAATGGTTCTGTGAACAGTGGGGCATCAGCGACTACCGCCTTTTAAACCAGTGGGTCACGGATCTGGAACCCGCCAGCACCGCGCTGTTGTTTCTGCCTTTCTTATACGGCACCAACGCCGGGGCCGATCTGCACGGCAGCTTCTTTGGCCTGCAGGCTGGCCACACTCGCGCCCATCTGGTGCAGGCCATCTACGAAGGCGTAGTTTTTTCCCACCTGACGCATCTGAACCGCATTCTGCAACGCTTCCCTCAGGTTACGGCCCTGCGCCTGAGCGGCGGTCCCACGCGCTCCGCACCCTGGATGCAGATGTTTGCGGATGCCAGCGGCCTGACGGTAGAAGTGCCACAGATCAGCGAAAGCGGTTGTCTGGGTGCGGCACTGGTGGCGCTAACCGGTACCGGCGCTTACACCTCGCTGCAACAGGCGCAGCAGGCACTGGCACCGGATATCGTCACCTGGCAGCCAGACAGCATAAGGCATACCCGTTATCAGCAGAAGTATCAGCGTTATCAGCATCTGATCCACGTCCTGACCGACGCACAAGGAGCCACTTTATGAGCCTGCCCTTACTCCAGCTGGCGCTGGATCATACCGAGTTGGATGCGGCGCTCAGTACCGCACAACAGCTCCACACGCACGTAGATATCATTGAAGCCGGTACCCTGCTGTGCCTGAGCTGCGGGGTGGAAGCCGTGCGCCGTCTGCGCCAGCAGCATCCGGATAAAACACTGGTGGCTGACTATAAAGTGGCGGATGCCGGCGGCACGCTGGCCGACATGGCCTTTACGGCGGGTGCAAGCTGGATGACGGTTATCTGTGCCGCCCCGCTGGCGACCTTTGCCAGCGCGCTGGAGGCTGCGCAGCGGCACCAGGGCGATATTCAGATTGAACTGTTTGGCAACTGGACACTGGATGATGCCCGCCAATGGCGGCGACTGGGGCTGAAGCAGGCCATTTATCACCGTGGCCGGGATGCGCAGGCCAGCGGGCAGCAGTGGAATCAGCATGACCTGGATAGCATGAAGGCCTTGTCAGATATGGGTTTCTCCCTCTCCATCACCGGCGGAATTACGCCCCTGGACCTTTCACAATTTAAAGACGTTGACGTTAAGGCATTTATCGCCGGGCGCGCCCTCAGCGATACCACCAGCGGCATACAACGCGCCGAAGAATTCCATCAGGCTATTGCCAGCATCTGGGGAACCGTATGAAACACCAGCATCCGTTAGGTATTTACGAGAAAGCCCTGCCCGCTAACCTCACCTGGCCTGAACGACTGGCGCTGGCGAAAGCCTGTGGTTTTGATTTTGTGGAAATGTCGATAGATGAAACCGACGCGCGGCTGGAGCGCCTGACCTGGAACAAAGAGCAGCGAATGTCGCTGGTGAATGCCACGATCGAAACCGGCGTCACCATCCCCTCCATGTGCCTGTCGGGACATCGCCGCTTTCCCTTTGGCAGTCACGATCCGGCTATTCGCCAGCGTGCGGACGACCTGATCGATCGGGCTATCCAGCTGGCAAAGGACGTTGGGATCCGCACGATTCAGCTTGCAGGTTACGACGTCTATTACGAACCGCACGACGAAAGCACCGTTGCGCGCTTTGCCGAAGGGTTATCACGCGCGGTGCAGCATGCAGCGGCGGCCCAGGTGATGCTGGCGGTTGAGATCATGGACACCGAGTTTATGAACGCTATCAGCAAGTGGAAAGTCTGGGAGCAGCAGCAGGCTTCGCCGTGGTTTTCCGTGTATCCGGATGTGGGCAATCTCAGCGCCTGGGGCAATGACGTCACCGCCGAGCTGACTCTTGGCATTGATCGCATCGCCGCTATTCATCTGAAAGATACGCAACCCGTTACCGCAAGCTCACCCGGACAGTTTCGTGATGTGCCCTTTGGTCAGGGCTGCGTGGACTTTGTCGGCGTATTCCGCACGCTTAAAGCGCTGAACTATCGTGGATCGTTTCTGATTGAAATGTGGAGTGAGAAAGCCGAAGAGCCGGTTGCCGAAATCGTTCTTGCCCGGCGCTGGATTGAACAGAAAATGCAGGAAGGAGGTTTAATATGAGCATAACCGCAATGAAAGAGCAGGTGCTGGCCGCTAATCTGGCACTGCCGCGCCATCAGCTGGTGACTTTTACCTGGGGCAACGTCAGCGCGATTGATCGTGCGCAGGGACTGATAGCTATCAAACCCTCCGGCGTCGAATACGACGGTATGACGGTGGGCGACATCGTGGTCCTGGAACTTGAAACCGGACGCGTGGTGGAAGGCAGCAAAAAGCCCTCATCGGATACTGAGACTCACCTGGCGCTCTACCGCGCCTTTGAGGATATCGGCGGTATTGTGCATACCCATTCGCGCCACGCGACCATCTGGGCACAGGGAGGTCAGGACATCCCCGCCTGGGGAACCACCCATGCCGACTACTTTCACGGCACGATCCCCTGTACCCGGCTTATGACAGAAGCCGAAATCACACAGGATTATGAACACAATACAGGCAAAGTAATTATTGAAACCTTTCACACGCGGGGTATCAGTCCGATCTCCATTCCCGCCGTACTGGTAAATGCTCACGGGCCGTTTGCCTGGGGTAAAGATGCCAACAGCGCGGTGCACAACGCAGTCGTACTGGAAGAGATTGCCTATATGGGTATTTTCTCCCGTCAGCTCTCCCCCGATATCCCCCGGATGCAGCAGCCCTTGCTGGACAAGCACTTTCTCAGAAAGCACGGGCCGAATGCCTGGTACGGTCAGTAAGCAGGATTTTTTCTTACTCAGAAGGAGGAGTTTTCTATGAACAGCTTGTTTCATCTTACATTACCCGCCAACCGGCATTATGGTCTGGCGCTATGGGCAGGGTTTTGCGGCGGTAATGTCGCCAGTTTTGTTAAATGGGGAACCGAAAATCCCTTACCGCCCAGAACGGCTGACAGGGCAATTCCACCGGCTGAGATGCTGCAGGATATGGGGTTCAATGTCAGCAGCATGGTTTATAACTATTCCGGTCATGTGGTGAACTGGGGCGTTGTCGGTATACATCACCTGTTCTCGATTTTCTTCGCTCTGATCTACTGTGCACTTGCAGAGATCGTCCCTGCTATCACCCTGGGTCAGGGCGTCGCTTTCGCCATCGCCATCACGCTGGGCTTTCACGGGGTGATACTGCCGGTTAACGGCTGGGCACCGCCGTTGTGGCACTTGCCATTAGCGGAAATCGCGTCGGAAACCTTTGGGCATATTCTCTGGATGTGGACGATTGAGATTTTCAGACGCACTCTCTGCGTACAAGCCCATTCACGACAGCCTGAATGATCGCGCAATAGCGGTGAGCCAGTCATTGATGACCCTCTGAAATTACATTAACGCTGATACGATTATGTTGGTTGATGACGGATATTTTCAGGCCAGTGAAAAATCGCGCTTGCAACTCATGCTATGATGGATATCATATATATAAAACATATACGTTTCATATAAGGCTTGCATGGGTATCGTAAAAATCTCCGACCTGATGCATGAGAATCTGCGCATCGCCAGTCAGGCGATGAGCCGTTCAATTAATGCACAGGCAGAACACTGGCTAAAACTCGGTATGCTGGCTGAACTCTATCCGCAGCAGACCCAACATCAACTGGCGCAGATGCTAATCCGGCTTGAACTGGAAGGCAGCGCTGATATACGCAATATGCTCCCTAAAGAGAGCCTCACCACACAAGGAGACGTGTCATGAACAGCGTTAAAATTCATACCGCAGCGGAAATCGAAATGGCACGGGCAGCCGGACAGGCTGCGGCTCAGGTGCTGGCGATGATTACACCTCACGTCCGTCCCGGCATCACCACGGAAGAACTGGATGATATCTGTCACGACTTCATCGTGAATGAGCTTAAAGTAACGCCAGCAAACATCGGTTATCACGGTTATACCCGCACCACCTGCACGTCGGTCAATCATGTGGTCTGCCACGGCATCCCGGCCAGCAAAAAACTCAAGGATGGCGATATCGTTAATATCGATGTAGCGATCATCAAAGATGGCTGGTATGGCGATACCAGCCGGATGTACTTTGTCGGCACACCGTCAGTCCGTGCCAAACGTCTGGTGGAGATCACCTATCAGTCGATGGTCGCCGGTATCAAAACCGTCCGTCCTGGCGCGACGCTGGGTGATGTGGGCGCGGCTATCCAGCGTGTTGCCGAATCGGCTGGCTTCTCGGTAGTTCGTGAATATTGCGGTCACGGCGTCGGTGAAATTTACCACACCGATCCACAGGTGCTGCACTACGGCACGCCGGGCGAAGGAATGCCACTGAAAGCAGGCATGATTTTCACTATCGAACCGATGATTAATGCCGGTAAAGCCGGAACCAGCGTGCTGTCAGATGGCTGGACAGTGGTCACCAAAGATCGCTCACTCTCGGCGCAATGGGAACACACCGTCGCTGTCACCGATGAGGGTTTTGATCTGCTCACGCCCTGGCCTGAAGGCACCGGCGACTACCCGGCGATTTAATCTCTCAGCCTGAGCCACGCTCTCAGGCTGCATTGTTAACTGCTCCTGACTTCACTCAGCGTTTCCAGCGTGCCGGAATGCCAGACCTGCACATCGTTACGTCCGGCGCGCTTGACCTGATACAGCGCCTCGTCGGCGCATCTCAGCCATTCATGAATTGTCGCCGCATCGCATGCCGGTGCAATCCCGATACTCACCGAGCACTGAAAGGTGGATGAAGCCGGCAGCCGCAGCAGGGCAATCCCCTGTCTGATCTGCGCTGCCAGCAACATGATGCTGGGTTCATCCGCATCCCGCACAATCACACACAGCTCATCGCCGCCAAAGCGGGCAGGTATATCTTTCAGGCCGACGCTGTCCCGCAGCAGTGCCGAGATCTCTGCCAGCAGAAAGTCGCCCGCTTCATGCCCGAAGGTGTCATTAACCTGTTTGAAGTGATCGACATCCAGCAGCATCAGCCAGGCTTTCCCCTCACCTCGCTGTGTACGTAAAAACTCGCTTTCAAGCCGCCGCTCAAACAGACGGCGGTTAGGTATTTTCAGACCGGGATCCATCAGCGCAATGCGTTCCAGCTCCTGATTCTTCTTTCGCAGACTCAGGGTCAGATTGTGTGAAACCACGCTGAGCGCCAGCAGATAGCCGCTGGCGAGCGGCAGAGTCAGCCAGACGGTGCGGGTAGAGAAAGTCAGCTGCAAAGGCGCCTTTTCGGCTAACCAGGCCAGTAAAAAGGTCAACAGAAAGGCCTGCAGAGCAGACTTCAGCTGAACCCAACCGCCCGCCGAGTAACGATCAGAGATCAGTACCGCCATAATAATAATCGAGGGAAGCGGACTCAGCGCCATGGTTGCCACCCAGAAGCCGCCGAAAGCGGCATCCAGCGTCAGATTCTTACGTTCAAAACCCGTGGGATCGCGCGATCGCAATGCCAGTCTGAAGGCGGCATAGGGCCAGACAAACGCATTAGTAAATAGCAGTGCGCAGAGTTCCAGGCTTTTTCCCATCTCCATCAATACTGACAGAATGGGCAGGAAACAGAGAAAGGTGCCGAGCTGGCGCATCATGAACATGCGGCGCACAAATCGCGTCGATCGGCGCTTCAGCTGAATATCGTCAGGAGTGTAGTAATTCATATGCAGACTGAAGCAGCAACAGGTTATGGCAGTTTATCGGCAATTAATGAATTAAGGTAAAATATTTACAGAATATTCTTATTGCGGGTCGAGAAGGGTATCTAATCAGGCTGTGACTTGTGTGCCGGGGACGATGGCAGTCAGGGGACATTAGCAGTCAGGGAACAATGGCAGTAATGTGAGAAGATACCGCGCGCTATGAATACGCGCGGAGGCTGTTTATCGGCGGCCTTTAACCACTGAGGCAGACCAGTTGAAATCGCTGACTTCGCTGGCGGTCATTGAAGAAGGTTTTTTCTTACGCAGTGGTTTTTTCTTCTCCTTTTCAGCCTGCGCTCTCTGCTTCTCCATTTTGCTGGTCATGATAATCTGACGAGCTTCACTATTGAATTCTTTCTCTTTTTTGCTATCAGGCTCTTTACCGGTTCGTTGACGGTACTTCTCGGCCAGGCCCTTATAGGTTTGCTCGACGGCCAGTCGTTCATCAGCGTTGAACTGATCAATGGAAATCATCTTTTTATCGTTCATAGCGGCGTGTCCTGTGGCGAGTTATTCCGGCAAGTGTACCGCATTTGCGGTCCGTTAACGCAGGGAATGGCATTAATCCGGTGGGCTGCTGATTCCGTCAGCACACGCAGCCCGGTAATTTCTCTGAAACCTGCGCTTAGCCCTGTAAAAAATAGGGTTATCTCTTAATATAAAACTAATGTTCATCAGGTTTACTGGCAGTGACCACGTACTGCCGAGGAGCTGAAGGAATGATAAAAGAGACCGATCGCCTGTCACAGGCATTATTACGGCGGCATGGGATTGGCGTTAAACAGAAACGTATACACTTCCGTGGCAGGGATCTGCTGTTTCAGCTGCACAACGCCCGCTATGAGGTGTTCAACGGCGATCGCTGTATTGCAACCGTCGATACCAACAATATCAATGAAGCCATTAAGCAGTTTAAAGCGCTGGACCAGCCTGGGGAGAAATAGCCATGCCAGACTATCGTCTGTTTCAGAAAGAGCAAACAGTCAGAGCCGTGAACACTGAGCGGCAGGATCAGCAGGACGCGTTAATGGCTGATGGCTATAAGATGGTGTGGGACGTGGTGCATGCAGATAACGCCGATGCCGCCCTGCTGCGCTATCAGCAACTGCGTCACGAAGAGGATAATGCTGAGCAGAATTTCGCAAACGATTCAGTTTTAAGTAGTCTGATAAACCTGATATCCCGCTGAGTCAGTGCGGGGCTGAAGGTATAAAGCCAAAGTTACTGTTAATTCATGCTGTGCTGATTAGAATAAAGAAAATTTCCCGAATACAGGTTTCTGATGAAAATCACCATTCACAAAGAAGATGAGCTGTTTATGCACAACTTCTTTGCTGCGCCATGCCACACCGTTGAAACAGACTCACCACAGGCACAACAGATTCAGCAATCGCTTCAGCTGGCCATCCAGCAAAAAGGTGCAGAGGCTGATGGCGACTGGAAACGTAGCCTGACTTTTCTGATTCTGTTTCTCTTTTTATATGCTGCGCTGGGTGCCTCGCTGACGCTTGATCTCAGCACCACTGGCACGCCTCATAAGAGTATTGAATATGCGCTGGAAGCGATTCCGGTGCTGATCGCCTTCTCCGGCTTCTTCATCTCTATTCTCTATCTGTTCCTGACCCGCGCCAGCGCGCGTAAACAGCGTAACTGGGAAAGGACTATCCTGGTGCTGGAGAAATACTCCATCGGAAATCTGTTTAAAGCGACGCATACCCAGGGCGGTGGTACCAGCAACTACTCCGTACCCAATCTTTCCATTTCGCTCGCGCTGTTTATCTGCCTGACCTGGCTGGTGATTTATAACTATCTGACGTTTACCACCAGCGGGGTGTTTGGCAGTGTCATCTCTCTGTTTATCAGCACTATGGTTTATGTGATTCTGGATATTCAGCTGCTTAAGCCTTTTACCCATGCTGTTGAGAAAGAAGAAGCGGAAAAGAGCGACACGGATAAAGAGCAGGATTAACTGCACCCCGTAAACGTCAAAACAGATACCCGGTCAATGAGCCGGGTATTTTTTTGTTTAATCAGAACGATCTTGCTGCAAGACCCCTGCTGCACGGAATTTAATGAGGTGGGCCGATACTAAAACATATTAGTATGTTGTAACTATAGGCGGGCTTTATCCTTCGGGTTCAGCCCGGGTAAAAGTCAGACGGTCCGCTTTCACAGCGGACCGTGTATTCATCACCAGTGGGTTTTCTGCATATCGATGACAAAACGATATTTCACATCGCTGGTCAGCATACGTTCAAAGGCAGTTTCGACCTCTTCACCGGTGATCATCTCAACGTCAGCCGTGATGTTGTGCTGACCACAGAAGTCGAGCATCTGCTGCGTCTCCTGAATACTGCCAATCGAGGTGCCACTGATGCTCAGGCGACGAAACACCATCGGTGTCACATTCGGTGACGGATGAGGTTGATCGGGAATGCCCACCAGCACCAGCTGACCATTGGTTTTCAGCGCACCGAGATAAGGATCGAGGTCGTGTGGTGCAGCGACACAGTCCAGAATGATATCCAGTGACGCCTGGCAGTCAGCCATTTGTGCGGCGTCTCGTGAGATCACCACGTTCTTAGCGCCGAGCCGGCGTGCATCTTCCCCTTTCGCCGGAGAAGTCGTAAACAGGGTAACTTCTGCGCCCAGTGCACTGGCCAGTTTAACCGCCATATGACCCAGTCCCCCGAGCCCGACCACACCCACACGATCGCCTGCTTTGACGTTAAAATGCTGCAACGGTGACCAGACGGTCACGCCAGCGCACAGCAGCGGTGCCACCGCATTCAGCGCCAGATTGTCGGGCACCGTGACCACAAAGTGCTGGTCGGCGATGACATGCTGGGCATAGCCACCAAATGTCGTATTGCCGGTGTATTTATCCGTGCCGTTGTAGGTCGGCGTGAAACCCGCCTCACAATATTGCTCTTCCTGCTGCTGACAGAAATGGCATTCACCGCACGAGTCGACCATCACGCCAACGCCAACCGTTTCCCCGGCGGCAAATTTAGTGACGTTGCCCCCCACAGCCACTACGCGTCCGACAATTTCGTGACCGGGAACCAGCGGATAGCGGCTGACGGCCCATTCATTACGGGCCATATGCAGATCGGAGTGACAGACACCGCAGTAAAGAATTTCGATTTTCACATCGTCAGCCTGCAGTTCGCGTAACTCTACCTGGCCTGCCCGCAGCGGCTGGTCTGCCTGGGACGCTATCAGCGCGTTAATTTTCATCTGTTGCCTCTTCTCACCTGGTGGTCGTAAAGAAAGCGGCCCACTATAGACACACGGAAACCCATTTGGTAGTAGTTACCTTTTGGTTACCGTACTAATTGGGAAGTCACTATGCCGGTCTGGGTTGAAGGAAAACTTTGCTTTTATGCGGATTCACCGCCGCGCCGCCTGCTGGAACTTTTTTCGGTGAAGTGGAGCACGATGGTGCTGCATGCGCTCTATCACTGGCCGGAAAACCGGGCACGCACAGGCGAACTGGAGCGCAGCCTGCAGGGTATTTCGAAGAAGATGCTGATTCAGACGCTGCGTGAGCTGGAGCAGCGTGGACTGGTGTCGCGTCAGGTCTGGCAGGTGGTGCCACCAAAAGTGGAATACAGTCTCACGCCGTTGGGGCATACCTTCGCCCAGCCAATTGAGCAGATGTATCAGTGGGGACTGGAGAATCAGGCTGCGCTGGATGAAATGGAACATCACACGCGCAGCCATCAGGAGAGTGGCGGATAGAACACCGCCAGTTCTCACGCAGTGCAGGCTTAATCGAACGGGAATTCGCGCGCCAGCACGCGGGAAATGACATTCAGCGCGCCTTCATCATTGTTGCTCTGAGTCTGATAGCGCGCCACGGCAGCGACCGA
>Ga0308169_10001471_pt1 | contig 27575 bp, 29 predicted proteins | sample PhyBR1_2_FD_202139 | JGI IMG/M metagenome (GOLD analysis project Ga0308169, IMG submission 202139) | Phyllosphere microbial communities from UC Gill Tract Community Farm, Albany, California, United States - DLSLSB.R1 | ecosystem: Host-associated > Plants > Phyllosphere > Unclassified | place...
TGATCAGGAACTTTTCTCTCAGTCGGGCTGCATCCCCACGGCGCCCTCCACGCGCCGCCCGGTGTCGAGATCGGCTCGCGTTGCGCGCAGAAGCGGCGCGCGGAGCCTCTCGGCGCCGCGTGGCCCCTCTTCACAGGTGCGAGTAAACGCACGAGGAGGGCCCCGATCCTTGCGGATCGAGACCCTCCTCGTGCGTTTACGTCGGGCTGACAGGATTTGAACCTGCGACCCCTTGACCCCCAGTCAAGTGCGCTACCAAGCTGCGCCACAGCCCGTTGTGATCCGCACCGGAGCGCGGGCAACTCCACAATCCTAGCCGACGAATCGGGCGTGCGCGAACCGCGCCGTCCGGGCGTGGCGCGCGGCCCGTTGCCGATGTCCGCTACCCCGCGTAGCGTGCCCTGCATGACTTCGATCACCACGGAACGCGCGACGATCAGTCGGTGGGACGACGTGCAGCATTCCCTCACGGGAGGCGGAGACGGCCGCAGCTGCCAGTGCATCTGGCCCGTCGTGAGCAACAAGGAGTGGCAGTCCACCACGGTCGAGCAGCGGCGCGACATGCTCAAGGACGAGATCGCGGCGGGTCCCCCGCCGGGGCTCATCGCCTATGTCGACGGTGAGGCCGCCGGCTGGATCCGCATCGGGCCTCGCAGCGCGCAGACGCGCATCGTCCGCACCAGGGCGATCGTCGCCGCCACCGCCGAGCCTCTAGACGACGCGAGCGTGTGGGCGGTGACCTGCTTCGTCATCCGCCGCGATCACCGCGGCAAGGGCCTGAGCGCACAGCTCCTGAAGGCGGGGATCGAGTACGCGCGGGAGTCCGGAGCGCGTCTCATCGAGGCGTATCCCGTGGACACCTCCGAGGGCACGCATCATTCCAACGACCTGTTCCACGGCACTCTCTCCACCTTCCTCGCTCACGGATTCCGCCAGACGGAGCCACTCACCCGAGGCCGCGTCCTCGTGGTGCGCGAGCTGGAATGACCGTCCGCGCTACCGTGAAGCCATGAGCGCACAGCATCCGTCGATCGACGACCCCGAACTCGGCGTCCTCACCCGCGCCGAGAGCACCTTCGACGACGGCACGGTCGCCGTCCACGACTGGTACGCGGGCAGCGTCTCCAACGGCGACGCTGACATCGAACTGATGGTCGACGGCCCCGAGGTCGACGACGTGCGCTCCCGGCTCCCCCGGCTCCGCTCGGTGGTGGCCGACATCGACGGCATCCGCCGGCGCGCGTCGGATGCCGTGATCACCCACTTCAGCGACGTCGAGCCCGAGGCTCACGAACTGGACGAGGGCGCAGCCGACCTGAGACTCGAGGCGATCGAGGCGTCCTCCGACGACGAGATCGTGCTGCACTTCGTGGACACCTGCGGCCAGCACTTCCCCGAGGGCTACTGGCCCGCCGCGCACCTCGCCGCCGACGGCACCGTCGCCGCCGTGACGGTCGAGTCGTGAGTTCGCCGGCCCTCTCGCACTCAGTCGGAGAAGGGCGGATGCCCCGCAGCATCCGGCTTCTCGACGTTCTCACGTGGGTCCCGTACATCGTCCTCTCGATCATCCATGTCTCAGCGATCGCCCTGGACAGCCCGCTGGCGCCGCCGACCAAGCTCTGGCTGATGCCGCTGCTGGCGCTCCCCGTCGCCGCCGCCGCGCCTCGGCTGCGACCGCGGGCAGTCGTCGCCCTCCTGCTCGCTGCGCTGTTCTTCTCCTGGCTGGGCGATTCCGCCGGCGCCTTCTTCCCGACGCTGCCCGAGCTGCCCCTCATGCTGGGTTTCTTCGGCATCGCGCACATCGGCTACATCGTGCTGTTCCTCCGCTTCGCGCGCATCCGTCGCCTGCCCTGGTGGACGCTCGTCTACGTCGCCTGGTGGGTGGGGATGCTGTCGATCCTCGGACCTCACACCGGCGGCCTGTTCCCCGCCGTGGCGGCGTACGGGCTCGTCCTCGCCGGCACGGCCGCGACCGCGGCGCGCTGCCATCCGATCGTCACGATCGGCGGGGCGTTCTTCCTCGCCAGCGACTCGATCCTCGCGTTCCGGCTCTTCCTGCCGGAAGGCCTGCCCGGATGGATGAGCCCGGCCGTGATGATCACGTACACGATCGGCCAGGGACTCATCGTGTGGGGCGTGCTTCACACCCTCGCGAGACGAGGGATACGATGACGGATGCTGTGAAGCCGGCGCGCATCGACAGCTGGCTCTGGGCGGTCCGCGTCTACAAGACCCGATCCGCCGCCACCACAGCGGTGCGTGCGGGGCATGTGCGCGTGAACGGCGAGCGCATCAAGGCCGCGCAGACGGTGAAGCCGGGCGACGAGGTGCGGGTGCGGATCTCCGGCTTCGACCGGATTCTCATCGTGCGGCAGACCCTGACCAAGCGCGTCGGCGCACCGGTTGCGGCCACCGCCTACGACGATCGCACGCCGCCGCGTGACCCGGTGGCCATGCTCGCGGTCCGCGACCGCGGAGCGGGGCGACCGACCAAGCGGGAGCGCCGCGAGATCGATCGCCTGCGCGGGCGCGACGATCTCTGAGAACGCGCCGTCGACTCGACGCCCCGCCGCGATCTCGTCGGGAGCGCCCCTGGTTCCCTCAGCCCAGCCGCTCCAGCAGCCAGCCGGACGACTGCACCTGAGCCCCGGCCTCCTCCAGCCGTGCTCGCAGACCGCGATCGCTGGTCACGGCCGTCACCGAGAACCCGCCATCACGCAGCCGTCGCGTCTCCGAGACGATCGCGTCGTCGCCTGCACCGGACGCGCGCACGATCTCGACGCGCTCGTCAACGGTATCCGCGATCTCCCGCGCCGCGCCCTCGAGGACCATCCACACCGGCGGATACCAGAGATCCGCCCCTACGCCGAGACCGGGCGCGGCGACTCCACCACCGGTCCACGTCGACAGCCGCTCACGCAGCCGCTCCGCCGCACCGACGCGATCCTTCCACCAGCCGTCGGGCACCGAACCCACGACGTTCGCCGCATCGACGACGACCGCAGGTCGCGCAGACAGCAGGGCGCGCAGAGCGGGCCACGCCGCGCCGAACCCCGGATGCAGCGGGCGCTGGTCCACCTCGTCCACTGGCACCCACTCGAGTGCGAGGCTCTCGGGGTCGCTGATCACCGGCTCGAACGACGACACCACGTCGGCGACCACGGTCGTGTACGACCAGATCCGCAGATCCAGCACACTCGCGAACCGTGCCCGCAGGGCGCCGTCGGGGATCCCGGCCTCCTCCTGCGCCTCGCGCAGCGCGCCGTCACGCGCGGACTCGCCCTCATGCAGCGCGCCCCCGGGAATGCCCCAGGTGCCGCCGAAGTGGCTCCAGCCCACCCGATGCTGCAGCAGCACGCCGCGCTCGGGGTCGAACGCGAGCACGCCTGCGGCGCCGAATCGACCCCAGTACCGCTCACCCGACTCCGCGACGACCCACGCATCCCCCGGGTCCCGCGGTCCGTCCGGACGGCGCGGCTCACCGGGTTGCACAGGAATGATCGTCACCCGTTCAGCCTTTCACAGCTGCGCAGCGCAGCGGCCACGAAGACGAAGTGAGTCAGCTCACGGCATCCGGCGTGTACCGCAGCACGTTCGTGTCGCGGCGGACGAACCCGACCGACTCGTACAGCCGCAGCGCCGCTTCGCGCGAGGGGCGTGAGGTCAGATCCAGCGTCCTCAGCCCGCGTTCGCGCGCGAGAAGGGTCGCCCGCTCCAGCAGCAGACGGGCGATCCCCTTCCCGCGCATCGACTCGTGAACGGCGACGTCTTCGACGATCCCGCGGATGCCCGTCGGGAGCGGGAACGTGACGATCGTCGTCATGCCGACGATCCGGCCCTGCTCACGGACGACCAGCACCTCCGTGGCGTCGTGCGTGATCATCGACTCGATGCGAGCCCGATCGAACACGGCGGTCGTGGAGAGCAGTCCGAGCAGATGCCGCAGGTCGGCGGCATCCTCATCGCTGACCGAGGAGAGAACCTCCACCTCGTGCTGCGTGCGGTCGCCCATCGTCGTCCTCTCGTCGATCGGTTCTCGCGTTACCGCGCGCCCACCGCGGCACCGGCACGCAGCCGCGCTGCGGCGAGCTCCTCGGCCGCCTGCAGCGGCGTGACGCCCCGCTCCTCGGCGTCATCCAGGATGGTGCGCACGGTGTCGCCGATCGCGGCGACGCGGGCCATGATCTCGTCGCTCGTGCCGAGCTGCTTGGCCTCCAGGTCGAGGTAGATCACGCCGCCCGCGTTGACGACGAAGTCGGGGGCGTACAGGATGCCGCGTTCGGCGAGGCGATCCGCTCCGGAGCGGTCGGCCAGCGGGTTGTTCGCGGGGCCGCACACGGCCTTCACGTCCAGTACGTCGATGACCTCGTCGGTCAGCACACCGCCGATGCCGGCGGGAACGAACACGTCACCGGGAACCAGGTGCTCGGTGCCCGGCTCGACCCAGGTCGCACCGATCTCCTCGGCGAACGAGCGCCGCGCGGGGTTGATGTCGGTCACGGTCAGCTGTGCGCCCTGCTCCGCCAGGCGCGCGGCAAGTCGTCCGCCGACCTGCCCGAGGCCCGAGATCGTCACCCGGCGCCCGTCGGCGGAAGCCGATCCGGTGATCCGCTCCAGGACCGCCTGCAGCGAGGCGTACACCCCCAGGCTGGTCGGACCCGCCGGTTCCCCGGAACCGCCGACAGTCGACGGCAGGCCCACCACATGCTGCGTGCGCTCGCTCACCGTGAGCATGTCCTCGGTCGTCGAGCCCACGTCCTCCGCCGTGCGATAGCGACCGTCGAGAAGCTCCACGGCATCCCCGAGATCGAGGAACGCGGCGCGACGCTGATCAGCATCCAGGGTCTGCCCCGGCTCCAGACGGATGACGGACTTGCCGCCACCCGCATCCAGACCGGCCGCCGCGTTCTTCAGTGTCATCGCGGCGGAAAGGCGCAGGGCGTCGCCGAGGGCGTCGCTCCAGTGCGGATACGTCCACAGCCGCGCCCCGCCCAGGGCGGAGCCGAGCACCGAGGAGTGCAGCGCGACGGCGATGAAGAGGCCGCTGCGCCGTCCCGTCGTCACCTCCACGCGCTCGTGGGCGAAGTCGGGCAGGGGCAGGGTGTGCGTCATCGCAGTCTCCTTCGGCAGGCCTCGTGGGCCAGGCGGGAACGGATGCCGGGATCATGGCATCCGCTCCCCATTATCCCTTCGAGGTGCTCAGGGACCCAGCCGGGAGACCCGGCGGCGGCGCTAGCGCTGGCGCCGCTCCCGCACGCGCATGTTGATCACGATCGGCGTGCCCTCGAACGAGTACAGCTCGCGGAGGCGGCGCTGCACGAACCGGCGGTAGCCGGGGTCGAGGAAGCCCGTCGTGAACAGCACGAATGTCGGCGGACGGGTCGACGCCTGGGTGCCGAACAGGATGCGCGGCTGCTTGCCACCGCGCAGCGGGTGCGGATGCGCGGCCACGAGCTCGGTGATGAACGCGTTGAACTTGCCGGTCGGGATACGACGGTCCCAGTTCTCCAGCGCGCGCTCCAGTGCGGGCACGAGCTTGTCGAAGTGCCATCCGGTCTTCGCCGAGATGTTCACGCGCGGAGCCCATGCGACGTGCGCCAGGTCCTGCTCGATCTCGCGCTCCAGGTAGCGGCGGCGGTCGGAGTTCTCCATGTCGTCGTCCGACAGGCGATCCCACTTGTTGAACGCGAGCACCAGTGCACGGCCCGACTCCAGCACCATGTCGATGATGTTGAGGTCCTGAACGCTGATGGGCTGGCTCACGTCGAGGACGACGATCGCGACCTCGGCCTTCTCCAGCGCGGCGGAGGTGCGCAGCGAGGCGTAGAAGTCGGCGCCCTGCTGCAGGTGCACACGGCGGCGGATGCCGGCGGTGTCGACCAGCCGCCACATCTTGCCGCCCAGCTCGACGATCTCGTCCACCGGGTCGCGTGTGGTGCCGGCGAGGTCGTTGACGACCACGCGCTCCTCCTTGGCCGCCTTGTTCAGCAGCGAGGACTTGCCCACGTTCGGCCGGCCCAGGATCGCCACGCGGCGCGGGCCGCCGATCTCGGCCTTGGCCACGGCCGAGACCTCCGGCAGCTTCTCGACGATCATGTCCAGCAGGTCGGCGACGCCGCGTCCGTGGATGGCGGAGACGGGGTACGGCTCCCCCAGCCCCAGGTTCCACAGCGCAGCGGCTTCCGGCTCCTGACGGGCATCGTCGATCTTGTTCGCGATGAGGAACACCGGCTTGCCGCTCTTGCGCAGCAGCTTGACGACGTGCTCGTCCGTGGAGGTGGCGCCGACCTTCGCGTCGACGACGAACAGCACCATGTCGGCCAGGTCGATCGCGACCTCGGCCTGCGCCGCCACGGAGCGGTCGATGCCCTTGGCATCGGGCTCCCACCCGCCGGTGTCCACGAGCGAGAAGCGCCGCTCCATCCACTCGGCCTTGTAGGTGACGCGGTCGCGCGTGACCCCGGGGGTGTCCTCCACGACGGCCTCGCGGCGGCCCAGGATGCGGTTCACCAGCGCCGACTTGCCCACGTTCGGGCGGCCCACGATCGCCACGACCGGCAGCGCCGGCATGACCGTGATGCCGTCCTCGCCGAGGGTCACGCCCTCGAGCAGGTGCGCGTCCTCCTCGTCCAGGTCGTAGTCGGCGAGGGTCGCGCGCATGAGGTCGGCGCGCTGGTCGGCCAGCTGCTCGTCGAGCTCGGCCATCTTCTCGGCGAGGTGGTCGGGGCCGCCCTCGTACTCTTCATCAGCCATGGTGGGGCTCCTTCTCGGCATCGAAGGCGCGCTCGATCACAGCGAGCACGGCATCGATGGTCTGTGTGAAATCCAGGTGCGTGGAGTCGACCACCGTCACGCCGGGTGCGGCGTTGAGGAAGTCGACGACGCTGCTGTCGGAGGCGTCGCGCTTGTGCAGCGCCTCGGCGACGGCGGCCGCGTTCGAGCCTTCGAGCTCGCCCGCACGGCGGGCGGCGCGCACCTCGGGTGCGGCGGTCAACAGGATGCGCACCGGCGCATCCGGGGCGACGACGGTCGTGATGTCACGGCCCTCGACGACCACGGCGGGATAGGCGGACTCCGCCACCATCCGCCGGAAGATCTCGTTCACCTGCACGCGCACCTCGGGCACGCGTGCCACCCCGCTCACCGCGGCTGACACCCGGGGGTCGCGGATCGCGTCGGTCACGTCGACGCCGCCGACCAGCACGCGGCGGTCGTCGGGGTCGAGCTGCTGCGACAGGGGGAAGTCGGATGCTGCAGAGCGAACGGCATCGGCATCCGCGGTGTCCGCGCCGCCCTCCAGCACGTGCCAGGCGAGCGCACGGTAGGCGGCACCCGTATCGAGGTAGCCGTAGTCGAGCCGGCGTGCGACGGCCTTGGAGACGCTGGACTTGCCGGACCCGGCGGGCCCGTCGATCGCGATGAACTTGTGCGCGTCAGTCATTGGTGTTCCCTGCAATCCGCCAGCCACGTGCTTCCAGGCCCTCGATGGCGCCGCGCAGCGCGGCCGGCGCCACGCTGATGTCGGCCAGGCCGAACTGCGCCCCGGGCGAGTGCTCCAGGCGCAGATCCTCCACGTTCACACCCAGCTCCCCCAGTTCGCCGAACAGGCGGCCCAGCTGGCCGGGGGTGTCGTCGACCATGACGATGAGCTGCTCGAAGCGGCGGTTCTGGCCGTGCTTGCCCGGAAGTCGCTCCACGCCCTCGTTGCCCTGCCGGATGGCATCCGCCACGGCACGGCGCGCGCCCGGCGCGTCCGGCTCGCGCAGCGCGTCGGAGACGGCACGCAGGTCGGATGCGAGGGCGTCGAGCACCTCGACGACGGGCTCGGCGTTCGCGCTCAGGATCTGCACCCACAGCTCAGGGGCGGATGCCGCGATGCGAGTCGTGTCGCGCACACCCTGGCCCGCCAGCTGCAGCGCGTCTGCATCGGCATCCGCCAGGCGGGCGGCCAGCAGGCTCGCCACCACCTGGGGCACGTGCGAGGTCAGCGCGACCGAGCGATCGTGCTCCTCCGGCGTCATCTCCAGCGGCGTGGCGCCGAGGTCCAGTGCGAGCGCCTCGACCAGTGCGAGGTCCGCGGCGCGGGTCTCCTCGTCGCGGCACACCACCCACGGACGGCCGATGAACAGGTCGGCGCGCGCCGAGATCGCACCGCCGCGCTCACGTCCCGCGAGCGGATGCGAGCCGATGTAACGGGTGAGGTCGACGCCCCGACGGCGCAGCTCCTGGTACGGCTCCAGCTTCACGCTGGCGACGTCGGTCACCACGGCATCCGGGTGCGCCTCGAGCTCTGCCTGGATGACGTCGGCGGTCACGTCCGGCGGCACGGCCACCACGATCAGGTTCGGAGCGTCGTCGTCGCGCGCCGCGCGCCCTGCCCCGTAGTCGATCGCGAGCCGCAGCTGCGAGGGCGAGGCGTCGGAGAGCACCACGTCCACGTCGTGCGAGCGCAGCGCGTGTCCGATGCTTGCGCCGAGCAGGCCCGCGCCGACGATGCGCACGGTGCCCGACACGCGCGATGCGCGGGCGTTCGTGGTGTCGCTCACTCGGTCTCCTGCTTGTCGTCATCTCCCGCGGCCGCAGGTGTGTCCTGGCGCGACAGAGTCAGCAATGCGCCTCGTTCGATTTTAGTCAGCTCCCTGGCCTTCCCGACCGGGAGAGTTCCCAGGTGGAGCGGACCGAACTGGCGACGCACGAGCTCCTCGACCGGATGACCGACGGCGGCCATCATGCGCCGCACGATCCGGTTCCGCCCGGAGTGCAGGGTCAGCTCGACCAGGCTGCTCCCCCGCGACGCGTCCAGCAGCCGCGCCTTGTCGGCCTTGATGGGGCCGTCCTCCAGGTCGAAGCCGCGCGTCAGCTTGGCGATGGTCTGCGCGGTAACCGTGCCGGCGACCTTCGCGATGTACACCTTCGTCACCCCGAATGAGGGGTGCGCGAGCACGTGCGCGAGTTCGCCGTCGTTGGTGAGGATCAGCAGCCCGCTGGTCTCGGCATCCAGCCGGCCGACGTTGTAGAGGCGCTCCTCCCACTCCTTCGTGAAGCGGCGCAGGTCGGGGCGGCCCTTCTCGTCGCGCATGGTGCTGTAGATGCCGGTGGGCTTGTTGAGCATGACGTACCGCTTGGACACGTCCAACTGCACGGCCGTGCCGTCCACGTCGATCAGATCGTTCTCCGGGTCGATGCGCGTGCCGAGCTCGCTGACCGTACGGCCGTTGACTCGAATGCGCCCCTCGACGATGTACTGCTCGATCACGCGTCGCGATGCGACACCCGCGTTCGCCAGCGCCTTCTGCAGCCGCACGCCCTCGGCGTCCTGGTTTCCTGCGGTGGTCATCGGGTCACTCCCTCGTCGAAGCCGTCTGCACCGTCATCGAGCAGGGGCGAGATCGGGGGCAGCTCGTCGATCGAGTTGATCCCCAGATGCTGCAGCAGCTGGTCGGTGGTGCCGTAGTTGATCGCGCCTGTCTCGGAGTCGGCGAACAGCTCGGTGATCAGTCCGCGCGCCAGCAGCGTGCGCACGACCGAGTCCACATTCACGGCGCGGATGGATGCCACCTGCCCTCGCGTGACCGGCTGCTTGTACGCGATGACCGCGAGGGTCTCCAGCGCGGCCTGCGACAGGCGTGCGGGCGCCTGCCCGCCGATGAAGTCCGCGACAAGGTCATCATGGTCCTCGCGGACGTAGAGCCGCCAGCCGCCGCCCACCTCGCGCAGCTCGAATCCGCGCCGCGGTCCGGTGCCTCGACCGTCGTAGTCGTCGACCAGCGTCTCGAGCGTCTGCCGCACGGCGGGGACGGGCGCGTGCACGGCCGCCGCGAGGGCGACCAGCGCGATCGGCTCGTCGACGACCAGCAGGATCGCCTCGACGCGCTCGCTCAACGGGGTCTCGAGGGTCGTCTCGAGCACCGCATCCTCACTCATCCGGAATTCCTCATCTGTCATGATCCGCTCACCTGTCGTAGTCCGCGCCGAGCGTCGCCAGCTGCTCATCCGACCAGTTCTCCGCCGACCAGCGCAGGGTCAGCTCGCCCAGAGGCTCCAGCTGCTCGAACGAGAGCGCGGCGTGCCGGTACAGTTCGAGCACCGAGATGAAGCGCGCCACGACGATACCGGGCTCGCTCACCCCGCTCACCAGTTCACGGAACGTCAGCGAGTCGGTGCTGCGCAGCAGCGTGACGACGACCGCGGCCTGTTCCCGGATGCTGACCAGCGGCGCGTGCAGGTGATCGAGGCCGACCGAAGGGATCTCCTTCGGCGCGAACGCCAGCAGGGCGAGCGCCGCGAAGTCGACGACGCTCAGCGACCACACCAGCTCCGGAGTCTTCTTCCGATGCTTCTCGTCGAGCGGAGCCGCCCGCACGTGCCGGCGGTCCTCCCGCTGCAGGCAGCGCGCGAACCAGGCGGAGACCTCCTTGAACGCGCGGTACTGAAGGAGCCGGGCGAACAGCAGGTCCCGGGCCTCGAGCAGCGCGACGGACTCGGCATCCACCAATTCGCCCTGCGGCAGCAACCCCGCGACCTTCATGTCGAGCAGGGTCGCCGCGACGACGAGGAACTCGGATGCCTGATCCAGCTCGTCGGGCCCGTCGAGATCGCGCAGATACGAGATGAACTCGTTGGTCACCTTGCTCAGCGACACCTCTGTGATGTCCAGCTCGTGCTTGGAGATCAGGTTAAGCAGAAGGTCGAACGGGCCGTCGAAGTTCGACAGCGAGACCCGGAACCCGGGCGCATCCGCATCCTGGGCCGCCGAGCCCGTCGAAGTGTCCTCAGGCGACGGCGCCACGGGCGACCAGCTCCCGCGCCAGTCGCAGGTAGGCCTGGGCGGCTGCGTGCTCCGGCGCGAACTCGGTGATGGGCACGCCCGACACCGAGGCGTCCGGGAACTTCACGGTGCGGCCGATCACGGTCTCCAGCACGTCGTCGCCGAAGGCCTCGACGACGCGCTCCAGCACCTCGCGGGAGTGCAGCGTGCGCGGGTCGTACATGGTGGCGAGCAGTCCGTCGAGCTTGATCGACGGGTTCAGCCGGTCGCGCACCTTGTCGATGGTCTCGATCAGCAGGGCCACACCGCGCAGTGCGAAGAACTCGCACTCCAGAGGGATGAGCACGCCGTGCGCGGCGGTCAGGGCATTGACGGTGAGCAGTCCGAGCGACGGCTGGCAGTCGATCAGGATGACGTCGTACTCCCCCGCGACGTGCCGCAGCACGCGGGCGAGGATCGTCTCTCGGGCGACCTCGTTGACCAGGTGCACCTCGGCGGCGGACAGGTCGATGTTCGCCGGCAGCACGTCGAGGTTCGGGGTCGAGGACTGCACGATCGCCTCGCGCGGGTCGCGCTTGGTGTCCAGCAGCAGGTCATAGACGGTCGGCACATCGTGCACGGTGATGCCGAGGCCTGCCGACAGCGCGCCCTGCGGGTCGAAGTCGACGGCCAGCACCCGGCGACCGTACTCCGCGAGTGAAGCGGCCAGGTTGATCGACGTGGTCGTCTTGCCGACGCCGCCCTTCTGGTTGCACAGGGCGATGATGCGCGCGGGGCCGTGCGAGTCCAGCGGCGCAGGGACGTCGAAGCCGTGGTACGGGCGACCCGTCGGGCCGATCGGGAGGTCGCCCTCCTTCGTCGCCTTCGACTTGGTCTTCGTCACCTTGTCCGCCACCGGTTCTCCTGCTCGTCGTGCTTGCTCGAGTCTAGCGGCAGGGCCCTCCGGCTCAGCCTCGGCGCGCGGCGCGCTCCCTGGCCGCCGCCACGAGCCCGTCGAACACGCCCGAATCGTCGGCGGTCTCCGGATGCCACTGCACCCCCACTGCGAAGCGGTCGCCGTCGGCCTCCATGGCCTGCACGACCCCGTCGCCGTCGCGGGCGACCACACGGAATCCGGGGTGCGCGTCGACCGCCTGATGATGATGGCTCGGCACCGTCAGACGATCGGCGATCAGTGCGGCGATGCGCCCTTCGCCGTCCACCGTGACGTCGGTCGAGCTGTACCCTGCCGGAGTGCCCCCGTGATCGCCGTGCCCGACGACATCCGGCAGGTGCTGCACCAGCGACCCGCCGGCGGCCACAGCCATCATCTGCATCCCACGGCAGATGCCCAACGTCGGCAACCGCTCCCGATCCGCCTCGGCGAGCAGCCACAGCTCCCAGGCATCCCGGTCGTCGTACCAGGTGGTGACGTGCTCGTGGGGCTCCTGTCCGTAGCGGGCGGGGTTGATGTCCGCCCCGCCCGCGATCAGCAGACCGTCGATCCGGCTCAGCGCGATCCGCGCGGACTCGGGCGAGCCGAGCGGCGGGAGCAGCACCGGCACGCCACCTGCGCGCTCGACCGAGAGCGCGTAGTCGGCGGGGAGCAGGTCAGCCGGGATGTGGCGCCAGTCGCCCCAGTTGGCCAGCTGCCGATAGGTGCTGATGCCGATGACGGGCCGCACGGCCGCCTGCTCCGGCGAAGGATCACTCAAAGTCGCTCTCCAGGGGGGTGACGTAGGCGTTGGACAGACCTCCGTCCACAAGGAAGTCCATCGCGGTGATGAAGCTGGATTCGTCGCTGCCCAGGAAGGCTACCGCGTTCGCGATCTCCTCCGGCTCGGCGAAGCGTCCCATGGGCACGTGGATCAGTCGGCGCGCGGCCCGCTCGGGGTCCTTCGCGAACAGCTCCTGCAGCAGCGGCGTGTTCACCGGGCCGGGGCAGAGCGCGTTCACGCGGATGCCCTTGCGCGCGAACTGCACGCCCAGCTCGCGGGTCATCGCCAGCACGCCGCCCTTGGACGCCGTGTACGAGATCTGGGAGGTGGCGGCTCCCATGATCGCGACGAATGAGGCGGTGTTGATGATGGATCCCTTGCCCTGTGCGAGCATGTACGGGAGCACGGCCTTGCAGCAGTAGTAGACGCTCGTGAGATTGACGTCCTGCACCAGGTTCCAGGCATCGATGCCGGTCTTCAGGATCGAGTCGTCGGATGCCGGGGAGATGCCGGCGTTGTTGAAGGCGATGTCGATGTGACCGTAGGTGTCGTTCGCGACCTTGAACAGATTCTCGACCTGCTCCTGGTCTGTGACGTTCACCTTCACGAACACGCCGTCGAGCTCCTCGGCGATACGCGGACCGTTCACCTCATCGAGGTCGCCGATCACGACCTTGGCACCCTCCGCGACGAACTTCCTCGCCGTCGCGAGGCCGATCCCGCTGCATCCGCCGGTGATGACGCCGACCTTGCCGTCCAGCTTTCCCATCTGTTCTCCCTGTTGCCTTTCCTGAGATCTGATCAATTGTCGGTCGAGATGAAGACGTTCTTCACCTCGGAGAAGGAGTCCGGTGCGTCCGGTCCGAGCTCGCGCCCCAGACCCGACTGCTTGAACCCGCCGAACGGGGTCCAGTAGCGCACCGAGGAGTGCGAGTTCACCGACAGGTTGCCGCTCTCCACGCCGCGCGCGACGCGCAGCGCACGGCCGACGTCGCGGGTGAAGATCGAGCCGGACAGGCCGTACTCGGTGTCATTGGCCTTGGCGATGGCGTCCGCTTCGTCGGTGAACGGCATGACGGCCAGCACCGGCCCGAACAGCTCCTGCGACCACACCGGGTCGGATGCTCCCCGCGGCAGGACCACGGTCGGGGCGAGCCAGTACCCGCTGGAGGCGTCCGGAGCCTGACCGCGGAACGCCACGTCGGCCCCCGTCAGGGCGGATGCCACCGAATCGCGCTGCTTCGCCGAGATGAGCGGACCCATCTCCGCGTCCTCGGCAGCGGGGTCCTTCACGCGGAACGACTCCACAGCGGGCTGCAGCAGCTCCAGGAACCGGTCGTACACGCTCTGCTGCACCAGGATGCGCGAGCGGGCGCAGCAGTCCTGCCCCGCGTTGTCGAGGCCTGCTCCGGGCGCGGATGCCGCAGCCCGTTCGAGGTCTGCGTCCTCGAAGACGATGTTCGCGTTCTTGCCGCCGAGCTCCAGCGTCAGGCGCTTCACCTGGTCTGCGCAGCCGTGCATGATGCCCTTGCCGACGTCGGTGGACCCGGTGAAGCACACCTTGCGCACCAGCGGATGCGTCACGAAACGGTCGCCGACGATCCGCCCCTTGCCCGGGATGACGGTGAACACGCCCTCCGGGATGCCTGCTTCGAGTGCCAGCTCGCCGAGCCGCATGGCGGTGAGCGGGGTGAGCTCGGCGGGCTTGAGCACGACGGTGTTGCCCGCCGCGAGAGCCGGGCCGAAGCCCCAGCCGGCGATCGGCATGGGGAAGTTCCACGGCACGATGATGCCGACCACGCCGAGCGGTTCGTGGAACGTGATGTCCACACCGCCCGGTACCGGGATCTGCCTGCCGAAGTGACGCTCGGGTGCAGCGCTGTAGTAGTTCAGCACGTCGCGGACGTTGCCGGCCTCCCAGCGGGCGTTGCCGATGGTGTGCCCCGCTCCCGCGACCTCGAGGTCGGCGAGCTCGTCGATGTGCGCGTCGACGACCGAGGCGAACGAGCGCAGCAGCCGGGCCCGCTCCGCCGGCGCGATGGCGTGCCAGGCGGGGTAGGCGCGGTGCGCGCGCTCGATCGCCGCATCCGTCTCGGCGAGATCGGCCTGCGGGACGGTGGCGACGGCAGCGCCGGTCGCAGGGTTCAGCACCGTGAAGGCGCCGCCGGCGCCGAACGGGGTGGTGGGGATCCTCATGCTCACAGCCTCTCGAATCCGCGGGTCAGCTCCCAATCGGTGACGGCGGCATCGAACGCCTCGATCTCGACGTCCGCGTAGTGCACGTAGTGCCGGACGACGTCCTCGCCGAACACCTGCGCGGCGATCTCGGAGTTGGCCAGTGCGTCACGGGCCGCGTGCATGGTGGTCGGCACGACCGGCGCACCGGACTCGTAGGCGTTGCCGCGGGTCTCCTCCTCGAGCGAGAGCTCGTTCTCGATGCCGTACAGGCCGCCGGCGAGCATCGCGGCCAGGCCCAGGTACGGGTTCATGTCGCCGCCGGGGAGGCGGTTCTCCATCCGCGCGCTCTTCCCGCTGCCGACCAGCCGTACCGCGGTGGTGCGGTTGTCGATGCCCCATGCGACGGAGGTGGGCGCGAACGAGCCCTTCACGAAGCGCTTGTAGGAGTTGATGTTCGGCGCGTAGAACAGCGTGAACTCGCGCATGGTCGCCAGGACGCCCGCGATGAAGTGGTCGTACACCGCGGAGCGACGGCCGTTCTGCTCGTCCCAGAAGACGAGGCCGTCGTCGTCCTTGCCGCGCAACGACATGTGCACGTGGCAGGAGTTGCCCTCGCGCTGGTTCGGCTTGGCCATGAACGTGATCGACTGGCCGTGCTGACGGGCGATGTCCTTCGCCGCGGTCTTGTAGTAGGAGTGGTTGTCGGCGGTCGCGATCACCTCGTCGAACAGGAACGCGATCTCGTGCTGGCCGAAGTTGCACTCCCCCTTGGCCGACTCGACGGTCAGTCCCGAGGAGTACATGGTGTTGCGGATGTCGCGCAGCAGCGGCTCGACGATCGAGGAGCCCAGGATGGAGTAGTCGATGTTGTACCGGTTGGCCGGGATCAGGTTGCGGTAGCCGTCGTCCCACGCCTTCTCGTAGGGCGTGTTGTAGATCACGAACTCCAGCTCAGTGCCGGCGACGGCCTTCCAGCCGTGCCCGGCCGCGCGATCGACCTGCGCGCGCAGCATGCTGCGCGGCGACACCCGCACCGCCTCGCCGGTCGTGCTGGTCAGGTCGCACTGGATCAGCACGCTGCCCGGGCGGTGCGGCATCAGCCGGATGGTCGACAGGTCGGGGATGAACTCCATGTCGCCGTAACCGCTCGCCCAGGACGCGTGGTCGTAGCCGTCGACCGTGTTCATGTCGACGTCGACGGCGAGCAGGTAGTTGCAGCCCTCCGTTCCGTGGCCCAGCACGGAGTCGAGGAAGAAGCGGGCGTGCAGCAGCTTGCCCTGCAGGCGGCCCTGCATGTCGGTGAAGGCGAGGACGACCGTGTCGATCTCCCCCTCCAGGATCATTCCGCGCAGGCGGTCCACGGTCAGCATCCGATCGTTGCGCGGAGGTGTGGGAGTGATGTTCATCGTGCTCATTTCAGAAGGCCCTTCAGGAGTGCGGCCGTGGCGTCGCAGTGCGCTGCCATGACACGGCGCGCGCGCTCGGCGTCGCCGTCGAGGATCGCCGCGACGATCTCCCGGTGCTCGGCGTCGGCGTGTTCGATGTTCTTCTTGAGGAATGGGATCTCGGCGAGCAGCTGGTGGATCTTCGCCTGCACGCCGCTGCACGCGTGCGCGAGCTCGTCCGAGCCGCAGACCGTGCTGATGGCGAGGTGAAGCCTGGCATCCGCCTGCCGGTAGTCGGCGGGCGTCTCGGCGGCGTCGACCTCGGCGAGGCCGGTCTCCAGCAGCTGCCGCTGCTCGTCGGTGAGTGCGGTGAGGGCGGCGCGGTGCGCCGCACCCGGCTCGATCACCGAGCGGAAGATGATCAGGTCGTCGATCTCGGCTCGGCGGGGCGGATGCTGGCCGGCGGGCCACGCCTGCTTCGGCGGCTCGACGACGGTGCCCCCTCCGCGCCCCCGGGTCGTCGAAACGAGCCCGGCGGCGCGGAGAGCGCTGATGGCCTCCCGGAGGGTGGCGCGCGAGACGTTCAGCCGCTCGGCGAGCTCGCGCTCGCCGGGCAGCTTTTCGCCGACCCGGAAGATGCCGAGCTGGATGGCCGATCCGAGCTGCTCCACGCAGGATTCGAAGGCCATCTGCCCGCGCACCGGGTGCAGCGCGGCGTCAACCAGGAGGGAGTCCATCATCGTCGTCCGATCGCGCTCACTCGTCGAGCAGCGTGTCTGCGGACTTGGTGAGGTGCTCAGCCTCTGCGCTGCTGTTCATGAAGTCGCGCTTGCCGTAGGCGTACCACAGAACGATCGACAGGATGGCGACGACCGCGACGGCGATCGGCGCGTAATTGAACGTGTCGACCGTGATCGGGGTGACCGGCGGCAGCACGAACAGGATGACGATGAACACCACCCAGACCACCGCGACCCAGCCGATCAGACCGCTCCAGCGGCCGAGGTTCCACGGGCCGGGCTGGAACGCGGAGTTCAGCCGGCGCAGGAACACCGGGGTCACGTAGGCGATGTACAGGCCGATCACCGCGATGGAGGTGACGGCCGCATACGCGGTCGTGTTGAACAGGGCGGGGACAGTGACCACGATCGACAGCACCACGCACAGCCAGATCGAGTTGGTCGGGGTGCCGGTGCGCTTGTTCACCTGTGCCCACAGCCTCGATCCGGGGATGGCGTTGTCGCGCGAGAACGCGTAGCTCATCCGCGAGTTGGCGGTGACCGATGCCATGCCGCAGAAGAACTGGGCGCCGCACACGATGAACAGCAGGAACTTCGCGACGTCGGGGTTGTTCAGCGCGTCCATGAAGATCTGCGCCGGGCCCGAGCCGAGATCAGTGCCGACGATCTTCGACAGTCCCGCCTCGCTGCCGTCCTGGATCGCCGCGACGATCGTGTACAGCAGGATCCAGCCGCCGATGATCGAGATCAGCACGCTCATCACGATGCCCTTCGGCGCCGCGACCGAGGCGTTCTTCGTCTCCTCCGCGACGTGCGCCGAGGCGTCGTAGCCGGTGTAGGTGTACTGGGCCATCAGCAGGCCCATCAAGAACACGTAGGGACCGAAGCCCCAGCCGGTCTCGTTGTGCCAGGTGGTGAAGGTCCAGGCGACGTCCTGGTGCTGCGAGGGCATGATCCACAGCACGGCGACGATGATCACGACGCCGACGATGTGCCACCACGCCGACACCGAGGAGAGCAGGCTCACCAGGTTCACGCCGAAGGTGTTCAGCAGTCCGTGGACGACGATCAGCGCCACGAACAGCAGGAACGTGTTCAGCGCGGTGACCTCGGTCCCCCACATCAGATTGGCGAAGGCCATCATGGTGGCGGCCGCGCCGTAGTCGATGGCGGCGGTCACCGCGACCTCGCCGAGGAAGTTGTACCACCCGACGAACCACGCCCACTGGCGCTTGCTCCTCTTGGCCAGGCGTCCGGCCCAGAAGTACAGGCCGCCGGCGGTGGGATAGCGGGAGCAGACCTCCGCCATGGCCAGCGCCACGCACAGCACGAAGACGCCGACCAGCGGCCATCCGATGGTGATCGCGCTCGGTCCCCCCGACTTCAGCGCGATGTTGAAGGACGTGATGCAGCCGGCCAGGATCGAGATGATCGAGAAGGACACCGCGAAGTTCGAGAAGCCCGACATCCCGCGATGGAGTTCCTGCTTGTAGCCGAGTTCGGCGAGGGCGGCGGCGTCATCATCGACGGGGCCGGACCCCACTGCCTTTGTGGATTCGCTCATGGAAGTGCTACCTGCTTTCAGTGGAGGGAGCGTTTGGAGCGATTCTGGCCTCATCCACCGAAAGCTGTCAATGGTCTGACTTCAATCCATTTACGGTCTTCTAAGTCGCGCGCGGATGCGAGGTGGCATAGACGTCGCGCAGGGTGTCGACCGAGACGTGCGTGTAGATCTGCGTCGTGGCGACGGATGCATGCCCCAGCAGCTCCTGCACGACGCGCACGTCGGCGCCGCCCTGCAGCAGGTGCGTGGCGAAGGAGTGCCGCAGGGTGTGCGGCGAGACCTCCGCGGTGATCTGCGCCTTCTCGGCCGCGGCGCGGATGATCAGCCAGGCGCTCTGCCGCGACAGCGGGGCGCCGCGCGCGCCCAGGAACAGCCGGGCGCTCGCCCGCCCTTTGGCCGCCAGTCCTGGGCGCACCCTGGTCAGGTACGCGTCGACGGCGGCACGGGCGTAGGAGCCCACCGGCACGATGCGCTCCTTGTCGCCCTTGCCGCGCAGGCGCAGCACATCGCCGTAGGACAGGTCGTCCACGTCCAGCGACACGGCTTCCGACACGCGCGCGCCGGTCGCGTAGAGCAGCTCGAGCAGAGCGCGATCGCGGATACCGATCGGGTCCTCCGGCGAGGGTGCTGCCAGCAGCCGTTCGACCTGATCGATCGTCAGCGCCTTCGGCAGTCTCTGCGGGGTCTTCGGGGGACGCATCCGGCCGGTGGGGTCGTCCTCCTCGATGCCCTCTCTGGCGAGGAAGCGGTGCCAGCCCCGCACGGAGGACTGCAGCCGGGCGAGACTGGTCGCCGCCGGCGGCGGATCGGCCGCCGAGCGCTCGCCGATGAACTCCGCCACCACGGCCTGGGTGATGCCCTCGGTCGCGTCGACCCCGCGCTCATGGAGCCAGTCGACGTAGGCGCTCAGGTCGCGGCGGTAGGCGGCGATCGAGTGCTCGGAGAGGCCGCGCTCGATCGTGATATGTCGCAGGTAGGCGTTCAGCGCACGGTCGAGCTGCATGTCGTCAGCGGCGGTCGCGCTTCGTCGCAGCCGCGAGCACGCCGATGGAGAGGATGCCGTTGTGCATCCGTCCCTCGAGCACGGCCTCCACGGCATCCGCCAGCGGCACCCACTCCACGCGGATGTCGGCCTCCTCGTCCTCCCGGGCATGCGCGGCGGCGGCCGCGCCGATGCCGGTGGCGAGGTAGACGTGGATCATCTCGTCGTTGCCGCCCGGAGTCGTCCAGCTCGAGACCAGGTGCTCCCAGTGCTCGGCGGTGATGTCGGCCTCCTCCGCCAGCTCGCGCTGCGCGGCGACCATGGGGTCCTCCCCCGGGATGTCGAGCAGGCCGGCAGGCAGTTCCCAGTCGCGGTGCCGGATCGGATGCCGGTACTGCTGGATCAGCAGCACACGGTCCTGATCGTCGATCGCGACGACGGCGACGGCGCCCGTGTGCGCGACGTACTGGCGGCGGATCTCACCGTCGCCGTACGCCACGCGCTCATCGAGCACGTTCCAGACGGCCCCTCGGAACCCGACCTCACTGGAGAGGACCTCGGGCTCGAAGGACTCGTCCCGCAGGCCCTCTCGCGAAGGATCAGGACTCGTCATCGCCGAACAGCTCACTCGAGCGGTGCCGCTCGATGGCGGCGCCGATCAGGCCGCGGAACAGCGGGTGCGGCGCGGTCGGGCGCGAGCGCAGCTCGGGGTGCGCCTGCGTGGCGATGTAGTACGGGTGCACATCGCGCGGGAGCTCGACGTACTCGACCAGGTCGAGGTCGGGGTTCAGACCCGAGAACACCAGTCCGGCATCGGTGAGGCGGTCGCGATAGGAGTTGTTCACCTCGTAGCGGTGGCGGTGGCGCTCGGAGGCCGTGTCCGCACCGTACAGCTCGCGCGCCAGGGAGCCCTCGGCGAGGGCGGCCTCGTACAGGCCCAGGCGCATGGTGCCGCCCAGGTCGCCGCCGTCGAGGATCTCGACCTGCTCGGCCATGGTCGCGATGATGGGCTCGGCGGTCTCGGGGTCGAACTCGGTCGACGACGCCCCCGCGATGCCTGCGACGTGGCGGCCGTACTCGATGACCATGCACTGCAGGCCCAGGCAGATGCCGAGCGTGGGGATGCCCTGCTCACGCGCGAAGCGCAGCGCGCCCAACTTGCCCTCGATGCCCCGGATGCCGAAGCCGCCCGGCACGAGGATGCCGTCCAGGTCGCCGAGGTTCTTCGCGGCGCCTTCCGGCGTCTCGCAGGTGTCCGAGGCGATCCAGCGGATGTTGACCTTGGTCTCGTGCGCGAAGCCGCCGGCCTTGAGCGCCTCGGTCACGGACAGGTACGCGTCGGGCAGGTCGATGTACTTGCCGACCAGGCCGATGGTGACCTCGTGCTTGGGATTGTGCACGGCGTGCAGAACCTGGTTCCAGCGGGTCCAGTCCACCTCGCCGGCCCGCTCGTCCAGGCCGAGCTTGGAGATGATGTACGCGTCCAGGCCCTGGTCGTTCAGGGTGGAGGGGATGTCGTAGATGCTCGGCAGATCGACCGTGTTGACGACGCCCTCGGTGTCGACGTCGCACATCAGGGCGATCTTGTTGCGGTTGCTCTCGCTCACAGGGCGGTCGCTGCGCAGCACGAGGGCGTCGGGCTGGATGCCGACCTGGCGCAGGGCAGCGACGGAGTGCTGGGTCGGCTTGGTCTTCTGCTCGCCGGAGGCGCCCATGAAAGGGACCAGCGAGACGTGCACGAAGAACACGTTGCCGCGACCGAGCTCGTGGCGCAGCTGCCGCGCGGACTCGAGGAACGGCTGCGACTCGATGTCGCCGACGGTGCCGCCGACCTCGGTGATGATCACGTCGGGGCGCGGCTCCTCGGTGGCCTGCAGGCGCATGCGGCGCTTGATCTCGTCCGTGATGTGCGGAATCACCTGCACCGTGGCGCCGAGGTAGTCGCCTCGGCGCTCCTTGGCGATCACCTGCGAGTAGATCTGGCCGGTCGTGACGTTGGCGGCCTTCGAAAGCTCGATGCCGAGGAAGCGCTCGTAGTGACCGATGTCGAGGTCGGTCTCCGCGCCGTCATCGGTGACGAACACCTCGCCGTGCTCGAACGGGTTCATGGTGCCCGGGTCCACGTTCAGGTACGGGTCGAGCTTCTGCATGACCACGCGCAGTCCGCGGGCGGTGAGGAGGTTGCCCAGGCTCGCCGCCGTGAGACCCTTCCCCAACGACGAAACGACACCGCCTGTCACGAAGATGTGTCGAGTGGTGTCGTTCTTGGGCCCCGCAACAGAAGAGTTCATCACGGGCTTTTATCCTATCAGTTCGTTCCCGAGCCGAGGCTCAGGAGTTCACGGGCGTGGCTGAGAGCGGCATCCGAATCGGCGAGCCCGGAGAGCAGTCGCGCCATCTCCGCCTCGCGCTGCTCACCCGAGAGACGGGTGACGCTGGAGGCCGTGACGGAGCCGTCGTTCGACTTGACCACGGACAGGTGGTTGGTGGCGAAGGCCGCGACCTGGGCGAGGTGGGTGACCGCGATCACCTGCGAGGTGCGGGCGAGCTGGGCGAGCCTGCGGCCGACCTCGATGGCGGCCGCGCCGCCGATGCCGGCGTCGACCTCGTCGAACACGAAGGTCGGGACCGGGTCGGTGCCGGCGATGACGACCTCGATGGCCAGCATGACGCGGGACAGCTCGCCGCCCGAGGCTCCGCGCGACACGGAGCGCGGCTCGGCGCCGGGATGCGGGGCGAGCAGGATCGCGACGTCGTCGCGTCCGTGTGCGGATTCGGCGCCGGGCGAGACACGTGCCTCGAACCGGGCATCCGGCATCGCCAGGGCGTGCAGCTCCTCGGTGACGGCATCGGACAGGCGCGCGGCGGCTTCGGTGCGAGCCGCGGTAAGCGCCTCGGCGGCGTCGTCGAGCGCGCTGCGCGCCTCGGATGCCTGTGCGGCGAGCCGCTCGATGCGGTCGCCGTCGTCGTCGAGCTCGGCCAGGCGCAGGGAGCCCGTCCGCCACACCTCGAGCGCCTGCTCCAGGGAGCCGTGCTGTCTGATCAGCCCGCCGATCGCCGCACGGCGCTCCTCGACGGCGGCCAGCTCGTGCGGGCCCGACTCGTCGAGGTCGGCGAGATAGGTGGACAGCTGCCCCGCGAGATCCGCGGCGCGGTAGCCGAGGTCGGCCAGGGTCTCCGCGATCTCGGTGAGCTGCGGGTCGGCAGAGCGCTCCAGTGCACGCCGTGCCTCGGCGATGAGTCCTGCCACGTCGGGCTCGTCGTCCTCGCTGGAGAGCGCAGTGCGTGCCTGGGACGCCGACAGCCGCAGCTCCTCGGCGTTCGCGAGGCGCTCGGCGCGCTCGTTCAGAGAGACGTCCTCCCCCGCTTCGGGTTCGAGCTGCTCGATCTCAGCGAGCTGCTCGCGCAGCTGCGCGGCCTCGGCGGCGCGACGGTCACGGTTCTCGGTGAGCTCGGCGATCTCGGCATCCAGTGCACGCCAGGCCTGGAAGCGCTCGGTGTATTCGGACAGCGCGGTCGCGATCCGCTCGCCGCCGAAGCGGTCGAGGGCGTCGCGCTGAGCGGATGCCGACCGCAGGCGCAGTTGATCGGATTGGCCGTGCACGACCACCAGCTCATCGGCGAGGGCGGAGAGCACGGAGGCGGGGGCGGCACGGCCGCCCACACTCGCACGGCTGCGCCCCTCGGCGCTGAGCGTGCGCGAGACGTACAGCTCGGAGGCATCGCCTGCGGGCTCGAGCTCGCCGCCGGCATCCGTGACGATGTCGGCGATCGGTCCGTGCGGCGGCACCAGCCAGACGCCCGCGACGGACGCCTGCGAGGCTCCGGCCCGCACGGCGGACGAATCCGCCCTGGCGCCGAGCAGCAGGCCGAGTCCGGTGACGACCATGGTCTTGCCCGCTCCGGTCTCGCCGGTGACGGCGGTGAACCCGGGACCCAGCGGCAGCACGGCGTCGTCGATCACGCCCAGGCCGCGGATGCGCATCTCATCGATCACGAGGCACCTCGCCATCCGGCGACGGGCAGCTGGAACTTGCGGACCAGTCGGTTCGTGAAGGCCGTCGGATGCAGACGCGCGAGCCGCACCGGCCGTGACGACCGGCGCACGATGACGCGCGCTCCGGGCGGCAGGTCGTGGGAGCGTCTGCCGTCGCACCAGAGGATGCCGGTGCCGCTCGTGCGCTCGAGCATCTCGATCGCGACGGATGCCTCGGGCCCGACGACGAGCGGCTTCGCGAACAGCGCGTGCGCGGACAGCGGCACGACCGCGATGGCCTCCACTGTCGGCCAGATCACGGGCCCGCCGGCGGAGAAGTTGTAGGCGGTGGAGCCTGTCGGCGTGGAGACGACCATCCCATCGCATCCGAAGCTCGACAGGGGCAGGCCGTCGATCTCGATGACGACCTCGATCATGCGCTCGCGGCTGGCCTTCTCGACGGTGGCCTCGTTCAGGGCCCACGTCTCGTAGACGACGGCGCCCTCGACGTCCTTCACCCGCACCGAGAGCGCCATGCGCTCCTCGACCTCGTAATCGCGCGCGATGACCCGGTGCACGGCGGCATCCATGTCGTCGCGGTCGATCTCGGCCAGGAAGCCGACGTGTCCCATGTTGATGCCGAGCACGGGCGCTCCGGAGTCGCGGACCAGCTCGGCCGCGCGCAGGATCGTGCCGTCGCCGCCGAGGACGATCGCCAGCTCGAGGTCCTCGGCCGCCACGTCCTCGCCCAGCTGGGCGATCCCGGCGAAACGGGCGTCGACGTCGGAGAGCTCCTCACGATCGGGCGCCGCGAGCACGGGAACCGCACCCGCCTGGTGCAGTGCGTCGATCACGCGCAGGGCCGCATCGACCGTGTCGGGCCGCTTCGCGTGGGCGACGACCAGGATCCGGCGCTCGTTCATCGTCCTCCTACCACGTGTGCGATCTGCTCCGACCATTCTGACGGATCCGTGCCGCGGCCGGGCGCGAGGTGCACCAGGTATTCGGCGTTGCCGTGCGTGCCGAGGATGGGCGAGGCCAGGATGCCGAGCATGCCCAGCCCGCTGTCGTGCGCGGTCCACAGGGTGCGCTCGACCGCGTCCACCCGCAGTGCGGGGTTGGTGACGAGCCCGCCCTTGATGGCCGTGCGGCCCACCTCGAACTGGGGCTTCACCAGCAGCACAACGTCACCGCCGGGCGCGATCACTCCGGCGACGGCCGGCAGCACGTGCTCCAGTGAGATGAAGGAGAGGTCGCCGACCACGAGCTCGGGTCGGGCGGGCTCGCCCGTGGCGTCCGCGAGGCTCTCCGCGGTCATGTGCCGCACGTTGAATCCCTCGACCGAGGTGACGCCGGCATCCGCGGCGATGGACGGGGCGAGCTGACCGTGGCCGACGTCGACCGCCAGCACGCGGCGCGCGCCGCGCTCGCGCAGCACCTGCGTGAATCCGCCGGTGGAGGCTCCCATGTCGAGGGCGAGTCTGCCCTGGACGTCGAGCGCGAAGCCGTCGAGGGCGGCGATGAGCTTGTGGGCACCGCGGCTGACGTAGTGGTCGGCGCCGTCGACGCGGATCTCGGTGTCGTCGGTGACCGGCGTCGAAGCCTTGACGACGGGGTGTCCGGCCACCCGAACGAGCCCGTCGGCGATCAGGGTCGCGGCGTGCGAGCGCGAGCGGGCCAGGCCCCGCGCCGCGAGGGCCGCATCGAGTCTGGTCATCGCGTTCCCGGGGCCGCGTCGCCGCGGGGCGCGCTCTCGAGTCGCTTCATGAGCTCGTCGTGCAGGGATCCGTAGGCATCGGCGCGGGCGTCGAGGGGCTGCCCCTCGATCAACCGCAGCCGACTCCACAGGGCGTCGGCCGGCTCGTCGCGCGTGTGCTCCATCCGACCACTGTAACGCGAGCCACCGACGAGCCGACGGAGACGCTCAGGGCCTGTGGAAAGGACCAGAGCGCGTGAACGACTCAGGGTTTGTGGAAAGGATCCGCGTAGAGCCGCTCCGGCACTCGGAACGCGTAGATCATCAGGCCCGTCGCCCAGATCGCCGCCGCACCGGCTCGCAGCAGGTCGATCTGCGAGGAGCCCTCGGCCACGATCTGCACGTCCGCGTCGACCACACGCACGGCGGCGTCGTTCACCGTGAAGACGCCGTTCTTCTCGATCGTCTCCGGATATGGCTCGTGCAGCTCGCGCAGGTCGCTGAGGATGTAGTCCGGACGCGAGCCCTGCGGGGCGGCGATCACGTGCTTGGGACGGTCGATGCCCGTCAGGACGAGCGCGGAGTCGATGCCGGCACGGGCGGCGCCCGCGATGTCGGTGTCGAGCCGGTCACCGATGAACAGGGGGCGCTGTGCGCTGAAGCGCTCGACGGCCACCTCGAAGATCGGCTTCTCGGGCTTGCCCGCGACGATCGAGAGCCGGCCGATCGCGGTGTGCACGGCGGAGACGAGCGTGCCGTTGCCCGGCGCCACGCCGCGATCGCGCGGTATCGTCCAGTCGGTGTTGGTCGAGATCCACGGGATCCCGCCCTCCTCCTCCGGCACTTGCAGCGCGAACGCGGCTTCGGCGAGGTCGGTCCAGCCGACCTCGGGGGCGAAGCCCTGCACGACCGCGGCCGGCGAGTCGTCGGCGCTGCGGGTGACCGTGTATCCGGCCTTGTGCGCCTCGTCGACCAGTCCGTCTCCCCCGACGATGAGGATCGTCGCGGGCGCGGGAACCATGGTCGCGAGCAGCCGCATGGCCGCCTGCGGGCTCGTCACGACGTCGGCAGGAGCCACGGTGAGGCCGAGCTCGCTGAGGTGCGCGGCGACAGCGGCATCCGTGCGGGATGCGTTGTTCGTGATGTATCCGAGGCGCAGCTGTTCGGCGGCGCGGTTCAGGCTGTCGATCGCGTACGGGAGGGCACCGGGTCCGGCGTAGACCACCCCGTCGAGGTCGGCGAGCAGTGCGTCACGGTCGGTCAGCGGGGTGGGCGCCGACTTCGCGCGGCGGAACAGCGCCATCAGGCCTCGGACTCCGGCTCACGATCGGTGCCGTCCTCGGGCACATCAGCGGATACGTCGTCGGGGATCGTCGCGGTATCGGCCTCGGGGGCGTCAGCGGACTCAACGGCCTCGTCGGACTCGGAAGCCTGGGCGTCCTGGGCGTCCTGGGCGTCCTCAGCGTCACCGTCACCGGGCTCAGAGTCCTCGTCGTCGTAGTCGTCGTAGTCCTCGTCGAAGTCCTCGATCAGGCCGTCCTCGACGATCATCTCGTCGAACTGGCCGTCGAGGCCGAGAGCGGATGCTGCGACGTCGGCGCGCTCGGTCCAGAACGCCGCCTCGTCGGTGCGGCCGAGGTCCTCGAGCACCGCCGCGCGCGCCGAGAAGAGGGCGGGGCTCCACTCGAAGGCGCGATCGGGGTCGAGCTCGGGGATCTCGAGTTCGCCGAGTGCGAGCTCGGTCTCTCCCCGGTCGAGGCGGGCGCCGGACATGGCGATCGCCAGTGCGACGCGGACCTCGGGTTCGAGAGCCGCACGGTCCACGGCGCGGCCCTCCTCGAGGGCGCGGTCGGGACGACCGACGCCGCGCTCGCTGTCGACGATCAGGGCGATCATGTCGTCCTTGCCGGAGAGACGCCGGTAGGTGCGAAGCTCCCGCAGGGCGAGGGCGAAGTCGCCGATGCCGTATGCGGTGATCGCGAGAGTGGAGCGCACCACGGGGATGCGGCCGGCTCGACGGGATGCCGCCAGGGCATGCGCGTGCGCGCGCTCCGGCTCCTCGTCGATCAGCTGCGCGGCCATCGCCAGGTGGCGGGCCGTCTGGTCGGCGTTCTCCTTGCTGAGGGTCTTCAGTTCGTTGCGCGCCGAGGGGTGCAGATCGCGCGCGGTGATCTCCTCGGGGATCGGCGGCTCCTCGATGCGCTCGCGCACCGGCGCGAATTCGTTGATCGGACGATCGGTGCCCCCGCGCGGACGGTCCCGGTAGGACGGACGCTCGCCGCGATCATGGTCGCGATCTCCGAAGGAGCGGCGCTCGCCCTGGGGCCGGTCACCACGGTACGGTCGGTCTCCCTGGCTACGGTCGCGGTCACCATACGGGCGACGCTCCCCCTGCGGGCGGTCGCCACGGTACGGGCGGTCGCCCTGGGGACGGTCACCGTACGGAGGACGCTCGCCCTGCGGGCGGTCGCCACGGTACGGGCGGTCGCCCTGGGGGCGGTCGCGATCGCCGAAGGAGCGGCGCTCGCCCTGGGGACGGTCACCATACGGGCGACGCTCACCCTGGGGACGGTCCCGGTCACCGTAGGG
>Ga0308169_10001472_pt1 | contig 27572 bp, 14 predicted proteins | sample PhyBR1_2_FD_202139 | JGI IMG/M metagenome (GOLD analysis project Ga0308169, IMG submission 202139) | Phyllosphere microbial communities from UC Gill Tract Community Farm, Albany, California, United States - DLSLSB.R1 | ecosystem: Host-associated > Plants > Phyllosphere > Unclassified | place...
TGGTCGACCAGGATCACCAACGGCGCGCTCGAGACGTTCGAGACGAGGGACGCACGCATCGAAGTTGGCGTAGACGAGCGCGATCGTGCGCATGAGGGTGACGGTGTTGTCGGCCTGCTCGAGGATGAGGCGCACGGTGCCGAACAGGAAGGGGAGGTCGAAGAGCTGCAGGCCGCGCTCGTCGGGCAAGGGCGGGCCCTCGTCGTCTCCTCCAGCCCGAGTCGAGTAGGCGAGCGTGTACATGAGGGTCTGGATGAGGTCGCTGACGAGGAAGACGCCGCGCACGTCCCACAGCGACGTGCGCTTGACGCAGGCTCGGAGCCAGACCTGGAGCATGCCGCCGAAGATGTACCGCCTAGCGACGGCGTCGAGAGGGCCCTCGTCGGCCGTCACGGTGGACGACGACCCGCCGACGATCTCGATGATGGTTGTGCCGACTCGACGCTGCGCGAGCTCGAGGACCTTGGGCTTCTGCCCGAACGACAGGTTGGCCGAGTCGTTCGTGTTGAAGCTGCTCGACGTCGGGCCCATCGACGTAAAGGTGCGCAGGCTGCGGTGCACGAGCGAGTCGATCTTCTCGAGGAGCGACGCCGCGATGAAGAGGTAGCCCGGTGCCGTCAGGACGACCGAGGGAGGGAGGAAGTCGAGGTCGGCGACGCTCGCGCGCAGCGAGGAAGGGAGGAGGTGCGCGACGAGCAGACGGTGGTAGGCGCGGTAGAAGTTGAACGACAGGTCCGAGTCGGACGCCTGCCAGCGAATGATCCTGCGAGACAGAGACGCCGCACGTCAGCTCTGCTCGGCGACGGCGACGAGCAAACAGGTCGAGAGAGGCTCACCAGTTGCCCGTCATCTCGATCTTGATGTCGCCCTCGTCGACGAGCACGTCGACGATCTCGGTCGGCCGCCTAGAGACGAGGAGCGCGGCATAGGCCCGGTAGTCGCGCAGGCACAGGTTGGACAGGTGCGACGGGTAGGCGCGATCGTCGACGGGCGGCAGGTTGCTGCGAGAGGAAGAGCGAGGGCGAGGGCGAGGAAGAGAGGGTGAGAGGGAGGGTGTGAGGGAGGAAAGTCAGCGAGCGGTCGAGACTCGACAGCTGCGAGGTCGGCGGGACGCACTTTTCCTCCACGCCTGCTTCTGCCATGATGCGCTTAAGCCCTTGGTGCTTGACGGGCGGGAGCGCACGAAGAAGCGTGAGGCCGGCGCCGTCGATGCGGAAGAAGACGAGGGCGAAGACCCGACTTGAGAAGGACAGGACGTTGGAAAAGACGGCTGCGGGCGGCACAGGAACGTCAGGCCCAGGAGGCGACATGCCGACGACGAGCACAGGACGACACGCACCTTTGTGATCGAGCTTCTCGACGGCATACTCGAGCATGCGCAGGAGGACCGAGCGGTAGCACTGCTGCGCCTCCGGGTCGTCCTCGAGGACGTTGTGCGAGACGAGGTGGCTGCAAGGAGGTACCGTCAGTGCCTCGTCATGACGCACGGAGCAGAGATTCAGGGACGCACCTCTCGGCGAGTGCAGCGAGGGCCTCGAGGCACGTGCCGCGCTGGCGTTCTGAAACGCCCGGCAGCTCGTTCATGAGGGCGTCCATCCTGCGGTCGAGGCAGTGAGCCCGTCAGCGCACTGCCAGCACGAATGAGATGAGGACGAGAGAGAGCGAGAGAGAGACGCACCAACCGAAGAGCACCTGGCGGTGACGCTGCGCGAGCGAGAAACGTGCCATCGGGCTCGGGCTGTCCTCCTCGTGCCACAGGAACGGCAGGAGGACGCCCTTGACGATGGCGATGCGGTCGTGCGGCTGCGAGCAATACCTGCGCGAGAAGGTGAGTCAGAGGGAGGCTCGTTCGAGCGGGCGAGCGAGCGCACGCACACTTGAAGGGCGTCCTCGAGTTCGAGCCAGGCGCGCGTCATGCGCTTCTCGACGACGACGTCCTGCTGACGAGCGGGCGCCGCGCGCCAGATCGGGACGACGCGCGGTGCCCGAGGTTGAGGGGCGGGCGCAAGCTCAGGCGCACGTGCCGCCGCTGCCGGCGGCGCCGGGACGGGCTCGACAGGTGGTGCGGGCGGCGCTGCCGGCAGGGCGGGCGCTGGTGCCGGCGCAGGAGGTGGGCGGCCCTTGAGGCTGTCGGAGCGAGCGAGTACTCGTGGTGCCGACGGGTGCGGTTCGAGCGCAGCCGCTGCGAGTGCGGGATGGGGGCTCGGGCTCGCCTCGGGCACGCGGACGACGGCGGCGATCTCGATGGTCGTGTCGGCCTTGTCGCTCGTGTCGACGTCGTCCGGCGTGGACGCACCGGACGAAGCCGTCGAGCGCTGCGCAGACTCGAGGGTCGACGGCTCGGCCGACGGCGAGGCGGTCGAGGCTTCGGCAGCCTGGCTCGAGACGGCGAGTGACGAAAGCTTGGCGGTCGCGAGCGTCTGCGGGCGAAGGAGAAGGGTATCAGCAAGAGTCAAGGGCATGGAGAAGGAGAAGGAGAGGGAAAGGCGGACGCACGATGAGGTCGTCGGTGCTCGGCCTCCTCGGGACCGCCGCACGGTCCGTGAGCAGGTCGAAGCTCCTCCTCGCGCCCTGGTCGAGCGCTCGCTGAGCAACAGGTGCTGCGCTCGACGGTGACGGGCCGTTCCCGCCGCGCTCTTGCCCGCCGCCTCGGCCGCTCGTGAGCAGGTCGTCGCTCCTGCGGCCCGACGGCAGGCTCATGCCGAGGATCTTCTTCGGGGCGCTCGACGCGGCGCCGTGCCCGTCTGCGCTCGCGCTGCCGACGCCGAGCAAACTCGAGAAAGAACCGCGGCGCCTGCCCGTGCGGCGAGAAGGAGGCGCGGCCTCGTCCGAGTGGTCGCGCACCGGCATCGTCCAGGACTCGGGCTGTGCGGCCGTCGTGCCCGGTCTCGGCGCGGCGACCTTGTTGAAGCGGTCGACGAGGCGACGGCCGAACGGCACGGACGAGGCGACGGGCGCCGACGACGACGTCTCGGTGCGCGTGCGACCCGAAGAGACCGGCGCGACGGTGGCCGAGGGGCCGCCGTAGTCGACCGAGGACCTGCGCGAAGCGTGCGTGTCGGACGTGCGGAGCGACGACATCGACGTCTTGCGGTCGTGCTGCTGCGACGGTCGTCGAGTCGTCGTCGCCGAGATGAGCTGGAAGTTGGGGTTCCTCGCGCGCGCGTCGGACGCCGCCGACGACGACGCGCCGCGGTTGCGGAGCTTGGACAGCTGCCGCGTGAGGCCCTTGTTGGCGGCGTCGACGGCGGTGCCGAACGAGCGCTTGGTCGGCGAGTCGGGCGGCGGCTGCGACATCTCGGCGCGCGAGTCCTGCGCTCTCGGCGGCGACGACGAGGGCCCGGCGGCGGGAGTGGGCGGGAGCGACTTGTCGAGTGACAACTCGCCGAAGGGCGGGAAGAGGGAGGAAGCGGCGAGGTCGTAGGAAGGATCGGGAGGGGCTGGAGGGAGGCGAGCCGAGGCCGACGATGCGCTGGTCGCGGCGTCGGGCGTGGTGGAACGCGTCGAGAAGTCGATCGGTGGACCCGTCGGCGCGACAGGAGGCAGGATGGGCGGCGCGAGCTGGACCTTGCTCACGAGCTCTGGGTCCTCGCCCTCGGGCGCCTTCGCGCCGCCGAGCGCACCCTCGCCGCCGGGCCCGCTCTGGCTGAACGAGCCGAACGAGAGGAGGCTCGCGAGGCTCTTCCTCCTGCGCCGCTTCGGCCGCGGGCTCGAACCCTGCGCGCCGCCGCCGAGGCCCATCGAGAAGACGGACCCGCCGCTCACGCTCGCGCTGCGCCCGCTCGCCGCCGTGCTACCGATCGAGCTCACCGAGGCATGCCCTCGCGGCGCTCGCCGCCCAAGCTCCTCGTCCGTCCCGACGACGCTGCTGCTGAAAGACGCGCGCGGCGGCACCTCGGCGACGAGCGGGCGGTGCGGCGGCAGCGCTCGCTCAATCTCGAGCTCGAGCTCGAGCTGGAGGTCGACCTTGGGCGGCTCCTTGCGCGGCGTCACCCGCCCGTTGGCGGTGGACGACGCGGCGCCGGGGAGGCTCAGGAAGGCGCTCGCGCCGCCGCTGCTCGTCGCCGACGCCGTGCGCGTGTGCGGAACGGACTCGGCCGCGCTCGCAGGTGCCGGCGGTCGAGTCAGTGCGGGTGGTGGCCCGCCGGGCTCTGTGCGGGTAGGCGAGTAGGCGGGCGTCGACGTCGTCGAGGGGGAAGCCGAGGTCGCCGTGCCGGCGGCGGCGCTCGGGCCCAGCTTGAGGAGGTCGCTGAGCCCAAACATCGTCTCGGTGCTGCCGAACGACGAGCCGAAGTCGAAGTTGAAGTCGAGGAGCGGGGCGGCTCGTGCCGCCGACGAGGCGGGAGGGCCCGAGTCGATGGAAGGGCGAGCGGATGTGGCCGTGGTCGACGCCTGCGTCGACGCCGAGAGCGTCGCGGGGCCGATCGAGTCGAACGACCCGCCCGTGTACGACGAGAACCCGCTCGTCGTCGTGCCCGACCCGCTCGGGCGGTGGTGCTGGGCGGCGACGAACCGGCCCTGCAGCGGCGCGCTCGACGGGCCCGTGCCGAACGCGAGCGGCGGCCTCGACGAGCTCGCAGGCGCTGCGTTGTCGAGCCACGCCTGCGAGTCGGGCGTCCTCGGTCGCGGGCGGTCGAGCACGCTGCGCTTCGCCGGCCGCTCCTCCTCGAGCTCGACCGGAGGATCCACCGGCTCGTCGCCGCCGGTCGCCGGCGCGCTGTACGCGAAGACGCTCGACGAATCGGGCGTCTGAGGCCGTGCGTCTGGCGTGCGGGACCGGCTCCTCGCCGCCTCTGGGTCTGCGCCGCCCTCGCCGAACCGGAAAAGCCCGGCCGTGTCGGGCGTCTTGGGGCGAGGGCGGTCGAGGACGCTCACCTTCTGCGTCGACGACGGCGCTGAAGGGGTAGGCGTGACGGTCCCGCTGCCGCCGCCGTTGCTCGAGGCGAAGCTGCTGCGGTAGACGGTCGGCGAGGGGGAGCGCGACGGCGCGAGCGAGTAGACGCTGCCGTTCGGGTCGGGCGTACGAGGTCGAGGGCGGTCAAGGATGGAGGTGTACCCGGAACGGGCGCTGGGCGAAGGGGAGGGGGAGCGCTCGCTCGTCGGTGCGGTCGAGCCGAGCGTCGGGGTCGTGCCGTGCGGGGAAGGTGGATGGAGCGAGGCGGACCGACTCGAGGTGGCTGAGGGAGGGTAGTAGCTTGGCGAGGGAGACCTGGCGTGCGGCGACGGGCCGCCGTTGGCGCTCGCCGCTCGTCCCTCGGCGCTCAGCGAGGTCGACATGGCCGAGCTGCGGCGCTGCGGCGTGAGGGACGAGCGCGGCGCTGGCGGGCGCGAGCTCGTCTTGATCGCGACGCGCTGTCGCACGCCGAACTGGTTCGGGAGGAAGACGGCCGCCGTCTCGCCGGCGGCGCCGTCCAGCTGCTGCGCCGAGCCGGCACTACCTCGTCGTGGCAGGGACGGGGCGGGCGATAGGTCTCGGCGCACGTAGGCCTGCTGGCCCTGCTGCTGGACGGGCGCGCCGAGCATGGGCGAGCCCTGGGCCGACCCGCTGCTGCTGCCGCCGCCTTGCGGGACGTAGTGCGCCGCCGCTGCAGCGTGCTGCACGTTGCCTCGGCCGTTGACGAAGGTCGACGCCGGCGTCGAGCGCTGCCACGACCGCGACGGCGTCATGGCGGACGAGGACGGGTCGGACTGGCCGCTCGAGGAGGACGCGCGCGACATGGTCGGAGGGGTCGCCGGCGAGGCCGAGGTGAAGGGGGTGGTCGAGCCCGACATGGCGGCGATGGCGGCAGCCTGCACGGGAGAGGAGTAGCATCAGCATCGTGTGCGCTGTGCGCGCTCCACGTCTCGCCTGCTCGTTCGAGCGGACGACTCACCCTCGCTCAGAGCGGCAAGCTCCAGAAGGTGCAACAAGCCTCGTCGAGCGCGCTGGCTGCACGGTCTTGCGGCGCGCGCCAGGTACTGCTTGACGGCGCCTTGAGCTGGCTGAAGGCGTCCTGGGTGGCCGAGCTGGCGAGACTGAGGCGCGAGCGGGGTGAGGTCGGTAGGCGGGGGGGCGAGGGCCGGCGGCTGCCCGGGCGCGCGTGCGAGGTGGCGAAGGCGGGTTCGAAGGGCAGCAGTCGAAGTCGGGCTAGTCGACGCGCTCGCTCTGGCGGTGTGAGGACGAGGGCGGGAGATGGCCGGGGATCGTCGTCGGAGGAGGAGGGGAGGGAAGGGCGAGAGCTGGCGGGCCGCTCTGTTGGCGTTGCGCAGGTTGCGAGAGACTGCTGCGCTCTCGTCGAGGTGAGCGGGGTCGCTCTACAGCCTTGCAGGCGAGGTGGTCGAGCGCAGGCCAGGCTCCTCCTCCTCCTCCTCCTCGTCCTCGTCCCCGCTCGACGAACCACGGTCTCACTCTCTCACTCTTGCTCCGCCTCGGTCGGCTCTTTCTCTCTCGTGAGAAGTAGGACGAGAGCGCGCCCAAGGCGGCGCAGGCCAGGAACTTGCAGATTAACTTGTTCCAGGATGCGAGCGAGGAACGAGAGGACGAGGGACAGATAGAGAGAACGACGACTGCGACTGACGACGGGAGGGCAGGGGATACACGTTGAGAGGAAGAGGGAGATGCGGAACGAAGGGAGGGAGGAAGGCGAGGAGTGCGAGAGAGAGCTCAGGCGCCGAGGTTGGACGGCGTCGACGGCTTGTGCGCACGACTGAGCTCGTCGGCGGCCATGATGCTGTGGGTTCGAGAGGCTGTCAGCAAGGTAGTCAACGTCGATCCGAAGAGAGAACAGAAGGACGCACCGCCACAGGCTCGTCTGGCCAAACGTGAAGCTCGGGTCGAGCGACTCGAGGAACGGGTCGTGCTTGGCCTCGACGGCGGTCGGTCGCGCATCGGGCTCGCTGCAGGGCAAGTCATTGCGTCAGAGGGAGGCTCGCAAGAGGTGCAGCAGGAGAGAGGACGCACATCTGCAAGCACGCGCTGACGAACTGCTCGGCGTCGTCCGAGATCTGCACGTCGGGCGGCAGCGGTGGTCGCATGCGCTCGGCTCCGAGCTGTATGGTCGTCGAGGTCAGCTGAACGAGCTGCACTCGAGGCAGGAGGGAGCGGGACGGACCTTGAACATGGCGCTCATGAAACCCTCGCCCTCCCACGGCCGAGAGCCGGCGAGCATCTCGATGCAGATGCACCCGAGCGACCAGATGTCGGCCTTGGCCGAGTAGCCCTGCTTGTTGTTGTGGATGACTGCGAGCGAGAGAGGTGGAAGGCGTCAGCTCGTTGAACGAATGCGAGGGAGGGGGGAAGGGAGGGAGGGAGGGAGGAAGGAGAGGGACGCACCCTCGGGCGCCATCCAGAAGATCGAGCCCTGCATGCTCATGTTCTCGTTGTTCTGGTAGATGTCGCCGCTCTTCTTGGACGTGCCGAAATCCGAGATCTTGCACATGCCGTCCTGGTCGATGAGGATGTTGTCCGCCTTCATGTCGCGGTGGAGGATGCCGAGCGAGTGCAGGTACTCGAGGCCGTCGAGGATCTGCAGCGTGAAGAACTTGATGACGCTCTCCTCGAACTAGAGGGGGCGAGGCGGCCGAGACGGGCGTCAGCTACAGAGTCTTCTCGCCTCGGTGGCATGAGGGAAGGAAACGGCGAGGAAAGAGAGAGCGGGACGCACCTTGCCGTGCGTGCGGATGATGCGACCGATCGAGCCACCGGGCACGTACTCGAGGAAGATCGAGAGAAACTCGGGCGTTTGCTCCATGCCGAGGTACAGGACGATGTTGGGGTGGTCGAGGTCCTTGAGGAGCTCGATCTCGGCTTTGAGGCTCGAGATCATGCCCTTGGTGCGCTGGTCCTCCTTGTCCGAGAACGAGCGCGGCATCTCGACCTGCTTGACGGCGATCGTCTCGCCCGTCGTGACGCTGAGCGCGATGTAGACGTGCCCGTACGTCCCTCGCCCGATCAGGTCGCCCTTGATCCACTTGTACGAGACTGCGCGCACGAGCTCCAAGAGAGCGTCAGGGCCATGGTCGAGGCATCGAGAGGAAGGAGACCAAGGCAGGGAGGAAGAAGGAGAGGGGAAGGACGCACAGTTCTCCGGGTCCTCGTCGCTCGCCTGCTTGATGGCGCCGATCTGCTTCATCTGGGCGCTGGTCACCTCCTCGATCCTCGCGCCGAAGAGCTTGGTGCTCTTGCGGCGCAGGAGGTTGCTCGCGAGGCCCGACGCCGCCCGGGCGACGTTGTTGCCCGCCTTCTGCAGCATGCGCTTGCGGTCCTGGGCGACGACGCGGATCGACTTGCGGTAGCCGAGGTGCGCAGCTCGCCTCGACGCGAGCGTGCTCGGCGTCACGGCCGACGACGGCGGCGCGGCGTCGCGCACCGGCGACGACGAGCTCGTCGGCGGCGTGCTCGGACCCGGCGTCGGCGCGTCGAACACGGGCTTGTCCAAGTCGTGCTCGGGGAAGAAGACGTCGAGGTGCTCGAGCACGGTCTCGACCGGCGGGCGGAAGGCCCAGTCCTGGTCGTGCTCGCGCGCGGCGAACGAGTTGCGGCGCGCGAAGGGCGAGGCCGGCACACGGACGAGGTCGTCCAGGCGCGGGTGCGGCACCCTCGCCTTGCGCGCGTTGACGTCTGCGACGGGCGTGCTGCCTCGGCCGGCGAGGTTGAGACGCTCGAGAGCGCCGGCGAAGGAAGCGTCCGCCTCGCCACCGCTCGCGCTCGCCGACCGACGACCGTGCGCGCCGACAGGCGGCACGCTCGGCACGGGCGTCGTCGACTGCGAGGACGTCGGTGCGTCGATCTTGAGCCGCAGGCTCGGGCGGCTGCCGAGCGAGCTGGCCCGGCCGAGCGGCGAGGGGACGCTCGGACCGTGCCCGGGGAAGAAGGTCGACTCGTCCTCGACGTCGTCGCCGAACTCGTCGACGACCTTGGGCGTCGTCGCCGCCGACGCAGGCGCAGAGGGAGCGACCGCGCGCAGCGTGCCCGTCCCTGAGCCGGCGAGCAGCGTGCCGTCCTCGCCGCCGGCAGGTGCGCCCGCGCCGGCGCCGAACCGGCTCAGGATCGTCTGGGTCCAGTCCTGCGCGTCGGGCACCGAGTCGCGCTTGTCGGACGCGCCGCCGGCCGAGCGCGGCACCGCACCGCCGCCGCTGGCGGGCGACGGCCCGCCCGACCCGTTGTCGCTCGTCGACGACGCGCTCGTCTGGCGGCGCATGGGCGAAGAGGTCGTACCGTACGACGACGGCGCAGGTACAGCCGTGGTGGGGACGGCGACGACGGCGGGGGGAGCCGAGGCGGACGGCGGAGGAGGGGTGGGAGCTGCTGAGCGCGGCGGGAAGGCGGGGAGGGCCGGCTGGTTGACGGGGAACCATGTGCCGCTGTCCTCGTCGAGGGCGTCGCCGAACTCGTCGACGAGCTTGGGCTGAGCGCTGGGCGCAGGCGGCGGGTGAGGGTGTGCCGTCGGCTGCGAGAGAGGTTGAGGCGCGAGGGAAGGGAAGGCGCTCGTCGCCGACTGGTTGACCGGGAACCAGGTGCTCGTCTCCTCGTCGAGAGGGTCGCCGAACTCGTCGAGCAGGCGCGGCGCTGCCGCCTGCGGCGGCGGCTGCGGCCGGTGCTGCGCCGGCGCGGCCTTCAAGACCCGCGCCAGCTGAACCTGCTGCTGCTGCCCGACGGGGAACCACGTGCTCGTTTCCTCGTCGAGCGGATCGCCGTACTCGTCGACGAGCTTGGGCGCCGCATGGTGCGCTGGGAGCGGCGCCGAGTCGCTCGCGGGCGTGAGCGGCGCGCTCGCACTCGAGGGCGGGCTCGCGCTCGTGCTCGTGCTCGCGCTGCGCTGCTGCGGCAGCGGCGTGAGGGGCGGCGGCCGCTCATCGACAGCGCGCCCGTCGTACGCGCCGTCGTCGTCGACGAAGGCGGGCGCGCTCGGCTCGGGCGCAGGGCCCGCTCGCTCGACGAGGTCGACCGTCTCAGCGCGCCGACGCTGCCCGTCCTGCTGCTGCCCGCTCGACATCGCCATGTCCTGCATCGTCGCCGGCCGGGCGCCTGCGGGACCCGGCACGGGCTGGCTGTGCGCCTGCTCGAGGACGGGTCGGCGCGGCACGGGCGGGCCGCGCGCTGCGGCCGAGGCGGCGTGCTGCGCCTGGACGGGTGCCGAGTAGAAGGCCGAGGCGGAAGAAGGGATCGGTGTCGAGAGCGGGTAGGAGACGTTCGAGGCGGCGAGGTCGTGAGGGTAGGAGGGAGGCTGAGGCGGTTGAGGAGGCTGAGGCTGGTGCGGCGGCTGGTACTGCCGCGAGCCGGCGGCGCCCGGGTGGCCCGACGGACCCGTAGGAGGGCGAAACCCGGACGAGGCGTGCACGGCGGGGCTCGCCTGCGGCGGCGCGCCCGGGTAGCCTCCCGGCGGTCCGGGCGAGCGCAGGTTGTCGACGCTCTTCGATGCCATGCGCCCTGCGGGCTGCACGGCGAGCGTCGCTGCACGAGGCGGAAGGTTGGCCGACGACGACGAGCCGGCGTTGATGTACTCGACCGAGCTGAACTGGTTCTGGAGCGACAGGTTGTGGTACGGGCTCTGGCCGGCCGGCAACGGCAGGTTGCGGTACGGCTGCGAGCCGTACTGCGGCAGGTTGCTGCGCGGGTCGGGGCCGCCGCGGGGCGTCGAGGTCGGGCCGTGTGCGTGAGTCGAGGCCGGCGTACGAGCGATCGGGACCGTGATCTGCTTGTGCGGCGCCTGCACGGTGCGCTGCCAGCCCGCCGCCGACACGGCCGAGCCCGGCACCGTCTGGGCTCGGTGTGCGTCCTGGTGGGGAGGATGCGGCTGCGGCGGGAGGCGGCGAGTCGGGCCCGACGGGCCCATGACGACCTGCGGCGGCTGCGCCTGGTACTGCTGCGCGCGCTGCGGCTGCGGCTGGTACGAGCTCGCCCCTGCGCCCGGGTTCGGCGACGACTGGGCCGAGCGCGGCTGCGGCGGGTGCGGCACCGGGACGTGGAAGTAGTCGTCGGGCGACGTCTTGAGCCCGGCGCTCGAGCCCGACACGGTGCGGAACCCGGTCGAGCCCGCGATTGGCGACGCGCCCGAGATGGGCGGGCTCATCTGGCCGAGCGACTGCGGCGAGGCGACGACGCGCGCGCTCTCGGCCGACGAGGCCGACGTCTGGCGCGACCCGTGGTGGCTCCCGCCGCTCCCGGACGGCCAGCGCGCGTGGTCGCTGCGCAAGCCGCCGTCTCGGCGCGCGCCGAACTCGTCGAGGTCGCCGACGAGCGACGGGCTGCGGTGCCGTGCCGTCGGGCTGCTCCCCCGCCGGCTACCGCTCGACTCGCGCTCGCGCTGCTCGCGCTTCCGGCGCCCGAGCCCGCTCGCGTACTCTGCGGCGCTGCGGCCCGTCTCGGGCGACGCGTTGTCGCGGCGCGGGACGACCTCCTTGACGAAGACGGTGACCTGCGGGCCCTCGCCCGCCGCGCTTTGTCGCACGGCGTCCCACAGCTCGGCGTCGCTCGTCGGGTAGCCCTCGCCGGCGCCGATGCGGGTGAGGTGGAACGCGTGCCGCGGTGCGTCCTCGTCGGCGATGTGCAGGCGCGACAGGACGAGGTCGCGGATGGCGGCGGCGGACGAGACGGACCCGAGCGGGACGACGACGAGCGACTCGAGGTCGCTCGTAGCCGTGCAGAAGGCGCCGGGAGGGAGAGAGGTCGGCGAGGGCGCCGAGGGCGATCGAGAGCTCCTCTCACGCGAGGGCGAGTAGCGCGCAGGGAGAGGAGGAGCCGACGCAGGTGGAGGTGGAGGAGAGTAGGGCGACATGCGGGGAGGGAGGGGTGGTAAGGGCGAACCGATGCGACCGTGCGACGCGGATGCGGGCGAGAGAGGCTGCAGGGCGACAAGGGCGAGAGTCAGCGAGTCGGCGAGGTCGGGCAAGGGAGAGAGAGCGAGGAACGCACCGATGACCCTTCCCTCCTACGGTACCCTTGGCCGCCTCGCTCATCGTACGCCGGTGCCGCTGAAGAGCCCGAGTGGTGCGGGTCTTGTCGACGCTGCGAGCTGCCCGGCGCGTTCCTCCACCGCTCGTCTGCGCCCGACGGCGGCGGCGGAGGCGGCTGCGGCCGGAACCCGCTCCCTGCGCCGCTGCCGCTGCCGAGCGACGGCGAGCCCGAGTGCGGGTGTGGGCTGTACGGCGAGTACATCGAGGCCGACGGCGGCGAGCCGGGCGAGAAGTTGCGCGGCGGGCTGGGCAGTTGCGGCGAGGGGAGGGGCCGCACCGCTTGGGCCGGGTGGTACGAGCCCGGCGGTCGCGAGGGGTGGGAGGGCGGCGGCGAGCGATACCGGTCGTCTGGACCCTGCATGGCGGCGTGCGGAGAGCCTGCGAGCGAGGAGAAGGGGGATGAGCGCCTCGAGCGGGGGAGGTGTGAGGTCAGAGAACGGCGAGCGACGCACTGATGGGTGGAGCTGCAAGGCCTGGGCGAGTTGGCGTGTGCGTCTGTGCGCCTGTGCGCTGCTCCACACTGCGCGGGCGCCGAGTCGCGAGGTACCTCGGGAGCGATGACCGGACGAGGGACGACGCGGAGGGCTCGACGACGACGGGCGCTGCCTGTTCGAGGCTGGCCCGAGGGGGTGCTGGCGGGCTTGCTGAGCGCGCTGCGCGTGCAGCTGTGCCGGTTCTGGCGAGCTGGGTGGGAGAAAGGGGCTCGAGACGGTGTCGAGGCCGATCGAGCATGCAGCAGCGCGAGCCGAGGTCCACAAGCCGAACTCGCGCTCAGCAGGGTTGCCGAGGAGCACAAAAGCTCTGTAAAGTACTAGGAAGACTGTCTAGAAAGGCCCAGTCTGGTCCAGCGGTGTCGAGCCGACCCTCCTCCTCATCGTCGGCGGCCGTCGTCGAGCTCCCTTGCTCAACGACGCTCGCCCCATCCTGCTTGCCCAATACATCCTCGACATGCCCGACATGAAGGAGGCTCGCCTGCTGGGCACGCCGGTCCAGCGCAACGCGCCTCGTGCTGCCTCCCCGCTTCAGCAGTCGCAGTCGGTCAACGAGGTCAGCCTCTCCTCGCCTGTGCGTCTCTCGTACCAGGTCAAAGTCAGCTCAGCCGTACTCCATGCTGACGTGCTCTCGCGCCCCACACAGCCCGCCTCGCCGACGCTCTCGGGCACCTCGCGCCAACCCTCCTCCTCGCCAGCTCCTCCTCAGCGGCCGCAGCCCTCAGCCGCCGACCTCAAGGCCGCTGCCGCCGCCGCCATCGCTCGCACGAGGATCCAGGCCGACCCGAGCATCTCGAGCGCGTTCAGGAGGGAGGACGACGAGGAGCTGTGGGAGCTCTTCACCCGGTGAGCGCGAGGACGAAGCTTCCGAGGCAGCGAGGACGGGCGGATAGTCGCGAGGCGTGTTGTAACAGGTACTCTGTGTCCTCACGACTCGACGAGAGCTGTGGGGTGGAGCGGCGAAGACGGTGGGAGGAAGACGCTCGGCTTGCGCTCGAAAGCTCTCGAGAGGCGCGCTCGCAGCGGCAAGCCCTCGATGGCACGGAGAGAATACTGCTTCGACAGCGACATCTACAGGCTGCTCTACTCGTCGACCTGCGGCGCAAGCGCTGGCTCGGCCGGCCGTCCCTCGCACCCGCCGCCACCGCTGCCGCCGCCGCTCGGGCCTGCTGCTCGCTCACTCGAGCCGGACGACCTCGACCTCGACCCAGTTCTCGTACACCTGGCCCTTGCGCAACAGCGTGTCGGCCTCCCAGCTCCTGCCCTTCTTGCCCTCGTCGAGGTTGACGCCCTGCGCCTCTGCGCGCTCACGCATCCACCGCGCGAGCTCTGGGCGCTCGCCCTCGCCCGCCTGCGCGCCCGCGGCGTGCACGACGGCACCGACGGGCGCCTGGAACTCGAGGAAGACGAGCGAGTCGGCGCCGTACCCGTCGCCCTTGCTCGTTGCGCGGCCGCTCGCCGCGCTCGCCGCGCCGCCCTTGGCGTCGGCCCGCGCCGGCCCGCCGTGCGCCACCTTGCGCACAGGGCCCGTGCCGTCGAGCCCGGGCGCGGTGTAGACCTGGACGGACGACTGGTTCGAGGTGAAGCGGAGCGAGAGGTGCGACGAGGGCGAGGTGAGGATGGCCTGCGGGGTCGTCGGGAGGCGAGGGGACCACTGCGACGACTCGGACGTCGGCTGATCGAGGGGTGAGGGCTGGAGCGAGCTCGAGGGGTGCGAAAAGAGGAAGTTGCGGTCTGCGCGGCGAGGGACAGAGAGAGAGTCAGGCACGTGCTCCTCGAGCTGGATGGACGAGGCGCAGAGACTCGTCGCGACGCACCGACGCCGCCCGCGGGGTACTTGTCGCCGATCTTCCTGTGCGGGCCCTTGCGCCCCTGCGAGAAAAAGTCGAGCGGCGAGCCCTCCTCGACGGGCTCGAGCGCGCCGGTCGAGAGGCCCGACTCGTCGAGCGCGGCGAGCTTGTCCGACTGCGAGAGGCAAGGAGAGTACGGCGAGACGAAGAGAGGAGGACGACGTGGGAGAGGAGCGAGAGGATGAAGCGAGGGTCAGCTTGCTGAGACGAGGCAGGAGGGGAAGGAGGAGGGCGAGATGAGCGAGGCGACGCACATCGAGCCAGAGGTGGTGACCGAGGACGTCCTTGTCCTTGCCGTCGTCGAGGCGGAAGCCCCAGTGGACGGTGAGGTTGACGGGCGTGCCCTTGGGGATGTCGTCGTCGCCGTCCTCGCGGATCTTTGCGCGCAGGACGACCTTGACCTTGCCGAGGCTCGTGCCCTCCTTGCCCTCGGCCGTCGTGGGGGCGCCGTCGCGCTTGTCGGGCGCGAGGACGACGACGAGGGCCTCGACCTCGAGCGAGCAGGGGAAGCCCTCGGCGCCGGCGGGCGAGTACAGGCGGTGGAGGGTCGACGACTCGGAGACGGGCTCGTTCGGGTCGGACGGCGGGGGCGGCACCGGGTGGTCCGGGTCGTCCTGGGCGAAGAGGAGCGACTGGGAGCGCTCGACCGGGGCCCAGGGGAGCGTGTCGAACGCAGCCTCGCCGCCGTGGAGGCAGACGCCGGCGGCGCCGGGGAGGTGGAGCTTGGCGCCGGTCGAGAGAACGGTCTCGCCCGAGGGGAGGCGGTTGGCGTAGCGGCCGACGACGGCGTTGAGGAAGGCGCGGTTCGAGATCGAGTGGTGGTAGACGTCGGTGTCGCGGAAGCCGGCGAGGACGTCCGTGTTGGCGTCGACGACGAGCGAGGTGATGTGGTGGCCGTAGGGGAGGACGGTGGTCGACAAGTGGGGGGTGTCGAGGGTGACTTGGTCGTTCTCGTTGGACATGGCGTGGTCTGGTGGAGGGGAGAGCGAGGTGAGCGTTGCGTCACCGCCTCCGAGGAGGAGGAGGAGGAGAGGCGCACCGAGAGAGAGAGAGGCGGCGAGGTGGACGACAGCTGTAGGCGACAGAGGTAGCCGATGCGGTGTGTGCAGCAGTGCAAGGAGCTGTCTCTGCTGGTAAGAGCTGAGCGAGAGTGAGGAGCGAGAGCAAGAGGTGTGCGGGGGAGAAGGACGCGCCTCTTGCCCTCCTCACCACCTCGTGCTCCCACGCTGAGCACGCCAGACTACTCAGTAACCACCACTAGAGCTGCCGCAGCCGCGCCCACACCGCCTCGCCCGCCTGCGCCCGCCGACGCCGACCCTCTCGTCCTCATCAGTCTGGAGCTCTCGTCGTCCAACCTCGCCACCTCGTCCCACACGCTCGACACTGGCCCAGACACCTCAGTGCGTCCCTCTGTGCCTCGATCCCACGCCCTGCACAGCTGACGCCGAGCCTCCCGCAGCTGTCGTCGCCCCTCTTCCTCTCGTCGTCCACACACGCACCCCTTCCTCGCTCGACCTCCCCCCGCCCGCCTCGCCACCCGCCAGAAGGGCGTCGCCAAGGGCAGTACTCGGCATGTACTCGGGCGGCGCGAGCACCGCAGGCCGCGCACCCGTCCCGCCCGCCTTCACCACCCCGCCTCGACCGTCCTCCGCCTTTCAGAGCCTGAACCCTATTCCGTCGCCCCACGCGTCCACCTCGCTCGCGACGCCGAGCGCACCCTCGACGGCCACCTCCCCTAGGCGCCACTCGGTCCTCGCCGCCTCGCACGACGCCTCGCACGATCAGCGCCGCGTCGCCCCGACCCCCTCGACCGCCGCCCCGCTCCGCCACGGCCGCCCGCACTCGACCACCTTCGACCGTCGCCCGAGCAGCATCTACAACAAGGGCAGCTCGCCGTTCGCGGGCGCGAGCGGGCCGTCCGCTACCGACCTCGCAGCCGCCGGTGCGCTCGAGCCGACCGAGGTTCGGTCGGACCAGATGGTCGCGCTCGTCGACGAGCTACAGCGCTCGAGCGTCGCGCCCGCCGTCATCGAGTCGGGCAGTAGAGCGATACCTCGGCCTCGCCGCAGGGAGGACTCGGCCGCGCCGAGCGACTGGACCTCTCTCGGCAGCGCTCGCGGCGCCGTCGGGCGCAGGTCGCCCTCTCCCTTGCCGCAGCACTCGCGCGAGGCGAGCTCGGCCTCGGACACGTCGTTCGCGAGCCCCGACGCCGCGCCGACGCCCGCGCAGCTCGCCGCGCCGCTGTTCCCGCCGTCGGGCGAGCCAGGGTACGGCGACGCCGACGTGACGGGCGCGCCGAGCATGGCGCGGCAGGAGACGCTCAAGGCGATCGAGCGGCCGTGGATGACGAGCGCGGCGATCGGGAGAGGGGACGCGCCGAGGACGCCCGAGCAGCTGCGCAGGGCGTACCGCGAGGGGACGAGCCCGCAGGCGCGGCGACGCAGCGTCGGCGAGGGCGGTGGGGCAGGGCTCGACGGCGCAGGGGCACCGAGTCCCCGTCAAGGAGCGACGACGCCGCCGCCGTCGAGGCAGGGCCTGCTCGAGACGCCGAGGACGCCGCCGGGCGGGATCCGGCGGCTCTCGCTCATCCCCTCGCCCGCCCTCTCCCCGCGCTCAGCTCGCCGACCTCTTTCGCCTGCCGACGCACCTCCTCATCATCAAGGGCAGGTCGAGCCAGCTCCTCCTCCCCGACCGCCCTCGCCCTCGCCGCCGCCTCGCCTCGCCTACGTCCCCTTCCCCGCCTCGTCGCCCGCTGCATCTCTCGCCGTACCCGACTCGGGCACGCCCTCTCGCGCCAAGTCGATCGAGGAGATCATCGCACTACACGCGCCCTCGACCTACCTGTCCTCGCGGCGGCCGTCGGCGACGTCGACCCTGCCGACCTCGTCGACCTCGTCACCGGCCGCCCCTCGAGCGCGCGAGGAGAGCGCCGCGACGGCGTCGTCGAGGGCTACCGGGAGCAGCATCGACTCGCTCGACGGCGAGCTGCGCGGTACGGCGGTCGCGCAGGGCCTCGTTCGCGCGCGGCGCACCTCGTCGCCCTCGAGCGCAGCAGCGCGGCCATTCGCCGCCCGCTCGTCAAGCGCGCTCGTACTCGACGAGGCGAGCCCTCCTCCCTACGTGACGCCGAGCGCGCCGCTCGTCAGCACGTCGAAGCCGCACCGTGCGACCTCGCCCTTCTCGTCGTCGTCCGCCGTCGCCGCCGACGCCCTCGACAGCGAGCGCGAGCTCGCCCGCCTCCTCAAGTCGCCGCGCCTCACTCGCCTCTTCACGCTCCGCCGCCCGCCCAACGCCGGCCTCACCGTCTCGCTCGCCGACGTCGGCTGCGCGACCGGCCACCCGGTCCTCGTCTTCCTCGGCCTCGGCGCCGTGCGGTACCTCGTCGCGCTGTACGACGAGCTCGCCGACGCGCTCGGCCTGCGCCTCATCTGCATCGACCGCTGGGGCCTCGGCCGCACGGGCGAGGTGGGCCCCGGCGCGCAGCGCGGCTTCGTCGAGTGGGCGAGCGTCGTCGCCGAGCTCGTGTCGCCCGAGCACCTCGCCCTCGCCGGCTCGTTCTCGGTCCTCGCGCACTCAGCCGGTGCGCCGTACGCCGTCGCCGCCGCACTCCACGGCGAGCTCGTCGGGCGCGTCAGCGGGTCGCTGCACCTCCTCGCGCCATGGGTCTCGAGCGCGGCCGACTCGCTCGCCGGGCCGTACCGGTACCTCAAGCACGTCCCGGCGTCGGTCCTCAAGGCGGCGCAGGCCGCCGAGTGGAGGGTGCAGGGCTGGCGGCTCGGCAAGCCGCCGGCGCTCGCGCTCGCGCCCGTCGGGTGGGACGTGCGCACGGGCCGCCTCATGAACGGCGACGAGCTCGAGCGGGACGAGGAGCGCAGGAGCGCCGAGGCCGGGCACGGCGTCGCCCTGCTCAACGGCGGCTCGCCGACCAACGTGCGCAAGCTCGAGGCGATGTACCCGGACGGCGGGCTCATCCGGGCGGGCCCGACCGCGACGCCGCCGCCGCCGCTCTCGTCGCCGGCGCCATCCTCGGCGTCGAAGAGCAAAGTGCCCAAGTCGGGCTGGAGCAGCCTCTTCGGCGCCGGCGGGCTCGGCTCGCCCAAGCGCTCCCCGGGCAGCGAGAGCGCCGACCCGCTCGAGGCGCTGTCGTCGCCGGGCAGCCGTCGATCGTTCCTGTCGCCCTCGCCCTCGTCGGCAAATCGACGTGCGTCCTTCTTCGGCGGTTCGTCGCGCTCCTCCCCGCCGCCGACGTCGGACACGACCCGGTCCGCCTCGCAGCGCAAGCTCGCCCCGAGCGGCCTGCCCGCCGCGCCGTCCCGCCGCTCGTCCCTCTTCTCCATCTCGCCCTCGCCCTCGCCGACGACGCCGTCCTTCCGCCGGCCTTCGCTCACGCCCTCGGCCACCTCGTCCTCGTCGCACCGCCCTGACCCTCCCCCTCGCCGCGAGCGCCTCCCCTCCACCGCCTCGACGCACTCGCACTCGTCCGCCGCCGCCACATCGACATCCGCAGGTCGCGAGCGCCGCGCCATTCCGCCCGCAGCGCTCATCGACGCCCTCCTGCGCGCGTCGCACGCCGAGTCGTCGTCGAGCGGCGGCACGGCCGACCTGCTCGTCCTCCTCGAGCGCACCTCGGCCTCCTCGTCGTTCGGCACCCCGAGCTCGACGTCGAGCGCGCTTCGAGGGCCGGGCTTCGCGTACGGCGACGTGCCGCACATCTGCAAGGTGTGGCTCGGCGACAAGGACGACCGCATCTCGCTCGCGAGCGTGAGATGGCTCGAGCGGGAGCTTGACCGAGGGCTCGCGGGCGCGGGTGCGGGCCCGAGGGACAAGGGGTGCGAGGTGCGGGTCGTCGAGGGGGCGGATCACTCGCTCATGGCCAGTGAGTCGGCGCAAGTTCCTCCTCTTGCGCATGTCGGGCGGGCGGGCGACCGACATCGATTGGGTCGCCGCTCTCGTGCACAGGTCGCTGCGGCTGACTCCCTCTCACGCTATTGTCTCGCAGACAGCAACGTCATGGTCGAGGTGCTCGAGAGCATCGCCGCCGAGGCGCCTCGTGGCTGAAGGCCGCCCTCGCCCTTCCTCCTCCCGCTTCGCCCATCCCGCCCTCGGCGTCACATACTGCAGCCCTCGTGCGCTATCGGCGTTCTCCACCTCGACGTCCGCAGCTGCATCGCCCTCGTCGCTGCTTTACGGCCGCCGGCGCGTGAGCGGTCGTGCCGGTCGAGCCTCGTCGGGCTCGAGACGTCTCGCAGCTCTCGGTAGTTGCTGTTCTGCAACTCGAGCACGTTCTCATGGGCTTCATGGATCCACGTCTACGTCACTGCGCCGTCGTTGAGCTCGAGAGTACGGAGCGACGAGGGAAGCGAGGAGGAGGAGCGACGGAAGAGGGGCAGCTGGGGTCTCCGCTGTCTCTGACCGAGATCCGCGCTGCGCAAGGGGCGCAGGGCCAATGGAAGTGCATGCAAAGCGAGCCTGATCAGGTCGGCTTTTTGGGTCGGCGCTCGTCGCAGCGGGCGGGCGGTGCTCTGCGCGGCCGTCGCGCTTCGTCCCTCTCCCTCTCGACCCTCTCGGCTCGCAGCTCGCACTCGCCCGCACTCGCCCAGCCTCAGCTACAGCCACCTCGACTCGACCATGTCCGCCCCGTCTGAGCCTGTCGCCGACAACACGGCGCGCGGCGCAGGAGCTGCCGTCGCCCTTCCTTCGCGCTCCAAGCGGGCTCAGGACGGCTCGGCGGCCCCCGTGTGGTCGCTCCAGGGTGCCGCTAGCACGACCGAGGTTCCTCTCGGTGCGTCCCAGCTTCCTCCCAGTCCCGCTCGAGCGAGCGAGCGCCAGCTGACACATCTCCGCCTCGCTCCCCGCCACTTTCTGCTCGCCCTCCCCGCCGTCTGCTCGACCGGTTCTGCGCCATGTACGATCCAGCCGCCAAGTGCGACCTCCACAACCGCGAGCGCACCGTGTGCTGCAGGGACCTCAAGGGCGACGACGAGCGGCACCTCATCAACCCGGACATCGTCCGCGACTGCATCATGTGCGCCCGCTCTCCCCTCTGGAGCGCTCTGGTCCTGCTTACCATGCTGACCCGCTCCTTCCACCCACTTTGCGCCCCCACAGCGGTCTCGCAGATGGTGCGTCAGCCTTCCCTCTCCCCGACTCTCTCTCGAGCCCGGTCGATCACCTTGCCGAGCGCTTCCCGCACGTCCTGCAGCGCAGCCGAGCTGACTCTGCTTCACCTACAGGCCTCACCGTTCCCTTCGCCCTCACCGCCGGCCTGTCCTCCCTCGGCTCGTCGCGCCTCGTCTACACGGCCGGCATCGCCGAGCTCGTCTCGGGCGCGCTCAGCATGGGCGTCGGCGGGTACCTTTCAGCACAGGCCGAGCGCGACCACTACCGCTACCTGAGGAAGAACACGCGGGTGCGTCTGCGCCGCTCTCAACCTCGTCCCACACCGCGGGCGCCGAGCTGACCCCGTCCCCCCTCCCCCTCTGCAGGAGCGCGTCCTCCGTTCGTGCGCGGGCGAGATGGAGCGCGAGGTCAACGCCATCCTGTCTCCTCTCGGCGTCGACGCCGCCCTCTCGCGCCGTGTCGCCGGCGCCCTCCTCTCGGTCGAGGCGACCCTCCCTCCTCCCGCCGCACCGCCTTCGATCCTTCGCCAGTGCCTCAACGTCGTCGCCCGCCGCCCGCGCTTCTCGAGCGCCGATTCGGCGAGCGACCCGGAGCGCAGACGCCTCCTGCCGACGTCGTCCGCGGCGAGCAGCAAGGGCGACGACGAGGACGAGGACGACAAGGGTCTGACGGCCTTCCTCCTCAAGTTCGGCGAGGGCCTCGAGGAGACGACCGACGCGCGCCTCTTCATCTCGGCGTTCACGATCGGCATCTCGTACCTGCTCGGCGGCCTCGTCCCGCTCCTCGTGCGTCCACCTCCTCTCGAGTTCGTCGCGGACGAGCACTCACGCCGCTCTCCTGCAGCCCTACTTCTTCATCGACATGGCCTTCGACGCCCTCATGGTCTCGATCGCCATCACGAGCGTCGTCCTCCTCATCTTCGGCATCTTCAAGACCTACTTCACCGGCGCGGCCATCGGCATCTCGGGTCCGTCCCTCTCTCTCCTCCTCGCCGCTGTTTTTCTGCTCGCCGTGGCTCACTCTCTCTTTCGCGCACAGGCTACACGTACGGCGCCATCTCGACCCTCCTCGTCGGCGCATTCGCGGCGGGCGCGTCGTTCCTCATCGTCTCGGCGCTCGAGGGAGCCGGCTCCAAGTGAGCGCGCGGTCGAGCCCTCCCCATCTTCATACCCCTCGCACCTCGCTCGTACCTTCTCTCCTCGGTCTAGACGTGTCCCTCTTTGTGTAGTTTTCTCGCTCGGCGCGTCTGTAGCAACATTCTCTCCTCGTCCTTCTTCTTCCTCGTCGCCTCTCTCGCTCGAGGGTCACGAAGAGAGAGCCAAAAGATGCGACGGTGTTACAAGAGAGCAGTGAAGACAAGGCACACAACCCGAGGAAAGGAAGAAGGAGAGACAGCCCGCCCGCCAGCAGCGCACGAGCCCCGCTTCACATGTCGACGTCGTCGTCGGCGCCGGCCTCGCGCTTCTTCTGGTTGAGGAACGCGCCGAAGTCGTACGAGTCGGTGACGCGGCCCTTGATCGTCTGGGCCTTGCGCGGCCCGCTCGGGAGCTCGACGTCGTCGCCAAACTCGCGCGTCGCCTGCTTGACCTCGTCGCGCAGCTTTGCCGACTGCTTGGCGAGCTTCTTCTTGTCCTTCTTGGCGTCGCGCTTGGCCTTCTTGTTGGCCGACACGGCGCCGGCCTCCTCGGCGATCTGCGCCTTGTTGGTCGTCGCCGCGCTCGGGGCCGACGACGCGTTGTCGGCGGCGAGGGTCGAGCCCGTGGGCCCGAGCGGCGCCGACGAGAACGAGACCGACTTGGACTGCTTCTTCTTCTTGGACGGCGGCGCGACCGAGACGATCTGGTTCGCCGCGCGCGAGGCCCCGGGCGCGGCGCGCTTGCCCTTGACGCCCGTCGGTGCGGGAGCGGGCTCGTCCTCGCTCATGTCGTCGTCCTCGTCGAGCGCCTGCTCGTCGTCGTCGTCCTCGTCCTCGAGCTCGTCGTCGTCGACGAGGTCGCCGAGGTCGAGGTCGTCCTCGTCCTCGTCCATGACGGCCGCCGGCTCGTCGACGGCCCAGCCGACGTCGGCGTCCTCGCTCTCGACGCCCATGGCGCCCTCGCGCATCTTGACCGCCTTGCCGCCGGCGAGCGCGCTGCCCGCCGTGCCCTCGCCGCCCGCAGCGAACGCGACGGCGTCGGCCTCGCCGAACAGGGCGCCGAGGTCGAACGCCGGCGCGAACGCAGCGTGCAGGCTCGCACCGCCGACGTCGTCCTCGGCGACGGTGCCGACGTTGCTCGCGGCGGGCGCGGCGGCGAGCTTGAGCTGCTCGGTCTGGGCGGCCGTCGGCGGCGCCGTGTAGTAGGCGATGCGGCCGGCGACCCAGTCGCGCAGGATCGAGCGCGCCGTGCCGTCGAGGTCGGGGACGCCGCCCTTGCGGAGACGGCCCTTGGCGCGCGCGACGGCGAGGAGGAAGGCCGTCGTGTCGTTGGCGGGGAAGTGGGGGATGTTGTAGAGCATCTGGAGGTGCGTCGGCGAGCAGCGCTCGAGGATGGCCGAGACTGCGGGCGAGCACAAAGGCAACGTCAGGACTCGCTCGTGGAAGAGGACGACAGAGAGGTAGACGTGGAAAGGGACGCACCGGGACCCTTGGCGTCGTTGACCGACTCGGGCTTGATCATGCCCTTGAGGGCGGCCTCGATCTCGCCGCGCGCCTCGACGACGACGCCCGGGCAGTCGAGGACGCGCACGCCCTTCTCGAGGACGACCTCCTGCACCTCCTTGGTCCAGCCGGGCGTCGGCGCGACGCTGCACGCCTTGCTGCGCTTGAGCGTGTTGATCAACGACGACTTGCCGACGTTCGGGTGGCCGACGAGGCCGATCGTGAGCGACTGCTTGACGGGCGCGGCCGAGGTCGAGCCCTCGCCCGGGTTGGTCGAGTGGTGGCGGAAGCCCTTGATGAGCTCCATGAGGGGCTTGGTCGACGAGCCCGAGGCCGACTGGGGCGTTGCCGACGACGAGGCCGACAGGTGGTTGCGCTGCTGCTGGGTCGACGACTTGAACGGGATGGTCGGGGCCTGGAGGCGCAGGTGGGCGAGCCACTGCTGGACGACCTGGGGCGGGACGAGGTCGATCTTGTTGAGGACGAGGACGAGCTTCTTGCGGCCGTTGTCGAGGCTCTTGAGCTCGCGCTCGACGGCGCGGCAGCGGGTGCCGACCGGGTCGCGCGCGTCGAGGACCTCGATGACGACGTCGCTCATCTCGAGGACCTTGCGGAGGCTCTTGGCGTGGAGCTTGAGCGACGCGTCCTGGACCTGCTTCTCGGCATCGTCGACCATGTCGTCGTCCTCGTCGTCCTCGTCGCGCTCGGCGTCGGCGGCGAGGGCGGCGGCGAGGGCGGCGGTCGAGGCGAGGGTGGCAGATGCGCCGCCCTGGCGCGCGGCCTCGCGGCGCTGGAGCTTCTCCTCCTCGACGCGGGCCTTCTCGGCCTGGGCCTCGGCGAGGAGCTGGTCCTTGTAGGGGAAGCTGTTGGGGATGCCGAGCTCCTTGGGCTTGTCTGCGGGGAGGTGCAGGAGTCAGCACTCTGAGCGAGCGAGCGAGAGAGGGAGGGAGAAGAGAGAGAGAGAGAGGGGACGGACTGCTCTTCCAGGTGGGGTCGGTCTTTGCGTGCTTCTTCTGCTTGCGGTGCGACTCTGCGACCTTGTGCTTGATCTTTGCGCGCATGCGGGTCGGGACGCGGTTGGACGTCTCTGCGGGCGGGGCGAGGTGGGAGTGGGGTCAGCTGGCTGTGGCTGTGCGGCGGTGGAGGGAGGAGGACGAGGGAGGGAGGGGAGCGCACTCTTGCGGATCTTGACCATGGCGGGCGGTGTACGGGGTGTGGCGGGTGGTGGTGGTGGAGCGAGTGACCCAGTGACTGGCACGGGTGAGTAGCGAGCGAGCGAGAGAGGAGGAGAGGCGGCGAGCCAGACCAAGCTCGGCTCGGCGGGCCCGGCTCGACTTCATCAGCTCGACCGCCTCGAGCCGCTCTTCCACTCGCCCCTCGACCTCGACAGGGCTCGTGACCAGCCCAGCATGAGCGCCAACCAGGTCAGCTCATCCTCCACCGCTCGCCCCACCCTCGCTCCTCCTCCTCGTCCACCCCCCCGCTCACCTCGCTCCCTCCCCCCGACCCGCAGGCCATGCTCCACCTCAACCGCCAGCTGTCCGGCATGTCGTACCGCAACCGCAACAACAACCTCAGCCTCAACCAGCCCTCGCCCCTCGCCGCCCAACAAGACGACGCGCCCGTCGCCGGCCCCTCGTCCTCGTCCGACAACACCGCCCCCTCCGCCTCGACCTCGTCCGCCGCTCCCGCCTCGCCAGCCGCACTTGCACCAGCACCGGCACCCGTCAAGCGCAAGCTCCGCCCTTCGACCTCGTCCCGCGACCCGGCCACCCCCAAACGCTCGCGCCCGGCCGCAGGCGGCTCCAACCCGACCCACGCCCCGCCGACGACCCGCCTCGCCGACCTCGGCGGCGTCGACGCCTGCGTCGAGCAGATGCTCGAGCTCGTCGCCCTCCCGCTCATGCACCCCGAGGTCTACCTCCACACGGGCGTCCGCCCCCCGCGCGGCGTCCTCCTCGTCGGCCCGCCAGGCTGCGGCAAGACCATGCTCGCCGGCGCCATTGCAGGAGTGCGTCCTCCTCCCTCCCCTCGCACTCTCTCACAGGAGCTTCGAACTGACTCGCTGTGCACCCGCTCGCAGGAACTCGGCCTTCCCTTCATCTCGATCTCGGCGCCGTCAGTCGTGTCGGGCATGTCGGGCGAGTCGGAAAAGACGCTGCGCGAGACGTTCGAGGAGGCGGCGCGCCAGGCACCCTGCATCCTCTTCATCGACGAGATCGACGCCATCACGCCCAAGCGCGAGACGGCCCAGCGCGAGATGGAGCGCCGCATCGTCGCCCAGCTCTTGACCTGCATGGACGACCTTGCGTGGGACAAGACGGACGGCAAGCCCGTCATGGTCATCAGCGCCACCAACCGCCCCGACTCGCTCGACCCGGCCCTGCGCCGCGCCGGCCGCTTCGACGCCGAGATCACGATGGGCGTCCCGGACGAGGCCGGCCGCGAGCGCATCCTGCGCGTCCTCATGGGCAAGCTGCGCCTCTCGGGCGACTTTGACTACGCCCTCCTCGCCAAGGGCACGCCGGGCTACGTCGGCGCCGACCTGAGCGCGCTCACGGGCGCCGCAGGCGTCATCGCCGTCAAGCGCATCTTTGAGCAGTTCGGGCCCGACGGCGCGGCGGCCCTCCTGCCCGAGCTCGCGACGGGCGAGGGCGCACTCGGCCTCCTCCAGGCGTCGAGCGGCGGCGGCGAGGACGCAGAGATGGCCGGCGTCGAGGCGGTGCAGCAGGACGGCGAGGCGTCGTCGGCCCTCCTCGACGACTCGTCGGCGCTCTCTTCGGCGGCGCCGACGCCCGGCACCGTCACGCCGAGTGAGGACGCACCCCCTCCATCGGCATCAGCAGGCGACGGCACGCTCGCCGCCGTCCCCTCGCTCCCCTTCTCGACCCTCCCTCCCTCGCTCGCCGCCCTCCCGATCGCCTCGTTCCTGCGCACCCACCCGACCTCGCTCACGCCCGACCAGCTCTCCTCCATCGCCCTCACCAATGCCGACTTTGTGCGCGCCCTCACCATCGTCCAGCCCTCGTCGCAGCGCGAGGGCTTCACGACCGTGCCCGACGTCACCTGGGACGACCTCGGCGCCCTCACGGCCGTGCGCGACGAGATGCGCATGAGCATCGTGCGCCCAATCCGCCGCCCGGACGTCTTCGCCCTCCTCGGCCTCAACGCGCCATGCGGCGTCCTCCTGTGGGGTCCGCCCGGGTGCGGCAAGACGCTCCTCGCAAAGGCCGTCGCCAACGAGAGCCGGGCCAACTTTATCAGCGTCAAGGGCCCCGAGCTCCTCAACAAGGTGCGCACGTCTCTCGCTGCTCTTCTCCTGCAGCAAACCCTGGACCCTGACGAGGATTCCCCTGCGCGCAGTACGTCGGCGAGTCCGAGCGGGCCGTGCGCCAGGTCTTCGCTCGCGCCCGTGCGTCGAGCCCGTGCATCATCTTCTTCGACGAGCTCGACGCCATGGTCCCTCGCCGCGACGACAGCCTCGTGCGTCCCTCTCTCACGCTCGAGCCTCCTCTTCTCTTTCTCGCGCTCGACCCCACTGACGCCCGCCCTTCCTCCTCTTGCAGTCCGAGTCGTCCGCCCGCATCGTCAACACGCTCCTCACCGAGCTCGACGGCCTCGAGCCGCGCAAGCAGGTCTTCGTCATCGGCGCGACGAACCGGCCCGACATCCTCGACCCGGCCATGTGCCGCCCGGGCCGCCTCGACAAGCTCTTGTACGTCGACCTGCCCTCGCCCGCCGAGCGCGTCGAGATCCTCGGCGCGTGCGCGCGCAAGACGCCCCTCGCGCACGACGTCGACCTCGTCCAGGTCGCGCACCACCCGCGCGCCGAAGGCCTCAGCGGCGCCGACCTCGCCGCGCTCGTGCGCGAGGCTGCGACGAGCGCCGTCAAGGAGCTCTTTGCCGCGCTCGACCTCGACCTCGATGGCCCGGCGCTCGGCTCGTCGACCGGCGGCGGCCCGCTCGGCGCGGGCGCGACGCAGGAGCAGCTCGAGGCGCGCGTCGAGATGCGGCACTTCGCGGCGGCGCTCGAGCGCGCCAACCCGAGCGTGTCGAGGCAGCAGCGCAGGCGCTTCGAAACGCTGCGGAGGAGGTTTGCCGGGCAGCCGGTCGGGCACCGAGGAGAGGAGGGAGAGGCGGCGGGAGCAGGTGCTGCCGAGGGGCTCGAGGGCGGCGAGGCGACGGCGCCAGCGCCTAGGCCGGACGTGGCTGAGCTCTAAACCGTGGCAGTAGCTGTAGATGTCGACGTCGAGCGTGTACAACGACGGGCACGACCGTCTCGTGCATGAGCTCCTCGAGCTTGAGCTGCAGAATCAAGTCCGGGCCAGGACGAGCGCGGCTTGTCCTCGCTGTGCTCCTCGGTAGCGTCTCTGCGGTGCAATCGAGCGCTTCTCCCGACCCTGTTAGTCCTGTAGAGCGCGAGCTGGACCGGTTCCTTGGCCTTCTCAAGTTGGGTCGAGAGGACGACGAGCGCGCGCTCTTCCTGACGGCCCTGTTCCTCTCGAGCGTGCTGCCTGGACCTCATCGAGTGCGCCCTGA
>Ga0308169_10001473_pt1 | contig 27554 bp, 29 predicted proteins | sample PhyBR1_2_FD_202139 | JGI IMG/M metagenome (GOLD analysis project Ga0308169, IMG submission 202139) | Phyllosphere microbial communities from UC Gill Tract Community Farm, Albany, California, United States - DLSLSB.R1 | ecosystem: Host-associated > Plants > Phyllosphere > Unclassified | place...
GCCGAGTCGACGGCGAGCCGAGGTGAGCTGGTGTGCGAGGTGGCAGGCGAGCTGTGCTGGTACTCGTGGCTGTGCGAGTCGAGCGAGAGCTTGAGCGTGTCGACGAGGGCAAGCAGCGAGATCGACGCGCTGGGCCGGCAACCCGTCTCGTAATCCGATTAGCGGCTCATTACAACTGCTCGCCCTTACCTCGCTCTGAGCTTGTCCCCCCACAAAGCGCCGCCATCAGTCAGCCTCGCTCTCGCCTCTCGCCTCTCGCTCGCACACCACACCTCGGCCTCGAACCTCAGCTCGTAGCCACCATGAGCAGCGAGCAGCCCATCCAGGACATCACCTCGCAGCAGCAGGACGAGGACGGCCCCGAGTTCCTCAACGAGGAGGACGTGCTCGAGGTCGAGGAGCTCGGCGGCGACAACGCCATGGCCGTCGAGTCGGACGACGACGACGACTACGAGGGCAGCGCGCACCACGAGCACGGCGGCGAGCACGCGCCCGAGGGCGAGGGCCAGGACGACGCCATGACCCTGCTCGACAACGGCCTCGACGACTCGGTCGCGACCGCCCGCCTGCACGCCTCCGAGGGCGGCGCCGTCTTCTGCCTCGCCGTGCACCCGCACGCCGCGACCCTCGCCGTTTCGGGCGCCGAGGACGACCAGGCCTTCATCTTCCGCACCGACACGGGCGCCCAGGTCGCGCGCCTCTCGGGCCACTCGGACTCGGTCACGAGCGTCGGCTGGAACTTTGACGGCAGCCTCGTCGCGACCGGCGGCATGGACGGCAAGGTCAACGTGTGGAAGGCGCGGCGGCCAAGCAGCGACATGGCGTGGGAGGAGACCGGGTGGGAGCTCGCCGTCTCGCTCGAGGGGCCCGACGAGGTCAACGTGCGTCCCCTTCCTCTCACTTTCGCTCTCCAGGAGCGCCATGAGCTGATGAAGATCCTCCGCTCGCAGTTCCTCGACTGGCACCCGAAGGGCAACGTCCTCATGGCGGGCGGCGCAGACGGCACCGTCTGGCTGTGGAACCGTGCGTCCCTCTTCTTCGCCCTGGCTCGATCTCGCTCTTGTCGAAACATGAACCTAACTCTTGCTCCTCACGTAGTCCCGTCGGGCGCGACGATGCACGTCCTCTCTGGGCACACCTCGTCCGTCACCTGCGGCCGCTTCACTCCCGACGGTGCGTCCCTCTCTCTCTCTCTCTCTCTCTCTCTCTCTATCCTCTCCTACGTCCTTCGCTGACGACCGCTCTGAAACAGGCAAGAAGATCCTCACGGCGTCCGAGGACTCGACCCTGATCCTGTGGGACCCGCGCACGGGCGAGTCGGTGCACAAGCTGACGGGCGCCGACGCGCGGTTCCGCCTCGAGGGCGGCATCAACTGCCTCGCCGTCAACCCGGCGTCGACGGTCGCCATCGTCGGCGGCGCCGAGGGCGGCCTGCGCGCCGTCAACCTCGTCCAGGGCACCGTCCTCGCGCAGATGGAGGGCCACGAGGAGGGCGCGTCGATCGAGCAGGTCGCGTTCAACGAGATCCCGACGATCGGCGGCGCGCAGTCGGGCGCGAGCGTCACCGTCATGGTGAGCGTCGGCGTCGACGGGCGCGTGTGCACGTGGGAGGCGAGCGGGTTCAAGCTGAGGAGCACTGGCTCGCACGAGGTTCGTCCCCGCTCTCTCTCCCTCTTGCCTCCCGCTCACCTCCACCTCCTCGCTCTCGCTGACGCACATCGTCCTCTCGCGCTCGCAGGACGCCGTCACCTCGCTCTCGTTCTCGCCGCACACGCCGACCTTCCTCACCGGCTCGGCCGACAAGACGCTCAAGCTGTGGGACTACCGCACGGGCACGTGCCTGCGCACCCTCCTCGGCCCGCGCGACATCGTGCACGCCGTGAGCGTGAGCCGCGACGGGCGCATCGCCGTCAGCGGGTCCGAGGACGGCTCGGTCCTCACGTTCCGCCTCGACCTCGACGAGAAGCGGTAGAGCCTCTCGTCGTCGCGCGCTCCAGGAGACGTCGCTCGGTGCTGCACAGCTGTTGTCATATTCTCCTTGTTCCGTGAGAGCTGAGAGCGAGTGGTTCGTCGAAAAGGAGAGCCAGCAGAGCAAGGCAAGCTGGAGCGAGAGCTGCTCTCGAGCCACGACTTGGGCGGGGCGGCGAGCCTGCTCGCTTCGTCTGTCTCGAGCTAAAAGACGAGCGAGCTACGTTCTACATGCTGAGCGAGTCGCCGAGAAGGAGGAGCAGCTCGGCGAGCAGAGAGGGCGCGAGCGTGAAGAACAGGAAAACGCGCTCGATGGCAGGACGAGGAGACGGTCTGTGGACGACAAGGCGAGGTGTACAGCAGGAGAGTATAGGTCTAGCTCAAAGGTGTGTAAATAAGGGAAGCGGGAGAGGATACCGCCGGCTAGTCGAGCTGGTCGAGCCCGCCGAGCTGCCACTGCCCTGCGCTCGTCTCGGCCTCGTACTCGTCCCACAGAGACACGCTCTCCTCCTCGTCATCCTCCGCCTCGTCGTCCTCCTCCTCGCCCTCCTCGTCAAGCTTGTTCCGCGCGTCGATCTCGAGATCGCCGTCGTGCTTGCGCGGGTGCTGCGGGTCGAGCCCCGGGCAGCGCTCGCTCTCCTTCTTGACGACGCGCCCGTTGCGCAACGTCCACATGATGTCGTACCTGGAAGTAGCGATGCAGGGCGTCAGTTTGGCGCGCCGGTGAAGCCCGAACGAGCTGGGAAAGCAAGAGAGAAGGAAGAGGAGGACGCACCGCTCGTCAGGGTACGGCCTAGTCTTGGCGCCGAGCTCGTGCGCGATCTTGTGCAACATCGAGTGTTTCTGCGTCGCGAGGTCATGTTCCAAGTCAGTGAGAGGCTCTTCATGTAGCTTGAGCGAGCGAGAGAGCGGGAGAGAGTGACGCACCCAGCACACGACGACGTCGCCCTTGCCGCCCTCGCGCGCGTACTGGTCGACCTTGCGGCGGACGCACTTGGGATCGTCGACCTCGCACTCGACATCGACCTTGAGACCGAGGTCCTTGGCGAGCCCGACGACCGTCTCGAACGGGCGGCGGCGCTTCTTGGTCTTGCGGTCGTACGACTCGGCGAGGATGAGGCCGACGTTGTGCGCACCTTGAGCGCCGAGAAGCTGCGTACAGAGGAGGTCTCGAGTCAGCCGGGCAGCCTTGCAAGAGTGCACGAGATGAGGAAGGAGGACGCACCTTGCGGAGGCATTTGGCCCTGCGCTTGCCGGCCTCGTTCAGGCCGACGCTGCCGTCACGCTTCTTCTCGCCGTGGCGGATGAGGAGGACCGTGTTGCTGTGGCGGTGCGGCCTGAGCGGGTCTGCCTCGACGAGGCCTGCCATTGACGGCGACGGGTCATCGTTCGACGAGGACGAGGCGGGGAGGGCGAGTGCGCTCGAGGCGAGGAGGAGTGCCGGGAGGGTAGAGCTGAGCAGCATCGGGGGCGGATGCCGTGCTGTGCGTCGGCGTCGAGTGCGAGGGGAGCGGTCGAGGAGGCGCCGAGGGTGGGAGGCGAGATGAGGCGGGTCGAGATGAGCGAGGCCGAGGCTGGCTGGTGCGGCGAGTTGACGTGTGCGTGCGCGGTCCTTGAGTGCTCGTGAGCGAGTGCAAGCTGTCCTGGTTAGAGCAGGAGAGCGGGGAGCGAGAGAAGGCCAAGCTAGCTGCGGCCGTTCCGCTCGGCCTGCGTCCTCGGACAGCGGCACGTGCGGCTCGCTCGACTCTCACTCGCACACGCTCACGAGGCTCGCACACATGGACAACAGGGAAGCCATTGCAGACAAGGCGAAGCAGCATCAGACCGCCGACCCTCACGACACCATCTCGAGGTCGTCGTCATCGTCATCGTCGTCGTCGAGCACCAGCGCACCTTCGCCCGTCCCAGGCTCCGCCTTGACCCCACCGGGCCCTGCACCTGCACCTACTCCCCTCGCTGCTGCCGCGCCGCTCGGACCCGCGCCCTGCTGCTGCGACGGTCCACCGCCAGCTCCTCCCGCCGCACTCGCCGCCGCCGCCGCGGCCGACGCGCCCTGCTGCGCCTTCTCGCCCGCCGCGCCCTTGTACTCGGGCCGGAGGGCCCACATCTGGGCGTACGGGCCCTTGGGCACGAGGATCGCCACCTCGTTGAGCGTCTCGCGCAGGTACGTCTGCGGCTGCTGGACGTGGTCGTTGAGCGCGCGCAGGTGCCAGTACGGCGCCTGGGCGAACAGCGGGAACAGGAGGTCGAGGAGCTCGTTCTTGGGGATGCGCGTCAGGCGCTGCTGAGCCGCGCCGCCTGCGCCGCTCGACGTGCCGGCCGCCTTGGCCCGGTTCGACGTGTTCTGCGGGCAGGCGAGGCGAGGCGAGTCAGCTGAGCTGCACCGTGAGAGGACGCGCAGGACCTGCATTCGAGAGCGAAAGAGAGAGGGAGAGGGAGCGACGCACGGCAAAAGTAGCAACGCGTCCCTTGAGCCCGGCCGTGCCCATGCCGCTCGCCATGCGGTTCGCCTGCGCCTTGTCGACGTCGAGCATCTTGAGCGTGCGGCGCGGCTCGGCCGCCTTGCGCTGCCGCTCGCGCAGGATGCGCGCGTACGCGGCCGAGGCGTCGGCCGACTGGATCGACGGCGTTAGCGAGCACTCGTGGGCGACCGTGCCGACGAGCGTCGTCTTGCCTGCGCGCAGAACGACGAGAGAGACCGTCAGCGCTGATCGGAAGGGCATGGTTGAGGGGCGACGGCGTGGAAGAGAGAGCGGGACGCACGGCGTTTCCTCCTCGCGCCCTCGTCGCCCGTGTCGACGTCGTCCTCGATGCGCTCGCCGAACACGTACAGGTTCTTGCTGCTCGTGTTCTGCATCGTCAACTTGTACTCGGTCGGGACACCGTCGGTCGCGCTCGCGGGCCGTTTGCCCTTGATGTCGGGCTTGGTCGACGACGAGGCGGACGAGGGGCCCGAGGTGCTCGAGGACGAGGCCGAGGGGTCGTTGAGGATGAGGGCGATCTTGGGCTGGCCGTCGGCACCTTTCCTGTGTGCAGCGAGAAGCTGTGTCAGCTCTGCAAGCTGAGGAACGAGCACGGCGAAGGAGCACCGAGCTCCTCTCGCGCGCAAGCGGGAGACGGTCACAGAGAGACAGAGGGACGCACTCGTCGTAGACCCGCACGCGCCCGAGCATCTGGCCCTCCTCCTGCTGCATCATCCACTTCTCCATGAGGAAGCGCGGGACCTGCACGGCGAGGGGGAGGGAGGGTCGCGGTCAGCGAACGAGGCTCGACGAGGCGCGAGTGCGTGCTTGTAGGCGCAGGCCGAGCGCATGGCGGGTAGCTGAGCACGGCGGCTCGCACGCTACGCAAGCGCACAGCTTCTCGCCCTTGCGAGAGCTCGCAGCCGCGCCGCCTCTCGGCTGAGTGGGGAGGAAGGTGGACGCCCGACTCTCGCCCGCCACGCTGCCCAGCCGCTGCGCCTGCCCCGAGAGCTCCTCGAAGCCATCTCTGTGTGCTCGTCCCAGCGAGCGAGAAGCCCTCCCCACATGGCCGAGGTCGAGAGGCCGCTGCTCCAGCTAGCGTCGGCGGAACCCTGTCACTGGCCGAGCGCTGCGGGCTCGAGAGGCAGGAGGAGAGGGAGCGGGTGCGCACCTTGCACAGCCAGACGTTGTTGGGCTGGTCGGGGAGGTCGAGGTCCTCGTCGTCGCCGCCATAGTCGCGCGCGCCGGCTGCACCTCCAGAGCCGGACGAGGTCGAGGGCTTTGCGTCGTCGAGGTCGAGCGAGCCGTGCTCCTCCTCGAAGGCCTCGGGGAGCTTGTTGGTCGGGAAGGACATGCGCCCTGTGTGGGTGTGTGGAGCGAGAGAGGCGACGAGGACGAGTCGCTCTCCGTCTCGCTCGCGCGCCGTCGTCCCTCTCCTCCGCGGAGTCCGGCACTGTCTCCGCGCTGCAACTTGGTGGCTCTCGGGCCAACTGTATCTCTCGAGCACGTGTCACGCTGCGCGCGCTGTGCCCACTGTGCGCTTGGAAGCTCTGGGTGCGGCGAGGTGCGCCGACGTGCAAAAGCGAGTGACGCAACCGCGACTACGAGAAACGAGACTAAGGGCTTGAAACGGCCGCGGCGAGCAGAACAGAGTGCGGGGCTACGACAAGGGCCAGCGGAAGAGTGCGCCCGTGCGCGAAGGGAGAAGGAGATGACGGCGACGGCGACGGCGCTCTCGGCGGCTCTGCACCACCCGCCGCCGCTCGCTTGCACGGCCTGTCAGCTGCGAGCCATGCACGCACTCAAGCCTGGCAACCTGCCCGACTGGCCCCCGCCACAGCCCGAGGGCGGGCCCGAGCCAGTGTCGCCCCCGACGGCCGCGTCCACTTCGTCGGGCTCGGACGACACGGCCATCGCAGCGCCCGTCGAGGGGACCGCCGCGCAGCCGCACGACACGCAGCAGCAGCACGCCCAGCCCCAGGGCCTGCGCTCGTTCGACTTTGGGTCGTGGTCGCCCTTGGACGCCAACTCGCCGGCGTCGTATCGGCCACCGCCAGGGCTCGCCTCGCCCGCCTTCCCCCAGTTCGACCCGCCCCAGCAGCCCCACCAGCACCAGCACCCTCCTCCCCCCCACCACCGCCAGCAGCACCCGTTCACGTCGTACCAGGCCGAGCCCCTCCCGATCGAGCAGCCCTCGTCGTGGCCCTCGCCGGGCTTCTTCTCCGCCGAGCGCCAGTCGCTCCAGCACGCCAACAACGGCTACCACGGCGTATCGCTCTCGATGCTCGAGATGGGCGGCCACCCCTCGGCGTCGTCGGCGTCGCAGCAGCAGCCCCGCTCGGTCGCACCTCGATCGAGTAGCGGCGCCGCGGCCAACTCGTTCGGCCTCCCCTCGTCCGCCCCGAACTCGTCGTCCTTCATGCTCGTCGACGAGCCCGCACCCGTGTACGACCCCTGGCGCCCGACCGCCTCGACCTCGACCCACCACCAGCACCAACCCCCTCCTCCCCCTCCTCAGCACCTCCACTCGCCCGACCCGAGCACGACCTCGCCGCGCGCGCCCAAGCGCTCGCGCAACGAGTCGGACACGTCGGCCTCGTCCATCTCGGCCCTCAACGCCCTCACGAGCGGCGGCGCGCTCGGCGAGTACCCGCTCTTCGGCGGCCAGGTCTTTGGCGGCCTCGCGCAGCACGACGCCGCCGCCGCCGCGTGGCAGCCGCAGCCGGGCGACGGCGCCGCGGCGCTGCACCGCGCAGACCGCAGCCTGAGTGGCGCGAGCGGCAGTGGGAGCGGGAGCGGGAGCGGGACGGGCAGTGGGAGCGGCAGCGGCGAGAACGGCAGCGCGAGCGGCGGCGTCGCGAGCTCGCGCACGAGCCTGTCGGTCGGCAATGGCGGCGGCGACGGCGGGTCGCGACCGGGCAAGGGCGGCGCGAGCGCGAGCGGGCTCGCTGCCTCGGCGGGCGCGGCGGCGGTCGACGACAAGAAGATCGTGCAGCGCGCCGACAAGAGCTGCAAGAAGTGCCGGTGCGTCCAATCTCACAGCTCGCTCTCCCCCTGCAGGCCCAGGCGCTGACTCTCTCTACCGTCCCTCGTCCCGCAGGGAGCGTCGGGTGCGGTGCGACCGGGCATGGCCGGCATGCGCGAGGTGCCAGAAGCGGCGCGAGACGTGCGAGTGGACCGACGTGACGAACGTGTGCGTCCTAATCCTCGTCTTCTCCTCTGCAGACGCAGAGCTGCTGCTGACTATTGTCCTTCGGTTTCGCTCGCAGGGACGAGGTCGAGGAGGGAGGCGACGCCGAGCAGATCTCGCAGCTCCAGGCTAAGGTCGCCGCGCTCGAGCGTCAGCTCAAGACGACCTCGTTCGGCGGCACCGGCGCCGGCGACGGCGGCGACGTCGGCAACAGCCACAACAGCGGCAGCAACAGCGGGCACAAGCCGTCGCCCTCGGCCGCCGACGGCTCGCAGCGCGCCATCAGCGACTCGTTCGTCAACGCACGCGCGTCGTACTCGTCCTACCCGATGGACAGCGCGGCGGCGAGCATCCCGGGCGCCGTGCAGGACATCTGGACCAAGACGATGCAGCTCGGGCAGGACGAGGGCGACGTCGTCGCGCGCTTCGTCGCGCAGCAGACGGGCGCCAACATGGACCTCGGCCGCGGCAACGTGCACTGGCGCATCGGTCAAGTCGAGATGGCGAGGTACCTCACGTGCCACCTCATGGACGGTGCGTCCCTCCTTCGCCCTCCACCTCCCCTTCTCGTGCTCGACCTGACTCCGGCTCCCTTCGCCCGCAGCCGCCCTCTACGCCTGCTGCTCCAAGCTGCCCGGCATCAAGCCCCTCGCCGAGCGCATCGGGTTCTACAAGACGCACCTCGACACGCTCGACCCGGCGCAGCAGTGCGCCGTCGCCGTCCTGTGCGCGCTCGGCGCGCGCGCGAGCCCGCACTCGCAGCTCCTCGGCGTCAGCTCGATCCACCTCTCGGACGGCACGCCGAGCCCGCCCGCCTACCTGTACGCCGGCGAGCGTCGCGAGCTCGCCTGCCGCCAGCTCGAGGCCCGAGCGCGCGAGCTGTGCTGGAGCCACAACTTCTTCCAGGAGTCCGAGATCTCCATGCTTGACGGCATGGTCGGCCTCGTCCAGCTGCTCATCTGTACGTTGCCCTTCCTCTCGCTCTTTGCCGGTCGCCCTGGGGCGCTTTCGGGCTCGACTCACAGATCCTCACCACCTAGTCGAGTTGCCCTCGCTGTCTACAGATGAGGAGGTCCTTCCTCGGCAGAGCCGCTTTTTCGCCCGCAACGCCATCGGCATGTACTTCGACATCCGGCACGACGCCCTCGAGCGCGGCGAGCGCACGAGCAAGGACCCTCGGATCGGCCCTGGCTGCGCCCTCTTCGTGCGTCCCTCCCTCTCCCTTCTCGCCCCTCGCCCTCTCTCGACGCTCACTGACACCTGCACCATCACGTCTCGCAGCTCGCCGACGCCATCATCTCGTCAGCCTCGTCGCGCCCGTCCTACATCACGACCGGCGAGCTCGACCAGTACATCGTCACCGACGGCGTCCAGATCCCCGACTTCCCCAACGCCGACCTCGGCGACGAGTTGCGCAAGTGCACGCAGCGGCCGCTCACGGTCGACAAGCTCGTCGACGCCCTCACGACGTCGTGCCTGTGGGTGTGCGGCTGCGCGAGGCTCTTTGCCCAGCTCTCGACCGGTGCGTCTTCCCTCTCTACTCTCTCTCTCTCGCCCTCCTCCTCATGCGGACGAGTAGCTGACGTTGCCAACGTACGTGCTCGTCTGCAGGTCGCCGCCAGAACGCGCCGTCGACGCTCCCCTTGCTCAAGAGCCTGTGGAAGCTCATCGACAAGGTGCACAACGCGATCCAGGAGCTGCAGCAGCTCCTCGTCGGTCTCGCCTGCAACCAGGTCGCAGGGTGCGAGGACCAGCCGTTCGGGCTCGAGCACTTTGTCCTCCTCGGCGTCCGCTACGACTCGCTCCTCGTCGACCTGATCAACCTCCAGCACGTCTACCTGTGCGTCCCCTTCCTCTCCTCTCCTGCTCTTTGTTGTCGACGTGCTGACGTCGACCCTACTGCGCGCAGCATGAAGAACCGCGACGGGCCGGGCACCTGGGCCGAGCGCGAGGACGACCCGCTCTTGGCGTCGATGCGGCAAGAGTCCGAGCTGCGCGTCCGCAAGTGCCTCAAGCTCGCGTCGTTCTACGCCCAGCTCTACCTCCAGAGCCAGGACAAGCACCTCGTGCACCACATGCTCATGGAGCTCGAGATGCTCCCCGAGTGGACGACCTGGGCGGCGCAGCGCGTCGGTCAGTCGGGCGGGCCCACGTCCGAGGAGTACGAGGTGTCGGTCGACGAGCTCGAGTGGTTTCAGCAAGCGCTCGAGCTCAGCTCGTACTACACGCCGAAAGCGGCGCACCGCCTCCAGGCGCTCTCGCAGGCGAGAAAGCGCTTCCAGAGTCGCGAGGTCGAGTGTGCGTCCCCTTTCCTCTTCTCTCGCTCTTCCTCGTCGTGCACCTAAACGTACAGAGGCTGACGCACCGTCTCATCCCCCTGCAGCCGTCGAGGAGCAGCTCCGCAATGCGCCCAACCCGCTCCCCTCGAGCGCTCTCCCCGGCGTCGACCACATCAGCGGCCAGCGCGCCGCCATCGAGTCGCACGAGGCCGACAACCCGCACTATCACTACGACCTGCCGCCGAACAGCCGGGCGTCGTTTGCAGCGCTCGCGCCGCCCGACGACCCTCAACACATGTTCCACGTCTCGAGCGACAACGCGCAGCTCCCGAGCCCGAGCCAGCTCTACATCTTTGGTGCGTCGTCGTCGTCCCCTCTCTAATTATGAATCGTGTCGAGCTATGAGGGCGACCGCTGACTCCTTGTCGTCGTCGTCGCAGACACGTACGGCGTCGCCTCGTCGCAAGGTCAAGCCCTCATGGACCAGCAGCCCGTGCCGTCGCTCGACTTTGTGCAGGAGCGCTTCGACGGGCGCGACCAGTGGTCCGAGCTGGGCGTGCGCGACGGGCAGCAGGCGCTCGAAGGCCAGTACTCAGCGGTCGGGCAGGGGCCTGAGCGCGAGCGCGAGCGCAGCGACGAGTGGATGAGGAGCGCGGGCAGGAGTGCGGGCAAGAGGGCTGAGAGCGAGTGGAAGGGCGACTGAGGGTGTGCGGGCTGGATGGAGCGAGTGTGCGCGACGGCTTGTCGTTGACGATGGATGCGCCCGAGCGAGCGGCGTTTCTCCCCTTGTAGCGATTCTCTGTCACTCCTAGACGTCTCGACTCCAAGTCTCTCTACTGTAGGCTACTTGCGCTCGCTTTCGAGAGAAGGATCAAGGGGAGAATGGCGACACGCGGCGGTCCGAGCGCGCTCGGCCAAGTCCGACGACGGATCTCGCCTCCCTCCTGTCCTGCAATGCACGGAGCCGTTCCCCAAGCCTTACAGCAGCATACTCGATCAGTCCCTCCTGGACGATCGCTGAGAGCTTCTCGAGTCCAGAAAGAGCAGCGACGCGAGCTCAGAAGCAGCTTCCTGTCCGTTCCCGCAGGAGCCGAGCGCAGGGCTGCGCGGGCACATCCTGCAAGGTCCAGCCGCCGAAGCGGGCTCATCGTCGAGTAATCGTCTCGATAGGTCGATCGAGCAGCAAAGGAGCGAGGAAGAGGCAGCTCGGCCACTGAGAAAGCGCGTCCCTCGTCGTCCTCCTCGTCCTGCGGCCTGAGCGCAAAGTCGAGCGGGCACACCCTGCAGGGTCCAGCCGAAGCGGGCTCATCGTCGAGTTATCGTCTCGATAGGTCGATCGAGCAGTAAAGGAGCGAGGCAGAGGGTGCTCGGCCACTGAGAAAGCGCGTTTCTCGTCGTCCTCCTCGTCCTGCGGCCTGAGCGCAAAGTCGAGCGGGCACATCCTGCAAGGTCCAGTCAATGCGGCCCCATCGTCGATTACTCGTCTCGATCGGTCGATCGAGCAGCAAAGGAGCGAGAAAGAGTGAGCTCCGCCGCTAAGAGCTGAGAAAGCGCGTCCCTCCTCCTGCCGCCTGAGCGCAGAGTCGAGCGCGCAAATGCTGCAGGGTCAAGCCTGGGCGGGCCCGATTCTCTCTAGACCTGTCTCGCTCGCTCTCGAGAGGCTGTGAGAAAAGGACGCCGATAAGTTACAGCTTCGGGAGGGGACGACCCGAGTCTCCTGCGCGCATGTCCTCCCACCCCTCGCCGAGGACGTCCACGACGTTCTCCCGCAGACAGCCTGCGCACATCATCGAGTCCTTCGTCAGTTCAAGGCATCGAAGGAGGAGAGAAAGAGCAGTGAGAGCGAGAGCACGCACCTTCGACCGTCAAGCCGACCTGGCCCTTCCTCGGCGCGAGCACGTACGAGCGGTTCCTCCTCGCGCCCTTGGCCTCGCCCTTGGCGCCCGTCTCGACGAGCGCCTTGACCTCGTCGAGCCCGACGCCGTCCTCGTACGTGTACTCGGCGTCGCCGGGGAGGAGCGTCGCGCGGCGCTCGCGCCCCTGGCCGTCGACGACCTGGGCGATCTGCGGTGTGAGGGGGACGACGCGCCGCGGGCGGACGACAGGGATGCCGCCGGCGTCGGTGGGCGAGACGAGGAGCGAGGCAAGCGAGCGGTGGTTGCACGCGAGCTCGGCCATGAGGTTGAACTGCGGCGGGTGGAGGATGATGGGCCCGGCGTTGCTCGATGACGAGGGCGACGGCGCGAGCGTCGCGGCCGTGAGCTCGTCGGTGTAGGCGACAGCGCGCGCGATGGCCTCGAGCGGCGTGAGCCAATCGGCCGACGACGTCTCGACGCCGTCGCTCGAGACGAGCGACTCGTGGGTCGGGGCGTGCGGCGAGGCGGGCGAGAACGAGGGCGGAAGGACGGCGATGAAGAAGTGCGTGTCGAAGCGGCGAGGGAGGATGACGGGCGTGCTGCAGGTTGAGCGAATCAGCAAAGGCGGGGGCGGCGAGAAGGAGAAGAGGAAAGCCGGGACGCACATCCAGCGCGACCAGTGCGTCAAGCTGCCGAGTGCGGGCTTGACGCCGTCGCCGAGCGTGTTGAGCAGGTCGAGGAACCGATTGCCGTCCTTGTGCACCTCCTCGCGCCACCGCGTCTTGTCCTCGGCCGGCAGGGCGTTCCACTTCTCCTGGGCCGACGGCCCCGACGCGCCCGTCTCGGGCTCGAGCAGGAGCAGGCCCGACTCCTCGAACGTCTCGCGAACGGCGCAGATCTTGAGGCTCTGCAGCTCGGTCGGGCTCAGCCCGGGCGAGGTCGCAGGCGCGGGCGAGGTGCTCGGCGGGAAGAGGCTCGACCAGGCGTCGGCGTCGAGGTCGATCGGGTCGATGTTGCCGCCTGCAACACGGCGAGCGTCAGCATGCGCTACTGCTAATGGCTGAAGAGAGACGAGCGCACCGGGCATGACGTGCGCGGAGTCGTAGGTGCGGCTCTGAGCGTGGCGCTTGAGGAGGAGGACGCGGTAGTCGAAGCCGTCCTGGGTGCGGCTCGACAGCGGGGCGAGTAGTACGAGACTGCGGGAGTAGGGCAGGATCAGTGTCTGGCTCAGAGCTGCGTGCTGTCGCGAGGAGGGCGACCTCGACGGTGCCGTGTGGGGAAGCCGGGCGAGAGCAGGAGCCTCGCTCGTGCTCGACCTCCTCGGGGGGGATGGACGGTGGTGGAGGGAGGTCACACACCTTGAGCTGAGCGATGGACGAGCACGCTCCTTGCCGCCTGCCGTCGCCTTGTTGCTTGGCGAGTTCATCGGGCTGGTTGACGAGGCGGACTCGCGGCGGGCGGTGGTCGACATGGCTGAGCGGGGCGGATGGTGCAAGGGGTTGAGCGAGGCTGTACGGATCGCTCGAAGGCGAAGAGCGAGCCCGCGAGAGCCGTGGAGCATGAGCAAGGAGGGCGAGGCGGGGCAGCCTTCGGCGCGGGGCGGCGACGAGCCGGACTTGGTCTCGTCGAGCTCCCTGCTCGTCCCCGCACAGCTTGAGAGAGCGACAGCCTTGAGACCCGTAACTGCACTGAATGCCAATTCTATCCAGACAACCACCGCTCTACATGACGAGGCACTTGCGCTCGTGCAGACCCATCTCCTCGAGCTCCTCCTTCGCCGCCTCCTTGGCGTTGTGCTTCTCCTTGTCCTTGACCTCGTGCGGGAACCACCGCTCGAGGAACTTTTGCAGCTCGCCGTCGAGGTTGGACGCGTTGGCGCGCAGCACGACCGCCTTGCGGCACTGCGGGCAGTTGTCCTGCCCGCGCTTCTGCATCTTGACCAGGCAGCGCACTGTTGCGGCACGAGGAGGATCATCAGCTCGAGTCCTCGACGAACGAGCCACCAGAGGAGAAGAGAGAGCGTGAGACGCACCGCAAAACTTGTGGCCGCAGTTGAGCCGGATGGGCTTGAACGCGACGTCGCCGCAGATCGAGCACTCGTAGTCCTCGAGCTGCGGGATGATCGGCAGGAGCGTCGTCGTGAACGTCGACAGGAGGACGTGCGGGAGCGAGGGGAAGCCGGGGAGGGTGAGGATCGGTCGAGGCTTGCCGTCGTCGCCGTTGAGGATCAGCTCGGTCGAGAGCATCGACGTCGAGTCCTCGGACGCGATGAACTTGGGGAAGCGCAACGACGCCGTCAAGGCCGTGCGCTTGTCGTGCTTCTTGAGCTGCGAGATGAGGGTCGAGGGGTCAGCGAGTGCGAGCAGAAGGGGAGGGAGAGGGAGAAGAGCGAGACGAGGACGCACGATCTTGCGCGCCGCCTCCTCGTTGGCGACCTGGAACTTCTTGAGGTCGAGCAGCTCGACGTTGAGCGCGATGAACTTCTCGAGCGCGACGCGGCTCTCCTTGTGGCGCATGCGCTTGGCGAGCTTGCGCTTGGCGACCTGGTCGACGAACCACTCGAGCTTCTTGTCGACCTCGTCGATCGAGCGCTCGCCGCGGTCGCGCTCGCGCGACGACTCGAAGATGGCCGCCTCGACCCATAGCGAAAAGATCTCGCGCCAGATGTACAGGTCCGACTTGGGGCGCGACGGCGACGAGACGGCCGACACCTCGCGCGCGAGGAGCTGCACGGCCTCGGTGAACTGGCGCTTCTGCGCGAGCTGGAGCGTCGCGAGCGAGTTGAGCGCCGAGGCGAGGAGCGTGAGGAACTCGGTGTCCGAGTTGAGCGGGATGAAGACCTCGCGGCGGTGCTGACGAGGTCGGCGCTTGCGGCGGCGTCTGCGGGTCGAGACTCGGCGTCAGCGCGCCGGCCGTCGTGCACGATCCGTAGCAGGAGAGAGGGAAAGTCGGACGCACGGTGCTGCTCGAGATGAAGGAGACTCGCCCTCGTCGTCGGCCTGATCGGCCTGCTCTCCCTGCCGCTCGACCCGCTCCTGCGCTCGGCCCTCGGCTGCCACCTCGAGCGACTTCATCGACTCGAGCAGCTCGGACCGCAGCGGCGTACCCGGCGGCGCGCGCAGCGTCTCCTGGCTGAGCGCGCGGTGGAGCGCGCGCGGCGTGTCGTGCGGCGCCGAGTGGCCCTGCGCGACCTCGAGCGCCTCGTCGGCGTCGAGCTCGACGATTGAGGCGTCGCCCTCGCCGTCGTCCTCGCTCCATCGGCGCCCGACGCCGTACATGCGCTTGAGGAGCTCGTTCGCCTGCGGGCCGGCGCCCTCGAACTCGACGCCGTCGCCCGAGTCGACCTCGCCGCCGACCGACCCGGACGACTCGGTCGCCTCGGTCACGTCCTCGGTCGGCGGCAGCGAGAGCGGGTCGTCGGTCGAGGGGCCGGACGAGCTGCCCGCCTCGACGGCGAGCGACGCTGCGGCCGAGTCGTCCTGCTCCTCGCTGTCCTCGACGGCGTCGTCGTCGCCCTCGGACGACGCCAGCTCGACGACCTGGCCCTTGGGCGACTTGCCCGACTTGACCGACTTGCGCGAGCCGGCCGAGCGCTTGCGGGCGTGCCGTTTGAAGAGGAAGTTGGCGGGCGAGGCGGAGATGCCGTCCAGGTCGTCGTCGTCGATGTCGGACGCAGTGCGGTGCGAGCGGCCGTCGTCCGACTCGGAGAACGACTCGGACGAGCACGAGGAGAAGACGAGGTGGATGCGCGGCTCGGGGTGGGCGGTAGTTCCTGCGAGGGTCGAAAGGGTTCGTCAGCCTGAGTCCGTGCGACGCGCAGAGAGAGCGAAAGAGAGAGGCAGGACGCACCTCCAAGCTCGTACGACGCTCGCACCCGCCGTTTCCGCACCGCCTTCTGCTTGCCCTTGGCCTTCTCGCTCAGCTGCGCCCCGTCCTCCTCCTCGGCTTCGACGACGCCCTCGACCTCGTCGAGCACCTCCTCGATGCGAGCCTCGGACCCGCCGTTCTTCTCGTCATCGCTGCCGCTCCCTGCGCCCTCCTGGTCGGCCCACCGCAGCGTGCCGGACGACGGAAGCGGTGCGGCGGCGGGTTTGGGCGGCGACGAGGGGCCGGCGGCGGCGGTCGCGCCGGGCTGCTGGAGGAGCTCCTTGAGGACCTCGCTCGTGAGGCCGAGGTCCTTAAGCTCGTTGGCGACGCGGTTGATGACCTTCTTGAGCTGCGCGAGCGAGAGCGGAGTCAGTTGAGCCTGATCGCGCATGGGGCGAAGCAGGCAGAGGGACGAGGGTCGAGACGGACCTTGCGGTACTCGATGGCTTGCTGGCGCCACTCCTCGGGCAGCGAGTCGAGCTGGTCGGCGAGCGCCTTGCCGTACTTCATGGCGAGGCGAGAGCGAGGCGGCGAGGCGGTGCCCCGGCGAGATGAGGGGAGGAGGGGACGGCGGCCTCTCGGCGGCGGGCGAGGTACTGGAGCGTGCGGCGAGGGAGTGTACGGTCCCACTGCGAGCTCACGTCGCTCGATCGGGCGAAGAGCGGGCGAAGGCGACTGCTCGAGGCGGAGCCGGTTTCGCGCCTTTCTCGAGGAGGGGCCTGGTGGTGGCGGGCGAAGGGCGCAGGGCGAGGGGCTGTTGGCTTGGCGACCGTGCGTGCAGCTGCCGGGCAGCAGGGGCTCGGGCGAGGGGGCGCGGTGGAGGCGAGCGAGTCGAACGTGGACTCGCTTCCTCTGGCTGCTCCGCGCCAGCTCACCCGCGGAGGCCCAACTTTGGCTCGCACCCTCGCCTCGCGCTCCTGCGACTCGCGCTCAGCTGCACAGCCTGCGTCTTTCTCTCAGTTCTCACGGCGAGGCAAGCGCAGGGCGATAGTTCAAGGCTTTTACATCGCTCGGCCCACCTCGCGCGCGCCAACTCGTCTACTTGCCCGTGTCCATCGCCTCGCCGCCGTCCTCGCCCTTCTCGTACCCCTTGTTCTTGGCCAGCATGACGTCTGCAGCGAGCGAAGATCCGAGAAAGGAGTCAGCCCAAAGCACGAGGAGCGGGAGGACAGAGAAGGAGAGGGAGAGAGCGACGCACAGCCTTCGAGGACGTGCGAGTACGGGATGAACTCCTCGGTCGCCATCTCGGCGCGCTCCGTATGCCCGAGCCGGACGGGCGTCGTGTGCGTCTGGAAGCCCGAGATCGTGCGCGGCTTGCCCGCCTGGCCGACGACGTCGACGGCTTGACCGACCCGGACGCTCGTCGGGAGGAGCTCGCCCGTCTGGTCGTCGAGCGTGATGAGGAACCTCGGGTACATGGCCATCGTGAGGAAGTAGAGCATCCAGTGGCTCTTGTCGAGGACGAACGCGCGCGTGTCGGTAAAGCCGACGAGGGTCGCGAGGAGGCCGCACACGGCGACGGGCGACACGAGCGACCGGTCCGTGTGGAACGGGTTGACGCCGATCGTGCCCTTGCCCATGTGGACGAGGCCCTGCGCGATGCGCACCATGAACAGGCAGTCGGCCTCCTTGGCGTAGTAGCTCGCGAGCTGGCGCAGCATCTGGGCAAGCTTGGCGTTGTTGGTGCCGGCGCCGACGAGGCCCATCGCAAAGATGGCGTTGGTCGCCACCTCGAGGTCGTTGTCGTGCGAGTACCGCGACAGGGTCTCGAGGATCGTCATGACCGGGTTGGACGCGCTGATGAGGCCGAGCGCGAGCGGGACCGCTCGTCGCACGACGGGCTCGCCGTAGTGCATGAGGTGGTTGAAGTGCCGCAGCGCCATGGCGCTCCCGACGTCCTCGCCCATGGCGACGAGCGCGATGCCGATGACGCTCATCGCCTGGTGCAGGTCGCTCTCCTTCTCCGGGTCGAGGTGGTCGGTCGCCGCCTGGAGGAGCTGCTGGATCTGGAGGACGTTGCCCGTCGCCGCGTACGACGCCATTTGCACGAGCGAGATCGTCACCTTGCCGAGCGGCGCCTCGATGGTCTTCAGCACCTCGATCGTCGCCTCGGACTGCTCTGTCCGGCCTGCGAGCGCGAGAGGGAAGGCAAGAGAGTCAGCTGCGTGCGCTCGCTGCGACCCAAGTCCTCGACGTGCAGGCAGTGAATGAGGGCGAGAGAGAGAGAGAGAGGCAGGACGCACCGAGGTACAGGAGCGCCAAGCCGAGAGCGAGGAAGCGACCCCACTTGTCCTTGAGCTGCGCCTCGTCGCGCTCCATGATGCTCTGCGCGACGCCGAGCGCGACGTCCTCGTCGCACGAGCCGACAAAGATGAAGCCGAGCGCGAGCGCCGCCATGCTCGCGACCTCCATCGAGACGGTCGAGTCCTGGAGGGTCGGGAGGAGGAGGTCGCGCAGGTCCTCGCGCTGCGACCCGGCGTACGCGATGCCGATGCCGATGATGGACGCGACGCGCAGCTGGACCGAGGGCGACTCGACGTGGTCGGACAGGAGGGCGAGCGCAGCGTCCATCTCGGTGCGGACGCCCGAGTGGATGAGGCCGTTGGCGAGCATGGCGCCCGCCTTGATGTGGTCCTCCGAGGCGTAGGCGTACTTGTCGATGTGCGACAGGCCGACGTCCGTGTCCCACAGGAGGCTGAGGCCGAGCGAGGCGGCGGCGCTGAACATGCCTGCGGACGAGGAAGAAGAGGGGCGACGAGGACGACGTCAGCACCATGCGCAAGAGCCGGTAGATGTGCACGCCGAAGAGCAGGAGAGCGAGGACGCACCGTGGTCCTTGTTCTTGTAGATCCAGCTCTGGCCCTCCTCGGCCTCGACCATGAGCTTGTCGTTGCCGAAGCCGGCGTTGACAAAGGCGTTGACGAACGTGCCGGCGAGGTTCTGCTTGGCCGAATCGACCGTGGCCGGTGCGCGACCGGGCTCGAGGTGGCTCTTGTACACGTCGTCGAGCGAGCGCGGCTCGGTGACGCTCAGCTCGGCGCCGAACCGCTTAAAGCCCTCGGACAGCTTGGTGTTGTTGAGGATCTCGCGCAGCGTCTCGTCGTCCTCGTCCTTGATGTCGACCTGCTGGCGCGCGAGGATGTAGGCGAGCTGGCGCTTCATGACCGGGTTGGTCGGCGCGTCAAAGTCCTCCTTGATCGCCTCGGGGTCCTGGAGGCGCAGCGCGAGCGTGAGGGCCTCGGTGTACCGGTTGTGCTTCTTGTAGATGGCGCGCGCCGTGCGCAGGAACTCGACGTCGTCCGGCGGCGTCAGGTACGAGACCGCCGAAACCATGTACAGGCAGACCCGCGAGAACGTGTTGCTGTCGACGAACGGGACGATCTCCTTGATGGCCTCGAGCTCGAGGAGGAGGTCGACGGCGTCCGACTCGGCGTTGTGCGTGAGGAGGAACGGCACGAGGCGCAGGCCGAGCGCGAGGAGGTCGGCCGTCGAGTCGCCCTTGTCGCCGCGCACGTCGTACTCCTCCCCGATCTCGGCCGCGAGATGCCTGCAGGGGTGGGACCGCAACATCAGCAGGGGCTCCTGCGCGAGCGAGCGAGACACAGAGAGGGAGAGAGAGGGAGAGAGAGGGACGCACCGCACGTATTCGTGGCCCCACACGCCCGGGTCCTCGTCGCTGCCGCCGGTGAGCCGGTACTTGAGCGTCTCGCGCTTGCCCGAGTCCGAGTAGGTCATGGCGAGGACCGAGAGGATGTCGGCAAACAGGCCCTTGTCGGTCACGCTCGCCGGCACCGTCTTGTCGTCCTTGCTCGCCGCGCCCACCTTGGCCGCCTCGCCGTCCTCGGTCGCCGCCTCGCCGCCGTTGCCGAGCCCGACCGCCGATGCGACGGCGCCGACGGCCGCAGTCGCCGTGTCGACGATGGCCTGCGAGGTCGACTGGGCGGGCGCGACGTCGGGCCACGAGGCGTGGATCTTCTGGAGGTCGGCGTAGTGCGGGCGGAGGAACTTGAGGGGCTTGGGGACCGACGTCATGGACGAGGTCGAGGTGCGGATGAGGGTGCGGAGCGACTCGAGTGCTGGGCGGTGCAGCTGGGCGTCGGATTCCTGCGAGACGAGATGAGGAGGGGGGAGGGGGGAGGGAGGTCAGCGAGGCTCGCGCACGATGAGGACTTCGAGCAGAGGGAGGGAGCGCACCCGTAACCGCTCTACCAGCATCTCGAGCTCGCCCTTGAGCGCAGCATCCTCCTCGTTCTGCGGGCGCAGGAGGCGAGGGCGAGGGTCAGCAAGCGAGTCGTCATCGCCGCCACGTACCAGCTCGAGGGAGGGACGCACGAGCTCGTCAGAGTCCTTCTTGAGCTCCTCGCGGGCCTTGGCGACCTTGTCCTGCTCCTGCGTCTTCTTGGGCGGCTGAGGGTCGTCGGCCGGCACCGAGACGGTGGCCTGAGGCCGCTCCTTCTCCTCGAGGGGCATGAACGGGCGCTGGGTGCGGGCGAGTGGTGGGTGGTGCGGTGCAGAGAGTGGTGCCGAGCTGAGTCGCGGCTGGCCTGGTGCGTCGAAGCGAGAGCGAGGATGTGGAGAGCAGGAGAGGCGGTCGCTCGTCGTCAGCGCGCAGGCCACCTTGGCCGCAACGCTCGCCAGTGCTGCTTGCGTGTGCCCAGGTGTTCTCTCATTACATAGTAGAGCTACTCGAGCTGAGCAAGCCCGATCCAAGGACACGAGCTGTCGCCCTCCTCTCGGACCTCTCGCCGCGACGTCGACGACCACATCATGCTCAACTGCGCGCAAGCGCGCCTCCTTTTCAGCACCGTCTATGTGCGCCGCCCACCGTCTAGAGGAAGCTCAACCCGAGGCCAAACTGGAACCCCTTGACGCCGCCCTCGCCCCTCGTCTGCACGACGGGCACGCCGACGTTGGCCTCGATGCGGACGAGCGAGTGGCGGTACATGAGGCCGAAGCCGGCCGTGAGCGAGGGAGGGGTTGCGAGGATGGACGAGACGGGCTGGCCTGCGAGCGGGCGAGGGGTGCGGCCGTCAGCGAGGCGTTCCGGAGAGCGGGAGAGCCGAGGAAGACGACGAAGCGAGAGTGGGACGCACCCGAGCCGACGAGCTTGCCCGCATTGACCCACGCATGCCCGTGCAGGTTCTCGCTGCTCCACCACTTCTTGTCGGCGCCCTTGCGCCACGGCGTCGGGACGTGGAACGGCGTGAGGACGCTCGCGCCGAGCGCGTAGAACGCGTCGCCGCCGACGTAGTCGCCCAGGTCCTTGGGCCCGAGCGCGTTGAGGCGGAAGTTGCGCACCGAAGTCGGGCCGCCGAGGTGGTAGCGGTCGGGGAAGAGGGACGTGCGAGGGGAAGAGGACGAGGAGGAGGAGGAAGTGGACGGCGAGCGGACGGCCGAGAGGGGGAAGAGGAAGCCGGATCGGCCAGAGAGAGACACCGACTGCGCGCAGAAGGACTGGATCAGGCCGGATCCCGAGAGGAGGAGGAGCGAAAGAGAGACGCACGTAGCCACCGCCGAGCGTCCGAGCGACCGACCCCTCCTGCTCGATCTTGAGGAAGTTGGCGTCGCCGCCGAGACCTGCGTACTCCTACAGGGCCTCCGAGCGTCAGTCAGGAGGTCTCGGAAGGCCGAGGACGAGCAAAGAGACGCACCTGCTTGAGCTTGACGAACGCGCCCCGGGTCGACACGAAGGGGTCGTCGCGCGTATCCCGCAGGAAGACGTGCGAGATGGCGCTCTTGACGGTCGGGCCGGCAGCGTCGCGGATCCTGCAGCGCAGAGAGAGGTAGTGTGAGCAGGCGAGCTCGCCGAGGAGGAGGAAAAGGAAGAGGGACGCACGACATGGACGCCGTCGGGGCGATGTCGCCGATTTGCCGCAGGACAGCCTCGTAGGCGAGCTCGTGCGTGCCGAACGGCGTCAAAGTCTGTATAGTGCGAGCACAGCGAGGGTCAGCTTCGGGCTCAAGGCATAGCCCTGGCACGACGACGATCGAGAGGAACGCGCACGCACCCTCAAGCGCGCCATCGTGCCCTTGGTCGCCTCGTGGCAGCTGGCATAGAAGCCCAAGTCGCGCTGCGCCGAAAAGATGCTGAAGTCGGCGTGCGTCGTCGTCGACGAGTTGATCGGCGTGTCGAGGCGGAGCTGAAATGAGGGGCGCGCGGGCGAGTCAGCGACGGACGACGGCTGCGACGCAGTGCATGGAGGGACGACGCACCTGGAAGGCTGACTTGGTGCGCGTGCCGAAGCTGACGTTGCCCTCGACCGTCTCGGCGCCGCCGAACGCGTTGCGGATCTTGGCCGTGCCGGTCTGCGAGCGCGCCGGGCGAAAGGTCAGCTGCCTGCGCGCGGGAGAGGGCGGTGCATGCAGAGAAGGGACGCACAGCATTGCCCTCGCCGTCGCCGACGTCGGTCGCCGTGCGCAAAAAGTACTTGGGCGCCTCCTGGACGCGCAGGACGATGTCGACGTCCTCGCGCTCGCTGAGGACGCTGTCGCTGCGCTCGATGGTCGCCTCGACGCCGCGGTACAGGTCGAACTTGTCGAGCGTGCTCGACAGGTCACGCGTCGCCTGGAGGAGCGAGCGCAGCGTCTGCTGCGAGGGCTGAGGCGGCGAGTCGGGCGAGAAGGTGGCGGCGAGGAACGAGGGCGGGGGGAGCGGCGAGAGGTACGGTGCGAAGATGCGCGAGAGGAACGAGGGGCGGGTCGACTTGGCGCCGAAGATGCGGATGGCGTTGAGGCGGAGCGGCGTGTCGAGGTTGTCGTGAACCTGTTGCCCGACGAGGAGGGGGGTCAGCACGGCGAGCGCTGAGAGTGGACAAGTAGCCTGTGGGAGGGGGACGCACAATTTCTGCGAGGTGCTTGCCTGCGCGCTCGTACTCGCCGCGCATCTTGCGCTCGACGCGGTCGCGCTGCCAGGCTTCTGCGTCTGCGCGGTCCTGGTCGCCGATGATGATCTCGACGCCGGCGGCTGCGACCTCGCCCTGCGGCGGGACGACCTCTGGAGGCGGGCTCGGTGGCGGGAGCGAGTCGGCGGCGGGCGCAGCCGTGTCGGGAGCCGGTGCGGTCATCGAGGTCGAGGCGGAAGGAGGAGGAGGGGACGAGGAGGACGAGGACGGCTCGGGCGTGGCGATGAGCGGGCCGCGCACGACGACCTGCGGGACAGGGACGTCCTCTGGAGCGAAAGCGCGAGCGGCGTGCTGCGCTGGCGTTTCCCTCGGTCGAGAGGACGAGTCGGCAGGCGATGAGGGCGCGGCGGAGGACTGCGAGGTGAGCAGGGTCAGCGGGCTGGTTCTAGCGAGCTCGGCTGAGAGCCACGCACCTGTGCTGCCATGCTGATCTGCGCCACTGACCAGGCGAGCGAGGTGGAGCGGACAGAGCCGAGTCGACCCCCGCCTCTCCTCCTCGTCGCCCATCGGCTCGCTCTCTGCTCGCTCCCACGCTCTCCCGACCTCGGGGTCGACCGCTCTATCCGCTCCTCAGCTTCAGCCAGACCAGCACAGCCGCCACCCGCGCTCGCCCTCGTCGCCATGGCCTCGTTCGGCGACAAGTTCTCCGCGACCTCCTTGGAGCAGACGGCCGAGGACGAGGCCTGGGAGCGCTCCGATCCGCTCTTCGACCGACCAGAACACGGCGCAGAGCCCGACGAGGCCCGCGACGCAGACCGCGACGCCCTGTACTCGATCCTCAACCTCGAGCGCACCGCCTCGGACGACGAGATCCAGAAGAGCTACCGTCGCCTCGCAGGTGCGTCCCCTCCCCTTGTCCGACCTGCGATCTGCTCTTTACAGAGACACTGACTGCGCCCTCGATCCTGCAGCGCTCCTCCACCCCGACCGCCACCGCGATCCGGCGCTCAAATCGGCCGCCGACTCGAGGTTCGCAAAGGTCCAGGAGGCGTACGAGACGCTGTCTGATCCGCACAAGCGCGCCATCTACGACGAGCTCGGCTCTTCGGGCCTCAAGACCAACTGGGAGGTGGCGACCAAGGGAAAGACGGCGGCCGAGGTGCGTCTTGCGAAGGTTCCTCTCGACCGCGGCCGGTCCTTTGAGGAGTGACTGACGTGCCTCCTCTCGTTCGCAGCTACGCGCAGAGTACGAGCGCATGAACCGGCAACAGCTCGAGCAGAACATCGAGAACCTCGTCAGGAGCAAGGTGCGCCTCTCGTTCCTCCTACTCCTCCTCCTCCACGTCACCTCGCTGACACCGCTCTCTCTTGCCCGCAGGGCGAGCTCACCATCGTCTCGGACGCACGAGTGTGCTTCCTGCGCGACGCCGAGCTCGAGCGACTAGGCGGGCCCGACAAGCTCGGCCCGCTGCAGCGGCTCCAGACGATCACGCAGCGCCAGGTCTTCCTCAAGCACTCGTACACGACGCCGCTCACGCCGACGACGGCGCTCGTCGCGACGACCCAGGTCACGGCGCGGCAAGGGTCGGGCGCCGGCAACATGCTCCTCAAGCTGCAGCACACGCCGTCGCAGCGCCTCTCGCTCGAGCTCGGCACGACGCTCCTCCGCCCGCGGTCCCTCACGTTCAAGACGACCTACGCGCCCGACGCCGACTCGTTCGTGCGCGTCGACGTCCCGATTCGCACGCTCGACGCGCCGCCCAAGTTCAACGTCGTCGTCGGGCGGCGCATCTACGAGCGCACGACGGGCACGCTCACGCTGCGCAGCGGCGCGTGGGCCGTCGGGCGATGGGGCGAGGCGCTCCTGCAGCCCTACTCGGACAGCACGCTGTCGGTCGGGCTCAGCCACGCGACGGGCTGGGGCGTCGAGGCGACCTCGGCCATGTTCGTCAAGCAGGTGAGCCTCAGCTGGGGCAGGACCGTCCTCGGCGGCTTCAAGGTCGGCGTCCAGGGCGTCGTGACCAACGTCGGCGCGGCGAGCGTCGGCGTCAGCGCAGACCGGCGCGTGACCGAGAACTGCAAGGCCGGCATGGGCCTCGAGGTGGCGGCGAACGGCGCCATGACGGTCAAGCTGCGGTGCGTCGCTCTCTCCTTTTCCTGCGCACCTCATCTCACTCGCTCTCTGTGCGTCTCGCTGACCCGCTCGCTCGTCCCTGCAGCTTCTCTCGACTCGGTCAGCGCATCAACCTCCCCGTCATCGTCTCGTCTGGCCTCGACTACCGCCTCTTCGCCGCTTTCACCGTCCTGCCCGCGCTCGGCATCATCGCGACAAACCAGCTCGTCCTCGCACCTCGCAAGCGCAAGCAGCTGAGCAGGTGCGTCCCTCTCTGCGCCGCCCTTTTCCTCCTCTCGAGCTGGCTGACCTCGTCCACCTCATCCGCTCGCAGCAAGCTCAAGGAGCTGCGCAAGGAGCACGCCGAGTTCATCCGCGAGAAGCGCAAGGAGGCGCTCGACGCACAGGCGCTCCTCGCCGAGCACGTTAAGAAGCGGATCCGGGAGGAGGAGGCGAAAGAAGGTCCGTGCGCCTCTCGTCGCCCTCTCTCTCTCTCTTTCTCCTCGCCCGCCTCGCTAACTCGCACCCTCATTTCCTTTACTCGTGCGCAGGCTTGGTCATTCTCGAGGCAATGTACGGCGTGCTCGAGGCCGTCGACGACAAGGTGCAGGACGAGGCCGAGCTGCGCTGGCTCGATGTCACCGGTGCGCTCCTCTTCTTCCCTCTCGGCCTTGTTGCGCGCTCTCCTTCTCATCCCACCTCACTGAATCCTCTCTTTCCTGCAGTACCACTCCAAGCGCTCCTCCCCGCCGGCCTCTCGCAGCTCACCATCCCCGCCGGCCGCTCCAAGGCGTCCCTCCTTGGCTTCTACGACGCCGCCATCGGCGAGAAGAAGCGGCTCCGGGTGCGGTACCGCTTCAAGGGGCGCGTGCACGAGGCCGTGTGGAGGGATCGGGACGCTGTCGCGCTGCCGATGAAGGCGCACTTGCTCGAGGAGGAGAAGGGCGGCAGGCGGTAGCGCAGGGACGGTGACGGCGCGAGGCTGCAATTTGAGGGACTCGGAGCTCAACTATGTAGCGCCGTCCGCATAAAGCGATGCGCTTACTCGAGAAGCAGGCTCTCCACGACTCGCTGCAGAGAGCGCTTGCTCGGCTTTGCGCTGAGCAGAAGGGAGAGGAGGTCGCTCGAGAGGTCGCAGAACTGCTCTCCCTGAGCCCGTGAAGCCCGTGAAGGGCTCGATCGACGGATCGAGACGTGCACTAGAGCATGAGGCTCTCTCAGCGACGCGCAGAAGGAGCAGGTTGAAGAGAAAAGTACTGCAACTGCGACGGCTGGAGGAGATCTACATGATGACGACGAGAGGAGCGCGAGGGAGAGTACAGCAGAGGGCGCGAGGGACTACGAGAGGGTAATGTACACGTGGCGCGAGCAGATCTTGGCCTCGGAGCCCGGGTCGAGGATGAGCGTCTGCGTGCCGTCGACGATGGCGCCCGGACCCCGCACGACGTCGCCCTTGTCGAGCCCGTCGAGCTTGAACACGGGCACGTTGATCCTGCCCGTCGCCTCGAAGTACATCGACGCGCGCTCCTTCTCGGCCTTGGCGTCGACGCCCTCGGCGGAAAAGGCCGTCGCGTCGATCTCGCTCAGGACCGACTCGCCGAGCGAGTCGAACGTCTTGCCGATGCCGCGCACGCGCACGTCGTCGACCATGATGGCCTTCTTGTCGAGGTTGAAGCCGAACTCGCTCTTGTAGAGCTCCTCGAACGCCGTGCCGAAATCGTTCGAGCCGTCCGAGGGTGCGAGCGTCATGAGCGACGTGTCGGATCCGTCGTACCTGCGGTCGGCGTCGATGGAGAGCGTCAGCGAGCGTCCTCGAGAGCGACGAGGGACGAGGGGAAGAGAGAAACGCACCGCATGTTGAGGTAGCACTCGAGCTCGATCCGGTCGTCGGCGAAGCCCTGGCGGCGCAGCTCGACCCGGACGTCCTCCTTGAGCCGGTCGAGGCGAGGCAGGAACGTCGCCTTGGTCTCGGCGGTGAACTCGGCCGCGCACGGCTCGCTGCGGTCGTACGCTCGGCTGCTGAGCGCCATGCCGTACGCCGAGAGGATCGACGAGTAGCGGTGGATCAGAATCTGGGTGATGCCGAGCGTGCGCGCGAGCTCACAGGCTGCGAGCGAGGTAGTCAAGCGTCAGCACGAGCCTCTAGAAGATGGAGAAGAGAGGGAGGAGGACGCACCGTGCTGCCCGCCCGCACCGCCGAACGCCGCGAGGATGTGCTTGGACGTCGAGAAGCCCCTCGCCTCGGTCAACGCGCGCACAGGCCTCGCCATGACCTCGTTCGCGACCTTGATAAAGCCCGCCGCCACCTCGTCGAGCGACATGCTCTTGCCCGTCTCGCGGTTGATCTGCTCGCGCACCGTCTCGAACGCCGCGACGGCCGCCTCGCGCCCGAGCGGCTGGTCCTCGGTCGGGCCGAAGATCTTGGGGAAGTAGTCGGGGAAGAGGCGCCCGAGGACGAGGTTGGCGTCGCTGACGGCGAGCGGGCCGTCCTTGAGGTAGCACACCGGGCCTGGGTGCGCCCCCGCCGACTCGGGACCGGCGTGGAAGAGGCCGTTCTTGAACGTGAGGCACGACCCGCCGCCGGCGGCGACCGTGTTGATGTCGAGCTGGGGCGTCTGGATCGAGACGCCGGCGGTCGTCGTCTCGTACGTCGTCTCGAACTTGCCGTCGAAGCGCGAGCTGCGAGCAGGCAACAGGGATAGAGTCAGTTGTCGATCGAGCCGCAGAGGAGCGAGCTGGAAGACGCACACGTCGGAAGAAGTGCCGCCTGCGGGCAGGGAAGGAGCGAGAGTCAGTCGAGGGACGACGAGGAGCACAGGTGAAGAAAGAGAGGAGGGACGGACCCATGTCGAAACCGATGATCGGCGTGCGGTGCTTGTCGCTCCACGACGTTGCCGAGTAGCCGACGACGCCGCCTGCGGGACCCGACAGGATGCTGCGCAGGCCCGAGAAGTTCTTGACGTCGACGAGCGTGCCC
>Ga0308169_10001476_pt1 | contig 27500 bp, 35 predicted proteins | sample PhyBR1_2_FD_202139 | JGI IMG/M metagenome (GOLD analysis project Ga0308169, IMG submission 202139) | Phyllosphere microbial communities from UC Gill Tract Community Farm, Albany, California, United States - DLSLSB.R1 | ecosystem: Host-associated > Plants > Phyllosphere > Unclassified | place...
TTTGATCGCTTTCTCCTCGTACTCGCCAGTCGTGCCGTTGATGTAATGATGTGTCACCTCTGCCGAGTCTTCGTGAGAAGCGGCGGCTCCATTGACGGCTTCTCGAGTGTTGGTCGCTCCTTCGTGGCGTACTCCTCCGTCTCCGACTTGCTCGAGAGGGTACGATCGTACTGAAGCAGGCTTGATGTGAGTGGTGGCGATGCGAGGAAGTCCTTGAGAAGAATCGACTTCTCGTCGAACTATTTTCGTCAAACAAGACTGATCAGCACTTCGTTTCGTCATACAGGGAATGGAAACAACTCGCTATGTACGAAATCGTACGCGAACTCCCCTAGCTGTTGCAGTTATGGAGTAGTAGTCAGTCTCGGGATTTTTTTTAAGGTGGTAACGAAATCAAACGCACCTCGACTTCGTCAACACCGATGATCTCGCCCTCCTCATCTGTTCGGAACTTGCAACCAGGGATCAAGTTGATCAAGAACATGAGGATGTACGACATGCAGAAAGTCCTGTAGATTCGAATTCGAAATTCGATCATTCAGACGGCTTCGATCAGTTCTACAGCTTCTCGCAATCGGAAGTAACAAGGGAAGGGAACTCACCATCCCCAGCAAGCGCAAACATAAGCGAGTTGCTTTCCGACTTGAATGTAATTTCCGTCGAGCCATCCTCCGTCGATAACGGTGTATCCATCGGTAGCGGCGATGGAAGCTTGAGCGAATACTCCAGTGAAGACGAGTCCGACAATACCAGCGACTCCGTCTACATAGCGAAGAAACGAGCCTGATCAATAAACAATTCGAGAGCGTGAGGAATAAAAGAACGACATACGACAAGCGTAGATATCCATCTATGCGGTGAGCAGAGACGCTATTAGCTGCTGTGATAATAGTGAAGCGGAGAAGTAGGAGACTTACAGCATCATCGAACGAGAAGAAACCTTTGAGAGTAGTCAAAGCATTGGAAATAGCGGCAGCGACCACTCCGATGAAGATCGAAGGTCCATATCCGACAAATCCAGCAGCGGGAGTCTATCGAACGATCGAGATCAGCTTCGAATCAGGCCTGCACAAAGGGAGACTTACGATAGCGACCAATCCGCAAATAGCACCAGTGCAGTATCCGACAGCACTCCATTTCCTCTCCAATCGCCAATCAAGCAACATCCATGCGAGTCCACCAAATCCAGCAGCCAAGTTGGTGTTGACGATCGCGATAGCAGCTTTAACGTTTGCAGCGAAAGTAGATCCACCGTTGAAACCGATCCATCCGACCCAACTGCGAGACGCGAAACAAGTCAGTGTCTGAGGGCATGCGGGTATGCGGGAGAAGTCGAGTGAAGAGAGACTTACAGGAAGATAGTACCTTGAATGACGAATGAAACGTTGTGAGGCTTGAATGAGAGAATGTGGGTACCGAAACCTCTTCGCTTTCCGAGGAAGATCGAGTACACAAGTCCAGTTACTCCGGAGCAGATCTCGATAGGTCCTCCTCCAGCATAATCGAGAACACCTGCGAAAGTTGCGAAAAAGAGTCAGTCGAAAATCCAGAGTTAAGAGGTTTCGAGAACTAAACGAACCGTATTGGAAAGCCCAACCGTTAGGTGACCAGATCCATCGAACGACAACATCGTATACGAGCGTCTGCAAGTCGATAATCGATTGTCAGCGTTCGTGTTGCTCGCAGTAACGAAGAAATGAATACGAACACTCCAGCAGAAGAAGAAGATGCAAGCAGGTAAGATCCTTCCTCGTTCTGCCGCAGCACCGATGAAGACAGCAGGAACAAGCGCGGCGAACATGTTTTGATAGCTGTACATTAAGAATCTCGATGAGTCAAGTCTTCGCCTCGCTCGGATCAAAGTGATGAAACGCACATCATGTAAACGACTTGGGGAACCTTGTTGTTGGCTTGCGGCACGGGAGTCTCGTAGACGTGTCGAAGAACGAAGAAGTGCATGTCACCGAGGAAAGGTCCACCGGTAGGAGAGAAACACAGAGAGTAACCTGTAAAAGCGAAACTAATCAACCGATGCTCTTGACTGGATAGAGAGATCTGCAAGGACTCACCCCAGAAGAAGAACTGGAAAGAGATGATGGCCATGGCGAGCATTGTGAGGAACAAGACAGCGAGAGCGTTTTTTCTTCGAACGAGTCCAGAGTAAAGGTATCTGTGAGAGAACGGGCTACGATAAGCTTCCTGTGCTGATCGACGACGAGAGAGACGGATCATGGACTCACCCGACACCGGGAATCATGAGCCAAACGAGAGCGGTACATGACAGTAACCAGGCGCTGTTTATCGAAAACGAAAACGAAGGGGATAGATTAGTTCAACTGCTCAACATGTCCGGTCAACGTTTGCTGACGCCGTCCTGCTTCTGTTTCCAACTCCTCGACACTGTAACTTCGACGATAGCGCCTTTCCCCCTGGAACCTTTAGCATACACCGCCTTTGCGAGGAAAAGGAATTCGCATCTCGACTGAGGGGTCCTTCCGTTTCTAGCTCTTCCCTCCCAAATAGATGATACTGTCACACAAAGCAGTAGAGAAGGCTTTCATGACTTACATATCTCCTGGATCATAACTTGCGACTGAACCATCTCCCATCGTAACAATCATATCAGTTCCTCCCGGTTGAATCGTATAAGCCGAACCAGCTTCTAAAGTTGCTGATTCTGCCAACAAGTTTCCATATCTGTGAAAGAGAGAACGAGATGAAGGTGATTGATTAGTCCGGATAGGAGCGAGGAAAAGTTTTTGGGTGGAAAAGGAGAGACGAACGTAATGTTGACCATCTTGATCGACTCGTACTAGTGGTTTGATAGATCTATAGACTACTCTAGAGTGTCTTGAGGAGCGTCCGAACGAGTTGTGAGGATTTCCGAAGGAGTTACCCGAGGAAAGACTAAGATTGTTGATCGAGATGAAAGTCGATGACAACGACACTTGCTTGACTTCTGTTGGGTTCGATAGGTCGAGATTGATGTGGAGAGTCGTAGGGTACTGAGAGCTGCAGTCGTAGAGTGAGAGAGTGAGCGGTAGAAGGGATGGCCGCTAAAAATCGTTGATTGCAATTTCGTAAAAGAAAATCATTATCCTTTGATAAGGAGGCTTGGTTCTACTTCGCAACGACAAAAAGGAGTGACATCGAAGCTGTTCGACAGAGGCTTTCGTTCGTACTCGAGACGAGCACTTGATCTAAAATGAGAGCAACTGCCAGCTCGGGCGAGTTTTGGGCGAGTGCACTGCGATTGGAAGAGAAAGGGAATACAGGCGAGCATGAAAAAATTTCCACCTCTTATCTCTCATCCGATCACTCCCGAGGCTTCGTCTGAATACCTTAGAATACAGTACACGCGCGATGAGCGCCGAAACGAAAAGAACGAATACGAATAAGAAGGGAAAAGGGGATGAAAGGCGAAAAGTCGAAACGGAGAGCGGGGGAGGAAATGATGGAGAAACATTCGAAGGAAGGGAGGGGATTGATCAGGCTCTCGTTCGTTGTCGGGTATCTGTCGCAGATTCTGTATTCGGTGCGCCATAGTCCTGCGTCGTCGGAACGAGGTCAGATTGCGATCTCGAATTGTCGAGCATCAAACGAAGAAATGCTCACAACGTAATTCGCCTTCTCTGCCGCTCTGTACTCTTCGATAAGTTCTCCAGCGACAGCCCTGCGAGGAGACAAGAATCTGGTCATCAGCTCTGAACCTTGAGTAACGAGAAACGGGGTCAAGCTTACCTCGCATCATCGAATTCTTCAAATCCATTCTCAAACATTGGTTCCTTCTTGTATTCCGCCAGGAACGCCTTGACTTTCCTCATATTGTCGTATTGCTTGACGTGTCCCATGAAGAGCTATGTCGATCCTTCGAAGCGCATGATCAGCAATCGAATCGAAAATTGTAGTTGAGGGAAGAAGAACGAAGTGAAGACGTACCGAAGCAATTCCCGTATGATTCGCAACCATGCACCCACTGACTCTAGGCGGTCTCATGCCCAACCTCGCGTCCTTCCCTCCCTTCGCAGCTGATTGATTGTCCTTCTCACTCTGTTCCTCCTCCTCCTCTTTTGTCTTGTCTCGATTCCGGTAAGCGAGATATGGCGATTGCTTCGTGAGAGCTACTTGAATCGATGCTGGACCCCAAGGAATGAAGGAAGCGAGAGATCTTTCTCGGATTCGAACGAGCGATTTGTGAACCTGCATGAGAATCGCTGAATCAGCGAAACATTCCAAGGATAAAGCTCGCCAGGGATCGTCACTCACGTCTGTAGGATCGACATCACCTTGAATGATGTTCATCACGCTGATGTAACAAGCTGTTTTCGCATCACTCGAGAATGAAGTCGAAACTAATCGATTCTTGGGCTGCAGTAATCGTCTCATCACATCCAGCACCGTCGTCTTGCGAACTGCTCGAGCCTGAATCGATCAACCGACGCAACGAGCCTAGTCAGTGCGAACGAAAAGGGAGACAAGCGGGAAAAGGAGACGTACCTGCTCGACCTTGTCGCTCGTGAATGGCGTATAACTCGTTGTGAGGAAGTGACATCTCGGTGTGGGAATAAGAGAGGCTACCATCGAAACGAGATCGTTGTTCATGTAACCGGGATATCGCAAAGTTTGTGTAGAAGCTGCCATCACCGTCGATACCTGTTCGCTCATTTCGCCAGTCAGTTCTCCATAGCTCACGAGGAGGGACGGAAGCATACGAGTTGATTCGTTTGTGCGAAACTAGGTTCTCCAACATGTAATCGATCTTGACAAATCCCGCTCAAAGCCTTGTTATCCAACACGACGACTGAATCCGCAAACTCGGTCAACCTCCTCAGCGTCAACAACGAGTTGTAAGGTTGTACGACGACGTCTCCTGAGCCGGCATCGGGGAAGACGGAGTAGGTTTGGATGAGTTTCTTGGGGAAAATGTCGGAGAGTCGTTCGAGGACGTAGGAACCGAGTCCGGATCCAGTTCCTCCAGCGATGGAATGCATCAGCATGATACCCTATCAAGTGGTCATGAGCATGTTGAGAGTATTTCGTTCGAAGGCAAAAACTCACCTCGAGACTGTCACTACCTTCTGCTTCTCGTTCCAGCATCTCTGCGATATCGTTCCACACTAGTTCTCCTGCTGCATGTCCTTTCGCGAACTATTCGAAGACGGAAGGATCAGTCTCGAAATCGAAAGATTCGCAAAGAGAAAGTCGTTTCGTACGTTGTTTCCCGCACCTCCTCCATCAGGCGAGCTGTAAAAGTTCTCGGGATTGTACAGATTCTTGTAAGGACTATTTCGGATGTTGTTGAGGACCTACGAGTACCAAGGACCGGGATCAGCGGGAGTAGAACTCGAAATTGCTAAAGAAGAGGAGAATTGCTCACCCTAGGTTCAAGATCGATCATGACTGCACGTGGGATATATCTTTCGTCATCTGCTTGATAGAAAAATACGTCCTTGCGATCATGCGGTGCGTCGGGAGCGAGTGCGTAATCCTCCAACATTCCATCATGAGAGATTCCATGTTCAGCGCACAATTGAGCCCAGAATTCGCTACCGACTACCTCAGAGCGTGTAAGCTATTACTCTTGACCATTTGAGCGGAACTGGACTCACTCTGATTCCCTGCTTGTCCCGCTGAAACGGTCACTGATCAAGATTCGAGAAGTGTCAATTCACATCTAGCGAGAGCATCAAAAGTTACTTACAGAGCTCCCTAGGCATCTGAATGTTTCTATGACGCGATCAAGTGAGCGTGTAGAGTGTATGGTCTGAAGGTGAATCGCGATGAGCGAACTGATGAAAGAAGGGCGAATCTGCTTCCTCAACGCAAATGCTTCGCTCGGGCTAATATTGAAAGCTGTGCTGGTCGTAGTACTATCTGTTTTGGAGTCAAGGCGAGTGAAGAGTCAACCCCCACCCAAAAATCCAACTTTTCACTTTTGCCGCTTTTCCCGCTCTTCTTCCTCCTTTCACCTCACTTTTTATCAAACTGACTACCATGGACTCTCGAGCAGTCTTCTTGGACTCGATCGAGCTCGCTTCGGTACCGCCGGCGGCTGTCAGAGACACATCCACAACTTCAAGTCCTTCGCTTTCCAGAAAGCCCTCGTATGAATCACTCGCATCTGCCGCCTGGACTCCGACCCTTCACAAGACGCTAGAAACACCTCAGCTTGAATCACGAGAAGATCAAGGGACAAGATTGCGACGATTGAGCATGACGGAGCCAGAAACGAACGATGGATATCAAGAGCTCCCTCCCGTCGATAAGGGTAAGGGAGCTTGGCTATTTGTTGTGGGTGCCTTCATTCTTGAGTACGTATATATGACTGAGCGCAAGGCGGGCGGGGAATCGGCAGTCCTCACCCTGTAACTCCGAAGTTGACTCTTTTATGCTCTCCTTCTTTCCTCTACGCTCCCATACTACACTTCCCTCATTCTATCAGGTGCTTCATTTGGGGATTCGGCTACTGCTACAGGTTATTCGACATCCCCCGAACTCTGTGTCGGATCGTAGGCGTGCGAGACTGACTCAATCGTTCGCGCAGCTCGATTCTCGTCTATTTCCAGCGAACGGAACCATGGTCTCGATATTCCCTAGCAGCGCTTTCATCTGTTGCAACAGTAAGTTTCCCTCGGTCCTGTGTCCTATCTACGATACCGAGATGCCGACTGACACTCCTCTCTGCTCTCTCTTCGACAGATTCAACTCGCTCTCGAATTCATGCTTCCCTTAGTGGTCATCAATCTCTTCCGAAGGTACCCAGAGAAGGTCAAGCTCTCACTCTACATCAGCGCAGTCGTCTACTCAGGATCAATGCTCGTTTCGAGTTGGGCAACTGAAGTGATTTTACTCTCGTTCGAATTCTTCTCTTGCGATCTAAATTGACCCACGTCCTTTCTTTCATCAGGTCTGGCACCTCGTTGTATTACAGGGCGTCCTCTGTGGCGTGTCAGGAGCGTGCTTATACGCCCCAGTCCTTCTTTGGTTGAACGGATGGTTTCTCACCAAACGAGGTTTGGCTTCGGGAATCGTCTTTAGTGGTCAGTCTAGGTCGGAATTGAGCCGTTATTGTGAGCTGACCTCTGCAGTTGATGGTGATACCACAGGAACCGGCATGGGTGGATTCGCTTTTCCCTTTTTGATCGGAAAGGTTCTCGACGATCACGGTGAGCAAGTTTCCCGCAATCCCGAATGGAAACGCCCTGACTCCTTCATTCTCTCACCGGCAGGGTTTGCGACCATGTGTCGTATGTGGGCGGGTGTTACGGCATTCGTCTTCCTCCTCGCGATCAGATTCACCAGCCCCCGAATTCCTCTTCGCAAACCGATCGGACCTCGACCAAAATGGTTCGCAATTGACTTCAAGACAATCAATCATCCTATCGTTTGGACCATGGTGAGCTGACTCTTTCTTTCGAGGTCGAAGTCGACAATTCTCGAACCTCTCCAAAAAATGAGAACTGACGTTTACTTAACCTGATACAGTCGATCACTACCTTCATCTCGTCCATGGCTTATTTTCCGGTCTCCCTTTATCTACCTACCTACGCCGTATCCCTCCTCTCCGCAGACGATACCTTTACGACAAATCTAGTTGTCGGCGTGTTCAATTTGGCAGCAATGCTCGGATCCAACCTCACAGGTTGGGCTGCTGATTGGTCACTGTCTTGGACGGTATCGTTCATCGGAGCAGCTGGAGGAGTTGTTGCAATTTCGGCTTGGGGGGCTGCGAACTCGCTCGGAAAAGTATTCGGATTCGCTGTTCTCTATGGTGGAAGCTCTCAAATTTGCTCGATCTGGGGACCTGCTGGCGCTATTGTAGCTGGTGAGATCCCCCCTCCCCATTTGCTTTGCGCGTAGACACAAAGCTGACTCGTCAAAATCGCAGGTGCAAACCCTCAAACCTCAACAACGATCTTTTGCATTTGGGGAATCGTCCGTGGCGTAGCTTCAATTGTCGGTCCTTACGTCTCGACGAGTCTGTACGATGAAAACGCAGCACATTCGAAAGAGTGAGTTGCCCTTTCATTCGACTCAACATTTGGGCTAACTCTTTCTTCCGCTACTCCAGACAAGCATGGGGACGATTCGGCTTCCACAATATCATTGTCTTCGGTACGTCTTTTCGCTTGGGTCAAGCATGCTTGACAGAATCACTCACTCTCTCGCTTCGATCGTTGAATAAGTCGGCGTTATGTCCCTTCTCTCGTCATTTGGAGGAGCTGCTCTCGCATATTTCCGAGCTAGACTGGTAAAAGAGAAGCAGATGGGATCAAGTGGAGCTTAACTTTTGTTACTTTGTAAAGAATTGAAACGAAGAATCGAGAAAGTTGCGAAAACTTTCGACTCTTCCGCTCCGCGAGCTCGAGCCGTACTTCTCAACAATACATCGCCGACAGTCCTCTGCTCAGTCGCCACTGGCTTCGTCACAAATGCTTCATAACAAATTGAGAGTCCTCCAAGGAAATGATCGACCTTGATCTTCTTTCGCCTTATCCATCTCGAGTCGTTCTCGATTCGCGATATCCACCGCTTCGGATGACTCCCAGAAGCTCGATCGAGCTAGCCGAGCTGCCTGCCGGCGTGCCCACGCCTTCCTCGACGTCCTCGATTCGACCAGATTCGAAAGGTGGAACCGGTTCAGTCGCTTCAGCGGGAATCGCCGACGGCACAGATGGAAACAGAGAAGATCAAAGTACCCGCCTGCAACGTCTCAGCTTCTCAAAAGGTGAAGAACAAGCATCGTCGCTGGCTTTAGTTGACAGAGGTCGCGGTGCTTGGACTTATGTCGTGGCAGCTACCGTACTCGAGTGAGTCACCATCGTTCGCTCTTCGTTGAGAGACCACACTGACGGCGGCACTTCTCCATGCAGGACCTTTATGTAAGATTGCAATTTCTTCGTTCACGCCAACTTTCGTCGCTGAAACTCGAAAGAACATCGTCTTAACAGCTGGGGATACGGGATATGCTTCTCGGTGATCCTCGTGCATTTGGAGTACCACGAGCCTTGGTCGAAAGCTTCCCTTTCAGCATTATCGAGTATCGGAACCGTGCAATTAGGTGCGCTACATTCCTCTCATTGCCTCCCACTGTACTCTAATTGCCGCTGTCTCCTATTCTCCCTGACACGCTCGCATTGTCGTCGACTGCCGCGTTCTGACGACTTCTTTCTTTTGTCGAAAGGTTTGATGTACTTCCTCACCTACTTCGTGAACAACGCTTTCCGTCGTTATCCCGACTATGCAAAGATTGCGCTCTACATAGCTGCGGGTGTCTATTCAGGGTCATTGCTGCTATCGAGCTTCGCTACTGAGGTGAGTCGATGGTTTCTCTGCGTGCTTTCTTTCGCGACATGTGCTGACACTCGACGTTCTGCTTTAGGTTTGGCATCTCATCGTACTCCAGGGACTACTTGCTGGATTTGCAGGAGCGACCCTATACGCGCCATGTTTACTCTGGGTGACAGACTGGTTTTACGCAAAAAGGGGGGTTGCGTCGGGAATCATCTTCGCAGTGCGTCTTCTCTCGTTGATCAAAGTCCTTGACAGGTACTCACGTCTCTAACCTTGCTATAGGGTACCGGATTCGGAGGTTTCGTCTTCCCCTTCCTACTCGGCGCACTGCTCGACCGCTACGGTTTCGCCTGGACTGTTCGTATTTGGTCAATCATCTGCGCCGTCGTATTCTTCATCGCTGTCTACTTCATTCGACCTCGAGTTCCGCCAACGAAGCCAGCAAAAGGTCAATCGCGTCCCAAGTTTTTCCTCGTCGACCTCAAGGCTTTCAATCATCCGGTAAACTGGACCGTCTCGATCACCACTCTTGTCGCGTCGCTCGCCTATTTCCCGGTCGCGCTCTACCTACCTCTGTATACTTCGAGTACGCTTGACCGCTGAGATCTTCGAGTTGACAGAAATTGTACTGACCTGTATTTTCGAGGGACAGACATGCTTTCCTCGACAGATTCGTTCACGCCCAACCTAGTCGTCGCAATTTTTAATCTTGTATCCTTCCTCGCCTCCATCGCAATCGGTTATGCTAGCGACAAGTCTTTGTCGGGAACCGCGTGAGTCGAGTCGCTCCAAAGAGTTAATTTCGAAAATCTGACTGTTCACTTTGCTGCGTCTCAGTACGTTCCTCGGCGTCACCGGAGGAGCAGTAGCTCTGGGCGCATGGGGTACTGGTACAACTCTAGCGAAGGTCTTCGCATTTGCGGCCATCTTTGGTAAGTCGGTTCTCGGTCACAAATCACGATGCAATTGCGAAAACTGAAACCGAATTTTTGCTTCGCAGGCGCTACCACTCCGATATCGTCATACTGGGGAGCAGCCAGCCGTGAGATAGCAGGCAGGGATCAGTTTACTTCGTCGACATTGCTATGTTCCTGGGGGATGATACGAGGTGTTGCTTCGATCCTCGCACCTTATCTCTCAGAGGGTCTGTACAGCGAGAAGGATGCTCATTCACAATCGGGGACCTGGGGAAGATACGGCTTCCGAGATATGATCATCTTCGGTGAGCTCTCTTTTCGAGCTTTCGATTCTCGATTATAGCTGAAATTTTCGAATCATCAGTCGGAGTCATGTCGCTCGCGAGCTCTTTCGGCGGAATCGTGCTCGGTGCTCTCAAAATGAGAAGCAACGCTGCGAATAGAAAGGGAACGGGTCCAGCATAAGTTGGAGGCAGTAGCGACTTCGAAAATCTCGGAAAGGAAAATCCATAAAAACGAAGTTTGTACAATTGCGAGCAGTTCTGCGAACGCACATGTTTGCAAGAAGTTTCGTATAACAACAAAGTTCTGATTCTCAGTACCGAACTTGCTCGAGTTTGAGGGGCTATCACTTGTCCGTCAATTCCCTCCTTCACCTAATCCTTCGAACGAAACCGCTCCTCGATCCAGCCATCGCGTGAGTAGGTCAGTCGACCGTTCTCCAGTAGCTCCTGTTGAAGCGAGCATCGACGGGCCGGGTGAAGGTTGGCTGAAGAAGTTGGCAGAGGGATATGAGGGAGGATGCATCGGATTGAAATGATGAGGAACTGGATTGACGTGGGGAGCAGAATGGAAGAGTGAGGTGTCAAAGTGGTGCATCGGGTTACTTGTAGAAGTCGAAGGTGCTGAAGAAGTCGAAGCGAAATCGACCAGGTTGTTCATCGACACTTCTCCCTCTCCTCCTCCTAGATTCGCGGGAGGATACCGTAGCTCTAGAGAGGGTACATGTTCACCACCCTCGAGGGTCGAAAAGTCGGCTTCGATAAGTGGCGGTAGAGGAAGTGCGTCCTGTTGATCTCCTCCTTCGGCTGGCATTCCCCATCCGTTCATTGAATCGTTCGGGTTCCCAACCAACCCGAGACTGAACAACAAGTCCGTCTGATCCCACGAGCCAAAGTCGAGCACCGTGGCAGGATTTGCTGAAGGTCCGAGATCGTTCGAATAGGAGAGGAAAGCTTGGAAAGGTTCCGAAAGAGCGACAGCTGGAGTTGGCGAGCTCGGAGGGGGTACTGTTGTCGCGGTTGGGTGTACGCCTGCGATTACGAAGGCGTCAGAACGGTGAGCTAGTAATGTGTAATCATCTTTACTCACCTCGCAAGAAACCCAATTCCCGCTTATGCGCCTCTACCTTCGTTCTCAACGCTTCAAAGCTAGTCTTCGAGACGGGGAAGACTCGACTGAGTTCTTCGTAGGCTTTGAGAGGAGTGTCGTGCTGATGAGGAGCGTAATCGTTCTGTTGGAAGAGTGTTGCGGAAAGCGTGTGAAGAGGAAAGTCGATGATAGGTAGAGAACGATACATCGTGAACAGTCCTCGGTAGCGGTTGAGGATATGGTGAAGCATGATGAGAGCGGGAGGTACTGGATCGTAAGCGGTCGAGGCGAAAGATCTATCAAGGAAGAAGATTCAGTGACTTAGTTCGCGAAGAGAGCGAAGAATAGTTTGGCTTACGCATGAGGCTTGAGCTTGAGATTGAGAGCGGACGATATCAAGTGCATCTCGACTGTCCACCTCGCTCTTTCCTCCAACCTTTCGACTCCTCCTCCCTTCTCTCCGAGCAGCAGTCCGTTCTCCAGTCCATCTGTCCAAACCTTGAGGTTCTCAACCAGCTCGATTCGTTCCCGTTCGCCGCTTGCGAGACCGTTTCCATAGCCTCTCCTCGGGCAGACATCCCATCTGACTATCTCGATTCCAATCGCACAGAGAGAAGCCATCCTTGCGAATGTTGAAAGAGAAGCGGATCTGACAGCTTGAGGAGTCCGTGTCGGTGCGTTACCGGGCAATGGAGAATCGATTGATATCGCCGATTTACCCTTCGCACTGCTCCAATCCTCTCGAAGTTCGATCGGCGTCTTGTCACTTCGCCAAAGCTCGAAGTCTTCGTTTCCATCGACGGGCGGTATCGCGACGTTGTAGTCTTCGAGGACGATGAGGGGTGCTCGGGAGAGTCGGAGGGAAAGGAGAGTGTGAACGATGAGAGCGGAATGGAAAGTTTTCAGTTTGAGCGAGTTGGGATCCGGTTGAGTGCGAGAACCTAGATGGAGGCCTAGATTGATAGAGAGAGCGATCCCCATACCTACGGAACCAGACGGGTGAGTAGCGGTTCAGGAAAGGGTAAAGAGGATACCTCACTGCTCAAAACCCAAGCTCTGTTCAGTTCTCCCGCTCCCCAATCTACGATAACTCCAACGACGACGGCTTGGATCGTTTCGAGATTCGGCGCTTTCTCGATTTCAGTCCAAAGATGAGCTCTCGCTGCATTCGCCCAAACTTCTGGAGCGTGTGTCGACACCGCGACTGAAGGGGGGAGGTAAGAAGATGCGAGAGCGAAGACGGCGAGATAGAGTGAAGGAGGAATGAGGCGGGAGGAAGGCAGAGAAGTGGTTGTTCGAGTTGGAACGGCGGGAAGGTGAGCGGACCAACGAAGGAAGAGCGTTTTGTCCTATACGGGTTGCGAAAGATGAGCGAGTGTGATGAGAGTGTAGTAGAGAAAGACGCACGAGCATAGGGAAGTACGGCTGGACTACTTGGTTGAAGTAAAGGTCGAGAAGTTGGTTTCGAATCGATTCGCTCGGTAGTAAAGGAATGTCGAGTCGATTCGTTCTGTCGACACCACCGGTGAAAGGTGCAGCAGGAGGATTGTTGACAACACCCTCCATCGCTTGTTCTTGGTCTGGAACAGCTGCGTGAGCGAGTGCATGAAGAGCAGTCGAAGGGACGTCGAAAGGAGAGGAGCCGGAAGTTGAAGCGAAGGGGTAAGACGATGGAAGCGGATACGACGTCGAAGGGGCTCGAGGAGTTGGGAAGGAGTGTTGGACCCAAGGATGAGGCTGAGGAGGAGGAGGAGGAGGGTGGTTCCCGACATTGGGCGAAGGAGTCGGTAGAGACGTGTTCGAGGAGGGAGCAGGTGAATCTGCCTCTTCTTTCTTCGCTGCCTTCTTCTTAGAACTGGAATTGGAAGCTTTGGCGGTGGAAGAACTGGGAGGTGGAGCGGGAGAAGGGGCGACATTCTCTAGTTGTGAAGCGATCGATGAGGCTCTATAGGCCTCGATTTGCTGTTCCGCACTTGTCGCTTGAGCAGAAGAGCTCGAAGAAGGGGATGCCGAGTCGGGAGAATCAGCTGAATTAGCTGCATGTCGGAAGAAGACTTCGATGTGAGCGCCAATAGCCGGCACAGTGACGAGTAGATGACCCTGTGAGCACAGAGTGTTGGTCAACTATATAGCAAGTTTCAAAGGAACGTAGAGAACTGACGAGGAGTCGTTCGAAAGCTTCACACTTCTCAGCCATGTTCTTCGATTTTCCTGCTTGAGGTCCTCTCTTCCTCGTTGGTCTGCTATATGTACAGCTCGAGGCTTGACTCGCTTCTGTACATATCACGCATGGCGAGTCTATTGTTGCGTTGGGGTAGCTAGCGCACTTTATCCGTCGTTTGCGGCACCTATTGCGAAAAACAGTCAGTTTTCACCCTCATAATGTGTTCAAAGGGCCAGAGACTCACTGGTCGCATGCTTTCGTGACCCTTCGTTTCTTCTTCTCGGGCTGTTCCGAATCACTATCCATCTTAGTTGAGTCTGGGAAACTCGATTCAAGTCAGAATCGATTGGCGGAGGAAGAGGTGGAGACGTCGACTAACTTCTCTAGCGTTCTACTTCTGTAAGGTTGTCTAGAGCTTGAATGAGGTCCTACACTGACTATCTGAGTCCCGGAGTGACTTGACGGAGAGCGCGTGGTGCTGTAAAAGTCGGTGAGCCGATCGAAGCGAAACACCACCACTCGGGGCCGAGTTGGATAGCAAGTTGCGCTTGTGCTTGAGTTCTGGTCGCGTACAGTTGACTCAGCACTCGGCCGGTTGAGCGTGAGAAAAGGGGATCGAGGTGGGGGAGCAAAACAAGAAGAGGAGAAGAAGGAAGCTCTCCCTCTCACCATACACTCGGCTTTGTACAAACCGCTCAGATACCAGCAGAGATGGCGTCCACGCAGCCCAGTCAACCTCCCGAAGCAGCATCGACTTCGAAAGCGACTCACAACAACTTCGGAACTAGATCTGCTCTCTATGCTCCCGACGCTTCAATCGCTTTGATCGGAATGCGTGAGTCATAGCAACCATCCTTTAAGCCTCAGGGAGCGGCAGAGGGCTACTCAGGATGAATCTCGAAAGAAACCATGTGGTGCTCGAAGTGGGAAGGGAAAATGCTGGTAAACACGTTGCACGAACGAGGAGTTAGGGGCAGGGGAGCAATCTGGAGCGATCAAGAGTCGGAGGAAAGCTGATCGACGAGAGCCGGAGAGGAATCAGCACTTCGTTTCCATTTTCGCAACTCTGGCTGATCCTCCTTTCGTCTTGATATCACAGGCGGAGTCGGCAAGACGACACTTGGACTCATCGCCGCTACGTCACTACGACGATCCTTCATCGACTGCGACGCAATCTTCTCTACTCTACACGGTTCGATTTCGAACTTTGTCAACTCGCACGGATGGTCCGCTTTCCGAGATGCAGAAACGCAGATCCTAAAGAAGCTACTCGATGATCATCCTAAAGACTTCGTTATCGCGTGTGGAGGAGGGGTCGTTGAGAGGGAAGTCAACCGAGACTTGCTGAAGAAGTTCAAGGAGGAAGGAGGAACTATCGTTCACGTCGTGAGGGACAAAGATGAGACCGTGCGGTATCTGGTCGACGAATCTGCAAGGTATGTCAAACGATAACGTTGTGCGTGAAGTAGTCGTGACTGACTTCTCCGTTCTTGACAGACCCTCTTGGGGAGAGGAGATTCGACATGTGTGGGCTCGTCGAACCCCATACTTCGAGGAACTCTGCACACATACTATCGTATCACTCACTGCCTATCCTCCTCCTCCCTCTCCACCTTTCCTCATGAAGCACGTCGAAACCGCCTTTGTTCGACTTCTTCGATCCATCTTCGGTCTCGCTTCCTCCCATGTCCCTCTCACCGCAGGACCTCGCCCACCACCAGTCACTGGACCTAGTAGTGGAGAATATGGAGGGTATGGAGCATGCGAAAGTGAGATGGGCAGAGGAGCCAAGGGACCGAGAACATCGTTCGTGGCACTGAACTTTGGGGATTATCGGGCGATATCAGGGGAGACGATCAGGAAGGTAGCTGGGGGAGTCGATCTGATCGAGATGAGGGTGGATACGCTGGTCGAAGTCGAGTCACCTTCTTCAACAACGGTTTCGAGAGCCGCTTCGCCTTCGAATGACAACAGCTCGTCTCGCACTGCAACGCCTCGGAGGAGGAGGTATCCTTCACCTCACTTCGTTGCCATGAACTTCGGACAGCTTCGACGGTCCTCTCCTCTTCCGATCTTGTTCACCGTTCGAACGACTCGACAAGGTGGATCTTTCCCTGATCCTTACACGGATAATCCGGAACTTATGGGCGATTATCTCGCTCTTCTCGAACTCGGATTGTAAGCCTCTTCTACACTTCCTTGAGCTCGCAGTCGTAACTGACGTGTCGGGGTCAACAGCAAACTCGGAGCGGAATACGTCGATCTCGAAATGGCTCTTCCGGATGCAGTCATCGAACAATTCTTGTCGATGCGAGGAGCGGCTACTCAATGTCTAGGAGCAGATCACGACCGAAAAGGAGAGTGGAAATGGGATAGTCAAGAAACTCTCGACAAGTATCTTCGAGGAGCAAGACTAGGTTGCGACATCGTCAAACTCGTCTCGACCCCGACTTCATTCGACTCGAATCTCGAACTGCTGAAGTTCCGTGCCAAGGTCGACACTCTCTCGACTCCTGCTGGCGGCAAACTCATTCCTCATCCTGTTCCTCTCCTCGCAATCAACCTCGGCAAAGGCGGACAACTCTCTCGTTACCTGAATCCAGTCCTCACTCCAGTCACTCATCCACTCCTACCTGGTGTCGCTGCACCAGGCCAGCTCACCTACGCTCAGACTCAACACGCTCTCTTCCTCTCTGGCCTCATCCTTGAGAAAACCTTCTTCGTTCCTTCTGCCGCGATCGCCGAAGCTTTCGCGAGAGAAGCTCATACCCTCGGTCTCCCTTATACCTTCATCGTCGAAGATCGACTACACCTGAGGGAAGTCGAACCGAATTTTGGTGGTGCTTTCCTCGCTTCCCCATCTCGCCCAATCTCTACCTCTCTCCTTCCCCAAACCGACGAAGTTCTCCCTCCAGCTCGATCATCAGGCTGGGCAGATCTCGCTGTGCCAGCCTACTCCGAACCTCCGACTTACGACGCTCCTCCTACTCCGCTCAATAATCTCAAGTACACGAACGTTCGGGTCCTCGCTTTGGCTGAAGTCATCACGCAAAACCTCTCACCGATCAACGCAGTTGGCACGCATACGTGTGCTCTACTAGTCGGACTAAGCTCGAAGGACAAGGCGGAAGTAGTCGAGGCGTTGAAAACTGTCGGCGCTAGGTGGGTTTACGTTTTGGCTTGCGAAGCGGACGATGCGGGACTATCGAGACAAGTTCCACCTTCTCGTGATGGTGCTCCCGACTTGGTTGCCCTCGCCTCGGTTTCACCTTCACCGACGACTCGTTCCCGAGTGTCTTCTCCTCAACCACCCAATTCCTCCTCTGCCGCTTCCCTTCTCCTACCTCACCAGACACCAAATCGCTCTTCAATCCCTTACCCTCTGCTCGCTCCTCTCACCCTGATTCCCATCACTTCCTTCACATCTCCCACTCTTTATTCGAAACGACCACCGACTATCATCGTTTCCTCCGATGCTCGATGTCCCGGTCGATTCCCCGAAAACCTCTTCGCCTCGCCAACTGGTGGATGTGCACTCGATCTCAGCTACGCCGCAGCATCGACCTCTTCAGCTCTCATCGGATCGACTAACGGCAACAGAGCGGGAAAATTAGCCGGAGCGATCGAAGAGAAACGATACAAAGCTGCACAAGCAGTAGCGGCCGCGTCAACTCTTATGATGGAGACTGAGAATAGCGGAGATGAAACGGTGAATCAGCAGCAGAAGAAGAAGAAGGGGAGTGCGATGGGAAAATTGGGAAGAATGGATGGTTGGCAAGTTCTCGGAACGAAGGATCTATTGGCCGAGTGTGAACGTCAAGCTTTCAGAGCGTTGACTGGAAGGAGAATGGGTTAGACCGTTGTAGTGCTGTTGAATTTCGTGCAAGCTCACACAAATGCGAAGATCCACTCATTCCGCTCTCTGAAGAGTGTCTCGCCGATAACGCTTACTCGAGGGTTATGAGTGGGTCTCCCCATTCGTTTACCTTATGTGAGCGATAGACAGCATGGTGCAAAAACTTAGCTCGATTAGTTTGCGACGTGAAAAAGCTTTGGGAAGAAGATGGATTTTGGATTCCCGAGGAGAGAGCAGTTCATCTCGTTCCGATCATTACTGTATAGGCTAGAGACAGAAGGAGTGCTATCGGAAGAGCTGCTTCACCTCTCGCGAGAAATTCTTTTCTCCTGTTTTGGATCCGCATTTATTCAGCTTCTGCCTAGATCTGCCTTCCTTCCTTGTCCTCTCAATTTTCAACTTCACCCTCATTTCCGCCATTTCACGCATCGACACAATCGTCACGATCCCTCAAAACACTATCGCAAGAGCTCTCAACAGATCGCACGCTGGAGTTCAACTAGGAGTTGGTTCTTCTTGAAACTTCAACCCCCTTTCCTGTGGGATGTCTGCGTGGGCGCACTCGGTGGACCCATCAGCATGGCGATATGATCAAGTATCACAAGCTACTCAGCCAATGCAGCAGACCTATGTTCCTCAGCCTTCAACCTCGAATGGCGGACAATCGATCAACAACTCGTTCGATCAATGGGGATCAACGTCGGATTATGGACTACAAGGGAACAGTATGGGATATGTACAGGCAGTCTACGGTGGACAAGGAGGAGGAGACAACGACTACAGAGTCATGAACGGACCCGCTTCTTCAAATCACCTTCACCATCCTCCCAGCAATTCACAGCTCTCGCACCAGTCTTACGCTCCTTCCAGCTACCCCTCAGCTCAGCAACAACTCTACCCTTCCACTTCCCGCGCTCCTTATCAACCTCCAGCTTCTCAATCTCATGTCGAACCCCCAAATTCGTTTCGCTTTGGCCAACACTCCGAGGAGCTTCCGACGACGAGTCAAGCTGCCGTCAGCTTGTCTGCTACTGCTCAACGCTTCCAGAACGCTCCATCGACTGGACCCCCTTCACATACTCCCTCTCCTCGTTTCTCTCAACCGATTTCTCAAACTTCGAATATTCCGATTGAGCAGCAGCCCGATCCCCATTCTCGCCCAATCCCTTCTCCGACCTCGATACAACAGTTCCATCGTAAGGTCGACGAACTAGCTATGCTGCAGCATAGGCTGACGCAACTTGAGGGGATTTTGAAACGAGGAACGATGGCTGAAACTGGTCCTGGTGCATCTCAACCGATACCAAGTCACCAAAAAGCGCACCTCGACATCCAAGTGAAAGAGTTCAAGTACGTTCTGAAATCTCGAGTCGTCATCTTCAAGGAAAAGGGAGGGAGAGAACTGAAACACCTTCTCTTTTCACATGATTCGCAGAAATCGACAGGTCAACTTGATGAACGAGTGCGACGCTTTCACGAACCATTTCGGGCCCGCGTCAACCTGGAACGGCGGAGCAGCTCAAGTTCACGTTCCGAATCGAAGTCAGATCGTTGCAAACGGACAGCAATTTCAACAAGCGAATAACGGGACACACAATCGACAGTACTCTCACGAGCAGCAGAATGGAGGAGGAACGCAGTACGGTCAGACGCCGCAGCAGCAAGTCGCTCGAATCACGAGTCATCCTCAGAGTTATTCGAATCCCTCCGACCCTTATTCCTCTCGACATCATTCCGAACATGCACTTCAGCCATTACCGACGAATCAATATCAGCCATTGTACGAAGCGAGCTCGGCGTGGAATGATCCGAACTCAGCATCGTCCTCGTCGTCAAGTTCTGCCCACGACTCTTCGACTTCATTCCATCCTCCACCTTCCAACCCATCCTACGCTTCCTACAATCCCTCATCGCAGCTTCAACCCTCCCCAGCTTACACCCATCTTCCCAATCCTCCACCGCCAAATCAGCAACAAATGAGACCTCCTTCGAAACCGCCTCAACCTTCGCTCAACTCTGCCAATTATCCTTCTTACCCCTCAGTTCAACTCACTCAGCAACAACATCAGCAGCAGCTACAGCAACATCAGTATAGTCAGCAGCGATTCTCGAACGCGGTCCCGTCTACCTCTTCGCACGTGCAACCACAGCCCTCGACTTCTGCACCTCGTCAAGAGCTTCCACCAGGTCTCCGAGCTCAGATGGACGCTCTCACTCGGGATCAAGCAGCGCAGAACGGCCAAGGACGCGGGAAAGGACTCGGTGGTGCGAATGCTCAGAATCCTTTACAAGCGTTGATCAAGAAAGCAGAGAATGGAGAAATGCCGATCATGACGATGTCGGGATTGAGGAAACCGGCTGAGGTAGAAGCGGAGAAGAAAGCGGAAGAAGCGAGAGAGTTGGCTAGGAATGCTCGAGCTGAGGGAGAGAGTGGGAAAACGAACGGGAACGTCGAGATACCAAGTCGGAAGGATCCGAAGCAGAGATGGCCGACAAGTATGCTGGCAGATCTGTGTCGGCAAGGAGGTGGAGCTACTCTCGCGGAGATGGTCATGACAGTTCGTTCATTCCTCGTCTTTTCCCGTCAAAAAGTCATGTTTCCTCGATATTGACATTCCGGGAACTTTCGACCAAACAGATCGACACTCAACTCTTCTGGTCTCAACTGCAGCAAATCTGCTTGAAGCGTGGCATCCAAGTTTTCGAAGAGATTCATCAAGGGAACTTTGTCGTCGATAACAAGCCTGTCGATCTGCTTCAGCTCTTTCAAACTGTCGTTTCTCGAGGTGGTGGTTATGGAAAGGTACGTTATCATCTACTTCATTGCGCGAGCCCTGTGTCTCATCGCATTTCGTTTCTCAGATCGACGCCGGAAACGCTTGGGCGCACGTCGCTACCCTCCTCTCGATATCATCTCGCTCGTCTGCAGCGCATGCTCGCATCAAGGAGATCTACCATCGCATCTTGTCCCCTTTCGAAGACACTTGGGCGACTCAGATGATCAAATTGAGGGAGAAGCAAAGAGCTATGGAGGAAGCGAGAAGAGGCCTGGGCGCTGGCACGACGGGACCCTCCTCGGCCTCCTCGAGTCCTTCAAATGGCATCTCTCGACCTCCTTCGAACATGTATCAATCGAGTCCTCAATCTCAGCCGATCCCTGTTCCTTCCCCTCTCTCCGGCCATTCTCACCTCGCTCCTACGAATCAGACTCAGATTCAATCTCCACAACCGATCCGAGACCCGCTCCCCACCAAATCGTCGATGTTCGCCAACCCTACTTCGTACGCTCCTTTGCCGATACCATCTCCCTCTCAAACCGCTTCCTCTCCTCTCGCCCGTCCCCCTCTCGCACAGACAACGGAGAATCCTCACGCTCAACACCAACTTCCACCTCGACCGCAAGAGAAAGTCGTCACTTCAGCAGACCTACTCGAACAAGCTAGAGCACTTCGCAAGAACGCCGATGCGACGGCGGCCGCTTCGAATGGATCGCAAGTTCAGCAATCTTTGACAACTTCTCCTCCGCAAGAAACATCTTCGACACCACAAGAGACCGCTTCCGCACCAGCACCTTCGACAACCATCGCTGCCCCTATAGCGAAACCTCCGACTCCGGCTTCGAACGGCTCATCTCTCCCTGATCCAGTTCAATCTGCAGTCGCTGCTGCTGGTCATGTCGCACCCTTCTCGACAAGTTCTGGACAAATCGGACTTGGTCTTCCTGCCTCAGTGCCGAATGATCCGAAGAGGTCTGTGACGAACTCTCGAAAAAGGAAGAACGCCGATTCGGATGAGGGGGAAACTGGAAAGACGAAGACGAGGAATCGATCCACGAGTAACCTCGAAGCTCCTGTCGTCGGACAACAGACGAACGAACCTCACTTCAATCCCTTCGAAATCGCCCAGTTCCTCCCCTTTTCGACTTCGACAACAGCTCCCCTTCTGTCGACTTCGCCGTCTACCGCTAAATCACAACCCCTCTACTCCGACGCGAACGGCTCAGCAAAGTCTTCCCTCTCTGCCCCAAGCTTACGACCTGACACAAGCTCGACATCTGGCGACACCTTCTCACCTCACTCGAACGGGAATGGACATCAACTTCCGTCTACCGCCAGAAAAGACACCTCGGAGACTCAGCAGATCGGTGGTACCTCTGCCTCATCGGCGTTCGTCACACCGGTTGCTTTCGAAGCAAGTCCGTCTTTCTCGACTAGCAACCCAAAACCTCCTACCTCGGCGGCACTAGACCCTTCCTCCTTTGACTCGATCTCTCTCTCCATGTCCCTCGATCCGCAAGCCACTTCTCGTCCCGGTACCTCGTGGGCTTACAACGATACCGCCATCGCTAATGGTCTGTCATCTTTCGACACTTTCGGATTGGAGGGGGGTTTCGACTTTTCCTCGTCTACCTTTGGCGACGAACTCAACGGAATTGATACTCAATCTTATAACCAGAAGTCAAACGGGACAGGTCTCCCGAATTGGTCTCCTCAAGGCTTAGACGGATTCGATTTCGGCAACACTTTCTGAAAACTCCCCTTGCCTCTCTACCCTCTACTGTCCGCTACTCGCTCGCAACTCCCCCTCTATCGCTATCTCTATACCACTCGCAAATTTGTTACACACTCTGCATACCTTTACACTGCTCCACTTTGATACCTTTTACAAACTGTCCATTCTCCTTTCGATTCTTTCTTTCGTTCTTTGCTTTATCGGGTCTCTACAGACATTTTCTTCTATTCGCACCTCTGTTTACTATTCCCTGTTTATTCGGCTGAATAACTTGTCCTTCCTTCCAACCGCTGTCGACGTTTGTTTTCGTCTTTGCAGTTTCGTACTTTTTCGGGGATTTCGTTCGTTGGATCGCAATCGATTTGCATCTTTCGTTCCGCTTCCTCACCGTGGCGCGTCGTTGAGAGATTGCCAGCCGCGTACCCAGCAAAAAGGTCAGACTTTGCGAATGTCGAGAGCGAAACTTTGCGAAGATTCTTTTCTTCCTTCCTCATTTTATGCTCCGTTCTGCTGCAACTCGCCCTTTCGCTTGCTCACGCCTTTCGACCATATCTACAAGTACTACTATCAATCGCCTGAACTCTCAGCTTGCCCTCCTCAAGAGTTCTTCCTCCCCACTTATACCGCTGAATCAGCAACTTCATTTCTCTACCATGTCGCTACCTACCAAGATGCAAGCCTGCCAGATCAAGGAACAGGGTGATCTAGATGTCATCAATGTACACGAGATCGAAGTACCGAAGCCAGGTCCTGGTCAAGTGCTGATTCAAACTGAATATGCCGGGTGAGTCTCCTTCATCTCGCTTTATAGAGCTCGTGTAAAGCTGACAAGCTCTCGTGAATACACTCAGAGTCAACTTCATCGATACCTGTCAGTCAAACGTGGATTCGACTTGCTTCGAGGAACTCTCTCGAACCGCGGCTGACTCGATACTCTTCGCATTGATATTCAGATCAACGAGGAGGTATCTACAAGCTACCTATGCCTTATACTCTCGGAAACGAATGCGCTGGAAAAGTTGTCGCAATCGGAGAAGGAGTCGACGAAGCGAAACTTGGTTACAAAATCGGAGACAACGTTGCTGTACGTTCTCTGACACTTCCCTAAACCCCAAAGGACAGCACTGAGATACGATATTCGACAGGCCTACACTCCTGGTGGTTCTTTCGCCGAATACGCTTTGGCTCCCGCAATCAAAACGATCAAACTTCCCGAAGGTGTCTCGACGAAAGATGCTGCAACTCTCATCCTTCAAGGCTTGACAGGTGAGCACAAGACATCGTCTCTTACTCGATTCTGAGCTTGCAGAGGCTGAATTTGCGTCGCTCCCCTCTAGCTTTGACCTTTGTGCGAGAAGCTCACGAAGTAAAGAAAGGTCAATGGATCCTCGTGCAAGCTGCCGCTGGTGGATTGGGCCGTCTACTCTGTCAACTGTGAGCTCAATCTCCTCTTCCTGGCCTGGTCAAGAAGCTGCAGAACGCGAAGATACTGACCTGAATTCTCCGTTTTCCTCCGTTTCTCTCCCCTCGATACCTGCTCACTCGTCGCGATCTGCCTTACCTCAGCTGCTTTCATCTCGGCGCTCACGTCATCGGTACCACCTCCTCCGAAGAGAAAGCAGAATTAGCGAAGCAATCAGGAGCAGAGCACGTTATCCTGTACGGAGAAGGCCGTGACGTAGTCTCGGAAGTGTACAAGTTGACGGGTGGTGAAGGGATTGATCGAGGAGTACACGCTGTGTTCGATGGAGTCGGGAAAGATACTTTCGATATGGATTTCGATTTACTGAGAAGGTGCGCCTCGCTTACTTAGATTGAGTACGCGTGGAGAAACTGACATACATCGGTCGAGTATGCAGGAAAGGTACTCTCGTAAGCTTGGGGAACGCCTCAGGTCCAGTCGCACCCTTCGCTCCTTTACGACTCGGACCGAAGAACCTCAAAGGTCAGTTTGTCGAACCTCGCCTCCATGCTCTTCCAGTCCCTCACTGACGATTGGGTCTGCCTGCTGACAGTCTGTCGTCCTGTGCTCAATCAATACGTTCACACTGCCGAAGAATTCCATGATTACGCTACTGAACTGTTCGAAATCGTCAAGCAAGGACACTTAAAACTGGCGCTTCACGGTGAATACCCTCTCACGACCGAGGGGATCAAACAAAGTCAAATCGATATCAGTTCGTCTTCGCTCCTTCAGTCTCGTTAAAGGTCCCTCGAATTGAACTGATCGGGTCGCTTCCTTCTAACAGCTGGTCGCAAAACTTCCGGTAAACTCATCATCAAGATCGCTTGAGCTGGTCGACGGCGTGATTGGCAGGAGAGCTTCATATCATACGACAAATTCGAAGAAAAGTAGTGCATACCCCTTTTTTGTTCTGAGCGTTTCCCTTTCCGACTCCGTTCTTCTCGTTGTGAGGACGCACTCGACGTAACTTCATATTGCGTCACGCAATGTCCTTCGCAGACGTCGTCAGAACCAGCTCTGGCCGAGCTTTAAGCTTGCGAAAGAACGTTCAAGAAAAGAGGAAGTCGACGATTTTTGTGCGAGAAGTAGCTATTCTTGCGAACCCCCCTCAGACTAGGGGTAACAAGCCTACTAAAGAAGTAAGAAGATGGTCGCCGGTTGAGGGAGAAGTGCTCGCGAGGAAAAGAAAGCCTCGATCTTTTTCGGAACGTTGCGAATTTCGCTCTCGAGGTCGATCGTATCTCTCTCTCCCTCTCTCTTCCTCCCACTTTTCAAGTCTCGTCTCTTTCAACTACTATCGATCTCTAGAACCAGCATACTCGCATCACGAAAACGCTGAACAAGACCGAGCAAAAGTGAATCAAGACAAATTCCTCCACTCTCGAGTCCTTCTTAGCTTCTTCCCCATCTCGTCCTCAAGCAATAGCAATGACAATCAGTCAGGAGAAAGTAGGGAAACTATTGGAACGATCTAGTAGACCAGAAGAGACGGAAGAAGTACTGTTGGCCTACACTTACAGGTGAGTCTTATCAACTGCGGAGCTCCTTCCCGCTCTCTCTCCACATACTGCTCAAGATTAGCTCACACCTTCGCATTCTCTACCTTACAGTAAATGGATGAACGGTGGGAATCAGGCTCAAGTACTACGCAAGTTACACTTGTTAACTCTGTATTTGAGGGCGGTGTAAGTTTACTCTCTTTCCTCTCTCTCTCTCCCTCAAGCGAGATTGAATCTGATACTCTGCCCATGAATAGCGAATTGGGTCAAGTACTTCGTAATCACTATCAAGCATTCGCAATCGTCGCATCTCTCACCAAATCAAACGCTGGTCCAGTCGTACTTCTCCCAACCTCGGAACTCGGCTTGGAAGCTTGGAATGCCGCGAGGAGACCTAGCAAGAGTGTCATCAAAAGAGTGTTTGAAGGAGGGAGAGGAAGTAACCGATATGCGAGTGGAATGGGAAGTAGCGAGAGCTCAGATGCGGAATTGGACTTGAACGACGATTCAGCAACTATCACTCCCACGAACTCGAACAGGAACCGAAGTGGATCAGGAGGTTTGAGTTCACTCATGAGTGGAAGGAGATCTCGGTCGAACACGGTCTCGGCTACTCAGACTATTGTCGTCGATTCGGGAGTGAGAGGAGAGGAAACGAGGAGGATCGCAGGTGCGGGTGCGGGTGATGGATTAGGAAGAGGTCTCTTGTCGTATGTCGCCTGACCTCTATCTCGTCATAGCTTCCGCTCACCTTGATCGTTTCTGCGACGCTGCAGGGCTCCGCCACTGTACGATGGAAACTTGACTTCCTACCTTCGCGCTTCCCGTTCTTCCCTCGATCTACCTCCACCTTCAATCGCTACTCCCGCCGTCACGCACAGGGATGAAGTCGAAGCATTACCCGGATACGCCTAAACCCTCTTCTCTCTTCTTTCTCTCGCTGGATAACGCAAAACCTCTCGTTTCAAAAGGATTCTGGGTTTCATCTGTACTGTACTTATAGAAAGGGTTCTCTCGCACACATGTCTGCTCACTTTGTACTGTCTTTCCTTGTTTGTTGCTCCTTCCCCATCTCGATGCCCGTTATTTCGTTCTTTCTCTCTGTTCTCTTCTCTTTCTTTCCTGTAGTTCTCTCCGAGTTGTAAAGGTATACGATACGTTGCAGTTATTCACTAGTCTAGTCTGATCGACCCGTTCCTTCTCCCGATACAGAAGCTGCCGACCTGAGAGAAAAAGTTCAAGAAGCGAGTCCATATCCGTCGAGCAAATCCCATCAAACCGTCTCGAGTTGAACGTCTCATGGCTGATATAGACACTATATCTAATGAGAAAGGTCCAGCTTGATAACCGAACGACGAGCGACACATCCAGCTCAATCTAAGAGCGAGAGGATAGTCAGTTTCTCGTCTCGAATGTATCGAGTAGCCGGACTCACTCATAGATATCTGAAGGATCGAGAGGTGGTGCATCCTCCTTCGGTCTCCCTCGATAAGTAGCCTTGAACTCGTTCCATTCCGCTGAAACTCCGATCTCTCGTTTCCCTTTCTCCCCTCCAATCTTGTTCTCCTCGTCGGAAGCTGTGACGCCCGAGGCATGTCTCGCAAGGTCCTCAACGTCGAACTCGAATTCGTACGAGATGACACTCTCCCTTCTACCGTCAGGTCGAGTAGGAGGTTTCGTGTTCTTGAGAACCAAGACGTATTTCCTCGGTTGGACAGGTTCGACTTTCCCTCCTTGTTTCGCGGGATCTCGAGTCGCATTTGATGGGAGTAAGAGAGTGATAGAGAGGCCAGAGTAGGTAGAGGAGGGGAGGGAGAGACGAGAGGATTCAAAAGTAGTAGATTGAGATGCGAAACCTGCTCCTCCGAGTGCGGTGATATCTATTAGATGTCCGTGTCAGCCGAAGACTATGCTTGAGACCAAGGAAAGGTGCTTACCTAGCTCGCCCGCGAAAGTTGCGATGTTTGAAGGAGAAATTACGAATGAAGAAGTAGACTTTCCACCTCGGATCGAATCATTGACGGGTTGATAGGTAGTCCAGTACTTACTAGAGCCGTATAGAAGCTTCTGTATAGCGATAAAGGTTGAGAGAGGGAAAACTCCGAGCATATTAGATCAAGATCTGAGAATCGACATCAGAGGGGAAGGAAAGGGACGAACGAGGTTGGACATGGCTACTTATCTTGGAGTGAGCTTAATGAAGGTCTATAGGATTGATCGAGTGCAGCGAGTGTGAAGTCGAGAAGTTTGAGCTGGTCGAAACCTTTCGCTCGATCTCTCTCTCCTCTTGCCTTCACTCAGCTTCTTCCAGATTTCAGCAAGCCCTGATGAGGCTTGTGGAGAGCGTCTCCAGGCTACGCCGGTCTCTCGTGCAGAACGATGTCGTCTCGCGCCGCTCTCTCTCTCTCTCTCTCTCGCTCTC
>Ga0308169_10001478_pt1 | contig 27456 bp, 27 predicted proteins | sample PhyBR1_2_FD_202139 | JGI IMG/M metagenome (GOLD analysis project Ga0308169, IMG submission 202139) | Phyllosphere microbial communities from UC Gill Tract Community Farm, Albany, California, United States - DLSLSB.R1 | ecosystem: Host-associated > Plants > Phyllosphere > Unclassified | place...
ACGGCTCGGACCTCAAGGGCGCGCTGCAGGTCAACGCGCAGTACAAGGAGCTCAACAGCTGGTCCGCCGAGGAGTGGGGCAAGCTGCTCAAGAGGTGCGTCTCGACGCTCGCTCGCCCTCGTCGCCCCGTCGCCGCGCTTCTCGACTGACTCGTCGCCTCCCTGCAGGTTCCTCGTCGACGCGCCTGCGCTCACCATCGTCGGCAAGCCGTCGGCCTCGCTCGCCAAAAAGATCAAGAACGACGCCAAGGCGCTCATCGACGCCAACAAGGCCAAGTACGGGCCCGACGGCCTCGCCCAGCTGCAGAAGGACATCGAGGCGGCCCAGGCCGAGAACGACAAGCCCGTGCCGTCCGACATCCTGCGCAAGTTCAAGGTGCCCGACGTGGCAGGCATCGAGTGGATCAACGTCGACACGGCGCGCAGTGCGGGCGTAGCGCAGACGGCGGGCAAGCCCAAGGGCCGTGCGCAAGAGCATGTCGACGCCGACGGTGCCGAGCTGCCGCTCTTCGTCCAGTTCGACCGTGCGTCCTGCCTTCCTGCTCTGTGCGCGCTCGCCGCTCGCCGAGACCGACTCTCTCTCCCTCTCGCCGCCGCAGACATCGACTCGCGCTTCATCCAGATCGCCATCGTCCTCTTCCCCAACAACGTCGACGGCTACGACCCGGCCAAGCTGCGCGCGCTCCTCCCCGTCTACCTCGACGCCTTCTTCACCCTGCCCGTCACGCGCGCCGACGGCACCAAGCTCGACTTCGAGGAGGTCGTCAAGCAGCTCGACGCCGAGACGCTCACCTACAACATCAACATCAACGAGCCGCTCCAGGAGGGCGTCACGCTGCGCATGAAGGTCGCCAAGGAGAAGTACGAGACGGCCATCGCTTGGCTGAGCGACCTCCTCTACAACTCGACCTTTACCGAGGAGCGCCTGCGCATCTCGGCGGCCAAGGCGCTGCAGGCCATCCCGGCCGAGAAGCGCGACGGGCTCGAGGTGTCGTACGCCGCCTACCGCAAGATGATCAGCCAGGAGGTCAGGTCCGTCCCCGCCCTCTTCGTCCTCCTCTCAACGTCGAGGTCGCTCGCTGACGCCTTCGTCCCTCTTCCTGCGCGCAGCTCCAACGTTGCGCTCAACCTCATCAACCGCTCCGAGTTCCTGCCCGCCTTCATCGAGCGCCTTAAGCAAGAGCCGGACGCCGTCATCAAGGAGTTCGAGGCGTTCCGCCAAGGCTGTGCGTCCTCGTCTTTCCGACATTCTCGAGCTCGCCGAGCGTACTGACGACGCTCCCCCTTGCTCACAGTGACCGACCCTCGCGCCATGCGCGTGCACGTCAAGGGCGACATCCTCGGCCTTCCCAAGCCGTCGTCGGCCTGGCTCGAGCACTTCAAGAGCATCAAGCCCTTCCCGGTCCGTCCTTCTCGCCGCTCGATCCTCTTGATAGTGCGCTCGCTGACTCGTGCATGTGCTCGCAGGAGAACGAGCTCGTCCCGGTGCGTCGCAGCAAGGACGTCATGGGCCCGCTCGGCAAGCAGCCTGCAAAGAAGGTGCGCTCGGCCGTCTCCCTTCCGCTCTCTACTCGTCACTCACCTCTCGAGAGCTCATGCTAACCCTCTCGGTCGCGCACCTGCAGCTCGTCATCACCGGCGTCTCGTCGATCGAGAGCACGTTCGCCTACTTCGTCGCTAAGGGCCCGGCGTCGCGCGAGGACCCAGACCAGGCCGCCTTGACCGTCACTCGCGCCGTGCTCAACGCCATGGAGGGCTTCCTGTGGAAGTGTGCGTCCTGTCCTCTTCTCGCTCGAGCCCGTTGCGCGTCCCCGAGCTGATGAAGTCCCTCGCCCGCAGATGTTCGAGGAGCAGGTCTCGCCTACGGCGCCTCGATCAGCCAGGACCTCGAGAGCGGCCTCATCATCTACCGCGTCTACAAGTCGCCCGACTCGCACGCCGCCTTTGTCGCCGTTCGCGAGCTCATCGACGAGCTTGTCTCGGGCAAGGTGCGTCTCCTTCCCTCCCTTTACTCCTTCTCCCTGCCTGTGCACGTGCTGAGGATCACTCATGATGCAGCTCGACATCGACGACCTGACTATCGAGTCGGCCAAGAGCTCGCTCGCGTACCAGACGGCCGCCAAGGAGTCGACCATCACGGACGCGGTCCGTCTCCTCGCGCTCGTCGAGCCCGCTCATCTTCCTGACGCTCTCCTCCTCGCAGGCCGGCGCATCATTCACCAACGTCCTCCTCGGGCTTCCTGCCGGCTTCGGTCGCAAGCACTTGGCCGACTGCGAGGTGCGTCGTGCTCGATCCCTCGTTCTCTTTCGCCGACGGCCTGTACTGACCCCTTTCCTCTCCCCCTCTCTTCTCCTCTCCTCTCCTCTCCCCTCCTCTCCTCTCCTGCCATCCTCTCCTACAGAGCGTTACCGCCGCCGACATCCTGCGCGTCATCAAGAAGTACATCTCGCCCATCTTCTCGCCCGACACGTCGATCGCCTCGGTCGCTTCGGGCCTCGCCAAGCTCGACGAGCTCGCCGACAAGTTCACCGAGCTAGGCTACGACGTCGAGAAGCGGTCGATGGCGACGGTCAACGGCGAGGAGGAGAGCGGGAGCGAGGAGGAGGGCAGTGAGTCGGGGAGCGAGACGGGCAGCGAGAGCGAGAGCGAGTCCGAGCGGGACTGAAGAGGTGAGCGGCTCGCATCGAGCCACCACTATCGCAACGTGCAATCTAGCTGTAGCAAGTCGAGCGCTGCGCCGTGACTTGCGAGCGACGAGAGCCTCCGAGAGAGCAACGGTGAGCGAGAGCGCTCGAGCCTCGTCCGGCTCCGCGGAGGGTCCGCTCTTCGCGTTTGCCGGCCGACGCCGGCTCGCTCCAGGCGGCTCGTGAGGCAGAGACGGCTTCGCTCGTCAAGCGAAAGATTGTGCAAGGCGAGCCAGAGCTCGAGAAAGCGAAGCGCAGGCCGGCAGGCGGCCCGAGGGCCCGAGCACGAGTCGCTCCAGCTTTCCTCTCTCTCGACCTTCTGCCTCGCGAGACCAAGCTCTAGGAATGCGGGTAAGGACCTCGAAGGGCCAAGACAACATGAGGGTAGACGACAAGGAAAGATAGGCTCAGGAAAGCGCCGGCCGCCAATGATTAAGAGGGTAGAAGCTGAAGGAGGGAGGAGAGAGCGACTGGGCGGGCGACGGCGACGAAGTGGCCTGATCGGCTAAGGGGTAGACAAGAAGATGCTGCAGACCAAGTCTAGATGGCCTGCGGAACTGGAAGGCCCGGTGCAGGACGGTCGAGTGCCGCCCAGCGCCGGTCGACGTACTTCTCGCGGATGAACGAGGCGACCATGCTGCGCGCGCGCTCCAAGCACGTCAGCAGGCGTCCTCGAGCGCAGTAGTGAAAGCGAGGAGGACGAGGAAGAGGTGGACGCACGACTCGGTGAGTGCCTCGACGGTGCCGCTCGGCAAACGCTCCTCGAAGAACTCGTTCGACCGGGCGTTGCCGACCTGCTCCATGCGCTCGAGCTGCTCGTCGGTCCAGTCTGCGTGCGTCATGTAAAGTCCATCAGCAGTTGATCGTCGGGCGAGATGCACACGTCGGCCGACGAGAGCGAGGAGGAGGACTGGGACGCACCATCGAGCTCGACGCTCCTCACCTTGCTCACGTGCGTCCCGAGGCTCCTGTGCACGCCGCTGCACCGGATGCACAGCGTCACGCCGAGGTTCCAGCTCGCCCAGGTCGCCCCGCCGGCGCGGCAGTCGGCGCAGCGCGCGTTGTCCCACTCGGGGTCCGTGCGCGCAGCGACGGCGGCGATGCGCGACGCGTTGCGGTACTTGACCTGCTCGGGCGTCGGTGCTGCGACGGCGGTGGCCGAGGCGGGAGCCGACGACGAAGCCCAGGTGCGGACGGCGTCCGAGATGGCGCGCTCTTCGGGCGAGAGCTGGCGCGCCGCTGCGGCTCCTGCTCCCGCCCGCGCGCCTGCTGGGCCCTCGCCCTCGCTCTCGCCGTCGACGAGCCCGTCGCCGAGCCACTGGTCCTCGTCGATCTCGCGCGACGAGGGAAGCGAGCCGCCGGGCGACGGCGCGCGGTGCAAGTCGGGAGTCGAGCGCGACGCCGGCGCGCTGCCGCCGAACCCGAGCCCGGCGATGCCCGGCCGGGCAGCGCCAGGGGGAGGGTGCGGCGTGTCGCTGTCGGAGAAGGCCCACAGGCCGCGGCGGGACGAGGCGTCGAAGACGGTGCGGTCGGGGAGGGAAGGGTTCGACGAGCGGTCCATGTCGAACGAGAAGGACGGCACGGGCGGCGTCGAGGCGTGGTGCGATGTCGGGAGGAGCTGCACCGAGCGCCGCTTGTCCTTCTTGCTGCTCTGCGACGTCTTGCGCGAGTGCTGGCCCGCCGAGGCGCGGCGCGAGAGAAAGGGAGGGAAGCGCGAGCGCGGCGAGGTCGGCTCGTCGAGGGCGTTCGGGAGGGACGACGACGTGAGCTCGCCGAGCGGCGAAGGCGAGGTCGAGCCTTGAAGGCGGGAGGCGTCAAAGTGGCGGACCGACGACGTGCTGCGGGCAGGAGTCGGATCGTCAGCAGCAGCTCCTCTCGACGAGACGAGCGAGGAGGAACGAGACGCACCCGTTGAGCAAGCTCTCGACGCTCTTCTGGATCGCCGCGACCCATTCGTGGCACTCCTTGTCCGAGTTGGCCTGGAAAACCCTCCTTATGTCGGGCGTGAGGACCTCGAACACGAAGCGCCGGTCGCCCGCCTGCCGACTGATGCGCGCCGACGCCCGCAAGAGGTTGATCGGGCTGCCGTGCACCTGCATCGAGTCGGTCCACCGCGCGTACTCGACGAGCTGGCCCTCGGAGAGCGTGACCCAGTACCGGTGGTACCGCGCGCCCGAGTCGCCGCTCGTCGTGTGCTTCTGGCCCGCCTCGGTCGCGTACAGGAAGCCCTCCTTCTTGCGAGGCTGCTGTGCGCTCGAGGATGGCGCGGCGCGGGGCGGAACGCCGAGGTGGGCCGAGGAGGAAGCGGTCGGGACGGGCGGCGGAGGGGACGCATGGCGCGTGACGAGGACGTCGGCGAGGGCGGCGGACGATGACGAAGTTGGGATGGCCGACGAGATCGAGTGGTGCGCCGAGCGGAAGAAGTCCTTGATGCGGTCGCGCTTGCCCGCGGGCTCCTTGTCCTTGTCGAGCGCGCCGACGCCGCCGAGCCCGAACACGGGCAGCGACGACCGCCTCCTCCTCGCCTTGTCGCTCGACGGCCGCGATCCCGAGCCCAACTCGGCGCCGCCGCCGTCGGTTGTCGTGCGGCTCATCGCAGACTGGCCCGACGCGCTCGGTGCGGCCGAGTGCCCGTCGTCGCTCGCCGGCGGGAGCGGCGCCGCCTCGTCTGGGCCGGTGACGGCGTCGGCGAGGTAGGTGGGGAAGCCCTCGAGGTGGCGCTCCCAGCTCTCGGCGCCGACCGAGGACCCGGCCGACGGCCGAGGCTTGCCGCGCACGCCGCCGCCGCCGCCGCCGCCGGTCGACGAGCCCTCGAGCGCCGCGAGGCTCGCTGAGCGGTACATGTCGACGCTCGACGAGCCCTCGAGCGCCGCGAGGCTCGCTGAGCGGTACATGTCGACGCTCGAGGGCTCTGCGCCGGTGTCGAGGAGGCCTGCCCAGGCGCGCAGCCACGATGCGATGGCGCCCTCCTCGGACTCGACGAGGCCCTCGAGGAACGAGAAGAAGGCGACGCGGTCCTGGCGGAAGGCGGCGGCGCGCTCGGCCTGCTTCGAGTCGAGCGAGGCGACCTTGGCCGGGTCCGACTCGGCGCGACCGAGGTACTGCGAGGGTGGAGGGAGGAGCGTGAGCTGGTGCGCAGGAGGACCGCGCGCGAGGGAAGAGGGGAGGGAGAGGACGCACCTTGGCGAGCTCGTCGTAGTAGTATTTGGACCCTGCATCAAACGCCTTGCGGCGGCCCTCGAGGGAGTTGATGCGGTCGACGGCGCCCTTGACCCGGTCGACGAGCTCCCTCGCGCGGTCGGCCTCGCGCCGGGCGTCGTCGCGCGCGCGGTCGCGGCGGGGCTGGAGCTCGCGGGCGTACAGGCCGCCGAGCTGACCGCCCTGGGACGTCAGGCTCGCGGCCGAGAGGTCCTCGAGGGCGTCGTCGAGCGAGTCGTGGGCGGTGCGGTGGGTGTCGAGGGCGGCGAGGGACGCGTCGAGGGCGCGCTGGAGCTTCTTGAGGGCGTGGCGGAGGCTGAGGGCGCGTCGCTCGAGGCTGGCGATGTGGGCGCGGAACAAGGGCCCGTCGTCGGTGAGGTCGTCGGCCGGCGCCTCGTGAGCGGGAGGGGGAGGGGGAGCGGCCGACGCTGGCGCGGGGCGGTGCATGCGAGCACGCGCGCGCGCGCTCGAGGGCCTAGTCCTAGCTGACCCTGAACCTTGTGCACGCGCTGCTGGGGCGTCGAGGTGCGGCGAGGTGCTGTCGCTGCGAGGCTGGCGAGGCGGGGGTCGATGAGGAGGACGAGGCGCGGGCTGATGCTTGGCGGGACGGCCTGGCGCGCTAGTGTGAAGCTCCGAGGGTGTACTGCCGTGCAGGCTGGTCGCTCAGCGCAGCAGCGGTGCTGGCGCGAGCGGATGGACGAGACGAAGAGGGCGAGCGGGACGAGGTGGGGGCGAAACTGTGCGCCGCCCTCTCGTCGCTGCGGGTCCTTGGTGCAGCCGAGTCGGTTGGCCATGCTATCACTCGCCGTTACAGCCCACAGCCCAGCCAATCCAGAGGGAGGCGCGAGTCTCTGCGGCGGCGAGGCCGTCCCAGCTCGACTTTGGCTTGATCGCCTCGCCCTCGCTCCTCGCCTCGTCCCTCGTCCCCACCACCCTCGACAGAGCAACCAGTGCGTCCACCGTCATCCCGAGCTCGCCTGCCACGACCACCCCGAAGCGCGACCCCCCGCTGACCCGTCCTCGTCGTCCCTCTCTCCCCCGCTCCGCTCCGCGCACAGTGGGCGGCCCGGCTTCCATCCCCAACGAGCACGACGGTCACCTCCGCGTCACCTACGACGACATCCACTGCACCATAGGCAACACGGCCCGCCAGATCAAGGAGCGCTTCGACCCCGACATCATGGTGTCCGTCTCCCCCCTCTCTCCCTCTCCCTCCGTCTTCCGCTTCCCCCGCGCGCGTGCTTCACCCTCGGTCGCGCTCCTGTCGAGCCTCGAGCTGACTCCTGCTCCTTCCCTCCCTCCTTCGATCGTGCAGCGCCATCGGCGGCGGCGGGTGCGTTCTCCCACTCGTCGCTCTCGCGCCTCTCCCGCTCGCGGCGTCGTGCTGACCCCGTCTCTCTTGCCCCCCACCTGCAGCTTCTTCCCCGCCCGCGTCCTGCGCACCTTCCTCAAGCGCGTCTCGGGCGCAGACGGCAAGCGCCGCAACATCCCCATCCAGGCCATCGGCCTGTCGCTCTACGAGGAGGTCGGCGAGTTCGACGGCGGCAACGGCCTCGCCATGGAGGAGAAGCTCGGCAAGGAGGTCATCCGCACCCAGTGGCTCGACTTTTCCACCCTCGGCAACCGCCCCTTGATCGGCAGGCGCATCCTCATCGTCGTGCGTCGCCTTCCCTGCCCTCCCCTCCCTCCTCTGTTCGTGTCGAGCCCGACCCGAGAGCTAACGTCCTCCCGCTCGCGCAGGACGAGGTCGACGACTCGCGCACCACCCTCGGCTACGCCGTCGCCGAGCTCAAGAAGGACATCCAGGCCCAGTTCGACAAGCTGCCCGAGGACAAGAAGGCCGACTTCCCGCCGACCAAGCTGGCCATCTTTGTCGGTGCGTCTGCAGACCCTCGCTCAGCGACGCCGAGGTGTGCGAGAAGCTGACGAAACTCGTGCCTGCCGTCGACAGTCCACAACAAGCTCAAGGAGAAGCGCGCGACCATCCCCGACGACGTCGCCTACTTTGCCGGCGACGACATCGAGGACAAGTGGGTCGACTGTGCGTCGCCCTTCCTCTTTCTTGCTCTCCGACCGTCGCAGTATCGAAGACTGACTCTCGACGACCTGTCGCAGACCCTTGGGAGCAGGAGGAGTGCGTTCGGTCCTCGTCCTCGTCCTTGGCTCGAGCGCTCGTCCTGACCCTCCTCCACCTGCGCGCAGCATCCTCCTCCACAACGAGGTTGCCGCCAAGCAGAAGGCGCTCGGCCTCTGAGCGTCGCACCCCCAGCTCTTCGTACCGTCCCTCCCGCCCGTCCTTCGCATCCCTCTCGCGCGCCGTGCGCGCGCTCATCGCATTTCCTTGCTCCCCTCTCGTTGCCGGACCCGTTAGACTTCCGGGCGCACCGTGTTATACTACCAGCAACCCATCGAGTCGCTCTCGCTGCTCGTCGTCGTCGTCTCGAGAGCGCTTTAGAAATCGCGCGGAAAGCGCATCCTGCTCCGAGATGGACCGGCCTCGGCGGCTCTCGACTCGTCGCTTTCCTCTCCTCGCTTGGCCGAGTGCACCTGTGCTCCACCGCGCATCGTCAAGACCCGACCTCTGAGCGTGTGCGTCCTGCTCCCGATCTAGACGGCCGCGAGGACGACGACCATCTCGACGCAGTCCGAGACGAGGGCGCCACTCTACAACGCCGCACACGCGGCTGCGAGGTCGGGCAAGAGCTCGGCGGGACCCTCTGGGTGGTGTAACCGGGCTGCAGGGCCGGCTGGAGCTGGCGGGACAGGTGGCTGCGAGGCAGCAGAACTGGCCGAGCAGCGTCGTCCTCCAGGGCGAGATCGCGACAGCGCAGCGGCCAGGGCTCCTCACGACCGAGCCAGAGCACTCACACGAGCTCCAGAGCACCGTCACTGACCTCTCGTTCCCCGTCGTGCAGCCGTTCCACCACCTCACCCGGACCACCTCGACGTCAAGCTCCGCCTCATCTCGCTCCGCCTCTCGTCCGCCTCGACCTCATCCCGCCTCTCGACATCACCAGGAGCATCGACATCCTCCCTGCACCCTCGTCGCCGCACTCTCGCATCCGCACCAGCCCTGTCCGACCCCTCGGACCTCAGCTCGCTCCCCCCACCTCTCGCCTCTCGCCCTCTCTCCGCCATGCCCGAGGTCATCGAGGAAGTCGACTACGAGGGTCTCAGCACCGATTCGCTCGCCATCAACATGCTCGCCGGCTCGCTTGCCGGCATCTCGGAGCACGCCGTCATGTTCCCGGTCGACATGATCAAGGTGCGCTGCGCCCCTCCTCTCGTCCCACCTACGCCGAGGGCGCACAAGCTGACGCTCTTGAACGACGCCCGCAGACCCGCATGCAGGTCCTCACGACGAGCCCGACCGCCGCCTACGCGTCCATGTCCGAGGCCTTCACCCGCATCTCGTCGACCGAGGGCACCCGGCGGTTGTGGCGCGGCGTCGCGTCCGTCATCCTCGGCGCAGGGCCGGCGCACGCCGTCTACTTCGGCATGTACGAGCTCGCAAAGGAGCTCGCAGGCGGCAACGACAACGGCTACTCGTTCGTCGCGACGGCGGGAGCTGGCGCGGCGGCGACCATCACCTCGGACGCGCTCATGAACCCCTTCGACGGTGCGTGAGAGCTCCTCTCTCACTCTCTTCCCCGCCCTGTGCGCTGCGAGCTGACTCGAGCCCGCCCCCCCGCAGTCGTCAAGCAGCGCATGCAGGCGCACGGCTCGCAGTTCCGCACGGTCGCAGAAACTTTCCGCACCGTGTACCGCACCGAGGGCCTCGCCGCGTTCTACGTCTCGTACCCGACGACCTTGACCATGACGGTCCCGTTCACGGCCGTCCAGTTCTCGACCTACGAGTTCATCAAGTGCGTCCTCCTCGTCCTCGAGCTCACGAGCCTCTCCTGTCGCGCGCACGCAGCTGACTCCCACTCACGCTCGCTCGCAGGGACAAGATCAACCCGCTCAACACGTACTCGCCCATGACGCACGTCACCGCAGGCGGCATCGCTGGTGCCGTCGCCGCCGCCGTCACGACGCCGCTCGACGTCTGCAAGACGCTCCTCCAGACCCGAGGCCTGTCGGACGACGCGGCGATCCGCAACGCCCGAGGGCTCGGCGACGCCTTCCGCATCATCTACTCGCGGCATGGGCTCGCAGGCTTCGCGAGGGGCATGACGCCGCGCGTGCTCACCAACATGCCGTCCAACGCGCTCTGCTGTGCGTCCTCCTCTCTCTCCCTCTCTCTCCCTGCTCGTCAGTCGCACCGGGCGCCGCATGCTGATGCTCGTCGTGCTCCGCAGGGCTGTCCTACGAGGGCTTCCGCTTCTTCCTCAAGGGCGGGCACAACAAGCCGCCGCCGCCCGTCGTCGCCGTCAACCCCTGATCCCGCCCTCGCCGCCCTCTCCCTCCGCATCGCTCGTCGCATGTCCTGCACCACCCTAGCAAAAAGAGGGCGGCCTGCCCTCGCCTAGATACCCCTTACCCCTGCCCTCTCTCCCTCGCTCCCTCCCTCTCCTCCTGCTCCTCGTCGTCGTCCGTCCGCTCCGATACCCCTCTCCAGTTTGGAGCGCTCCCCTCGCCTCTCTTTTGTGTACGATCTCGCTGTGTTGCCATAGCGACGTTGCCCCGTCTCGCTCCTGCAAGGAATCTCTGCATTCGCTCGTGCCCTTGGCCTCATCGCGATCCGCGTCTCGCTCTCGCTCCCCCACTTCACCACCGACGCTCGAGCTAGCACGCGCACAGGATGCCTATCCGTGGCCTCGACAGTGCGTCTCTGTCCCTGCCCTGCGCCCTGTCCCTCGCGCGCGCGCTCACTGACGCTTCTCCCCTCCTCCTCGTCCTCCCCGCTCCCTCCCCCCGACGCCCCGGCTCTCTCCCTCCCTCAGCCTGGCTCGCAGAGGTGCGTGCACTCTCTCACTCACTAGCCAAGGATCCAGCTGACCCCACACTCGCACTCGCAGCGCGGCCTCGTCAAGGAATGTCCGCTGAGCGCCCTCGCCGGCACGCGCCTGGGCATTGACGCCAACCACTACCTGCGCAAGCTCCTCAGCGCGCGCGAGGGCTCCGACAAGCACGACAGCTTTACCCCGGCAATCGGCGGCGCACCGCTCACCCTCACGGCCGAGGTGCGTCTCTCTCCTCCTCCACCTCTCCCCCTCGTTCCGGCTCGGTCGGGTCGGCTCGACGACAAAGGCGACGAGCTGACCTCGCTGCGACCTCTCCTTGCGCCCTCGCAGATCGAGGCCAACAACCACACGCTGCAAGCGCTCGGCATCAAGCCCGTCTTCGTCTTCAACGGCGTCAACCCGCTCGACCGCGAGCGGCCGCAGCCGACCGACGAGCGCAGCTGGCGGCGCGGCCAGGCGTGGGAGCACTACGAGCAAGGGCGCGTCGCCGAGGCGCAGGGCGAGTTCGGCGCGTCGAGCTCGATCACGCCGCAGGACGTCTTCCGCCTCGTGCACCGCCAGTTCAAGCAGCGCTCGACCGAGTTCGTCGTCGCGCCGTACCTCGCCTGGGCCCAGTTGGCCTACCTCGAGCGTCACGAGCGCGCGTACGTGCACAGCATCTATGGCGCCAACGAGCTCCTCATGTTCGACGGGCTCGACCGCATCGTCCTCGACGTCGACTTCAAGCGCCAGACCATCTCGTTCGCGTCCAAGGCCGCCATCCTCGACTCGATGGGCCTCTCGCCCGACCAGTTCCTCGACCTCGCCATCCTCGCCGGCTTCGAGGGCTCGCCGACGTTCCCGGCCATCGACCCGCGCGACTTCCACCTGCGGTCCGTCGTCGACACGATCCGCCAGCACGGCTCGGGCGTGCGCTCGGTCCTCGCCCACCAGTCGTTCGCGCCGGTGTACCAGACCAACTTCGCCGACACGTTCGCCCGGTCGCGCGCCATGATCAAGTTCTCGCTCGTCCTCGTCGCGCACGAGGGTCGGGTCCTCCCCCTCCCGCTCGTCACGCCTCCTCCAGCGCCGCTCGGCGCGCACCACTACCACCACCCGCCCCAGATCGTCACGGCCGCCGACGTCCCCGTCGACCTCGGCGAGATCTTCTCGTCGCACTTCCCGGACGAGGTCTACTACCAGCTCTTCCGCGGGCTCATGAGCCCGCAGGTCGTCGCCCCACTCGCGACCGGGCACGTCTACGAGCACGTGCCCCTGTGCGGCTCGACGCCCGAGTACGAGCGCTACGTCAAGCAGCTCTCGGAGCCGCCGCAGAGCCCGCGCTGCGTCGCGCTCGCCCTCATGAGCAGCGTCCTGCACCCCTTGTGGCTCAAGAAGCCCGTCCACGCCGTCTACTACTTCAACCCGCCCGGCCAGGACCCGCCCATACCGCACTCGGCGCCGCACACGCAGCAGTTCATCGAGAGCGTCGGCAAGTGGAACGTCGGCGCGCGGCACATCGAGGACGAGTTGAGGAGGCAGGCAGTGCGTCCCTCCTTCATGCTCCTACGTCGCACGAGCTCAGGCGCTGACGAAGACCCGGCGTCGGTCTCCTCGCCCGCAGTCGTCGACGATCGACCTCTGCCTGTGCTTCGGCGGCACGAGCACGACGAGCTTGGCGCAGCGCACGATCGTGCCGAGGAACGCAGAACGTGTGCGTCCCAGCTCTCTCTTCCTCTGCGCTCTCGGTCGAGCGCGAGACGCTGAATCTTGCCGACGTCGCCCTCCTCGTCCGCAGCCGCTCGACAAGAAGGACGAGATCGTCGCCAACACGCTGTGGCGCTTCCTCGAGCTGCGTTCGTGCGTCCCTGTTCTCTCTGAGGCTCTCGTGTGCACGAGCCGACGCTGACGCCCTCAAGTCTCGCCCTCTTGCTCGTCGTGCAGGTTCCTCACCTCGGCCCACCAGCACACGCCTCACGCCTCGGCGCTCCACCTCGCGATGAAGAACGCCAAGGTCAACGACAAGTTCCAGGAGCCCTTGTTCCTCGCCATGGAGCTGCTGCGCGCGGGCGTGCTGCACAACGGGCGCATCGGCACAAGGGCCTACTCGGGCGGGCCCAACTTCACCGGCGGCACCGAGGCCGACAAGCGCAGCATGCTCCTCGTCATGCGCGTCCTCAGCATCGTCCCTCTCGTCTTCACGGTGCGTCCCTCTCGGCATCTCTCTCTCGGCGGCGAGCGCGCACGTGAGGAGCGAGAGCTGACCCAGCTCGTCTCGCCTTTGCAGCCCGGCGCGTGGAACGGCCCGCTCTCGCGCGAGCTCCTCGTCTTCAACTCGTTCCTGCGCGCGACGTCGCGCTCGATGCGCAACCTCCTCGAGGCCATCGCCGTCAACTGCCTCCTGCGCGGCGACGCCCAGCGCTCGTACGCCGACTACCTCGGCGTCGCCTTCTCCCTCCCGTTCCAGGCCGACACCAACACGGGCATGGGCATCCTCTTTAAGGCGTTCGGCGACACGGTGTGCCACATGGCGGGCGGGATCGAGGTCGTCGCGAGGACGGCCAACGGTGCAGGCGGTGCGAGCGCTGCGGCGACCAAGGAGGAGCGCGAGGCGATCCAGCAGTCCAAGGACCAGGTCCTCGGCCTCCTCCAGGACGCCTTCCCCAACGTCAAGAACGTGCGCGCAGAGCTTGAGCGCGGCTTCCGCTTCTGGAACCTCGTGCGTCGTCGCTCACCTCTCTCTCTCTCTCATTCCTCTTCCTCGACCCTCTCGCGCCTCGAGCTGACCCTTCTCCCTCTCGCCTCTCGCGCTCGCAGATCATGCTCGCCGTCCGCTCTCTGCGCCAGTCTTCGAGCGGGCCGGCGATCGCGCCCGAGCTCGCCGACAGCTTCGAGGCGGCGGACCAGTGGCTGAGTCCGTTCCACCTGCAATGAGTCACGCGCTTGCGCGTTGCAGCATGCACGTACTGGGAGCGTCTACGTGCAGAGAGGGACCCGACCGTCTGGCTCGTCGACGCTGCCGCTCAGAAACCGAGCGCCCTGCTCGCCCACTCGAGCTTGGCGTCGACGAGCAAGTACTCGCCCTCGCACGACCGCCCTCCCTCGCCCCGCTTCGACCTCGGCTCGTCCTTCTCGTCCTCCACCTTCGCCTTGTCGCGCCAGATCGCCGGGATCCTCGGGCGCGCCGGCGTCGACCGGCTGCGCACTCGCTGCTTCTTGTGCTTCTTGCTCGACGGCGTGCTTGGCGGCGGCGCGGCGGTGCGTTCCTCGACGAGCGGCGTCGACGACGACGAGTTGACGATGAGCAAGCCCGTAAAGGGGAGGGTGAAGGCGGGCGGGGTGCGGACGCGCGGCGAGTGGGCGAGCGCCGTCGGCGAGGGCGAGCCGAGGTAGTACTCGAGGACGTGGGCGGCTCCGAGGAGGACGGTCGGCGTCGAGGGGAGGGGCGGCGGCGGCGCGCGCGCGATGCGCTGCGAGGTGCGGCCCCGGCGGGAGAAGGAGAGAGGGGCCGGCGAGGAGGGGAGGCGCGGCGAGGAGGGAGGAAGGGGCGTCGGCGGGATGAGGACGAGCGAGGGAGGCGGCGAGGGCGAAGGAGAGGACGAGGCAGTGGGCATCATGGCGGAGGGATGTCGACCAGCGACGCTTGGAGGGAGGAGAACGAGCTACCGGCGCTCGAGGGAGAGGAAGGTCGCGTTGCGCGAGGAGCAAGAGCAGGCCCGGCTGCGCGCCGGCTTTCTCTGCTCACAAACGAGCGTGCACGTCTTTGCCGTAGCTGCTGAAACGCAGGAGAGAGAAGTCGTGCGGCAAGTCAGGGGAAGCGGCGGTGCCGACAAGGTGCGAGCGAGGTGCGTGCGCCCGGACCCTTGTCCTCGACGTCCTGCGCACAGCGCGCCCGCCTCGCGCTCGAGCGAGCGGCGCTTGGCGCTCGCTCCTCGAAAGCTCTAGAAGTCAGAGTAGCGCCGCCGCAGCGCAGCGATGAGCGGAGCCAGCGAGCGCCAGTCGAGAGACGGAAGCAGTGCGGCCGACTCGAGTCTCACGTGCGGCGCCCGACGAGCTCGTCGCGCGCCGAACGAAGCAGACGCAGAGCAGGTCGGCCGGGCAGCAGCGCGCAGCTCGGTCGAGGTAGCGCGCAGCCTGGTCGTGCGCCGTCGCAGTGGGGATGATCCCCGCGGGCGAAGGAGGCGAGCATTTGTGATCGCGGCGCTGTGCGGTGCGGCAGAGCGTGTCGTCCAGCTCGCAGAAGGCGTACGTGGAGCGTGCACCCGCTCGAGCTGCGCGATGAGAGAGAAACGCGTCGCCGACTCGGTGTTTTGCCTCGGCGAGCGAGCGAGGAGGAGGGCGAGGGGGTGCGCGCAGGCGGAGAGGGGCGAGGGGCGAGAGTGCCCGCTTGCAGAGAGCTACACGGTGCTACAGCGCAGCCCTAGCGAGCGCAGCGAAGCAGGCGGAAGCAGGCGACGAGCGCAAAGGCGGAGCCGGATCCAGGCTCTCGCCCGCGGCGGGACGACGACCCATTCGCTCGCCGCTCTCGCCCTCTCCCCATCTCCTCACACCCCGTCAAGCGCGCAGTGGGACGCGCCTAGCTCTTCCGCCGAGCTCACAGCACACCTGCATCGCCTCGCCGCCCTCGCCCGAGCCACCGCTGGCCCGCACCACTCGTCTCAGCCGGTCCGACCTCGAACGCCTTCATCACAGCGCCGTCCTCGTTCACCTCGTCTCGCAGGGCCCAGTGCACCTCGTGAGTGTGTTCTCCTTCCTTCCAGCACCCAGTCGCGCGCGCGCTCGACCCGTCACAGCCACGAGCTGACTCGCCGACCCTTGCCCTCCCCCGCGCGCTCTCTCGCCTCGTCCCTCTCCAGCGTCACCCGCAGGTTTCACGCGTCGAGCGGCTCGTCTCGCACGCAGCGTGCCAGCTCAGCAGCGTCGTCACGTGTCGTGCTATCTCTCGAGCAGCAGACTGTGCGTCCCAAGCCCTCCCCTCTGTCCAGGGGATGGCTGTCGCTGACCCTGTTGGCCCCCTTCCTCCTCGATCCAGCTCGTCTTCTCGACGCCCGCCCGCAACTTCCTCTCGCCTTCGTCGCGCCGATCCTTCCCTCGTCTCGCCCCTCGACGTCGACGACATCCTCGTCATGACGAGCCCGGCGCACCCGTCGTCGTCCCTCTTCGGCCACTCGACCCCGGCCCTCACCCACCGCTTCGCCAACCTCGACGCGTCGTCGTCCTCTCCGCCGACCGACGTGATCGCGACGCCCTCGGACCGCTACGCCGCACCGTCCCGACCTCGCAACGGCAAGCAGCAGCCTCGCCGCAGCGTGCGCATCCGCACCTCGTCGGGCGGGCACCTCGACTCGTCGCCTCAGATCAAGCTCGGCGCGCCGGCGTCGTACCTCGGCGAGGACGAGGCCTCGCAGGTGTTCGAGATCCCGTCGCGCACGCGCGCCGTCCGCACCGCGTCGGCCGCGTCGGGCACGTCCGAGCACCAGCCGCCGCACTCGGCGTGGCAGCACGACGCGCGCGGCGCGCCCTCGGCGCGCATGCTCGACCCGCAGACGCCCGAGGACGCGCTCGCGCTCGCGCAGGCCCACGGCATCACCCCGGACCAGTTTGAGCAGGCCAAGCAGCAGGTCATGCGCTTCCTGCGCAGCGAGCACGGCCAAGCCGCGCCAGGGTCGGCCCCTCTGGCCGTCGACACGTCGATGCCGCGCGTCGCGCAGCAGCCGGTCTCGACCCCGACCTACGCCGCGGCCGGCCAGCCCTTCCCGCCCGGCTCTGCGCCCCAGCCCCTCCCGCACCTGCCCATCTCGCGCACCCCGACCGCCTCGGCCTCTCTCCAGGCCGCCTTCCAGCTCGACGTCCCCTTCAGCACCTCGCGCCCTCGCACCCGCGCGCCCGTCGAGGACGCCGGCACCCAGTCGGTCAAGCGCCAGAGGCGCGATGGGGGTCCTGCCACCGCGGCGCCGTCGTCCGCCGCCGAGCTCGCCGTCCGCCAGTGGGCGCAGGAGGAGAGCAGCAGCAGCAGCGAGGACGATGCGCCCGGCCTCGCGAGCGTCCTCATCTCGCGCCGCGTCGGCACGACGCCGGGCGACAGCGCCGCCTCGCCCTCGGTCGCCGGCCTGTCGCCCACACTCGGCGCGGCGGCGGCGCCCGACGCCAATGCGAGCCCGTCGCTCGCAGGGCAGCGCGGCATGATGGACCGGTTCATGTCGAGCCAGCCTCTGCCCGCTGCGGCTCCTGCGCCGGCGCCGCAGCTCGACGCCCAGGGCGCCGTCGAGCAGGCGCACCAGCACCACGCCTCGCCGAGCCTCGCACCGGCCTCGCCGAAGCGCAAAGCGCCGATGAGCTACGCCGAGCACGCGCTCCTCAGCCCGGCGCCGTCGAGGCCCAAGACGAGCATCCTCTTCTCGCCCGACGTGGCGCGCCTGCTCCGCAGCGAGCTCGACGAGCTCGAGGCCAACGAGCTCACGACGAGGCACTCGTCGCTCAGCCCGAGGAAAGACATCGACCGGTCGTCCGACATTGTGCGTCCTCGCTCCCCTCGCTCCCGCTCACCTTCCCTTCGGGAAGCCTTGACTGACGGCTCGACCCTCCTCCTTGCAGGTCGTCGACTCGAGCCCGTTCCGCGGTGGTGCCTCGCCGTTCTCGTCGGGCGGTGCGTCCCGCTCGCGCGACATCTTCAGCGCCGCGCACGAGGGGTCCTTGAGCAAGCGCGCCCGTTGGAACCCGGCCCTCGTCGAGAAGCGCGCGACGTCGCCGACACCGTCCTCGGCCTCGCTCTCGATGCGCGCTCCCTCGTTCTGCGACTCGTCGCCGGCCGCCTCGGACCGCGGCTCCGCCTCGTCGCGCCAGCAGTCGTTCCTCAACAACGTCGAGCCGCACGCGCACGCGCACGCGCACCCGGCGTCGGCGCCCGACTTCATGTACGGCGGCCTGCCTTCGTCGTCGCCTACCTCGTCGCAGCACTCGGAGTACGTGCCGGCGCGCTACTCGCGCTCGAGCCCGGGTCCGGGCCCGGGCACCAAGGTCGCGCCCGCCCGCAGCGACACGTCGTCGGCGGTCGGCGACGCCGCTGCGCCTGCGTCGAGCGGGCGCAAGAAGCGCGCGCCGGCTCGCCGCACCGACAGCGCGCCGTCGTCGACGCGCGGCGCGTCGGTCAACCAGGACGGCGAGCCGACCAAGCCGCGCTACTCGTACGCGGCGCTGATCGGCCAGGCCCTCTTCTCGACGTCCGACCTGCGCATGGCGCTCGCCGACATCTACGTGTGGATCATGGGCGAGTACCCCTACTTCAAGAAGGACGACGCCGGGTGGCAGAACTCGATCCGCCACAACCTCTCGCTCAACCAGTGCTTCATCAAGACGGCGCGCGGGCCCGACAACCCGGGCAAGGGCTGCCTGTGGGCCATCAAGCCCGGCACCGAGGACCAGTTCGTCGACGGCGACTTTGTGCGCAAGGGCGGCCAGGGCAACTCGCGCCGCAAGGGCGCCGGCTCGAGCAAGGCGGCCCAGGCGGCGACCAAGCTCGTGCCGCAGAAGCTCCTTCGCGGCGACGACGCCGTCCCGGCTGCCCGTGCACCGACGGCGGCGTCGCCGATGCACCCGCCGTCGCAGCAGCAGCAGCAGCAGCAGCAGCGCCCGACGACGCCGTCGGCCCTGTCGTCGCGCAGCGACTCGCCCGCCGCGAGCGTCATGTCGCGCACGACGTCGAGCTCGACGTACAAGCTCGGTCAGCAGCAGCAGCACGCGCAGCACCAGTCGCAGCAGGTCTACTCGCCGTGCCCGTCAACGGCGTCGATGCGCTCGGTCACGCCCGTCTCGGCGTCGCCCATGTTGGCGCCGACGATGCAGCTCGAGCCTCCTGTCGAGCTCAGCTTCTCGGCGCCGCCGGCGGCGCTCGTGCCGCGCCCGGCGTCGGCGGCGGCCATGCACCAGTACGAGGCCGAGCAGCAGCAGCAGCTCGCCCCGCCGCCGCCTGCCCCGCTCTCGCGGTCGCACTCGTCGATGGGCTTCCTCGAGCCGGCTGCCGCGGCGGCGTGCGCGTCGGCGAACCGCAACGGCGCGCTCGAGGCGATCGAGGAAGAGGCCGGTCGCCCGCACCTCGCGCCGCCCGTCGCGCTCGGCCGCACCTTCTCGGCGCCGATGCTCGCGACCCAGTCCGAGCCCGGCTCGACGAGCGGTCCCCCTCCCGCCTCGCCGCCGCCTTCGCACCTCACCGTCCAGCGCCTGCACGAGCCGCTCCTCTCGGCGACGATGTCGCCGCCGACCTCGGTCTACCACCGCCTCGCCGGGCCGTACCAGCCCCTCTCGTACGGCTCGTCGCTCGCGCAGAACCACCGCGCGCTCGCGCTCCTCGCTTCGCCCGAGGCGGCGGGCATCATGACGAGCCGCACCGGGTCGCCGCGCCTGCTCGTCCCGCCGAGCTCGACGCCGTTCCTCCCGCCGCACGGCGGCAGGAAGCGGCAGCGCACCGAGAGCGACAACCGCATGCTGTCGCCGACGGCGCTCGTCTACACGCAGAGCCCTGTGCGTCCACCTCTTCCTCGTCGTCCCTCCTCCTCGCCCTTGTTCCTCCTCCCGACGAGCCTCGAGCTGACCTTGCCTCTTTCTCTCTCTTCGTCTGCAGATCTCGTCCGTGCGCGGTGGCCCTCGTCAGCCCATGTCGCCGATGCAGGACAAGCTCGAGCCGCTCGCCGACCCGTCTAAGAAGCTCGACACGCGCGCGCCGGGCACTCGCCTCCTCCCCTCGGTCAACGCCCTCGTCTCGGCCGAGTACGACCCCTTCCGCTCGCCGCCGCCCTCGTCGTCGTCGTCGGCCGCCCACGTCCTCGCGAGCAACTCGGCGCGGTACCACCTGCGCAGCCCGTCGGCGCGCCTCCAGGCCGTCCTGAGCACCCCAGGCGGGCACGGCAAGGGCACCGCGCGCCATCACCTGCCGCTCGGCTTCTCGCCGTCGCTCGCGACGGGCTCGAGCTGGGAGCGCTCGACGGCCGACTCGGGCGTCGGTGCCGGCGGCGGCGCGAGCGGCGCGTCGACGCCGTGGGGCGACGTCGGCCTCGGCGAGTCGCCCAGGATCGAGGGCGTCGGCGCGCAGAGGCTCTACTGGCCGTCGCCCGGCGCGGGCTCGGGTGCAGCGCACCTCCCTTGGTGATGCGCTCGTCGAGCCCGGTCCTCGTCCTCCTCCCACCCCCTCCTGTCCATAGTACTCCCCCCTCCCTCGTTCGTACCTCGTCCTGTGCCACCGTCACCTTCTTCTAGCCTTTTGTTGCTGCCTTTCTGCTGCCGTGCGCCTCTTCAACCCGTCCATAGCTTCCTTCCTCTGTTCCTCGCCGTCGTCGCCCTTGTCGCCTCCCTTCCCTCCTTCTTTTCCAGCCGTGTCTCTCGCCTTATAGCTTATCTCGTTCTCTCTCTTCTTCTTGCCGCAACGTAGCGTCGGTCTCTCTGCCTCAATGCCGAGCTCTGGCGCCGAGAGAGACGCCGAGAGAAGTAAAGCGAGCGGAAGTCGAGCGAGCTGACGGCTCTCGTCGCGCCCAGGGTCGCAGTGTCCTTGTTGCACATGATCTCCTCGGCACGCTCTACTTGCCCTGCTCGCCGAGCCTTCGCTCGTCGAGCTTGCGCTGGAGCAAGTCGGGCCTCGGGCACGCCGCACACCTCGCGCCGTCGCCGTTGAGCTTGTAGAACTGCTGGCAGCACCGGTACAGGTTGGTGATCTGCTGGGCGCACTTGGAGTCGTCGTAGCCGCGGTTCATGAGGCAGTTCCTGCGGGCGGGTTGAGGCCGACGCCGGATCGAGGGTCAGCGGGAGAGCAAGCCGGGCGCTTGAAGGTGGGGAGGAGGCGGAGCGGGGGAAGGACGCAACTGGATCTTGCACGCTTCCGGCTGGGTCGAGGAAGAGGTGAGGAAGACCAGGAAGGGGCAGGTCAGCTTGAGAGGCGAGGGGAGACGACGGCGAGCTCGACGACGACGAGAGAGCGTCGGACGGGGACGAGGACGGAGGCGAGGCTCACATGGCAGGGTTCTTCCGAGTCGACCTGGAGAGGGCAGCAGAGTCAGTGCTGGTCTCGACGGAGGGGAGCAGGCTCGGGCTCACGGGCATCGTGGTCGGGGACGAGGCGGGGAGCAAGAGGGAGCGTTCGGCGATGATGATGAGGCCTGAGGATGGTCTCGCTCTCGTCCCACCGCACCGCTCGCTCAGAGCGAGCCAGAGCCTTCTTCCACAATGGAAACAGCTACCCGTGCTCCACCTGCGCCCAACGCCCAGGTCGCAGCGACCCTCGACGACTCGCTCTCCTCCCCACCTTCGCCGACGACGGCCACGACGACCACGACCGGCACCAAGCGCCTCGTTCCCGCCAAGCACCGCACGGTCAAGCCCTGGGCCGTCCTGCCGTCTATGGCCGTCCTCTTGCCGATCCTCGCCCTCTTCACCTGGGTCTCGGTCCGCCTGCACTACCAGCTCCCGACCCCGGGCCACGCCCTCTTCTCGCCCGACGGCACGCCCATCTTCTCCGAGTGGCACGCCATGCGCTACATCAAGGACCTCGCCTCGTACGGCGACGGCACGCCCCGGTACCGCATCCTCGGCACCCGCGAGATGGTCGAGACGGACGAGTACCTCCTCGACAAGGTCCGCGAGATCCGCGACGACGTCGTTCAGCGCCATCCAGACGGCGGTATGCAGCTCGAGGTGTGGCACCAGACTGGCGATGGCACTCATGTGCGTCCTCTCCTCCTGCGCTCGAGCCCAAGACGAGGATTGGCCGGCTGACTCTCGCTCGTTCCCTCTCCTTCCCTCACCTCGTCCCTGCTCCTCGCACGTACTCGCACCTCTCGCAGCTCTTCGATTTCATGGACAAGATGGTGTGGAAGAAGTACTTCGGCGTCACCAACGTCATCGTGCGCCTCTCGGACGGCACGGCGGCGACCAAGGCCAACGCCGTCCTCGTCAACGCGCACACCGACTCGACCTTGCCGAGCCCCGGTGCGGCCGACGACCTGTTCGGCGTCGCCGTCATGCTCGAGGCGATGCGGGTCATGGCTCTTGGCGAGCGGCGCTTGACGAACTCGGTCATCTTCCGTGCGTCCCTCTCTCTCTCTTCTCCCTCGCTCACCCACTCGCTCAGTGCACGCTCTGACTCGCGCCAAGCCTGCAGTCTTCAACGGCGCTGAAGAGTCGCTTCAAGATGCCTCGCACCGTACGTCCAGGCTGCTCTCCTCTCTCTCGGGCGGCCGGATCGGCGGGTTGCGCGGCGAGCTCTGCTGCGAGAGCTCGAAGGGAAGCTCTGATGCAAGCCCTGGAGCGGCCCATGGAGCGGATCTCTGAAGCCGGGTCGGGCGCGAGCCCTGCAGCAAGCCCCGAAGGCTGGAGCCTGGCTGACGAGCCGTTCTGCCTGCCCCGACAGTCTTCATCACCCAGCACCCGCTCAAGGACACGGTCAAGGCCGTCATCAACATCGAGGCGTGCGGCACCGACGGCAAGGAGATCGTCTTCCAGGCGACGTCGCCCGAGATGATCCGCGCGCTCGCAAAGACGCCTTCGCCGTACGCGACCGTCATCGCGAGCGAGATCTTTTCGACCGGATTGATCCTGTCGGACACGGACTTCAGGAACTTCGTCCAGTACGGCAACCAGACGGGCCTGGACATGGCGCTCGTGCAGAACTCGTACCGGTACCACACGACCCTCGACACGGTCGACAACATCGAGCCCGGCGCGTTGCAGCACACGGGCGAGAACCTTATCCCGCTCCTCGAGTACCTCACGTCGTCCGACACTACAATGGGCAACTCGCACGAGTCGACGCCGATCCTGCCGCACGCGCCGACGTCGCACACCATCTTCTTCTCGGCGCTCGGCGGCAAGGTCTTCGTCGTTTACAGCCGCGCAACGGCGACGCTCGTGTACGGCATTATCGCCGCCCTCGTCACCGTCATCGCGACCGACCGAGTCGACTGGGCGACGCACAAGAAGGCGTACACGCTCGGCGTCGTCGGCGTCCTCGGCGGCTTGGTCTCGGCGGTCGTCGGCGCCAACTCGGTCGCCTTCCTCACGAGCGTCGTGCTCGGCAAGCCCATGAGCTGGTGCGTCTCATCACTTCCTGTCCTACTGCTGTTCTCTAGAGCGACTCGAGCTGACGCTCGGACCCCTCTTTCTCGCCCACCTCTTCCTCGCCTCGCCCACCTCTTCCTCGCCCGCCTTTCCCTCGCCCACCTGCGCCCGACCGTCTCCTCCGACTCTCCTGCATAGGTTCTCGAACGAGGCGTACCCGCTCTTCCTCTTCGGCCCGCCGGCGCTGCTGGGCGTCGTCTTGTGGCAGTACTTCTTGGTCTCGAACCGGATCCGCTCGCCGATCGCCAGCATCGCGCAGGACGCCGCCGAGTCGTCCCTCCTCGAGCACGCTACCCTCGTCGGCCTCGTCGTCTTCAACTCGGGCATCACGCTCGTCGGGCACGCACTCGGCATCGGCTCGAGCTACCTCTACGCGATCGGGTCGGTCTCGGGCCTCATGGCGCTCCTCCTCAACGACTACGTCCTGCGCAACAAGAGCAAGGGTCTGCACCTCGTCACCTACATCGTCGGCCAGGTGCGTGAAGCTCTCATCCTCGGCGCTCCTTGATCGAGCCGCCGACCCAGACTGACCTTTCCGTCGCCCTCGCCCCGCAGTCTCTACCGCTCCTCGTCGGCATCGAGGGCATCATCGGCTTCCTCGACCTCTTCGTCCCGCTCACCGGTCGCCTCGGCGCCGAGGCGCCCGTCGACTTCATCATCGCGAGCTTGGTCGGCGCAGTCGGCTACTTGACCGTCCCTATGGTGCGCTCCCTCACCTCTTCGTCCTGATCCCGCCGCCCAACTCGAGCTGACTCTCTCTCTCTTCTCCGTGCAGCTGTCGCCGCTGTGCCACCGCTGGGGCGCCTTCTTCACCGCCCGCCTCGCCGTCTTCCTCCTCCTCGTCTCGGCCTTCTCGATCGGCTGGTTCACGCGCCCGTCCTGGTCGCCGTACGACGCCGCCCACCCCAAGCGCCTCCTCGTCCTCCACATGGAGAACACGACGACGACGACGCCGTCGTTCAACCTGCACGTCGCGAGCGTCGACGGTACGCCCTTCTCGGGTCTCGTCGAGAGCGCGACGGCGGGCTTGAGGGCCGCAGGCTCGGTACCGCAGCCGACCATCGCCGACGACCTCTCCGTCGACTGGGACATCGTGTGCGTCCGACCTTTCCTCGCTTCGCCTGCCACGTGCGGCGACACAGGCTGACCCTCCTTCTCGGCGCGCTCGCAGCTACCCGGTCTCGCAGTTCCTCACGACCTACCGCATCGAGCTCCCGCCCGTCGACACCGACTACGTCGCCCCATGGACCGACTCGCTCAAGGTGACGGTGCAGCGCAACGTGCTCAACTCGATCAAGCAGACTCGGCACGTCGAGCTCACGCTCGAGCACCCCGGCATCATCTGGCCCGTCATGAGCTTCACCGCCGACGTCGTCGCCTGGGGTACGTCCACCTCTCTCCCTCTCGCTCACGAGGCTGTGCGCACCGTCTGCAACGTCTCGAGGAATCCGGTCGAGCCGCACTGACCCCTCTTTGCTCGCCCTCGCAGACCTCCCCAAAGCGCCTGAGCGCGGCGACGTCCGCCACCACGTCAAGTCGGTCGCGTCGTACGGCGTCACGCGCTTCCCGCTGTCTGTCACGGTGCAGCTCACGCCCGAGCAGTTTGCGGCGGCCGTGCGCGAGGACCAGCGCTCGAAGCAGCAGCGCGCCGACTCGTCGGCCGAGGACCGTGCGCTCGCCTCGCTCCGCATCGACTACAGCGGCCTCGACATCCACGGCATGTACCCGGCGAGCTTCCAGAGCGACGACGCCGTCGAGGACGCGAGGCGGCAGCTTGCGAGGAGCACGAAGCCGGGCATGCGCTTCTTCGAGCAGTTGGCGCTCAGGCTCGAGGACGAGCCCGTCGACGCGATGCTCCTCAGTGCGGTGGCAGGCGTCGCGTATGTCTAGACGGCGCGGCAGAGCGAGTAGACGGCCGGCAGCTTTCGTCGGACTTGGGTCGACCGACCTCCTCGCGAGAACTGCAATACCTATCCTCCCATTTTCTTATCGCTCCCGATCGCTGTGTAAAGCTGTGAGAGTACTGCCTGCAAGATCTGAGCGAGCAAGAGAGAGGTTTGGCCGAGACGAAGCAGCTCGTCGTCCTCATCAGCGCGCTCGCTCGAACTCGCCGCTCCTCATGGCTCGCACCGCTGTGGCCAGGCTAGTCCGCCCAGCACTCGCTTCTGGGACTCAGTACAGCTCGGCCTGCACCTGCCTACCCCTCAGCATCGCACCCTCGTCAGGCTCCGCCGCTCGCTCGTTCGCCTCGACCTCGGCACCTCGCAGCCACGACAACCCTCTGGTGAGCTGCCGCGTTCCTCTCCCGCAACGAGTGAGGCTCTGTCTGACGATCGATCCGCGCGCGCAGGGCCTTCCGCGCAATGACGCCCCGCCGACCATGCCTCGGATGCAGCGCGGGTTGCCGCAGAAGCGCAGGCTGGACGGCGTCAAGAAGGTCGTCGTCGTCTCGAGCGGCAAGGGAGGAGTCGGCAAGAGCAGCGTCGCAGGTGCGTCCTCCCCTCCCTCGACGAGGTCGACCTCGTCGTCCGGGTCATCTGCTCCTCGCGAGCGAGCACACTGTCCTGCTGAGCGTGCGAGCTGATGTCCATGCTCCCCGCTGCAGTCAACCTCGCACTCGCTCTTTCGGCGCTGCCGCACGAGGCCACGGGCGGCCGACGACCACGGGTCGGCGTCCTCGACCTCGACATCTTCGGGCCGTCGCTGCCCAAGCTGATGGGCCTCGAGGGTGCCGGCGAGCCTTTCCTGACAGCCGGTGCGTCCTCTCAATGCCACTCAGAAGGTCTCTGTACGAGCTGACGACCCGCCGCTCGCCCGCAGAGAACCGCCTCACCCCTCTTCGCGCGCACGGCTTGCCCTGCATGTCGATGGGCTTCCTCCTTCCCAACAACCCGCCCGACCCGACCAACCCGACCTCGCACACGTCCGATACGCCCGTCGTCTGGCGCGGCATGATGGTCATGAAGGCCGTCCAGCAGCTCCTGTTCGATGTCGACTGGCGCGCCGGGACCGGCGGGCACGACCTCGACGTGCTCGTCGTCGACACGCCGCCGGGCACGGGCGACGTCACGCTCAGCCTCGGACAGCTCGTCGACATTGACGGTGAGTCGTGCATGCCGCAGCTACGACCTCGGCTCGAAGAGGATGTTCGCTCACGTTCTCGTGCTCCTGCTCGCAGGCTCGATCATCGTCTCGACGCCGCAGAACGTCGCCATCATCGACACTCGCAAAGGCGTCGCTATGTTCCGCAAGCTGGGCATCCCTGTACGTGTTCTCCTCCCAGCTTTCGGCCGTCACTCGCTCGGGCGCCGCTGACTCCTCCACGCTCGCACAGATCACCGGCGCCGTCCTCAACATGAGCCATTTCCTCTGCCCGGGCTCATCCACGCCGCACTACATCTTCGGCCCGCCCGACGCCTTTGACTCGACGTGCGCCGACCTGTCGCTCGACGTCCTCGCCCGGATCCCGATCGAGCCCGCCGTCTCGTCCAGGGGCGACTCGGGCGCGCCTATCGTCATGCTCGCCGGGCCCGTGCCGTCGAGTGGCGACGAGCCTGCTGCTGCGGGTCCCTCGAAGGCGAGAGAGGTGTTCCTTTCGCTCGGCGAGCAGGTGTGGCAGCGTCTGCAGCAGGGCGAGCGGGCGTGAGGCGTCCGCCGCCGCTGGACCTCGCTCTGTTTAGCGCCTTTGCAACGCTCGATGCACCTCTTCTACTCGGCCGCACGCTGACCCGGACGAGAAGAGAGACTGAGCACGCTGCCGACCCGTCTTGCGGGTCGCGAGGGATGAGCCCGTGCCTCGTCGCAGCTCGAAGGGATCCGCCATCGAGAGCTCGCCGCCGCCGGCTCTTGCGCGTCAAGGGCCTCGCAGCACTCTTCGCAGGACGGTTGCGCGCATCGAGAGGAGCGCGGGCGAGAGGTGAGCATGCCCGGCCGACAGGGAGCGCTGCTCGAGCGGGATCGTTGCACGGGCCCTGGGCTTGGGCTCGTCATCGAGATGCGTCGCACGAAGGTCGTCTGCCCCGCCCAGCTGCAGATGCCGTGCCCTCGAGCTTAAACTAGCTTGTCGTGGATCGCGCTGCATGGATGCGCATGCAAGGCTGAGCTGCCGAGGACGGCGAGCGAAGAGGAGGACCGTGCGCCCCGCGCGCGGCGAGCGAGGACGCACGCACGCCTTCCTCGCCGCCGCTGCTCGAGCTTGGGCTCGCCGGGCTCTGCCTCGAGGACGATCTTGGCAGCGAGCGAGCGCGAGATGAGTAGGACGATGAAGCGACGAGCTCGTGAGCACTCCGCTCAGCTGAGACCGTGTGGGAGCCGAAAGTTGGAGAGCGCTCAAGGGGTCCGTTCGCGCGACCGGCAGAGGTCGCGCGGAGAGAGCTGTCGGTCGTCGGCCTCGAGCAAGCTCGTCTCGGGAGGTCGGCCACGACGTCGTTGTCGCCCGGCGCGAGCTAGCTCGCCCTTCCAGGGCGCGCCGGCTCGAGCGCACGACAAACGTCCGGGCGCGAGCTGGAGCGGTGGAAAGGCGTCAAGGGGTCGAGGGAACTCGTTCGCGGAGCGATCTTGATCAGTGGAAGCCCGGCTGATGAAGGTGT
>Ga0308169_10001480_pt1 | contig 27395 bp, 23 predicted proteins | sample PhyBR1_2_FD_202139 | JGI IMG/M metagenome (GOLD analysis project Ga0308169, IMG submission 202139) | Phyllosphere microbial communities from UC Gill Tract Community Farm, Albany, California, United States - DLSLSB.R1 | ecosystem: Host-associated > Plants > Phyllosphere > Unclassified | place...
TGCGGGGAACTGGTCAGAACGTCCTGACCGATCTGACGATCGTCATGATCGTCCGAAGCCATCAGTTCACTCGTCGTCCTGCCGGCGAGTTCGGCTTGTTCCGCCCTCGCCCCTTGCTCCACTAGGCGACGGACCATAATCGCAATGGATTCCAGTCCTTCGGCTGAGGATGCCGCGTGACGGTCGCCTGCGACGAGTACGCCTTCGAGCTGACCTTGTAGAATGCTGGTCTCACCCTTCAGCTCGTCGATCGACGCAGGTTGAGGTTGGAACATCTCCCAGAACGACCAGCCGGCGCTGACCGCAGACAGGATCGCCGTCGCGACGGCAAGCGGATCACGGCCACTAACGAGATACGACAAGATGGCCTCAGCCCCGGGAACTGGCGGCTGCGGCAGAGCCGATTTAGCCGAAGTCCACGCTGTGACACCCGTTGCCACAGCAACTACGAGACCAGCCGCGACCTTTCGAAGTCGACGAAACACTGCGCAACCCTCCCGTAGCGGCGCCTGATCTTTCGCCTGCAAACATTGCAGAATTCTTAGCGGCATCGTGGCCGTCAGAACCCCTTAAGTCGAGGGGCTGCTTCGCACGTGGTCGTCAAAGGCAGGCTGGAGCAGCGAAGGAGACCGCCGCTGCAACCTAGTTAACCGGGGAGGGCAGGGCCTGGTCGCAAGCCAGTCCTCCGTTCCACATCCGGCGAAACGACGGCGTACTCCCGTGCACCAGCGGTTTTAACTGTTGATTTTCATGATTGGTGAACCGGTGATCCGCAATGTTGCGGAGGAAAATGGATGCGCTCGATCGCGCATCAAGGAGACTTTCATGAAAGCAGAATACAATTCCGCAGACGACCTGCAGCTCGTCGCGCTCATGATCTCGAAGCTTCTCAAGGCCGACCACGGTATCGACACCCCGCCCGTGCCAGCAGACTACCGCCTCGTCGATAAGAAGCAGCATGCCAGCCAATCGCAGGAGCTCCGGGTCGGCATCAGGATCGATCGCGCCGTCACGGTGGACGTCGATCACATCTGGTGGGGTGAGGAGGCAACCGACCTGACGACGTTGACCGACGTCGCGACACAGATGGCCGACACGATCAGCAGAATCCATGGTCAGCGGAACACGATCATCGAGATGCTCGCCGACGTGAAGGCTGCGGCGCGCAAGGAAGTCGCGAAGGGTCGCCGTCAGGGTATTCCGTATCGTCTGCTCTCCGTGACGCCGGTGCCGTCGGCCGACGATGGGGATGTCTGCATGTTGGTCATGGTCGAGACGCTCGGCGAGAATCTTCGGCCTCAGCATTCGCAGATCGACTCGCTCGACGGCGCAGGTGTCACCGAGGTATTCGACGCTTGGAAGGATGAGCAGAGTTCGCGAGCACGCCTTGCCCGCGCGTTCGACGAGGTTGGCGCCACCGGGCAGATCGATGCGGTTGTCGTGAACGCGCTGATGGAAGCGGGGCATGACATGGCCGGGGTCCTCGCCAAGGTGGCCACCGAGCCCGACCGAATCGTCGACATCGGCGGAGGTCCGGAGGAGAAGCGCTCCTTTCAGCTGTATTGGAAGGAGGGGCAGATCTTCGGCTGGCTGAACCTTTCCGACGGCGGGTCGTGGAACGAAGGGCGGTTGTTCTTTCAGAACTCGCCGATCGCGTTGAAGGGCGTGGAGGGGAAGCGCGTCAGCGAGGTGTTGTCGAACCCGGTCTTTGGCGACAACGTCCGGGTGATGTCCGCGTCCGGAGACAAAGGGAAGAGTGCCGCGCTCAATTGCACGCCGGACATGCTGAACTTCCATGCCGAAACAGGTCGCCTGTGGGCGGCTTGAAAGCCCGAACCAACCACGAGGTCGGGTCGTGCCGAGGTCACGGTCACCACGGCTAACGATCGCAAGCTGCTGGACGATGGCGTCCAGATCAAGGATCATCTGGCGGAACGCTCCGCGGGCTAACGGTCTTTGAACGATCAGTGGGTGGTTGTCGGGGTAGGTCGGCAATCACCCATTTCCATCTGCGGAATGGCGCTCGCGGGTCACCGCGCCATCTGCTTGGCGAGAACTGCGGCTGCGGACAGATCGAAACCACCGGACTCGTCCTTGATGATGCCATCCTGCGTAGGCCGGAACAGCGAGGCCAGCACGATGGTCTCGTTCGCGGTGTCGACCGACGCGCCTTCCTTGAGCGCCATGAAGGTCTCCGCGAAGGCCTTCTTCTCATCGGCGTCGAGCGACAGATGCCTTTCGCTAAGGAATATCCGGTACTGCAACCTGGTCGCCCACAGGATGAGCGAACTGGTCAGCAGAAGACCCGCGACCGTGAGCGGTCCCTTGGCGGAGAACGGCCCCGCGCATTGTGGTGGCGATCCGGCGGGGCAACCGCCGGCGTGAAAGCTCCCGGCGATGTAGTCGCCGAACCAGTAGGGCACGCCGATCCCGACGACGACTGCGAACAACGTTGCGATCCAGAAAAGCCGTTGGGCGGTGACCGCACGGGACCTGTGGATCTCCGAGCGTTGCTCCCATAGCGCCACGGGTGCCCGAAGACGCAGCTGAGTATGGAAAAGCGCCTTCAGCTCTTCGAAGGACTCCTGACGCGCCCGATGCTGTGAATGTCCAAGGCGATCCAGCGCCTGCAAACGCCCTTCCGCCTCGTCGAAGCGTCTCTGCACCTCCGCCTCGATGTCCGCTCGCCATGCGCGCTGGCGTTTGGCGCGTGCGCGCTCAGCCTGCAGGAGCGTCTTTCTTACACGAACGATCCCGGCGGCCGTCAGATCGCGCATGTTCGAAAGGCGGGTCGCATGATCCGCATTGATTTCGGCCGCTTCGGCCACCCGGCCGTCGAGCGAGGCCAGCAGTTCCTGCGCCATCGCTTTCGAAGTGCGGATGCCCGAAAACGCCAGCTTCGACGATGGGAGAGCCGCAGCGACGTGGCCGGCGGCAAGAAGGATCTCGCCACGCTTCAGGAATGCGGCGAAGTCTTCCGCGGGCCGCTGAATGCCATTGTCCGTGCCGAGCTCAAGAGCGACGAACCTGGCATATGCCGCGGCGGCATCATCGGTTCGGCCAGCGGCGTGTAAGCCCAGCATTAGCTGTCCCTCGGTCGACCCGCTCGGCGGAGGGGCCACCGTCGTCCTCCGGAACGAGTTCGCGGTGATCCGTCCGAACCCATCCGGATCTGCGAGCATCGCACGGAGTTGATCGAACGCCGTGGCAAGTTGTCGACCTCTCATCGGCTGACGCGCCGCCTGGATCTGCATGTCCCCGTATTCGCTCGCGAGCAGGTCGAGGAACGGCTTCCACTCGAGCTGCTCGCGTTCCAGGTGATCGTTCATGGTCTGCCGTGCGGCTCTCTTGATCGGGGGCAGCGTCCTGTAGTTTATGACGTAGGGCATGTCGCTCATCGATAGGTGGGTCCTTATCCGTCCATGCCCCTTGTGCGGCCCTCTGCCTGCGTTCCGCCGTATCCGGGATCACGGGTTTCGAATGCCTCGTCAATGAGCAGATGACGTTGCCATGAGATCGTCATGTCGTTCGATTCCGCATGCTCAGGAAGAGGGCGCCATGGCGCACGATGTCTTGCACTGAATCTGGGATGAAGGCCATGCGAGTGGCGTCGGGATCATCGAATACGGCGGCGTCGCTCGTTGCAGGGTTCAAACGACGAACCGCGATCGAGGCATCGCCGTTTAGCGAACAGACAGGCCGCTCTACAGCGACCCCGCCGAAGAGCCGGCCGCCAAACCGGACACGGCCAGTTCCAGAAGCTTCTCATGGAGCGCAACGTCGAAGTCGTCGTCCTGGACCCCGAGGCCGCGTTGCAGGCGATCATTCGCGGAAGAAACCCAAGTATCGACCGTGTCCTCGATTGGCACCAGGCCCATGTTATCGAAGAGGACACGCATCGCGGAGGCGAACGTGACCCGTCCGAAGACCTCCACGTCGGCCTGAACCTGTTCAACAGGCGCGGGGCGTCTGATGTATCGAAGAAACAGTTGGTCGATGTCGGTCATGGTTCCGGGATCGGCGGGACTGTGACCCTCCAGTAGGGCTAATGCGCGCGAGGCGTACCAGCCGCACCCGGTGTTCGATGCGCTCAATTCTGCCAGCCGAACCGCACCGCCAGGTCTTGCAGCGACGCGGCTAGAGCGTCTGCGCGGGCCGTTCCGAGGGCCGCTATCAGCCGATCCGCCATTATCCTGAAATCCAGCGAGATCGTCGCGACCGGTGCCGCGTTGACGGGGTTGTCGTCGGGAGACCTCAGCGCCGTCGCGTCCCCTTTGGAGGCTTTCTCTCGGCCCCGATGCAACCGAACACCGAAGCTGCCTTGATCCACGCCGCCCTTGCCGCTGCTACGTTCGTCGTTCCCCATGTCGCGCAGCGCCCGCGGCAGGATCGTCATGACGAAGGGCGCGTCCTGTGGCACTTGGCCGACGCCTTCGAACTCGCGATCCGCCATGGCCGCCAGCAGCAGCTGAGCGATCTCCGGCCAGAAATCGGTCACGATCCGGCGGCCGACGACTGGCGGGACGTAGGCCTGCACCAGTGCGAACACCACGGACAGCTGCAGCAACTCGTCCAAACCATAGGACGCACGCGCGAACTTTCCGACGCGTGACGCGGCCGGGAACCCCGAACGCTGGAGATGAGCCAAGCGTGATCTGAACGCCTTGTCCGCGTTCGGCGGAACGTCGTTGGTCTCTGCGAGGATCTCCTCGACGATCTTCAATCTCATCGAAAGCGGAGCTGTCATCGTTGCCATCGATAGCAACTTGAAATCAAAAGCGACAAGTCGTAACTCGTTGCCATCGATGGCAAGGAGTGTGGTTATGACGGATTTGAAGGCGGACATGCTTTTCGGCGCCAGCAAGGTGGCGGAGTTTATCGGGGTCGATCCCCGGAAGGTGTACCACTGGATGGACCGTCGGAAGGCGGGCAAGCGCGCGCCTCCGCTGTTCGACGTCGGCGGCGAAGTATGCGGTCGCAAGACGGAACTGAGCAGTTGGTTCTCCGGATATCGCGATTTGAGCAGCCCAGAGGCGCCTGTCGAAAGATCGCAGGCCCCGGAAACCACAAGGCTTAGCGTAAATCCTGATAATGCAGGTTAGGCCTCGGTAAATACTGATACGCTTAATCGCTCGAAAAATGAGCAAGTCGGTCAAGAGCGTGAATAAGGTCGGTTATTTAGTCAGATGAACGACTGATCAGTTTCACGTGTAGATCATGCTTAACATGAAATACGAAGTATTACGGAAAATAATATATGACGTATCGGATCGTGCATTACAATCCTCTAGCGACAGAGGTGCCGCATTGGCGTGATCTTCGCGGGCGCAAGATGGCTATGCCGTACGGATGGGCATTCCTCTGCGACGCAGCGAGCGAGCTTCCCCATCGCGAGACGACGATCTTCCTCGGCAACATCGCGAAGAAGAGTGCACGAAAGCGCGGCCGCGGCGTGGCCGGAAACTCGTCGAACACCTACGCGTCGGAACTCAAGGCCTATCTCGAATACCTCCAATGGCTCGGCGTCGAATGGCAAGACGCAGACCCGGAAGTCCTGTTCGGTTACATCGATGCCCAGGTCGGCCGCCGTCACTGGTTCTCCGGAGTGGAGTTGCAACCCGAAACGTTGGCCCGACGGGTTCGACGAGTCATCCAGGCATACAAATACACCAATCTGAAGGGCCTGTCCGACGTCGAGATCGATGTCGACGAACTCCTTGCCGAACTGTGGGAGGCGTTCGACTGCATAAGTGATGGCAATCAGCCCGCCAACCCCACCGCCGGCGCCATCCGCCACATCGGTGACGACGAGTGGGCCGCAATCACGACTGCGCTCGGTCCGTTGCCATCTGAAATTCCCACGCCGGCGGACGACGACGCCCGCAAGCGCAGGCCGTCAGGTCGCGATCGATTGGCCGTCGAACTGGCACGTTTCACAGGCATGCGCGGAGGCGAACTCGCCGGCCTACCCTTAAAACCCTTTGAGCAGGCTAAGATCGCCGACGCCGACCTCGGCGCCTGGACGATCGTGCGGATAACAGACACAAAGGGTGGTCGTCCGCGGAACGTCTACATCCCCAACAAGCTGGTCCGCGAAGCGCAGCATTACATCGCGCACGGACGTCTGCATGCCCGGAAAGGGGGCGCGAAGGCCGGTCGACGCGATCCCGGCACCCTGCTCGTCAACGGCGCCGAAACCGGCGCCAACGCCGGTCGCGCGATGACCGCGCAACAACTCTCCGTCATGTTCCGGAACACGGTCAGGTCAGCGCTGCCGACCGACCCTGTGACGATCACGGACGAGAACGGCGATCGCGAGTACCGACGCCCCAGGTTCAGGCTCCATGACCTTCGGCACACTTACGCCCTTCGCCTGTTTCACCTGCTCGTGGATCTCAAGCGGGAGCCTTGGGACATCATCCAGGGTCGTTTGGGTCACGGGTCCGTCGAGGTGACCCGCTCCACCTACCTGGACATGTCGCGAACGTCAGAGCCCTACGCTGCCGACCTGCTGGCGACCGGGCTGGACGCCCTCATCTATGCGTAATCCCCCGTCCGACAGCCGCCAGTCCGGCAGTTCCCGCGGCCGTTCGATCAACGAACGCCATTTCGTCAAGCTTGGAAACAAGGTGCCCACGCGCATCTCGCTGCGCCCGACTTCGGCGGCGGCGAGAGGCGCTCTGACCGTCACCTTCCCGAGGAAGGGCCGCCGCCTCGGTGCCGATCTAACGCTCGATATGACCGTCGCGGGTGATCTACCGAACATCGCGGCCGACCTGCTGGGCGGGTTTATGAAGGCATCGAGGACGAAAAGCAGGGGGACCATCCAGCACGACGCCGGCTGGCTCAGAGAATGGTGCCGATTCATGGTAGATGATCATGCACAGATCACGTTCGAAGCCATCGACCGCTCGCACCTGATCGCGTTCCGGGCTGCCCTCGATAACGCCCACGAAGAGGGCCAGGCCAAGCGCTCGAAGAAGACGCGCAGCAGGATGATAAACGCCGTGCAGGCGATCCTGCTTGCAACTGGCAAGTGCGGTCACGTCGACTTCATCAAGCGGCCTTACAAGTCGGTGGACGGCCAGAACCTGAGATCGAACGACCGGACTCCGCCCCGACCGGTGCCGCCGACCGCGGATCTGAAGAAACTGCTCCGTGCCGTGTTGGTGGAGATGGAGGACACCATGACGCTCCGTGCGGCATTCAAGGAGCCGGCGCATCCCGCCAACGACGACCCCCGCTACGCGAATCGCCTGAGTCTCGCCCGTCACTTGCACGACAAATTCGGCGTCGAAGTGCCAACGGGGCCCGAACTCCGCGAGGTCCGCACCCAGAACGTGCATCAGCGGACGTCGGCAACGGCTGCGATGGCGGCCTTCGTGCCGACGCTTGCCGCCATTGCCCCCTTCTGCATCATGCTGATGATCGCCTTGCGACTGGATGGGCACATGCTCACCGCGCTTCGTCAGCAGAATGTCATCGTTGTGAAGCACCTCGGCGTCGATCGGCTCGAGGTGAAAGTCTGGCGCAACAAGGTCAAGGAGTGGAAGAGAATGACGGCGTCGCTCAGCCGCCATTGGCACAGTCCGGAAAAGCTCGTGGGCTTTTTGGACGATTGGTCAACTGAGGCCAGGCTCATGAGCGAGATGCCTGCGGCAGTCTCCGCCCTGCAGTTCGTCGCACGGACCGGCGGGAAGCAGCCGCGCATCCGGGGGCTCGAGGGGGCGGACGGTATCGGCCGTGCGATCACCGACTTCTGCAATCGCCACGATGTACCTGCCATCACGTCGAGCATCCCCCGCAAGATCGCGATCGCTCTGGGCGATCTGCTTTCGAGCGGGGACATCGCCGTGCGAACCCGGCTCGGAGGTAATTCCACGGAGGTCAATTTGCGCCATTACGACACGCCCGAGACCGTGGCGCAGGGAAACGACGCCTACGGGGTCGGCCTCATGCTGCAAGCGGCACACAGGCGCGATCATGGCCGAGTGCCGGATCGCCGTCACTACCTTCCCGACGAGGACGTGCTTGCAGCTACGCCCGGGTGGTGGTGCAGCCACCCGTTCGATCCGCCGCCCGGAAGCAGCCAGAACCCACTGAAGCCATGTGCCGCATACGGCATGTGCCCGGTGTGTGAAAACGGCGAGCCGGACCTGTCCGATCCAGTCTCGTGCAAGCGGGTCGGGCTCCTCCTCGAAGCGATCCTCCGCTCCGAGGGCAACATGTCGCCCGATGTCTGGGAAGGCACATGGAAGCCAGTCGCCGACGAGTTGGCGTTCAAATACATTCCGATGTTCGAGGCCTTTCCCGAAGTGATCGAGAAGGCGTCCCTTCTCGACATCGGCCCCATGATGGAGGTCGTCCGTGCTCAGAACTCCTGATATCATCGCCGCACGCGCCGGACGACCAGTCGACTTGGCCGAGATGGAGGCGGAGGGCGGCCAGCCAGTCAGCCTGAGAAGCCTCTGGCCCGAGATGGAATGGCATCTCGATCTCGACACCTTCGGGCGTACGACTGTTAGACTCGACTTCCGGGCGGTACCGACGGCATTCGTTAACGTCGCTAAGGTGGCAGCCTGGTCAGGGCTCGTCGATCCGCGTGGATACCATCCGCCCAGCGTGGCAACAATCGCCAAGAAGATGAGCAGCATGTCACGTGTTTTGGCATGGATCGAGCGCTCGAACGCGACTCTGGCGGATGTTGACGAAGAACTCTTCGAGTATTTCGTGGAGGAGGTGGAACACGAAGCCGAGACCGGCGGGCTGAACAGCCGCGTCAAGGAGCGGACTACTTATGGCGTCGTACTCGATCTACTCCAACCATGGACCCTGCTTCGCGACCAGCGGGTCTCGATGCAGACTTCCGGCATCGACGCGCTGCGGGACGACCCTTTCGCCAGACGGACCGCCGAGGCCATCGCCAAGGACATCAGCGGGGACGAAAAGGGCAAGAGCGATCCACTGCCCGACGAGGTCAGCGTACCGGTCGTAGAGGCCGCCGTGGCCATGGCAGGCATCCCGGCGGCGGAGATTGGCTGCGCCCTGCGCGAGTATTTGGCCGCGAAGGCAGTACACGGTAGCGACCGGTACCGCTCCTTCACCAACAATCTCCCCAAACTGAAGTTCTCCGCGCTGGAGGATGGCGGGCCCCCGTGGCTCGAGGTGCCGGATCTCACCAGTTGGAAGGACCACGAACGTATCGTCATGCACGGGCTCCAACGCGTCGTTGGCGGCCTCGTCACGACAGTGTTCGCTTGTGGCGTGCCCCGACCGGCCGAGCTGCTTTCGGCGCGCGCGGGAATAGACGACGAGACCGGCTTGCCCGCCTGCGTAGTGCGGTCGCGATCGTCATCGGAACTGTTCGACCACTACTGGATGCAGGGAATCCGAACGAAGCTCACCGACGGAGAGCCGGAGCCTGACGAGTGGCTGATCGGGTGCGCGGTCGCGGGCGACACCCAGCCCCCGGAGGCTGTGGAGGCGCTCATCGCGATCCAGGATCTTCTTCAACCGATACGAGATCTCGCGAAGGACGGTGCCGGCGACCGCCTCCTGGTCTCGCGGGCTAGTGGCTTCATCAGCTTGGACGATGCCCGGGTCCGCCCGATGGGCTATGCGGTTATGACCGACTGGGTGAAAGTCTTCCTCCGTGACGCGATGGACTGGAACGATTTGCCATCCCGTTCCCGGGACGGGACTGACCTGACTGACTATAGACGACGGCGTGGCGCCAACGTCACCGCCCGAGCGTGGCGCAAGACACTTGTCCAATTCATGCTCCGTATCGACGGGCGAATGACGCTGCCGCTTGCCCGTCGTCTCCGGCACAAGATTCACTGGATTCTCAATCAGGCGTACCAAAGCTCGGACCCCGCGCTGCTCGAGGAGGTCGACGACGCGATGGCCCGCACGCTCGCTCGCACGCTCGTCGGAATGGCGAACGGCGACCGCCCGGTCTTCGGCTGGCTCGGCGAGAGGATGGCTGGACACCTAAGCGAAATACGAGCGCTCACCATGGGCCTCGGCGGCGAGCCGGCGGTAGCAAAGGTACAGGACTGGGCGCGCGAGCGGCAGCTCGGACTGCTCCACACCGGCCCCGGCAAATGCGGTTTGCGACTGATGCCGCGGCACGCGCTGTGCCACACCGTTGCGGGTACCGCGGGCTGGTGGCAGACCCGGCCCAGTTCGGAACGGTCAGACGAGCACTGCGCCAGTTGCAAGTGCTGCATAGTGGACGACGAGCACCTCCACTTCTGGAACTCCCGCTACGTCGCGGCCCGACGGCAGGTTCTGATCAGCCGTCGAATCGGACGAGAGGGGGAGGCATGGGTCCACGCGGCGCAGGCCGCCATCGCCAAGAACATGCTCGCGCGGCTCAAGTCGCGCGTTCCGACGGACAGGGAAATTGAGAAATGACGAACGAGGAATTCCGATTAATGAATGAAGCGGGGGTGATCGACCCCGGCAAGCTCAAGAAGGTGGACAGGCGACTATGGTTGGCGCTTGTTAGGATGAAGACGGCCGACCCGGCCAAGCTGCGCAATGCGACGAACAGGGAGCTGGCGCTAAAGGGTCGCCTCGAGTTCAGCGAGGCAGCCCTAGCGCGAGAGGCGCCTGCGTCGCGCAACACGATCAGCGACAATCGCGAGCGTCTCGCCGACTTGCTCGAAGCGCTGGCAGTGGCAGAGAAGGCCCGTTTCGCAAAGCTCAATGCAGAGAGGGAAGACGTGCGCGAGGATCGTCGCACCGCCGCGCAGAAGGATCGCATAATCGACGAGCAGGCCAGCGTCATTGCCGCGCAGGTGGTTCAGATCTTCGGGCTGGAACGGCGCATAGCCTCACTCGCGAAGCGCTCGACCAAGTCTGATAGTCCTTCCCCCCCTCTTGGGCGGCGAAGCGCCTTTCGGGCCAGCGGGAAGCGGGATGTAGAGACTGGCACAGATCCCCGATGATCCGCGTCGGGGCGCGTCGGCCAGGTGGATAGCGGCGCAGCCGGTTGAAGTCCAAGCACTTGAACGACAGCTTGCCGCACGGCATGACGTGGTCAGCTCATCCGCCCCCTAATCTCCGCTGGGGCACCGTTGGCGGCCCGCACGCGCCAGCGCGACGCCGGATCCCGGCGCCAGCCGAGGCTCTCGATAAGCAACAGCACATCGCGGTCAACCCTCGCTCCGGCGAGCGTTGGCGCCAGCGAGCCGACCGCGGCTCCGGCCGCGAGGGCAACAACGATGGCGCGCGCGGCGGCACGGCCGGTCGTCCAACGAGTCGCGCTCGCAGGCTTGAACCAGCTCCCATACGCAAGGGCATCCATGAGCATCGCTGACCCGATCGGCGAGGCCGCGAACGCGCGGGCCTCGGGACTTCCGAGCAGGTCGGCGCCGAGGTCCACCGCACCGGGCCAGGCCCAGTCGACGTCGGCTCCATCCGTGCGTACCACCTCGGCGCCTTCGATGCGGCCCCGCAACCACACGTCGGTCCGGGGATCGCGACGCAGCAGCACCGCGGTCGGCATGCCGTCGGCAAAGACCAGCCGATGCCAGCCGTCGTCGTCGGAACTGGTCGCAGAGTCGCAGGTCCCGTGACGGATTAGGGCGGCCCTCGCGTGGCGCATGCTCCTGATCGCGGCGTCGACGTAGATCATCGCGAATGATGCGCCCGATCCGACGAGGCCTCCACGGACGTCTGAGGCCAATTCGATCGCCCTCTCCAAGTCTTTGGACGCCTCACGCATCGTGAACACGTCCGCGGCATTCACTGCTCGCGTGATTCAACGGACCGTGATGCGGGCCGACAGGGCGCGGTCGGGAAGTTTCTGCACCGTCGATCACGTCTTCAGGGTCCCAAGGGGCATTTCGAAGGCCACGGGGCGGGCGCGGAACTCGATGACCGGAGCCCCGTCTATCGGATCGACGAAGGTCCGCCGGATCACGTAACCGCGACCTTCAAGGATGGGATGGTGAACGACGTTGTCGATAGGGCGGCCCGGCATCGAAAGCATCAACGCCTCCGGCATCGGATCACCGAACTTCAGCGTCGCCGACGCGCCGAAGGCGCTGAGCAGGCATGGGCCGACCGCCGCCGTGAAACCCAGCACCGCTGCCGTGGGCCGGATTCCAAAGCGTCCGGCAGGGTGCGCGACCCCGCGGATGACGACGCCCGGGATCGCGAAAGCATGCTCGAACGCTCGCGAGACGGCCGAGGTGCTCCCTCCTAGCGTCGCCTTGCGTTGCAGGGAGCGGCTGAGGGGGACGGACGGATGGTCCTCAATGGGGCGCCACGGCCAGTCCCGAGGTGGGCGGACGAGGCCGCTCGCGCGCTGCAGGTCGATCCCCTGATGGGTCGCGAGGTCCAGCAGTAACGGGGAGGCGGACCGGACCGTCGCGTGCAGGTGCAGGCGGAAGAGGTCGAGACGCTCTTTCTCCGTGCGTACGAGAAAATCCGCGATGCGGATGGCGACGGCCTCGCGGGACACGGGCGAGGGCGGCAGGACGGAGTTGGCGTCGGCGGTCACATCGCGACCCGCAGCGAGTGGATCAGCCAAAGCATCCAGTCCGGGGAGTTGGCGATTACGTTCAGCGGCGCGGAACCGCCTAGCGCCGTGTTAGGACGCCTTAGCCAGTCGCGGATGCGACACCCGTCGATCAGGACGGCCGCCGCCACGGTATCGAGTTCCACGAGGAGTCGCGCTCGACGCTCGGCAGCGGCGGCATCGTAGGCCTGTACGGCGTCGACCGCGCTGGGGACCATCCCGTCCAGCAGCGCCGAACGCTCATCGCCATCGAGACCCCAGCGGATGGCGATCGCGTCCAAGCGGACGAAGATTTGCGTAAGTGGAACGGCGGTGGTCGGTACAGATCCGCGCTGCAGGCCGCCGCTCACGACGCGAACTCCGTGTCGACGAGCCTGCGCGGACCGCGAAGGTCCCTCAGCGGACCCGACATCGCGTCGAGCGGGGTCAGCCGGCTCAGCGTGGGGCTCAGACCTCGCAGCCACTCGTGCAGCAGGCGTCCTGCGAGAGTGATGCGGCATACCATTTCGATCAGGATGCGCGTCCCGGTCTCGGTGCCAGCCGGGACGAAGTCGTCGTCTTGGCCGCCTGCAGGAAGCAACCGCTGGCGCTCGACTGGGCACAGGCTCCACTGCCTTTCCAGCGCCCACCAAGCGGAGCGTATCGCCCGCAACTCGGTCGACGCCTGATTCTCATTCGTCATCGTGATCTCCTCCATGTTTCGTCAATCCGCGCGCCTGCCGTCACGTAGGACTCGGTGTGGTGGAATGACGGCGCCGCAAGACTGCGATGGGACGCCGACCTAACGATTGTTCTCAATGTGAGAGCAAATACACCTTATAAATCTCCTGTAAAGATCAAAGTGCGCTTGGTGTTCTATGACGCGGAATACCGGAGTGGATCGCGCCCGGGGTGCCTTGCTGAGGAGGGTTCCAATGATCACGGCCGCGCAGCCCTACGACCACGTTGCCTGCGCAAACGTGCAACGTTCGACGGCGAACCCAAAACAATCATAGAGCGCTATGGTGCGGAGTTGCAGATCGGCGACCATTCCGATTCAGAGTACCCGCGACTCCTCGGTCGGGCCTATGTCGTATGGGAGGAAGACGATCTGCCAGGGCGAGACTTAATGGAAATAGGACGTCTTGGTGGGGCAGGCGAAGCAGGCGGCCGCAATGTCGCGCAGAACAACGGGCGCACTCTTCACCTACCTTAGTTGCGCTCCATCGTGAGCGATCCTGCTAACCGATGCCTGATACCACTGACGGAATTCTGCGATTGGGCGTACGAGCCGATCGATCTCGGCGACGGCGAGAAGCCGATCAAAGGCGAGATGTTGTTCGCGGTTTCCGATCAGCCCGTCTTCGCCGTTGCGGGGTTCTGACGACAGGTCGGTGACCAGCTATATTTCGCGATGATCCGCCCTACTGATCGGCGCGGAGCTTCGATCTTGATGAAGGTTGCCGTGGGCCCCATTTCGACGTCCATCCCGAGGCACCCCGCTTCCGGTTGGAGGAGCGACGGATGAGTGCACGATCGATCTCGCCAGACCAGCTGGGAAAGGCCGGCGAAAGCCATTTTGCGAAGATCGCCTCAGGCGCGGGGGCGATCGTGAACAGTTCCGACCACGACAAGATGGGGTGGGACTTCCTGCTCGAACTGTTGCCGGAGAGAGACGCCGACGTCCCTCTCGACCTTCGACTGCTTTTTCCGCCGTGCCGGGTGCAAGTGAAGACCGTGTGGAAGCGCAGAGACTTCAGGGTGAAGGTGTCGCTTCCCGCCATAGAGCGGCTGTCCAAGAGTGAGAATCCGGGGTTCCTGATCGGATTTCAGGCGGAGGACATCGGTGGAGAGCCTTTGTTCGACGGGGGGCGCCTCATCCACATGCGCGGAGACAGTCTGGCTAGGGTCCTCGAGGTGTTGCGCGACGCGAGCACCGAGGGATCGAAGATGACGGCCGCGCGGCGCACAGTCTCCTTCGACATGGCCGCTGGAACGTCCTTCAGGACGGGACGTGAGCTGCTCGCCGCCATGCGCGCGGCAGTCGGCGACGAGCGCGCTTACGGCCAAGGAAAAGCCATGGAACTACAGTCGTTGGGCTACGACAACCATCCACATCGGCTCGACGTGGCTTTCCGCGTGAATGACGCTGACCATCTGCACGACGCGCTCCTTGGTCTGCGCGCCGTCGAGCTCGAAAGCGTGGAAGTCACGGACATGCGGTTTGGACGCCCCGCGAAGGCGTCGACGGTTTGGACGGGCATAGGGGATCGCCGGCTCGTCGCACACTTCCTGGCGACGCCGAAGGGCGATTGCTCGATCGTCGTGCACCCGTCCGACGGCGGCCAACCCATCGGCTTTGACGGCGGCTCCCGCACTTTACCGATCCCGAAGCTGGAGAAGACGCAACGACGCGTGATCTTCTCGACTGAGCTATTCGAACTGGACGCCTCCGCGAACGGTCGGGTGGCGCTACGCGTCGGGCAACCGATCATAGGTGATCGACCGCTGCCCGTGTCCGACTGGCGGAAACTATTCGCACTGGTGCGAATGCTGGGCAGGGGCTCAACAAAGTTCGTGGTTCGCGATCGGCAAAGCGACGCGCGCTTCGAGGTTGATCTGAGCCAAGCGGGCGACGAGGCCGCGGCGACGAGGGCGAAGCAGTGCGAGGCGCTGCTTGACCGCATTGACGAACTATGGGGTCTGGCCGGCATAAGGGTGCCGTCAGTGAGCGAGCACGAACTGATCGCGGCGGGATCGAGCATTGACGACCTCCATTGTTTCTGGTCCGGCGGACTGCTGCCGCCGAGCGGCTTCAACGACGGTGGCGAATTTGAGAACGCGCCCCAGAAACTGACGATCGTTCGAGTGTTGACCGCGGATCTGGGCGGATCACGCCTCGCAGCCGCGGAGTCACTGTCGATGGTCGCCGACGGGGTCGCGGGATCTAGTACGAACTACGTGGAACGCGACCGGAAGTCGATCCGATTGGAGGAAATCGCCACTTCCCAAGATGCTCTCGTGCAGTTCGCAGATCGTATCAGGTTAGAACTTAATGCCAACGGGATCATGTTCATCAACCAGACACCCCAGACCGATTAGCGAGGTCACGTGCCCGCTGGCACGCCGGTGACGCCGTCGAACCGTCCTTCGGACTAATTATCCGACTCCCTTCCGCCGCAGTTACCCTATGGCCGATCTGCTGAAGACACGTGGGAACAACGACCTTACGTCACGATAGCGAAGTGCGGTCCGGCGAATCCCGTCAGGGATCAAACAAGGGGGGCATCAAGACAGTTTCTGTACGTTTGTTCGCTTCAATGATTCAATCGGGTGACCCAGTTGATGACGACCACGTGTTGCGGAGGAATCCGTCGACGCCGTCCGCCCCACATCAGGGAGAGGATCTTCGGGGCTTGAGGCGCAACTTGGGGGGAAGCCATTGGCTGAAATCGGGTGAAGAGGCTTTCCCGTTCGATAGGTTCATGCTTTCGAGTATCAACTCCTCAACGTCGCCCATGTCGTTCCGTCGGGGCGGTGCAGCGGCATCGAGAGACCCCGCTACAAGCTTGGGCGTCCATTGCCGAGCATCAGGTATTCCGCGGCTCAGCGGGGGCGGGGAGGACGATGCTGACGCCCTCCGGGGCTAAGGACATCCTGAAGCGGTCGACCTTGCCGAGATGCGGCTCAGAGGCGCGATTCCCGATCGTGTTGAACGTGCGCACCTCGAACGTCGACGCCCCTTCCGACCCTTTGAGCGATCGAAGCAGAAGGTGAAAATCCTTCCCCCGTCGCGCGCCTTCGAGCATGGCGAGGAGGTCTGACGCGTCCGCGCCGGAGACGCGGTCGGCAATGAACGCCTGCATCGCCGCGAACGCGATGAATTGCGTGCGGGTGCGTGACGGCAGCCCCGTTACCATGCGCCGAAGTTGCGAGCCAAGGATGGCAACGGCGTTGGAATGCGCCGCATCGAAGTCGACGAGGTCGCGCACGTCCACTTGCAGCACTCCGGTATCGGCAAGCTCCTCGAGCACCGCGGTCGGACTCGCCGCGCACGTGACCATGATCGTCCGGACCTGACGAATGTCGAGCTGGAACAGATCCTTCCGATCACGATCAGGATTGCCCAATCCGGCGGCCGTCGGTGCGGTCAAGATCTCGAACTCGGCGAGCCGCCCTCGGATGGAGATATCGCCCTCCGCCCGTCGAAAGTCTTGATCGGTCACTCCCCACTGCTGCTGTGCAAGGAGCCGTGTCACGGACCGCTTGTGTCTCACCTCGTCTTTCTGCGAGCGCGGACTGCTGTCGACGAGCAGCCCCAAGGTGTGCGGCATCGTGCCAAGCGTCTCGTCGATCAATCCGCCGTCGAGCGAACCAACCCCTCCGAGCAACGCCTCGGCGACGGGATCCGGATGGCAGGAGGCATTCGTCGACGGCATGATCCGAAGAGCGGACCATGGAGCCAGTCCCATGGCCCACGCTTTGTCATAGAGTGCCGCCCAAGCGTATTTCGACCCCGCGGGTCTCGCCACCCTTGATCGCAGCAGCGTACGGGGACTGGAAGGCCAATGTCCGCGCCGACGCTGCTCGACCTCGACGGCTATCGCGAGGCGGATCGCATTGACAAGGTTGCGCTCGGAACCCGAGGCACCGCGTATGCCCGTAACGGGGATAAACGTCGTCGCCTGATGCAGATCGTCGTTTCCGGCCAGTGTGCACGCGCGGGGACTCCCGACGCCGATCCCGTGGACGTGGGGGCTGGACCAATCCCGTTCAGCCTTCGGCGCCGCTTCGCGATCATCGGCGTCGTGCACTACGAACAGAGGAGCGCCGTCGTTCATAAGTGAACGCGTGAACGCTTCCGGATCGCTCGAGAAGAGGTCGCGGGCATCGTGATGCACGACGACATCAGGAACCGGGGGCCAAGGCCCCCTGAGCCCGCCCCGATCTCCATCCCGGGTGGCGACGAGCAATGCGGCGTCCGGCCTTCTGCTAGCGGCAGGCGAACGAGGGCGGTCAAAGACGATCCGCCAGCCCTGCCGCGGTGAAGGGTAGAGCCGCGCAAGGCGGCCGACCACAGCCAATACGGCGCGGCGCAGATCGTCCTTCATGACGCCAGGCACGTGTTCCGGAAGGCCGAGAAGCAAGATCCGCCCGTCGTGCACCCGGGTCACGACCGTGCTAAAGTACCTGTCTTGGCCCGCTTCATCGGCGACGAGCTCGCGTCTCAGGTCCGTCGTCAGAACGCTGAGATCTCGCCACCGGTCTGCTGCGTCAACGGAGGTACGGGCCATGTCGGAATGAACCTGGGCTGCGAACTTTTCGCGCATATCCCGTCTTCCAAGCAGATCGGCCAGCTCCATGCCGAGCATCGGACGGTTGAGAAGAAGCGGATCTTCTATCCTGCCTGCAAGCTGGTCATTTTCATCGTTGCCGGAAAGCAGCACCACATCGTCGCGCGCGAAAGCGAAGGCGTGGAGGCCTGGAGCGCCGACCGATGCATTGCGGGACGGCGAAGGCAGCCTCGGCGCCTCTGGCACCTCGTAGGGTTCGAAGCCGACGACCGTGCCGCTGGAATCCAACACCTGGACGACGGGGGCGTTTCCACCGCCTCCCGCGAATACCGGCACCAAGAAGCCGACGGAGATGCCGCTGGTGTCGACGAGGCCGATCAGCTCGCGGGACCTGGCGGCGCTCACGTCATCGCTCCCTGATCGACTAGATAGCGGCGAACGTGGTCGTAGAGCAGCGCCGTGTAAGCCGACGGCTGCTGGCGACCGAACGTCTCGTAGGTGATCTGCGTCACGGACGGCATAGTGGCGAGCGTCGCCGTCACCTCCGGATCGGACAGTAGCGACGGTGGGCCGACCACTGCCCGGAGGGCTGACGACAGCGGAACCGAGCGATCGATCTGCACCTCTATCGTCGATCGACGATCGTCGTCATCGGCAAGCGCGGTATCGCCCCCGAGTCTGGCGTACGCCCGCGCTTCGCCGTGCGAGACGGGAATCGTGGTCGCCCCGGCGGTCATGCGCTGCCGAAAATAGTTGCCGTTGGTCTCGAAGAACGCCCTGACCAGCCGCATGGGCGTGCCTTGTCCGGATCCCAGTTCGAAGTCAGATCTGGTCAGGAGGGGGCCGATTTGGGCCGCGTACCGGCCGTAGCCACCGCTGTCGAACGGCAGTATCCGAATCGCGTCGCCCAGCAATGCCGGGTCGATGACCAGGCACATCGGCATCATCTCATCCATGCCGTTGGCATGGAGCCCCCGGGAGCGGCTTGAAAGCAGGACGGCCGTAGAACAGGTAGACCAGATCCTCGCCGTATTCAGTGCATGCCCGAGGGCGCAAGCTTCCCTCGACGAGTATTCGCGTTCCCACGCCGACGGGAGTCGTGTGCATGAGGTCAAGCAGACCTTCTGCGGGCTCGAACCCTTGCAAATATTTAGCGAACCTCATCCACCTAGGCTGTAGCGCGAGCCCGAGGCCCCCGGCAACGCCCCCAGGCCGAAGCCTCAGCAATAGTCGGTCCTGTCGGGCATCCACGTGGCGGACCCGTATGATCCGGCCCCGCCTTTCCCCCCGGTCTCTGACGCGATGTAGCTCAAAGGCATTCGGGAAAGCAGGGTCTACGGCTCGTCATGCGTTAGCGGTGCAAAGGTGACGGTCCGTGGGGTCACCCCAGCAGCCCGTCGTGATGCGGGCGTCGATCCGGCGGCGGCCGTCACGGACTTTTGCGCCAACGACATCGGCGTCATCGAGCTCGACGATAACCACGCCCGCATGTCGCTCTACGGCCATGATTGCGTGGTGGCCGGCCACGTGCCGCGCGGCGACGGATGCGCTGAAAGGAAGGGCGGGTCCCTGGCTTCGCGAGCCGGCCGGATCATCTCGTGAGTCGGCTCCATGCGCTGCCCCGCCTCGCCGGCCCGGTCCGATTCACGGACGCTTCCCGCCTGCATCGGCGAGATAGGCGTCGGCAAGAGTCTTGATGTACGTCTCGTTCACCTCGACGCCGAAGTTCTCCCGGATGAACCCTTCCATCGTCAGGTCGGCGGCGCCCACGAAGGCAGCTGCGCGTTTCACGACGACGTCATTGAGCTGCTTAACCAATGCTTCCGCCGGCAGATTGTGGAACGCATCCGTGAACTCGCGACGGTTCGTCGCGACGAAGAGTCGATCCGGCGCGATCGGCATCGTGAGGAAGCCTTCGGGGGTGAAGGCTCCGGGTTCGGAATGCTGGAGCGCCGCGTCCGACATGAGAAGGCGGCCTCCGGCCGCAACGTCGAGCACCGACCACTGCATGTCGTTCAGCCTCTGACCGTTCGCTGGATCGTCGCTCATCCGCCGCAGCAGGTCCATCGCGGCGCGTTCCATAAAGTCGGCGTCCATGGAGTCGATCCACGCCGCCAGGGTTTCGGGCTGCCCTTTCGTCCTGATTTGCGAGTAGCGCGCTTCGAGTAGCTCGTTCCTCGCGCGGAGCAGGTTCTCCATCGCCAACTTGAAGGATTTCACTCCGTCCGGAGTCCTGAACCATTGGGACATGATGAAGCGGCTCCACGCGCTCCGCTCGCGAACGGGCATGGTCTCGACTCGGCCGGACAGGAGCATCCGGTGCGCTTTGGCGGCTTGGTCGTCGAGCGGTGACATGAAGCGCTCCTCAAGCCACTGCTTCCTATCTTCGGGCACCCCCGGCGTGGCGTACAGGTGCCGTTCGTATCCGGCCTCAGCCGGAAAGACGAGCTTCCGCGCGATCTTTCCCGCCACCGGTCTGTTGAAACGCCAGAGCCTGCCGTCGTCTAGAGCCCAGCATGACAGAAGGAATCGCGGAATGAAGTGGTGTTTTACGGAGGGTTGCTGTATCGACATGATCGAGATTTAGTCCACGCTCGGCCTACGTCCAGAGGGCCACGGTCTGTTGGCAACACCGATGACCAATTTGGACGACCATTGTGGCGGACGGCTCGCCTCCGGTCCGGACACGAGGCGGCAATGCGCTGTCCGTTCGTTGCGCGAGCATGCAGGCGGTTATGAAGTATGTCGGCGGCATGCTCGTCTGGCCTGCGACACTACGCAGGCCATTCTGGATCGGAGGCGACCTTTCACGCCAACCCCAGCCATTCCAGCTGAAGAGTAGGTGTGGAGCAGGCGGAAGGGGAAAAGGCAGAGTCTCGGCCCCGCCCCGCAGGCTTCGCCTTATCCAAGAGGAGTCATGAAATGGTCAACGTGAACGAAATAACCCGCCAGGCGCGTCATGGTCTGCAGACGCTGTCCGCATCCGATCCGTACGCGCAGGCCAACATGCTCCGCTACGTCGCGGCGTGCACGCAACTCCTGACGGGGCGTGCGGTTGGAAAGGCCCTAACGGGCGAGCCGCTCGTCGGCGCGGGTTTCCGCCTCGTGGACGGGGGGGAGAGGGTTTTCGCCTCCTTCACGCGCTGCGACGGCGTCGAACGCATCTACATCGCGTTCGACGTCGACGACGCCCAGGGGCCGCCAATCGGGATCGGCCTTTTCCGCAAGGAGGGCGAGCACGTCGTTTGCTACGGGCTCTGCAAACTCTGGTCGCCCGTCGGCGGAGGCCGTGCGCTGCTCGTGCCGACCGGGGGCGACGGATCCTCGGGATACTTCACGTTCCGTGACGGTCACGCATTCCGCTGGGTCGAGGGTCCGGTGCCCGGTGACTTCTTCGCCGGGCTGCGCCGCGCGCACGCGTGTCTCGCTCGGCAGCTGGCTGCCTCCCACGCCGAGCCGGTCTCGCGGCGTGGCTTCGCCACGATCGTGAGCAACATCGGGCAGACGATCGTCAGGCGGCCGCTGCCGCTCGCCGCCTGAGCGCAAGGGCGGCAGCGGCCGCCCGTACCCCTGCCACGGCGGTCGCGTGTCGGGACGATTCGCACATCACGCACGCCGCGTGCCGGTCCAGATCCGACCTGCGTCTCCCGTTCGCGGGGGAGGAACGCGGTCGTATTCGCGGGAAGCCGCGCCCGGGGTTGGCTTCACCGCCACCTGAAGGTTAAGGCGACCGCGAAATGGAGATCACGTGCGAACACCTTGGAAAGTCGGCTTCCCTCCCGTGGTCGTACATCAAGAGCGTGAAGCCGTCACCAGCCGCTGGAACTACGCGCTGGCCAAGAAGCATGGCGACGCAAAGCAGGCGCTGCGACTTTGCGATGCCTTCCACAACGAGGATGCTCTCGGGCGGCTCCATGATCTGACCTTGGACATTGATCCGGCTCCGATCGTTCTCGCGCCGGCTAGAGCGCCGGGGCCGGCCGGCAACGCGCTCGGTCGAACATTCGCCCGGTATGTCGCCAAGGAGCTTGGCCTCGAGGTGGCAAACGGCATCTTTCAGACGAACGCAGTGAAACGGGACCAGATTAAAAGCCCCTTTTTTCGAATGCTTCAGTCTCCCACATTCGACGGACCGGTAGTCGAGGGCGCCAGCTATCTTCTCGCGGACGACGTGCTCACCTTGGGCGGAACGCTCGCCTCGTTGCGGGGGTTCATAGAAAGCCGAGGTGGAATCGTAGTCGGAATGACCGCTCTTGGTGAGAAGGAAGGCTGCGATGCCGAGATTGCTCTTGGACAAAACACCTTGGATATGCTTAGGAAGGCGGACGATGGCACACTTGCAGCTTATGTATCGGGACGGACGGGATTCTCGCTCGAGTGTCTCACTGAGCGTGAAGGGCGTTACCTGCTCGAGCAACCGTCAGTTGACGACATCCGAGATGGCTTCAATCGCGCGGCAAACGGCGGAGCTTGACGCCAAGCTCGACGCATTGTTCGCCGACCGCGAACCGCGCTCCGATTTTGCCGCTAGACGGCGCGCCAGGCTCGGAATCGCCTGATCTGAAAGAGGCATCCGATCGTCGACCCGCAATCGACGTCAGGTCGCCGAACGTCACCAGCGAATAGGCCGGCCTCATCACAGCCTGAACCGGATAACCGCCCGAAGAGTCGAACGGGGCGTCGATGCACGCTGATAAAGACGCTTCACCGGGCTAACGCCATCCTGAACTGCCACGTTGCGCGCTCGATGAAGCACGACGACTGGGCATCGGCGAGATGCCAGCGCTGCATTGATGGCGCCGCTCTCGATACCTTCGCAGTGTCGGCCTTGATTTGGCGCGAGGTCTTGAAACGGATAGAGACCCCTCAGTACGTTTGCTTCAGCCCGGCTATGCAGAAGGACGGAAATACACCGCATCCCTCTACTGTGCCGACGGGACCTTCCTGGGCGGCTGCAGCCGCAGCGACGTTGAAGGGAGCTCGAGTAGCTCCGGTTTCTGATGCGGCGTCCTGGTTGACCCAATACCGTCCTGTCCGTTCTGATCCGTCGTTGCATCGACTTAGTTTTGCATCAGCCGATCGTACCCGTCGATGTGATGGACCCGGGCCTGTCGAGCGTCCCCAGCGGATTGCTCGCCGTCTACGTGGCGATCACCCGTTCCCCCTCGACGGGCCGCCGACCCGATGGAAATCTTCGCAAGCGCGGAGGTCATTACTCACGATGCTTTGAAGGGGGGGGGGCGGCTGGACCGCGGCCAGGATAGTGTCTCAAGTCTGCGACGCTGCGGATGGCGGTGTGACGAAAGCGCCGGCGGCTGCAGTCGGGATTGGTATTGAGCACACCTTCGCAGGTGGGCCGGCGGCTGTCAGTCCCTGTCCGGATCGGTGCGGGGACAATAAGCGCGATCGCGCGAGCATCTCAATTACATAGGCACCGGTGGACAGTGCCATCGTGACGTGGAACGGTCGGGCATGCCCGACCGATTACCGCTCTCCGAAAGCCACAGCATGGTCCTGAATGACGGGCCGGCTTGCAGTGATCGCTGCGTCGAGCAGCTTCGCAGCAGGTTGACGCGCAGTCGGCCGAACCATTGGACGTGAGCTTCGGAATGGGTAGACCTACCGGCAGCATCAACTCCGCGACCAAGCGGGAGGTTTCGCGGCAGATGGGGATCAATGCGGTAGCCCGCCGCTCACGCTATCCGTATGGCCACCGTGCCTTGCGCATGATTCTAAGCGGCCGCAGCTTCGGCGCGTTCCTCGCGCTGTACCTTCTGATCGATCTTGCCGTTCTCAACGTAGAGGGTTGGCTTGGGACGATGCCATCCGAGATTACGACCGTGTCTCCAAACGCCACACGCGTGATGGCGCAGATGATCGACACCGTGCCGAGCTGGCTGCTCGGGGCGCAGATCGGTCTGCTGAGCGTCATATCCCTGGCCTTGGCGCTGGTGACGTTGATCGCGCAACGGGACGATGCGACCACGGACGTCAAGGTCTACTACCACGAGTCTCTGTTCCTGGAGATCACCGCGAGTGGTCTTGCTCTTGCGGCGGTGCTCTGCCTCCAGTTCCTGTGGCCCGCGCAAGCGGTCTTCCACGCACTTGGCGGCGTTCTGACCACACCGATCTTCAAGGCGGCGCTGGTAGCCGTCCATGTGGCCTGGATGCTGGTGAACATCGCCGCAACCGCGCACTTCATCGCCGTCACGTTCGGTTTCGTCCAGCGTGGCGCGAGGGAGCGTATGAGGGAACGGTACACCGCAAACGTCGTCGTTCCTCGGGAGCTGACCCGGCGCGTCCGCCATCATCTTTACCTGACGGCCGGAACGACCACCGGTCAGAACGGTCGGCCCGGCATGACGTTCGGCTACGGAACGGGTATCGCCAGCGCCCCAGAAATCGAGAGCGACTTCACAGACGGAACATGCCTCCTCGATGTGAGGCGGGTGCTGGTCACGTGGGTGCTCGCACGTTGGACGGCGAGATGCTCGCAGACGGTGACGTCAGGCACCGCGACCATTCTGGGTGGCGGTCCGCGGCTCTGGTTCGTCCTTCGGCTCGACGAACCGGTCCGAGGGCCTACGGTATGGTGTCGGCGAAGCGGCGGCGTGCCGCTGACCAGAGGCGAGAAGCTGGTGCTTAAGTGGGCATTCCACTTCGGGGAACGTCGAAATGGATGACGACCTTCCTTCGTCCGACCAGATCATTGAGGAGCTTGCCGAACGGGCGGCGATTCAAATCGAGCGGCGCGCGCCCGTCGCGTTCGACGGCGCGTTGGGCGAGCTGGTTCGCTACAATCGGTTCCTGATCGACATTTACTCGGCGACGAGCGACGACGGCCGACCCTTCAGCTATTCGGAAGTCGCCGGCTCCGAATGGCACCCGCCGTACCGCGATTGGTTGCGCCAGTACCGCCGCCTGTTCGATCTCGCTGCCGACCGTCTGCCCGATGACGGACGCTTTCTAGAAAAGCTCGCCCATGTTCCGATGCGTCTCATCGGAGGGGGTGCGGATGTCCCGCTATCGACCGCGCTGATCGAGGGAATCCTCGACCTCGGCCCGTCGCTGATTCACGCGGTCGAGACTTGGATCACGCGGCGATCGCTCGCGATGACGTCGGGCGCGGCCGAGGATGCCCACGGCACGCTCGCCGGATCGGATGCCAAGGCGCTGGCCGATGCGATGCCGAATGTCGTCGGGGCATGGGAGTCTCTGATCGAGATGACGTCGCACGCGTTCTCGTGGCAGCCCAGCGTTCCCCTGCAAGCCGGGCAACAGTGGAATCGCTACGCCTCGTCCTGGCCATTCATGCGACAGCACCTCGCCGACACGGCGTACTCCTTGGCTACAGCGGTCTGGAACGGCGATGCCGTTGGGGCTCGTCTGTTCCGCGAAGCCCTCGTCAGGTGGCCCGGATCGGCGATGATCCATGTGCGGGACGACGGATACCACCTGCATCCCTGGCTGATACTGCCGGATAGCATGGCGAAGCCGTGGTCGGAGGTGGAGTTGCGGGTGGCTCAGCTCGATCAAGGCTTTTCGCACGACGCGTCGCCGGACAGTGTTTTCAACGAACTGGTGACAGGCGTCCGTGGCGACGTGATCCTCATGACCGCATCCATGCTGACGCTCTGGGGTGCGGGCGGCGGACGGTCCGCTTCGCTTGCCTCTGCCACGGCCGGCGAACTGCTCGCGGGCATCGGCGCAGACGAGCTGAACACCCGGCGGGCGGCGTTTGACACGCGGACGGCGACGATCGGAATGGTACGTCTTCAACTAGCCGGCGAGCGGTTCGAGAGTGGGACCCACGGAGCATGGCTCGATCGTGCGTTGCAGCACATGGATCGGATGCGCGAGGGAAAGGTGGTGCCTGGAAGGATATTCTCGCCAACCACCATAAGCGATCGGGATGATCTCCTCGTGGGCGACGCCGCCATGTTGACGGCTCTTGCGATCGGTGCCGAAGGAGCCGCTGCCGCCGAGATCGCGGCCTTGGCTGTCGACGAGCATCTACCGCCGGACGGGGACGCGTCCTTGCGCGCGGTCCTGGATCAGTTCCGACGCATTCGCGAAGTCGTCGGGAGTGGGGATCCAAGGCTGGCAGGCGCCATCGCGAATCTGGCGCCTGAAATACGATCGGCGGACGCCGCCGAAGCCCTGACGAGGGAGTTGGATGTTTACGTACTGGCCATCGAGGAGGCGAGGGCATCGCGTCTCCGCTCGAAAGCCGTCGATCCCGTCGCCTTGAATGACCTTCGGGTCGCGATCGAGGCCGATCTCACCAGGTCGCCGGCGAGCGTCGCCTTCTTCGTGGACGTGGAGTGTTACGCGGCGGGCGACGGCGGTGAGCAGCGGACCTTGCAGTTCGGGAAGATCCCAAAGGCACGCCTCGTCCGTCCAGAGATGGAGCCGCCGATCAGCAATTGGCGCGAGACCGTCTGCACTGCTGTTCGCAGGGAGGCCGGGCGGGTGGCTTTCCGCAGCTTCGTCGGGCGGGGGCGTGAACGCATCGAGGTCGACGGTCTCGTGCAGACACGCTCATTCTGGCGGAGTATCGCTCCGCTGATCGCTCGGGTGGGGCCGCAGCCGGTTCTGGTTGTGAACACCGAGGATGCTCGCAGGGGGTTGCAGGCGTATGGCTCGAGACAAGTTGTCGGACCGCCGGAGGTCATAGTCGTGGTCGGTCGCAGGCCCCGAGAGCGGGGCCGGTTCATTGGCGTCGTCGAGGGGGTTGAAGTGTTCGCGACCGACTTGCCGGCCGGCGTGGCTTGGCTCTTCTCGGCCAGGCAATTGCGCTGCATGGGTTTTGGCGCCGTGGACGGGCATCGCGTCGATCTGGTTTGGGAGCCGGAGGATGACGACCCCCTCTCGGGACCTTTGACGGTAAATTTCCGGCAGGTTCTGGTTTGGAGCGACCATCCCGTCTTCGAGATCCGGGGACCGGAAGCGCAGGATACTGCGCCAAACTGAGGAAGGCCCTTCGGTCCGTGTTTTCGCGTGCCGACCAAGGATCGTCCACCGTCGAACACCTTTGTCGCGCAGACCTAGCGGTGGAACGGGCTCGAAGCCGCGCCCGCCAGTCATTCGGTCGGGCTGGCAAGGTCAAGCATAGGAGCCTCGGCCTCCGATGAACGTTAGATTTTGGTGCGGTAAAACCGCGGTAAAATCCCCGAATATGGCCCGATGTTTTCTGTTTGTTCTTGGGGAGCTATTGGCGAAAAACGGCGGAAATCAGGGGTTTTCGCTCCACAGCCTAGTGTTGACATCGCAGGGGTCGCAAGTTCAATCCTTGCCACGCCCACCATGGAATTGACCCTACCCGGTCTTTCTCGTCTTTTCAGACAGAGAGCCGGGTAGGGATAATTCGAAGCAGAGGATGTCCTCAGGGACTTCCGGGCTTCCCAAACCCCATCATGTCATTTCTGGATCTTCGTGAGCACGGCCCTCCAAGGGGGCCGGTCTCGGGAGCGCGGATCAGTGCGCTCCCGCGGGATCAGAAGCCCAGCCGCGCGCGGGCGACGATCCGGTCGCCGCTGTGTCGCGCATCCGCAAACGGGCCGGTCGCATCGGCGCGTGCGATGTCGGTG
>Ga0308169_10001481_pt1 | contig 27375 bp, 19 predicted proteins | sample PhyBR1_2_FD_202139 | JGI IMG/M metagenome (GOLD analysis project Ga0308169, IMG submission 202139) | Phyllosphere microbial communities from UC Gill Tract Community Farm, Albany, California, United States - DLSLSB.R1 | ecosystem: Host-associated > Plants > Phyllosphere > Unclassified | place...
AGGTCGGAGCCTGTCAATTCTGCCATGGCCCGCACCGTGTAAGGGACCATGTAACTGGCGTTGGGCCGTCCCCGGTGCGGGTGCGGGGTCAGGAACGGGGCGTCCGTTTCCACCATGATGAGCTGCGGGTCTGCGACCGCGAGAGCGGAGCGGAGGTTCGCTGCGTTCTTGAAGGTCAGCGTGCCGGCAAAGGACATCCACCAGCCCTGCTCGTTACAGGTCCTGGCCAGCTCTTCGTCCCCGGAGAAGCAGTGGAACACCACCCTTTCCGGCGCTCCCTCTTCCTGGAGCACGCGCACCACGTCCCCGTGCGCGTCCCGGTCGTGGATCTGAAGGGTGAGGTCCAGGCGTTTGGCGATGTCGATATGACGGCGGAACGAGTATTCCTGGTGCCGCAGCCCCTCCCCTTCCGTACGGTAAAAGTCCAGCCCGGTTTCCCCGATGGCGCGGATCCGGGGATGGGCGGCCAGGCGTTCGATCTCGGCGAGCGCCGCATCCAGTTCGCCGCGGGCGGCATAACGCGGTGCGTCATTGGGGTGCAGCGCCACGGCTCCCAGGAGGCGTTCGTCCTGCTCCACCGCCTCAACCGTGAAGCGCGATGATTCCAGGTCGCAGCCCACCTGCACCGCGCCCTGCACGCCCACGGCTGCCGCGGCGTCCAGTGCATCCTTGATCGCCACAGGGGCCTTTCCTTCCGGGAAGTCCAAGTGGGTGTGATTGTCCATGACCGGTACAGGCAGGGGCTCCGGTGCGGGCGGGAAATCCTTCCGGCTCCCGGCGTCCGCGTCATTGGTTCCGTCCACGCCCGGCTGACGATAGGCGGCAGGAATCGGGGAATTGCACATTTCCCCAGCCTATCGGCCCGTGCACCCCTGAACTTGCCGGAACTCTCTGTCAGGCACAGCAGTTGTGTTAGTAGTCTGGAACGAACACACGCGCACGCCCACCGAGGGGCGAAGGCAGGCTTTCTGTCCCGTCCAGGTGAACCCGGGCTGAAAGGTTGCCGATGGAACCCCGCCGACGCACTGCCGACAATGCAAGCGCACCGAACCTTAACCTGGCCGGCGTCGCCGATTCCGTCAGTCAACTGAACGGGCACCGGCCGGGGGCCATGGACGTCGGGGACTTCCACGCCGCGGCCCGGCGCATCCTCAGCACCGTCAATACCGTGATTGACGGCAAGTCGGACGCCGCCAAGCTCGCCCTGACAGTGCTCCTCGCGCAGGGCCACCTGCTGGTTGAGGACGTGCCCGGCGTCGGAAAAACCCTGCTGGCAAAGACCCTCGCCCGGAGCATTGACTGCACTGTCAACCGGATCCAGTTCACCCCCGACCTCCTGCCCTCCGACGTCACCGGCGTGTCTATTTACAACCAGGCCTCGCGGCTCTTCGAGTTCCGGCCGGGAGCCGTGTTCGCGAACATCGTCATCGGCGACGAAATTAACCGCGCTTCGGCCAAAACCCAGTCCGCCCTCCTGGAATGCATGGAGGAGCACCAGGTCACGGTGGACGGCAACACCTACAAGCTCGATGAACCGTTCATGGTGGTCGCCACCCAGAACCCGATCGAGATGGAGGGCACGTACCCCCTGCCCGAGGCCCAGCGGGACCGCTTCATGGCAAGGATCTCCATGGGCTACCCGGACAAGGAGGCGGAGATCGAGATGCTGGAGACCCATCAGGCCGTCTCGCCGCTGGCCAGCGTCTCCCCCGTAGTCACTGCCTCCGAGGTGGCGGCCATGACCGCCACTGTCCAGCAGGTCTATGTCTCCCAATCGGTGAAGGAATATACGGTGTCCGTAGGCCGGGCAACCAGGCAGAGCCCGTTGCTGCGGCTCGGAGCCAGTCCCCGCTCCATGCTGCAGCTGCTGCGCGCTGCCAAGGCAACGGCTGCACTCGACGGACGCGATTTCGTTTTGCCGGATGACGTGGGTGACGTGGCCGAGGCTGTGCTGGCGCACCGCATCATCCTGGACCGGAAGGCCGCCGGCGCAGGCGAAACTCCGCACAGCGTCCTGCGCGGCATCGTGTCCCGGCTTCCCGTGCCGCAGGCCCAGCCGGGCCGGTCCGGGCACGCGGCCTCTGCTGCCGGCAGCAGGAACCGCTAGGCAGTCGTCATGGCCCTGCTGGAGAAGCTTCCGCGGCACCTGTTCACAAGGCGGGGCTGGGGCATGCTCGCCGCCGGGGCCTTCACGATCGCCGCCGCCCAGGTCATGGGGCGCCGGGACCTCCTAACGCTGGCCCTGCTGTTGTTGGTGCTTCCGCTCGTCTCCCTTGCCGGCGTCCGGTTGGTGAAACCCCGGTTCCGCATCTACCGCGAATTCAATCCCGCTCCGGTGGAAACTTCGGCCCCGGCCACGGTCCACCTTGCAGTAGCAAGGACAGGCCCGGGCAGCGGACGGGTGGCGATGGAGGAACGGTTGCCGGCGCAGTTTGGCGCGGCACCGGCATTCCGGTTCCCGTCACGTTCCGCCAGCGGCGGCACAAGCCGCTACGAGTACCAGCTCACGTCCCGGCATCGCGGCCAGTTCCGGATCGGGCCCGTCACGGCCGAATTCACCGATCCCTTCGGGCTCGCACTGCACCGCCAGGCCATTGACGACGGCGACGTCCTCACCGTGACGCCCGCCGCCGTCGTCCTCCCTGCCGCGGGGCTGGCCGGAGCGCGCGGCAATGACGGCGTCACCGCCACCCGGGTCCGGGCGAACCCCAGCGATGACGACGTCATGACCCGCGAATACCGCCACGGGGACCCCATGCGGAGGGTCCACTGGGCTGCCACGGCACGGCACGGGGCATTGATGGTCAGGCAGGAGGAATCCGTCACCACACCGGAAGCCACCATCGTCCTGGACCATCGCTCCGGCTCGTTCGCGGGCAGCTCCGGAACGGCATCTGCCGTGCTTTCGGGCCAGGACGGGCATGCGCTGCCCACCAGCGACACCTTTGAATGGTCGGTCGTCGCCGCCATGTCCATCAGCGCACACCTTGCCGAGCGCAATTACAGCCTTCGGCTGCTGGACACGGGGGGCGAGCCTGCCTTCCGCCATTCCCCTTCCTCCCCCGAACCGGCGGCGGAAGAATTCAGCGGGACCCACGGTCTGCAGTCCATCGCCGAAAGCCTGGCCGCAATCCATCTCTCCGCAACATCCCACCTCCGCCGGGAGGGCCTGCTCCGCGACCTGACAGGCAGGAACCCGGAGGAGCGCGCAGATCCGGGAGCGAGGTCAACGGCGGGCGCCGAGCAGGCAACGCCGGCGTTCGGTGACCAGCTGATGGACAAGCTTTCCGCACACCGAATGCGGGGGCCGTTGATTGCAGTGCTGGGACGCATCACCCCAGAGGATGCCAGGGCGCTGGCGCCGGCTGCCGCATACGCCACCAACGCATTCGCCCTGGTTGTCGTGGAACGGCCGGCCGATTTCCAGGGCGCCCTGGAAGTGCTGCGGCAGGGCGGCTGGCGGGCGACAGCCGTGACGGCAAGGATGCAGCTCACGGCCGCCTGGGGTCAGTTCGACCAGGACCCTGCGCTGCCGGCCGCTCCCGCAGCTGAGGTTCGGCGCGGGGCGGGGGTGGGCACATGACAATGGCGCCGCCCCGGCCTTCGGGTGCCGGCTTCGAAGCGCAACCCAATACGGCCGCGCCGGACCGCCGGGCCGGCCCCGGCGCCTATCCTTGGGCCATGGCTGCCGCGATCATGGTGGCCGTCTGTGGCGCAGCCCTGTCCCTGAACGGCGTGCTCCGTGGCTGGAACTGGTACTGGCCGGCCATGACCACCGTTCTGGTGGTGGGACTTACCCTGGCCGCACTGCGCGCCGTCCGCGCCCAGCCCCTGCTGGTCACGGCAGGAGGATTTCTGGCACTGGGCGGCGTCCTGACGCTGACGTTCTTCCGCAGTTCCAGTTTCCTCTGGGTGGTGCCTACCGGCGCTACCCTCCAGGATCTCGACCGGCTGATTCGGCGGGCCAGCGAGACAGTCCTGTCAGAGACGGCGCCCGCAGCACCGAACGCCGGAATTGTCATGGTGGTGTGCGCCGTGCTGGGCCTCGCGGTCATCCTGGTCGACGCGCTGGCCGTACCCCTGAACATGCCGGCCGCTTCCGGCACCGGGCTGCTGGCGCTGCTGGTAGTCCCGGCCATGATCAAACCCCAAAGCGTGGGAGTGGCCAGTTTCGTCGTCACTGCGGCCGGATACCTGTGCATCCTCGCCTGCAGCCAGTGGTTTGCCCCGGACGGCACGCTGCAGGGCGGTTCCGCGCGCAGCCCGGGTTTACTGCGGCGCGCCGCGCTGACCGGAGCCGTGGCCCTGGTGGCCACGCTGGTGCTGCCCCTGGCCATCCCCGGCTTTGACCGCGGCACTTTTCCCCAGGGCTCAAGGCTCAACCCGTGGGGTGCCTCTACCGGCCTCAATCCAATGATCGCCCTGGGGAACAGCCTCCGCGCACCTGACGGGAGCGGCAGGATCACTTACGCCACCAACTCGCCCAGTCCCCTCTACCTGCGTTCAGTAACCGTCGACAATTTCGACGGCGATTCGTGGGGTCCCGACGACCGCGCCGCGTCCAGGGTGCCCCTTGATGGCCGGATCGACCCCGGCTATGCGGTGCTGGCCGACGAGCAGGTCCGGCTGGTCACTGCGATCGATGCCGGGTCCTTCACCAGCCCCTACCTCCCGGTCCCCTACGCACCCGAGACCATCCGCGGCCTCGGCGGGCAATGGACCTGGGATCCCGCCACCTTGAGCATCAAAGGTACGGACACCACCACCCGGAGGCAGGAGTACCTGGTGACCTCTGCAGTGCCCAAGCTTTCCGCGGCGCTGCTGGCGCAGTCTTCAGGCCCGGTACGGGGCATCCCGGACTTCTTCACCCGGGTTCCCGGCAACGTCCCGGACATCGTCAAGAGCACTGCACAGGCTGTCGCCGGAGCGGCAGGCACGCCGTACCAGAAGGCCATGGCCATCCAGAAGTACCTGCGCTCGTCCGAGTTCACGTATTCACTGCAGTCCCCCGTGCAGGGCGGCTATGACGGCAACGGCCTCTCGGTCCTGGCGGATTTCCTGCAGCAAAAAAGCGGCTACTGCATCCATTACGCGTCCGCGATGGCAGTGATGGCCAGGCTGGAAGGAATTCCGAGCAGGATTGCCGTGGGCTATGCACCCGGAAGGTTGACGGGCGCTACGGTCACGGTGGCCGGCCAGGGCGCCCTTCCGGAGTATGAGTCAGATGCGCGCGACGCCCACGCCTGGCCCGAACTCTACTTCCAGGGCCTGGGGTGGGTGCCCTTCGAGCCCACACCGTCCCGCGGCGTGGTCCCGGATTACGCCACGGACGCGCCGGCGCCGTCAGTACCGGATTCCCTGGGCAACAACGACGGGCTCATTCCGGACGCTGCCGCGGTGCCCACCCCAACCCCAAGCGCAACTCCCCAGGCCGTGCCGGGCGCCGGCGGCAGCAGCTCGGGCAGCGACGTTCAGCTGATGCCCTGGCTGCTTGGCACGGCAGGAGCAGCGGGCCTTGTGCTCCTGGCGGCCGCCCCGCACCTGGTCCGCGTGGGCACCAGGTCCCGCAGGTTGCGGCCAAAGGATCCGGACCAGGCCGTCCCGCTTGCGTGGAGCGAGCTCCGGGACCTCGGTGCCGACTACGGCCTGCCCGCCGGGGACAGCGAGACGCCGCGGGCGTATTCGGCCCGGTTCCGGGAAACCTTGCTGGGCGAGCCCGGGGGCATGGACCAGGAGGCGCACGCCGCGGTCGCGTCGATCACCTCGGGCTTCGAGCGCTGCCGGTACGGACGCCCCGGCACCGGCGGTTCCCAAGGCATTGCCGATTCCGAAGGCGGCGGCAGTGCCCACCGAGGCGTCAGCACCCAGGCCGCCGGCCTGCGCCCCGACACGGCGGCAGCGGACCTGGCTGCCGGGGTTGCGGCTGTGGAAGCCTCGCTCCGGGCTAACGCCACCCTCCCCCGGCGCCTGGCCGCGGTGTGGCTTCCGCCATCCGTCACCCGGCGGTTGGGCGTGCTGCTCAGGACCCCGTTCGGCGCGGCCGCCAGGGCCGGGCGGAGCGCTGCACGCGCGCTGGCGCGACTGCGTCACGGCTACGGAGCGGACAGGAACGACGGCGGCCGCCGCAGGACAGCGGACGGCTGAAACCACACGTGCCGGCCGGGAAGGCCCGGCCGGCACGTGTGGGTTGCTTAGGGTTGCGGAACGCCTGGACTAGCCGGCGTAGGGGTCGGCGATGCCGATGTACTGCGTGTACAGGTATTCCTCGATGCCTTCCAGGCCGCCTTCGCGTCCCAGACCCGACTGCTTGACGCCACCGAACGGTGCGGCAGCGTTGGAGATGACGCCGGCGTTCAGGCCCAGCATGCCGGTTTCAAGCTTTTCGCCCATCCGGATGCCGCGGTTGATGTCCTTGGTGAAGACGTAGGCCACCAGCCCGTATTCGGTGTTGTTGGCCAGCCGCACGGCCTCGTCCTCGCTGCTGAAGGTGATGATCGGGGCCACGGGCCCGAAGATCTCCTCAGACAGGATGCGGGTTCCCTCGGAAACGCCGGACAGGATGGTGGGCTGGTAGAAGTAGCCGGGCCCCTCCACCGGGCCGCCGCCCAGGACTGCCTTGGCGCCGGATGCTACGGCGTCGGACACCAGCTCGTGGACCTTGTCCCGGCTCTTGGCATCGATCAACGGGCCCACCTTGGACTCGGGCTCGGTACCGCGGGCCGTGGTCATTTCCTTCATCTTCGCAGCGAACTTCTCCGCGAACTCACCTGCCACCGACTCGTGGACGATGAAGCGGTTGGCAGCGGTGCAGGCCTCGCCCATGTTCCGCAGCTTGGCCGCCATGGCGCCGGTGACGGCGGCGTCCAGGTCGGCGTCCTCGAACACCAGGAACGGGGCGTTGCCGCCCAGCTCCATGGAGGTCCGGAGCACGTTTTCGGACGCGTCGGCCAGCAGGCGACGCCCCACTTCGGTGGAACCCGTGAAGGAGAGTTTGCGCAGGCGCGCATCCTTGATCAGGGGCCCGGTGGTGGCTCCCGCCGTGGACGTGGGGATGACGTTGAGGACACCGGCGGGCAGGCCGGCCTCCTGCATCACGGCCGCGAACAGCTGCGACGTCAGGGGCGTCAGGTTTGCCGACTTCAGGACCATGGTGCAGCCTGCGGCGACGGCCGGGGCGATCTTGCGGGTGGCCATGGCCAGCGGGAAGTTCCACGGGGTGATCAGCAGGCAGGGGCCCACCGGCTTCTTGGTCACCAGGAGGCGGGACTTGCCGTCCGGCGAGACCGAGTAGCGCCCGAAGGCCCGTACTGCTTCCTCGGAGAACCAGCGCAGGAACTCGGCACCGTAGGTCACTTCACCGCGGGCTTCCGCCAGCGGCTTGCCCATTTCCAGTGTCATCAGGAGCGCGAAGTCTTCTGCCCGCTCGGTCACCATGTCAAAGGCTCGGCGGAGAATCTCGCCGCGTTCGCGGGGCGGCACCTGGGCCCAGGATTCCTGCGCTGCCGCGGCAGCGTCCAGGGCAGCCGCGCCGTCCTCCGGACCGGCGTCGGCAATGCTCAGCAGCACCTTCCCGGTGGCGGGATCCTCGACGTCGAACGTCTTACCGGAAGCGGCGTCCCGCCACTCACCGTTGATGAGCAGCCCGGTGGGAACGGAGGCCAAAAGCCGGGTTTCGCGCTCGGCGGTAACGGCCGGCTGTGCAGTGACAGTCACGATGACTCCCTCGTCAGTAGGGTTGTGGCAGCCCGTCGCCGCGGCCGGAGTGACCGGGATCATGGGGCTGATTAACAGCCAGACTACTGCGGGGCACTCCTACGGTCTACGCCGTTGCGCACTGCGGAATCCCGGCTTTGCTGTGCAGCTGCACAGGACCGGGAAGCGGCGCGCCGGGTGCTACCGCGCGGCAAGGACCGCCGAGTAAAGCTCCCGCTTGCTGACCCGCACATCTTCGGCGACGGCGGCCACGGCCTCCTTCAAGCGGATGCCCTGGGCCACCAGTTCGTTCACTGCCGCCACGTGGTCTTCCGGAGTGCCGGCAGCCTGCTCCGGGGCGCCGCCGAGCACCACGGCGATCTCGCCGCGGACCTCGTTGTCCTCAGCCCACTGGAGGAGCTCGCCGATGGTGCCGCGGATGACCTCTTCATACGTCTTGGTCAGTTCCCGGCACACGGCGATGGGACGGTCCGGGCCGAACCTCTCCCGGAGGGCCCGCAGCATGGCTTCGAGCCGGTGCGGGGCTTCGAAGAACACCATGGTGCGCCGCTCCCCCGCAAGGTCCGCGAGCCGGGAGGCTCTTTCGCCGGCCTTGCGCGGAAGGAAGCCCTCAAAGCAGAACCGGTCCGTCGGCAGGCCGGACAGCGCCAGTGCGGTGAGGACTGCTGAGGGGCCCGGGACGGCGGTCACGTGCAGGCCCGCGGCGATGGCACCCTCCACCAGCCGGAAGCCCGGGTCCGAAACCGCAGGCATCCCGGCGTCGGTCACCATAAGGAGCGTGCTGCCCGCGCGCACCTGGTCCAGGAGCTCAGCCGTCCGGGTGGCCTCATTGTGTTCGTGGTAGCTGATCACGCGGCCGGGCACGGTAACGCCAAGGCTTTGGACCAGGCGGTGAAGCCGCCGTGTGTCCTCGGCGGCAACGATGTCGGCCGTACCCAGCAGCTCCAGAAGCCGGGCAGAGGCATCGCCGGTGTTCCCGATCGGAGTGGCTGCAAGGACGATCCGGCCCGCCGTCGAAGGGGCAGGCTCGGGAAGGGTGCTGGGGTTCGGGTCCACCCACCAAGCCTACTGCTGCCGGGTCTGCCAGCCGCAAAAGGTAGCATGGGGCTCGTGACAGAGACCTCGACGCGGCCCGCCGGGGCCGGGAAACGCCACCCGGCGGCATCCCCCTCCGAAGGCGGCGCCAGCGCCGCGGAGCCAGGCGGGAGGGCCTCCCGGCCCTGGATCAGCCCGCCGAATGAGGCATTTACCGTCGAGGCGCTGCGGGCAAGACTCATCGGTACCGGAACGTCCTGGCGGGACTACCCGCCGTCGTTGCGGCTCTGGTTCGTCCTGGTTCCGGTCCTGACTGCGGTCATCGGCGGCCTCCTCCGTTTCGTCCGCCTCGAAGTACCGCACAAACTGGTGTTCGACGAGACGTACTACGTCAAGGATGCCTACTCCTACCTCATCAGCGGCTATGAACGCAGTTGGCCGGACAAGGCCAACGACTCTTTTAATACCGGCAACCCTGACGTCCTGCTGAATACCCCCGAGTACGTAGTGCACCCACCCGTGGGCAAGTGGATGATCGCGGCGGGCATGTGGTTGTTCGGGCCGGAGAATCCGTTCGGCTGGCGCTTCGCCGCAGCCCTGATCGGAACGTTCACCGTGCTGCTGGTCTCCCTGGTGGCACTGAAACTGTTCCGCTCGCTTCCGCTGGCGGGCGCCGCGGGGCTGCTCCTCGCCGTCGACGGCCACCACCTGGTGATGTCCCGGACGTCGCTGCTGGACATCTTCCTCACGTTCTGGGTCCTCGCGGCCTTCGGCGCGCTCCTGATGGACCGCGACGACGGGCGCCGCCGCCTGGCCGCACGGCTGGCCCGCGCAGCCGGCACCAACGGTGGGAAGCCCCCGGCCGGGGCGCTGCTCTCAGGGCCGTGGCTGGGCGTGCGCTGGTGGCGGATTGCCGCCGGCGTCTGCATGGGCCTGGCCGTGGGAACCAAGTGGTCCGGCCTGTTCTTCCTTGCCGGTTTTGGCATCCTCACCGTGCTGTGGGACCTCAATGCCCGACGCGTGGCGGGCATCCGCGGCTGGATCAGCGGCGGGGTAATCCGGGACGGCATTCCCGCGTTCCTTGGCATGGTCCCCGTGGCCGGCGTGGTCTACTCGGCCACCTGGACCGGCTGGTTCCTCTCAGACAACGCCTATTTCCGCCACTGGGCGGAAAGCAACCCGTCAGCAGAATGGGGGTGGCTCCCCGACTCTGTCCGGTCCCTTGTCCACTACCACCTGGAGGCGTACAAGTTCCATCAGGGGCTGAGTTCCGAGCACCCCTACCAGGCGAGCGCCTGGAGCTGGCTGGTGATGGGACGGCCCACATCATTCTTTTATGAGTCTCCGCCCCAGGGCACCCCCGGCTGCGAAGTGGAGAAGTGCACCTCTGCCATCCTGTCTGTCGGAAACCCGTTGATCTGGTGGGCGGCGGCCATTTCGCTGGTGGTCCTGCTCTTCTGGTGGGCGGGACGCCGCGACTGGCGGGCCGGGGCCGTGCTGGCGGGCGTCGGCGCCGGATACCTTCCGTGGTTCATGTACCCGGAGCGGACCATGTTCTACTTCTACGCCGTCTCGTTCGAGCCCTTCCTGGTCCTGGCGTTGGTGTACTGCCTTGGGCTGGTGCTGGGCAGGCCCTCGGACCCGCCGTGGCGCCGCCGCTCCGGACTGTACCTGGTGGTCCTGTTCCTTGTGGCCACTGTCCTCCTGTCCGCATTCTTCTACCCGATCTGGACCGCCGAAGTGATCCCCTACGTCGACTGGAAGGTCCGAATGTGGATGCCGTCCTGGATCTAAGGCAGGATGGCACCAGAGACCTGAAGGAGCCGCTGCCGCGGCGTGGCAGCGGAAACGGAGACCTGCTGTGAGAGAAGCAAGCACGGAACTGCTGGTGGAGTTGGACGCCAACAGCAACGTGACTGACCTGCTGCTGGAGCAGCAAGCTGCCAACCCTGCCCGCGCCTTGTACCGGCGCAAGGGCCCCAACGGGTGGGTGGATGTTCCTGTGCAGAAGTTCCTCCAGGAGGTCAGCGCCCTGGCCAAGGGACTCATCGCCGGGGGCCTGGAACCGGGTGATGCCGTGGCGGTCATGTCCCGCACCTCCTACGAGTGGACTGTGGTGGACTTTGCCATCTGGTTCGCGGGCGGCGTCACGGTCCCCATCTACGAGACATCCTCTGCAAGCCAGGTGGAGTGGATCATCAGCGACGCCGGGGTTCGCCGTGTCTTCGCCGGCGACCGGGCAACAGTGCAGCTGGTCACAGGCGTAGTGGCGGGTTCCGCCGAGCTTAGCGACCGCCTGGTCAACGTGGTGCGGATGGATTACGACGGCGAAGCGCCGGACCTTGCCAGCCTCGCCGCCGCGGGCATGGGAGTCAGCGACGCTGAACTGGAGCGGCAACGCAGCCATGCAGGGCTGGCGGACCTTGCCTCTGTGGTTTACACGTCGGGAACCACGGGCAAGCCCAAAGGATGCGAGATCACCCACGGCAACTTTGCCCTGGTGGCCAAGAACATCGTTGCCTTCCTGCCGGAAATCCTGCAGAGGGACCAGTCCCGCACCCTGATGTTCCTGCCGTTGGCCCACGTCCTGGCCCGGGCTGTCCAGGTGGTCTGCCTTTCCGCGGGCGCTACCCTGGGCCACACCCCGGGCGCGACGCAGCTGCTCGAAGACCTCGGCACGTTCCGGCCGACCTTCCTGCTGGTGGTGCCGCGCATCTTCGAAAAGGTCAGGGCAACGGCCGCGCACAAGGCGGCTATAGCAGGCAAAGGCAGGCTGTTCGAAGCCGCATCGGCAGCCGCCATCCAGTACTCACGCGAACAGGACCGGCAGAGCCGCGGCGAGGGCCCAGGTCCCGGGCTGCTGAGCCGGGTCCGGCACGCGGTGTACGACCGTGTGGTTTATCCGAGGCTGCGCCAAGCGCTCGGCGGCGACGTGGGCTACACCGTCTCCGGCGCCAGTCCCCTGGCCTCAGAGGACGCCCATTTCTTCCGCGGCGTGGGAATCCCCGTACTCGAGGGGTACGGGCTGACCGAGACCACTGCACCGTGCACCGCCAACACGCCGTCCCGCACCAAGGTTGGAACGGTAGGCATCCCCATCCCCGGGACCACCATCCGGGTGGCGGAGGACGGCGAAATCCTGGTCAAGGGAATCGGGGTCTTCCGCGGCTACCACGGCAACCCGGCAGCAGACGCCGAAGCGTTCGTGGACGGTTTCTTCCGCACCGGCGACCTCGGCGAGCTGGACAAGGACGGCTTCCTCACCGTCACGGGCCGGAAAAAGGACCTGCTGGTCACGGCCGGCGGCAAGAACGTGGCTCCCGGGCCGCTGGAAGAGAAGATCCGCACCCATCAATTGGTGGGCCACGCCGTGGTGGTGGGTGACGGCAAGCCCTTCGTCTCAGCCCTCCTGACCCTTGACCCGGAAGGCGTCGCCGACTGGCGGGCCGAGCGCGGCCTCCCGCCGCTCCCCCTTCGTGAAGCCGCCAGCGACCCCCAGGTCCTGGCCGCCCTCCAGGAGGCCGTGGATGTGGCCAACCAGCTGGTGTCCAAGGCCGAATCGGTGCGCACATTCAGGCTGCTGGACACCGAGTTCAGCGTGGAGTCAGGTCACCTGACGCCCTCCTTGAAGCTGAAGCGCTCGGCCGTGGTCAAGGAGTTCCAGTCGGAGATCGCCAAGATCTACGGCTGAACAGACTCTTCCTTCTCCGCCTTTTCCTGCTTTGCCTTGGCCCGCTCCGCCTTGGCCGGCTGTTCCTCCGGCCCTGCACCGCGCCGGCGGCGCGTAGGCCAGGTGAGCACCAGCGTCACGATGGAGGCCAGGAGCACCATGGCTGCGATAGCGATGCCGGCGTCCATCCAGAACTGGCTGGGAAAGAGCCGGATCAGGGTGTCGTCCAGGCTGAAGGTCCAGGACCCGTCGGCAAAAAAGATCCGGTGGAATTCGGTGAAGAACTGCTGCCAGCCCAGTGCTGCCAGCGTGCCGAGGCCCAGGATCAGGACCAGCGTGATGATGGAGCCGGCGAAGAGTCCACGCCGCACCCCGCCGGTGCTGCGCTTGCGCAGGTACAGGATGCCGATCAGTGCAATGAGGAGCAGCAGCACCCCGGCACCGAAGGTGGACAGGATGACCACCTTGACGTCCGCCATGTGGCTGACTTCGCCGTCCTTGAAGAGCTTTTCACCGCCGCGTTGCACCAGGTCGCCCAGGTACCGGGGGCCGGCCCAGTTGCTGAGGTAGTCCACGGCGTAGGATCCGTAGGTCATCCGGTCATCGGTGCTGAAGCCGTATCCATCACCGGGGAATCCCGGGCGGTTGTACTCCACCCAGAGGAAGAGCGGGCTGGTCACGGCCCGCACGGCCAGGATCAGCAGGATGAACGGGTAGATGATGGCCAGCACCACCTGCATGACACGCGGTGCCACGGGCTTGGCATTCGCGGCGCTTTCCCGCTGGGCATTGCGGCGCTCCACTTCCTCCTCGGGCGGACGGACGTGCAGCGACGATGTGGGGAGTGGTTCCTTGAAGACCGGCGAAGCGTTTCCGCTGTCCCGTTCCTGCGTGGAGGCTCCGGCAGCGGGTTTTCCAACGGCGGGATTTTCAAGGGCGGAAGATCCGACGGCGGCCTCGGCAGCCTTGCGGTCGGCCCGGCTTTCGGGCTGCGCGGCTTTGCCGCCGTCCACTGGCTCGCCCCTGCCGGACGAGCCTTCGCCGGAAGGGTCCGCGCCGGACTTATCCCCGCCGGACTTGTTGCCGTCTGCGGGGGCCAGCCAGGAAAACGCAGGCGCGTCGGAATCCCCGGATGTATCCAGGAAAGGTTCCGGCTGCGGCGCAGCGCTTTTGGCGCGGGCCGGTGTTTCGTCATTCACAGCAGCGTCACTTCCGTTGAGTTCCACGCCGGGCCCAGTCCGCCGGCGCGTTTCATTCTGCTGACGAGCCTACCGTCCGGGACTTCTGCTGGGCGAGGAACCACCCCGTCAGGATTACAACGATTCAGGCAGCGATCTCCGTGTACCCGGCATCTTCACGGCGGAGGTCCCCGCGTTCCCCGGCGAGGAACGCGCGCCTCCCCCATACCAGGACATACAGCCAGTACGCCGCGAGTACGGCAGCCCCGATGCCGATCCTCGCCCAGGCAGGAAGCGGACTGGGGGTAACGAAACCCTCCACCAGGCCCGAGACGAACAGCACCACGACCAGCCCCAGCGCCACCGTGATCAGTGACCGGCCCTCCTCGGCCACCGCACGGCCCCGGGTACGTTGCCCGGGTGAAACCATGGCCCAGAAGATCCGCAGGCCCGCGGCGCAGGCTACGAAGACGGCGGTGAGCTCCATCAGTCCGTGCGGCAGGATGTAGCTGTAAAAGACATCGGATTTGCCGGCGGATGCAAAAATGCCGGCAGCAATGCCCACGCCCTGGGCATTGCTGAACAGGATCATCGGCACCCAAACTCCGGTAATCCCGAGTGCCACGGCCTGGGCACTGATCCAGGCGTTGTTGGTCCACACGGCGCCGGCGAACGATGCCGCGGGATTTTCGGAGTAGTAGTTGATGAAGTCCTCATTGACGTACTGGGCTGCCGCGGTCTCGGATGCCACGGCCCTGAGCGCTTCCGGAGAGGTCCCGATCCAGGCGGCGTAGGCAGCAGCGATCAGGACGAATGCGGTTCCGCAGGCCAGGGTAAGCCAGGTCAATCGGTACAGCGCCGCCGGCAGGGCCACCACGAAAAACCTCGCCAGGTCTGCCATGGCATTTGACCGGGCGCCGGTGAAGCGTGTCCGGGCCAGGGCCAGGGTGGCTGAAAGGGATGCGGACAGTCCGCTTTCCGGGGCTACTGAACGGACCAGCGACAGATGGCCGGACGTGGACTGGTACAGCGCCAGTAATTCGTCGGCCTCAGCACCGGTCAGCCGGCCTTTGCCGGCAAGCTCCTGCAGACGCGCCCACTTGTCTGCATTGACGGCGGCAAAGGCATCCATGTCCACGGCTACAGCCTAGCGCCCGGCATTAGACTTTCACCGTCCGCACCATCCAATCACCGCATCACCAGCTGCGAAGGGCAGGGACGCTGTGTGAGTCCGATCATCACCGGCGAGGCCGTAGTACTCGAGCTTCGGCCCGCCAGCTTTGCCGCCCGGGCGCTGGGCCTGGTCATCGACGTCGTGGTCCATGTGGTCCTGCTAGTACTGATCATGTTCGGCTTGTCGGCCGCCGGCGCGGACCTTGATGAGGCGGCGGTGCGCGCACTGGGCCTGGCCGCCGTCGTCTTCTGCCTGGTGGTGGTGCCGGTCGGAGTGGAGACGCTCAGCCGCGGCCGGTCGCTGGGCAAGCTGGCCACCGGCCTGCGCGTTGTGCGCGAGGACGGCGGCGCCATCAGGTTCCGGCACGCCGTAATCCGCGGGCTGACCGGATTCCTTGAGATCTACCTGACCTTTGGCGGCCTTGCCCTGGCTGTGGCGCTCTTCAACGACAAATCCCGCCGGCTCGGCGACCTGATCGCGGGCACCTACGCCGTGCGGGGCCGGGTGCCCCGCGAGGAAGCCATCAGGGTCTTCGTACCCCCGCACCTGCAGTCGTGGGCGGCAGCGGCGGACATTGGACGCATCCCTGATGCCACCGGCCGCAGGGCCGCACAGTTCATCCGCCAGGCAGCCCGGATGGCTCCGCTCTCACGGGCCAACATGGCCGCCGCCGTCGCCGCTGAACTCTCCGCCCACGTAGCGCCTGGCCCGCCGCCCGGAACCAGCCCCGCTGACTACCTCGCCGCCGTCGTAGCTGAACGGCGGAGCCGGGAGTTCACGAGGTTGTGGGAGTCGCGGCACCGGTATGCGGAGACCGGGCAGCGGCTGCAGCGCCTGCCCTTCGACAACTGACGGAGTTGCCTGACCTAGTTGTCGTATTCGCTCCACGGGATGTTCCAGTCACCGAAGCCGTCGGTGTTCGCCGCGTAGTCGCCCTCGGTATTGATGATCTGCACGACGTCCCCGGTTCCCATGTTGTCGAACACCCACGCTGCCCCGTCGGGCAGGAAACCGATGCAGCCGTGGGAAACGTTGGTGTTCCCGATGTACGGAAACGCAGAGTCAAGCGCCTGGTGGATGTAGGCACCGCTAAGCGTCAGGCGGATGGTGTATTCAACGTCTGCCTCACCGTAGTAGGCCGGATCGCCGGGCTTCAGCCCAATGCTTGCCGCCCTGAAGTGGTCGTAACGGTTCTTCTCCATCAGCACCGCGTATCCCTTTGCGGAGGGGAAGCGTTTGTCGCCCATGCTGACGGGCAGGGTCTTCACGGGCTGGTCGTTGATGCTCAGGGTGAACGTGTGGGCGGTGGCGTCGGCCACCGCCGTCTTCTTGTCGCCGATGGAGACGTTCACCTTTTTGTTGAAGTTGCCGATCTGGCCGTTGCCAAGGTCAACGCCGAAGAGCTGCATGTCCATGGTGATGGTGGAGTTGGCCGCCCAGAAGTTCTCCGGCCGGTACCGGACCATGGTGTCGCTGTACCAATGGAATGCCCCGGTCTGCCCCGCCGTGGTGGTGATCTTGATGGCCTTCTCCACGGCGGCACGGTTGGTCACAGGTTCGCTGAAGATGATCTGCAGGGGCTGGCCGACTCCAACCTTCATGCCGTTCAGCGGATAGATCGCGGCATTGGCCTCATGAGAACTGGACACGGTGTTGAAGGACTGGGTAGTACTCGTTTCCCGTCCTGCAGAGTCCTTGACCACATAGGTGTAGCTGTACTCGGTGTTGAACTCCAAGGGCGCGGAGGCGGACCATGACGTACCGCTGGGGTCGATGCTGCCGTCAATGGTCTTGCCGGCAGTGCTGGCGAGGGTGACGCGCTGGATGGTCCCGTTGCCCACCTTAAGGGAAACAGGAGCAGCAGGGTTCACCTGCTTGGCGCCGTCGGCCGGGGCTGCATTAAGGGTCACCGGCGGCACAACCGGGGAGGCGATGCCCGGGGTTGTCCGCAGTGCGGAGCCTGCTTCCGATTCCAAAGGCCCGCCTGCAAGGCCGGGTGCCACAGCGGCGAAAACCCCGCCCACTGCAGCCAGGACACAGACGGCAGCGACGGCAATGATTTTCTTGGCGTTCCCCCGGCGGCGGGGCTTTACATCAGGCTCCATGGTTTGATCCTACGGATAGAAAATAACGGCCCGGGCGCTTGGCTGCGCCCGGGCCCTTACGTCTCAGTAACGATAGTGCTCGGGCTTGTACGGGCCGGCGACGTCGATGTCCAGGTATTCCGCCTGGTCCTTGCTCAGCTCGGTGAGCTCAACGCCAAGGGCGTCAAGGTGCAGCCGGGCCACCTTTTCGTCCAGGACCTTGGGCAGGACGTAGACCTTGTTTTCGTACTCGTCCTGGTCCCGCTTGGTCCACAGCTCGATCTGGGCAATGGTCTGGTTGGCGAACGAGTTGCTCATGACAAAGGAGGGGTGGCCGGTGGCGTTGCCCAGATTGAGCAGCCGGCCCTCGGACAGGACGATGATGGAGCGCTCCGCGTCCGTGCCTTCGTCCAGGACCCATTCGTGGACCTGGGGCTTTATCTCGACTTTCCTGATACCGGGGATGCGGGCCAGGCCGGCGATGTCGATTTCGTTGTCGAAGTGGCCGATGTTGCCCACGATGGCCTTGTCCTTCATTCCCGCCATGTGCTCGGCCAGGATGACGTCCTTGTTGCCGGTGGTGGTTATGAAGATATCGCCCTGTGCAAGGACTGATTCCAGCTTGGCCACCTGGTAGCCGTCCATGGCAGCCTGCAGGGCGCAGATGGGATCGATCTCGGTGACGATGACGCGCGAACCCTGGCCACGGAGAGCTTCCGCGGCGCCCTTTCCGACGTCGCCGTAGCCGCAGACCACCGCCACCTTGCCGCCCATGAGCACGTCGGTGGCCCGGTTGATGCCGTCCGGAAGCGAGTGGCGGATGCCGTATTTGTTGTCGAACTTGCTCTTGGTCACGGAGTCGTTGACGTTGATGGCGGGGAAGAGCAGCTTGCCCTGGTCCGCCAGCTGGTACAGGCGGTGGACACCGGTGGTGGTTTCCTCGCTGACACCCTTGATCGTGGCTGCCGTCCGGGTCCACTTCTGCGGGTCAGCGGCAAGGGAGCGCCGGAGGACGTCCAGGAAGATGCCATACTCTTCGGAATCCTCGGGGTCGGCGGAGGGAACGTTGCCCACGGCTTCGAACTCCACGCCCTTATGGACCAGCATGGTGGCGTCGCCGCCGTCGTCCAGGATCATATTGGGGCCCAGATCGGGGTTGGACTCCGCGCCGGGCCAGGTGAGGATCTGCTCGGCGGTCCACCAGTACTCTTCGAGGGTCTCGCCCTTCCAGGCAAAAACGGGTACGCCCTGCGGGTCCTCGACGGTCCCTTTGCCTACCACTACGGCAGCCGCGGCTTCATCCTGCGTGGAGAAGATGTTGCAGGAGGCCCAGCGGACCTCGGCGCCGAGCGCGGTGAGGGTTTCGATCAGCACCGCGGTCTGCACGGTCATGTGCAGGGAGCCGGCGATCCGGGCACCCTTAAGCGGCTGGTCCGGCCCAAACTCCTTGCGGAGGGCCATCAGGCCGGGCATCTCGTGCTCAGCGAGCCGGATCTGGTGGCGCCCGGCTTCGGCCAGGGAGATGTCGGCAACTTTGTAATCAAAAGTCATGGGTGGTCCTTTGCTTGGTCCGGGTCCTGGTCCAGTTCCCGTTCTGCTGTTTCTGTGCGGGCGGTTGCAGGTGGACTAGTGCCCCGCCGTGGCGGGATCATGCTGGTCCGAGCCGGCGGACGCTGCTGCGGCCAGCAGTTCCGGAGGCAGCAGCAGGGGGATCCCGTCCTCGATGGCGTACCGGTTCCTGACGCCGTCATCTCCGGCCGCGGTGGCTACCAGCTCCTCCCCCTCCTGGACCAGGGGCGAGCCGGTCACGGGGCAACGCAGGACGGACAACAGCTCGGGGCTGATCTTTGGCATTGGTTCATGCTCCCTGGCGGGCGCGCTCGCGCCGGTAGCGGAAAAGATGTGCAGGTCCCAGCCTACCGCCAGATGCGGGTCAGGAAGGCTCGCGAAGGACGCGCAGGTGGCCCCGGCGTGCGCCTTCAGTGCCTGCCGGAGCTTCAAGGGCGGAATGGTGGCCACGCTGGCTGGGTGCCTGCACCTCGGGAGGAAGGGCCGCGGCGTCGCGAACGGCGTTTGCGAGGGCCAGCAGATCGTCCGGCCCTGGCTGCTGCGGAGTGGACGGCATCGCCAGCCGCAGTACTTCCCAGCCGCGGGGAACTGTCAACGAATCAGCGTGCTGCTCGCAGAGGTCATAGCAGTGGGGTTCCGCGTAGGTGGCCAGCGGGCCCAGGACCGCGGTGGAGTCCGCATACACGTACGTCAACGTAGCTACCGCCGACTGGCGGCAGGCAGACCTTGAACACTGACGGATAGCTCCCACGACATCACAGACTACCCCTTCACCGCCCAAAACCCCCGCATTCCAGGCCGGGACGACGCGCCCCCGCAGCAAGTGCGCGTGTATCGCGTAAATCCTCCCCCGGGTTTACAGTCGATATATGCAGTCATCGAACCATGAATCAGGTTTTTCGGTCCGGTTGGCTGACCCGGATGCCCCCGCGGCAACGGGCACGGATCCCGCCGGCAGGAGCTTTTTCAGGCGGCGCCGGAACCGCCACGGACGCGGCCTTCGCGGCGAGGTGATGCTACCCACCCATCCGGGGTACCGGACGCGCGCCGACCGCTTTGATGACATGGTCTTGGACTCCGCTCAGCGGCTGCACGACATCTGGGGCAAGACCCTCGACGGCGTGAGGTTTGGCGTTGATGAAATCCCGCCGGACCTCGAACAGCTGGCCGCTAACCGATCCGAGGCCCCCATGGGCGCCTACACTCCCGCCGCCGATGGAGACGGGCCCATGATTACCGTGTACCGGCGGGTGGTGGAGCAGGCCTGCTCCACCGTCGAGGAGCTCCAGGACCTGGTTCACGACGTCGTCGTGGAGCACACGGCAGAAATGCTGGGAGTGGCCCCGGAGACGCTGGACCCGGTGTACCGCCGTCGCTACTGAGGGCGGCCAAAGCCGTCGTTCCCGGTAGCCCGGCCCGCTTTCCCTAGTAGCCCAGCGCCACCGGCACGGTTTCCTGGCCGGCGGCGGCGGCAAGGAAGGCCAGGGAGGAAACGTCGTTGCGTCCGTCCTGCCCTACCAGCACAGCACCGTAGGCGGCGTCACCCGCCGCGGACACAACATAGCCCACTACCGCTGCCCCGTCGGCCTGCTCCGGAACGGTGATGGACGCCGTTGTTCCGCCCGCGATGTCGGCAGTGGCAGCTGCCCGCACCTTCCCGTCAGCAGTTATCGGTGCGTACGTGATGGTGGCCCTGCCGTCCAGGGCGCCGAACACCAGCTGGCGATTACCGCCCTTGGGGACGGGAACAACGTGCTGGCTGCCGAGCCGGACGGCCGAAGGCGCCCACGCCACGTCCAGCGGCTGCCCGGCCTGCAGCCCCCGGCTCATCCGGGCGGCGGCGACAAAGGAGACGTCAGAGGAGGCCGCGACCGTGTACTGGCCGGCAGGCACGCCTGCCAGGGACACCTCGGTGGTCGATCCGGCTTTCGCGGTGACGACCCCTCCCGAAGGGAGCGCGTGCTGGCCATCCCGTCCATACAGTTTGATCTCCACCACGGCATCCGAGGCGCCCGGCACCGTCAGCTCCACGGCAGGCCCGGCATCCTGATAGCCGGACTGTGCCGTGAGGGCGGCAACCCCGGCGGGGTCCTGGATGTCCACGCCGGTCATGACCTGGCGAACAGCCGGCGCCGCTCCCGGGGTGATGAAGTCCACACCGCCCGGAGTAAGGCCCCTGAGGACGCTCTGCTGGATGGATGCGGCAACGGGGCCCCCGGCGCTGCGGACGTGCACGCTGAGCCGGGACTCGTTGGGGGCCAGGCCGGCGAGGACGACGCTGCGGGTGGTGCCGGGCGCAACCAGTAGCCCGCGGCTGCCGGGTGCCTGGATTTGTCCGGCGGTACCGAACAGTTCAAGGCTTACTGTGGCCGGGGTGCTGGAGGCGTTGGTCAACGCCAGGACGGAGGTGCGGCCAACGGTGGTGCTGGCACCGGCCAGCCACTGGTCGTTCGAGGGCTGCCCGCAGTTGGCCGCCGCACTGCCCTGCAGGTCCCCGTCGGTGGCGGTGTACTTCATGGCACCCGCTGCGGATGCATTCTGGTTTGCCACGGCATCTGCGCTGAGGACGGTTGCCTGGTCCACTGCACGGTCGGCTACAACGCCGGCAAGCAGCTCCTGGGGAGCTGCTGCTGTGGGCGCAGGCCGGGGGTCCTTGGCGATGTCGACGACGGCACCTCCGTCGAGGCGTGCCAGCCTGCTCCCGGGCAGCACACCTCCCGCGCTGAGCACGGCGGCACTGACCCTGGTTGCCGCGGTGGCGGACTCGGGCCGGAATTGCGCATCAGTGCCCGCGGCAGTTCCCTCCAACAGTCGGGCAGGGCCTGGACAGACGCCGACGCTGGCGCCAGCTGGAACAGCAGCCTCAGCAACGGGGACAGACCGGCTGGACGCAGGCCCGGGCATTAGTGAGCCGGCGGCCACCACGGCTGCGCCGCCGGCGAAGATGAGAAACCCTGCGGCGAGGCCGGCCAAAGTTGCCGCGCGCCCTTTGCCCACCGGCAGCCGGGAGGAGCCGCGGCCGGCCCCCTGCCCGGCGTCGCCGCTTCCGGTCCGGGCCGGGTGTCCGGCTGGTGCCGGCTTTGCGGCAGGAGCCGGAATATTGGCGGACTCCGGTGGGGTGTGCTCATGCATGTTGGTGTTCCTTACGCAGGGAGCCTTCGTCACGCGAGAGGCCCGTCCGCGGACGTCGGGCCGGAATGGGGACCGCCAGGATGACGGTCAGCCCAATCACCGTAATCTGGGCGGCAGCGGCCCAGAACGACCACGGGTTTTCGTAGCGGACGGTCAGCTGGCCGGCCGACGCCGGAAGGGTGAAGGCCTGGGACCAGCCGGAGGCGGTGGACGTCAGCTTCCGGCCGTCGAGCCAGGCGCTCCAGCCCGGATCGGCCCGCTCGGCCAGTACCACCAGCCGCCCTTCCGGCCCCGCCGGGACAGGGGCGTCCACATCATCGGTCCCGGAGTCCACCAGGGCGGTAGCCGCGCCGCGGGCATCCACGATGCGGACCCGGTGGGCAACGTCTGCGGCCTGGAGGACCGGCTGGTTCAGCGGGCTGATCCGCCAGAGCCAGCCGACGTCGGTCTGTCCCACGGCAACGAGGCCGGGGACGGCATCCATCCGGCTTGCGGTCAGCTGGGCGGCAGTGTCCGCAGCACGGAGCACCACGAAGCCCACGCCCAACTGTTCGAGGTCGGAACGGGGATCCACTCCCTGGCCGGCAACAAGGGTGGCCACCACGCGGCGGACGGCGGCGGTGACGTCGTCGTCGTCGCGCACCCCTTCCGCGCCGGGGGCCCCGATGATGTTCCGCGCGGAAGCGATCGCAGAGAGCCCGTCCAGCGTTGTGCCGGCCCCGCGCATCAACGACGCGTTGTAGGTGCCGTTCTCACCGGTGCTGAGGAGGAGGGTCCGCGTTTGTTCCGGCCCGACGCCCCGGTCGATGGCGGTGGCGGGAAGGGATCGCCCATTAACTGCCTCCACCAGCCGGGGAGCGCCCAGCGCTCCCCCGGGCGCGGAGGCGGTTGGCGCGGAAGCGGGGGCGCTCCCCTGGCCTGCAGCCGCCTGCGTGCCGGAACTGCCGGCCGGCCGCAGCAAATTCTGTGCGGACCAGGCTGCCATCCCTGCCAGCGGTCCGACCAGCAGTATTGCCAGGCCCAGGGCCAGTGCGGCGCGGGCGGCCGTCCTGGTCTTCACGTTGCTGCCGGAGGCCCGGCCAGCCGCGGAGAGCAGCTGCTCCGATCCAAGCAGCGCGGCTGCAAGAAGCGCAAAGGAAGCAGCGGACACTGCAGGCCCGGTGAAGGGCGTTACCAGGACGTCGGCGTTCAGACCGGTGGCGACGTGGCCGGTGAGCCAGCCGCTGGCTACAGCGATAACCGCGGCAAGCCAGAACCATCTGGCCGCCCGGGACCTGCGGCCCGGACTGAAGAGTCCCACGACGGCCAGCACCAGCACCGGCACCGCGATGAGCAGCGCAAGCAGCAGCGCCCATGGCACCGGGCCCCCGGCGAATATTGCCAGCCCCTGGAGGCCGCCGGCGGGGTCGAATGACAGCGGCTGGCCCAGGATCTGCTGCCAGAGCGGTGCGGCGTCGAATCCAAGCGGGAGCCCGGGATCGGCTAGGAGCGCGCGGGGCCTGTCGAGCGCAGACAGCGCGAACGGGATATACAGGGCTGCCGTGGGCAGCAACGCCCACCACACGGTCCTCCCGCGCCGTTTCAGCAGCAGGCCGCAGAGCACGATGACCACCGTTGCCGGCAGGAGCAGCGAGGGGGCCGAAGCAGTGGTGACCGCCAGCGCCAGGCCCGCGGCTGCCGCGGCCGTCCAGGAGGGCGTGCCGTTGATTCCGGGCTTGGCAGGGAGCTGATCGCCGGAGGCGTACTCAGCAGAGGTATCGGCGTTGAACCGGCCGTGGCCCACTGCCGAACCGGTGGCCCGCAACAGGCCGAGGACCACCAGCGGCAGCATGATGTGGGCAATCAAGGCACCGGCGCGGCCCTGGTTCAGTGCGGCCTGGAGTGCCGGGGCAGCGGCCCAGAAGAGTGCTGCCACCAGGCGAAGCCGGCGGCTTACCGTCACCCCGCCGGCCGCAAACCAGGCAGTGAGGCCGGACAGCGGTGCCCCGAGGAGGAGCAGCCACGCCATGGCAGGGTTGGCGTCGCCTCCGCCCAGGATCCCAATAATCCAGAGGACGTAATCGAAGGGATCGCCGTGGCCGGGCAGTCCGGCTCCGAGGCTGACCCACCAGCTGGAGGCGTTATGCCAGATGTCCCCCAGGCTCGACGAGACAGGGATCAGGGCGCCGCCGGACACGGCGCCGGCCCGGAACAGTCCCGCCAAGGCCAGGAGTGAGGCCACGGACGCGATGATGACGGCCGCCAAGGCACCGTTGCCCACCCAACCGCGTTTGCTGGTGGCCAAGGCGGCGAAGTCGTCCGCCGCATCACCGGTGGGCTGGTGCGCAAGGGGGTCCTGCACGAGGTTGTCGGCCCCTGATCCGTCGGATCCGAGCGCCTCCATCAGTGACCTGCGGTGGCTCCACACCTCGCGACGGGGCGTCTGGAGCTTACGGATGACCGAGCGCCGGATACGCCGTGTACGTTTAGCTGCGCGCCGGGCCTTCACGACAGCGCGGGGCCGTCCCAAGGCAGCGAAGGTAGCCAGCAGCTGTGAAATTCCGTGGCCGGGATCCTTGACCACGATGCTCAGCACCAGCTTGAAGAGGCTGCCCAGCAGGGCACCGACCGCATGGACCGGCACCATCCAGAGCGGGCTGTGTTTCAGGCGAAGGTGGACCTGCGCCTTGCGGGCCGCGGCGGGGTTCCCAAGGGCGTGCGGCCGGTGCGCGACATGGAACATCCGTGCGGCCGGGACCACAACCACCCGGTGGCCGGCTAGGCGGTTCCGCCAGCAGAAGTCGACGTCGTCGCCGCTGCCGGGCAGGGCGGGATCAAAGCCGCCCAGTTGCTCCCAAACGTCCCGGCGGACAAGCATGCCGGCGGAATTGACGGCGAACGTGTCGGTGCGGCCGTCGTACTGGCCCTGGTCCATCTCGTCTGCGTCGATAAGGGTAAGCCGTTCGGCCCAGCGGCTGGTGGAAAGACCAACATCGATCAGCCTGCGCGGGGAATGCCAGTCCAATTGCTTGCAGCCGGCAACAGTGACCGAAGGGGCGCGTTCCACGGCACCCAACAGTTCAGCGAGGGCCTCCGGTGCCGGCGCTGCGTCGTCGTGCAGCAGCCAGATCCACTCGGTCCTGCCGGCGTCGCCGGTTTCCCGGAAGGGCACCAGATCCGCTAGCGCCGCGTAGACGGCGGCACCCATGCCACCCCTGCCCTTGGGCTGGCTGACAACGCGGGCGTCGCCCAAGGCCTCCTGGAGGATACGCAGGGAGTCGTCGCCGGACCCTGTGTCCACGCCGATGGCACGGTCAACGGGCCGGGTTTGGGCCGCCAGGGCTGAAAGGGTTCTGGGCAGATAAGCACTGCCGTTGTGGGCGACCACAACGGCAGTGACATGAACGTCCTGAAGAATTAGATTGCTCGCTTCCTTAGCCGCCGGCGTTCACGCTCGGAAAGGCCTCCCCAGATGCCGAACCGTTCGTCGTTGGCCAGCGCGTACTCCAGGCACTGCGAGCGGACATTGCAGGCGCCGCAGACTTTCTTGGCATCGCGGGTGGAGCCGCCCTTTTCCGGAAAGAAGGCCTCGGGATCGGTCTGGGCGCACAGGGCATCAGTTTGCCAGCCAAGCTCGCCCTCGTCGTCGAAGTCCTGCTGGAGCGGCAGTCCGATCCATACCGGCTGAACGGTGTTCGCCGCAGCCAGTTCCATTGGCGGATCCAGCTCATCTTCGGGCTCAGCGCCACCGTCAAGCAGGGCCTCATGCGCCGCCAGGAACGCCGTGGCCTGGTCCTCGAGCACGCTGCTGGAACTTCTGTTGTACCGCTCCGCAGCAACAGGATCAGCGGGGTCCACGTACCAATCACTCGGCACCCCCCGCGCACGGTACCTTGCCGTTGCCTGACCGGCCACGACGGCATCTTCCTGGATACGCTCTGCTTGCCCCACGGCGACCCTCCTGATGTTTCAGCGACTGCCTGGATACTTGGACACTCGGTTGTGTGCCGGTATTTACGCAATTGCTTTAGATACCTAATTACACGTGTGTAACTAGGACGAGTCAAGCCGTTGCCGGGATAATAGACAGTCAAAGCTGGGAAGCTTGCGCACGCCACGCCCGGGATTTTCACTTGCTTGGGCGTGGCGAGGGCAGCCGAAGAGCATTTGGGCGGCGAAAGGGCCGCAAAACCCCTGTAGTGGCAGGGAAAATACACACTCTTCGGCAAAATAGCAAGCACACTTAGCAACTTAAGTGATTAACATCACTTCCTCGTTCGGCAGCGGCAACGGGCCGCAGGTCGGGTGACCCGAAGGAAGCGACAGTGGCAGGATGAAGCCATGACGACGATCCCCGCCATCGACTTGATGCAAAGCCTCCGCTCCGGCAACTCCACGGCACCCCGCCTGACCTGGTACGGGCCTGATTCTGAGCGGGTGGAACTGTCGGGCCGGGTGCTGGACAACTGGGTCGCAAAGACCAGCAACCTGCTGCAGGACGAACTGGACGCGGAACCGGGCATGCGCCTGCGGATTGCCCTTCCGGCCCACTGGAAAGCTCTGGTCTGGGCGCTGGCCGGCTGGCAGCTCGGATTGGAAACGGTGCTTGACGGCGGCGCGGCGGAGTTCCTGGTCACGGACACCCCCGGGTCCGATGGGGGCTATGACGCCGTGGTCGCGGTTGCCCTGCCCGCCCTCGCTATGCGCTGGCCCGGTGAACTTCCTGCCGGCTGCCTTGATTACGCCGCCGAGGTGCGGTCCCACGGTGATGTGTTCATGCCGCACGCCGATCCCGATCCGTCAGCCCGCGCCGTGGTAACCGCCAAGGGCCGCGCCATCCTGCACAAGGAACTGATCACCGGGTTTGCCCTGCAGCACGCTGAAGGCGTCAGGCTGCATGTGCCTGCCGGCGCCGGGCTCGAATCCGCATTGGCCAACGCGCTGGGAGCCTGGCAGCAGGGCGGCTCCGTGGTGGTGACGCACCCCGACGTGGCGCTGACCGACAAACTCCTGGCGGACGAACGCATCCACGGGAGCTAGCAGCCGGGCACTAAGCCTTGTGACCGCCGTCGGCAGAAGTGGAAGCCGGGCTCTCGGCGGCAGCGGCGTGCTCCCTGTGCGGGTGGGCTTCGATGATTTCGTGGTCGTGGGAGAACTCCGGCTCCTGGTCCAGCTCCTGGTTGAACACCAGGAAGCGGTATGCGAAGAAGCGCACCACCGTAGCGACGAGGATGCCGACCACGCCGGCGAGGAACAGCAGGTTCTTGTTGTCGATGCCCATCCCGTACTTGGCGAGTGCGGTGAAACCGGTGGAAATGCCAATGCCAATGCCGTTGATGATGACGAACATGACAAACTCGCGGACCACGTTGGCCTGGCGCCGGTGGCGGAAGGTCCAGAACCGGTTTGCCACCCACGAGAACACCGTTGCCACGGTTGCCCCGACAAAGCGGGCCTTCGCCTCACTGTCGGACATAGGACCGTGCATCAGGTAATAGGTCAGGCCGTTATCGATGACGAACGCCACACCGCCCACCGCACCAAATTTGGCCACCTCACGCCAGAAGAGTGAGGCAAGCCCCCGGATACGATCTGCAAGTGCGCTAAACATGACCCTCCATGGCCGTGACGAACTGTGGGCCACTCGGCCAAAGGTCCATTTTAGCCCCCAAAGCTCTTAACTGGCCCTTCCCAATCAGGGGACCGTCCTCCAATGCGGGGAAAATCTCCTTCCCCCGCCGGGCCATAAAAGCGCGATCCTGCCCGTCTTCGGTAGGCTGGCAGATGTGACTTTTCCAGTGATAGGCGTGGTTGGCGGCGGCCAGCTCGCGCGAATGATGG